>Ga0209966_1000030_pt1 | contig 63782 bp, 60 predicted proteins | sample RhisoiCoNPM_FD_187575 | JGI IMG/M metagenome (GOLD analysis project Ga0209966, IMG submission 187575) | Arabidopsis thaliana rhizosphere microbial communities from the Joint Genome Institute, USA, that affect carbon cycling - Rhizosphere... | ecosystem: Host-associated > Plants > Roots >... | reverse complement strand
CGCGGACCTCGACGTCAGCACGATCGACGAGCTGCCTCCGGGCCGCAGCCCGATCGTCACCAAGCTGTTCGCCGACGGCCGGCGCGACGACGTGATCGCCAAGATCCGCGACGAGGTGGCCCGGGGCCGGCAGGTCTACTGGGTCTGCCCGCTGGTCGAGGAGAGCGAGCACCTGGATCTGCAGAACGCCACCGCGACGCACGCCCAGCTCAGCGAGGCGCTGCCCGGCACGATGGTCGGCCTGCTCCACGGCCGCATGGCGTCGGCCGAGAAGGCGGCGGTGATGTCGCTGTTCGCGGGCGGCCAGATGACCGTCCTGGTCGCCACCACCGTGATCGAGGTCGGCGTCGACGTGCCGAACGCCAGCCTGATGGTCGTCGAGCACGCCGAGCGCTTCGGCCTCGCCCAGCTGCACCAGCTGCGCGGGCGGGTCGGCCGCGGCGCGGTGGCGAGCGTGTGCGTGCTGCTCTACACCGCGCCGCTGTCCGAGACCGGCAAGGCGCGGCTCAAGGCGATGGCCGAGACCACCGACGGCTTCGAGATCGCCCGCCGCGACCTGGAGATCCGCGGCCCCGGCGAGTTCATGGGCGCGCGCCAGAGTGGCGACGCGCTGCTGCGCTTCGCCGACCTGGCGCAAGACGCGCCGCTGCTCGAACAGGCCCGCGCGCTGGCGCCGCGGCTGCTCGCCGAGCATCCGGCAGCCGCGCGCTCGCATGTCGCGCGCTGGCTCGGCGGGCGGGCCGAGTACCTGAAGGCCTGAGCGCGTCGGCTCAGGCGGCGATCAGCGTGTGCAGCGCCGGGTGCTGCAGCAGCTGCCGCGCCAGCAGCGCGACGTCGCCGCTCTTCTTGAACACCGCCTGCGCGCCGGCTGCGCGCAGGCGGGTGGCGACCGCTTCGTCGATCTCGGCCGACATCACCGCCAGCACCGGCACCGTCGGCACGCTGCGCGCCGCGGCCAGCACCTCGAAGGCGTCGCCATCGCCGAGGTGCAGGTCGCTCAGCACCAGATCGAAGGGCTGCGTGGCGAGCAGCTCGCGCGCCCGCGCGGCCGATGCGGCGGGCTGCACCTCGATCCCCTGCTGCTCGAGCGCGCGCTCGAGCAGCATCGCGTAGACCTCGGCGTCCTCGACCAGCAGCAGCCGGCGCCCGCCCTGCGCCGTCGACGCCGCCGCCGGGGCGGCCACCGGCGCCAGCGGTGCGACCCAGCGCAGCGTCGCGGTGGTGCCCTCGCCGGGTGCGCTGTCGATCAGCAGCTCGCCGCCCATCAGCCGCGCGAGGTCGCGGCACAACGCGAGGCCCAACCCGGTGCCGCTGGCGCTGGCGCCATGCCCTTCGGCGGTGGCATAGCGCTCGAACAGGTGTTCGCGTTGCGCCGGCGCGATGCCCGGGCCCTGGTCGCGCACGCTCAGCTCGACCCGGCAGCACGGCGGCTCGCCGGGCTGCGGGCGCACCTGCGCCTCGACGGTGATTTCGCCCGCCTCGCTGTACTTGACGGCGTTGGCGATCAGGTTGCGCAGCACCTGCTGAACGCGCAGTGTGTCCAGGCTCAGCAGCGGGTCGGTGACCGGCGCGACGGTCTGCAGCGCGAGCTGCTTGGCAAGCGCCGCCGGCAGCATCTCCACCGCGACGCTGCGCAGCAGCGGCTCCAGCCGCGCCGGCTCCAGGTGCAGGCGCAGGCGCCCGGCTTCGAGGCGGTCGCGATCGAGCAGGTTGTTCAGCAGGCCGAGCGTCGAGCGCGCCGACTCGCCGAGCGAGCCGATGATCGTCGGCGTGACCTGGCGCGCGCTGCGCAGCAGCTCGGTGCCGGCGATCACCGAATGCAGCGAGTTGCGCACCTCGTGGGCCAGGAAGGTGGTGAAGCGTTCGCTGGCCTGGCGCGCGCGCTCGGCCGCCGCTTGCGCATCGCGCGTGCGGCGGATCTCGCGGCGCAGCCGGCGGCTGTGCGCCCACCATGCGGCGCCGAGCAGCGCCAGCACGCCGGCCGCCCATGGCGCGGCCTGCCACAGCACGCGCCGCGCCACCTCCGCCGGCGGCGGCCGGCCGAACCAGCGCTTGCGCAGCGTCGGCAGCTCGCTGGCGACGACGGCATCGAGCGCGCCCTTGAACAGCGGCACGAACTCGGCGTGCCGCGCCGCGACGCCGATCGCCTGCGTGCGCACCAGCGCCTCGACGCTGCCGGCGATCTGCACCTCGCCGCGCGTCCGCTCGGCCTGCGCGATCGCGGCGCTGACGACGTCGGTCAGCGTCGCCTCGGCGTCGCCGCGCGCGACGGTGTCGATGCAGTCGGCCAGCGTGCCGCAGGCCACCAGCTCGACGGCCGCGTGGCGCGCCTCCACCAGCGCACGCGCCGGGTGCGCCGGCGGCAGCGCGAGACGGTGGCCGGCGAGCTGGGTCAGGTCGAAGGCGCCGGCATCGCGCCGGGCCACCAGCACGACGGGGTGGTCGACGATCGGCCCGACGAAGCGCAGCACGTCGACCCAGACGGCACTCTCGTCGAGGCCGACGACGAGGTCGACGCGGCCGCTGCGCAGCGCCTCGGCGAGCGCGGCCGGCTCGAGCTGCTGCCACTGCGCCGGCGGCAGGCCGAGGCGGCGCAGCACGGCGTCGAGCACGTCGACCGACAGGCCCACCGGCCGGCCGTCGGGGCCGGCGAAGGCAAACGGCCGGTCGCCGCCGACCAGCGCCGCGCGCAGCGGCGCGCGCCGCGCCAGCGCCGCCAGCGCGGCCGGCGCCGGCGCATGGCCGTCGGCCGCCAGCCGCAGCAGCAGGGGCCGCGCGCTCCAGTGGGCGAGCAGCGCGTCGAAGCGGCCGGCCGGCAGTGCCCCGAGCTCGCGGCCGAGCGCCGCCGCGAGTTCGGCGCGCTGCGGCGCCAGCGCGAAGTGCAGCCCGCCATCGGGCAGTTCGAAGCTGCGCGCGACCTGCAGGCCGTCGAGGCGGCGGCGCTCGACCTGCTCGATCAGCGCCGGCAGCGGCTGCAGCGTCGCGTCGGCACGGCCGCTGGCCACCGCGTCGATCGCCTCGGCAAGGTCGGCGACGACGACGCGCGGCGCCAGCGGGAAGAACCGGTCGGCGCCGGCCTCGGCATCCGAGCCGCTGACCACGGCGATGCTGCGGCCGGCGAGGTCGGGCGCCAGCGCCGCCAGCGGCAGCTCGGCTCGCGCCAGCAGACCGTGGCGCAGCCGGGCGTAGGGCGGCGTGAAGGCCAGCGCCGCGTCGCGTTCGGCGCTGCGCCGCATCGAGCCGGCGATGTCGAGGCGGCCGGCGCGCAGGTCGGCTTCGAGCCGGGCGGCATCGTCATACCGCAGCGGCCGCACCGTCAGACCGAGCGGCGCGGCAAGGGCTTCGAGCAGCTCGAGGTCGGCGCCGCCCGGGGGGCCGCCGGCCGGCCACACCTGGTGGGGCGGCGCGTCGGCCAGCAGCCCGAGGCGCAGCTCGGCGGCCCAGGGCCCGGCGGCGGCGCCGCACAGCAGCGCGGCCAGCGCGCACCGAGCCAGCGCGCACGCGCCCTGCAGCCAACCCCTGCCTTCGAACCGGGCCTGTCTCGCGGTCATGAACCTCCCTCAAGGTTGACCGAGGGGCCGACGCTAGCACGGCCGTCGCCGCCATTCACGCCCCCCGTTCGTGCGATCGTGACCGGCGACCGAGCTGCTGCCAGCGGGCCGCGAAGTGGCCGGCCTGCCGATAGAGCGGCACAATCGCGGCGCATTCCTCCATCGGCACCCTGCCATGACCCTGACCGAGCTGCGCTACATCGTCGCGGTCGCCCGCGAGCGCCATTTCGGCCGCGCCGCGGAGGCCTGCTTCGTGTCGCAGCCGACGCTGTCAGTGGCGATCAAGAAGCTCGAGGAGGAGCTCGACGTCAAGATCTTCGAGCGCGGCAGCGCCGAGGTCTCGGTCACGCCGCTGGGCGAGGAGATCGTGCGCCAGGCGCAGGCGGTGATCGAGCAGGCGCAGTCGATCAAGGAGATCGCCAAGCGCGGCAAGGACCCGCTGGCCGGGCCGCTGCGTCTGGGCATCATCTACACGATCGGCCCCTACCTGCTGCCGGATCTGGTGCGCCACGCGATCGATCTGTATCCGCAGATGCCGCTGATGCTGCACGAGAACTTCACCGTCAAGCTGCTCGAGATGCTGCGCACCGGCGAGCTCGACGCCGCCATCATGGCCGAGCCCTTCCCCGATACCGGCCTGGCGATCGCGCCGCTGTACGACGAACCCTTCCTCGTCGCCACACCGGCCGGCCACCCGCTGGCCAAGCGCAAGTCCATCTCGGCCGAGCAGCTGAAGGACGAGACCATGCTGCTGCTCGGCACCGGCCACTGCTTCCGCGACCACGTGCTCGAGGTCTGCCCCGAGTTCGCGCGCTTCGCGAGCAACGCCGAGGGCATCCGCAAGAGCTTCGAGGGCAGCTCGCTGGAGACGATCAAGCACATGGTCGCCTCGGGCATGGGCATCACCGTCGTGCCGCAGCTGAGCCTGCCGCGCGACCCGTCGCCGCACCTCGTGCACGTGCCCTTCAGCGAGCCGGTGCCGACACGCCGCGTCGTGCTGGCGTGGCGGCGCACCTTCACGCGCTACGAGGCGATCGCCGCGGTGCGCAATGCGGTCTACGCCTGCGAGCTGGCGGGCGTGAAGCGACTGTCCTGAACCGCCGGCCGGCCACCAGCCGCCCACACTGCGGCCCCCCTTCGGGGGCCTCCGGCCGCGCCCGAAGCTTGGGTTAACCCGCAAGCCCCCACCTCGGAACGAGTGTTGTTAGGGGGGGTCGGTCATGGGCGTGCCGTCGATCGCTGCCTACGCTGAAGGTGTCATCCACGAGGAGCCTTCGATGCACCCCTTCCCCACCCCGATCCCCCGCGCCTGGCTGGCCGCGCTGGCCGGTGCGCTGATCAGCGCCAGCGCCTGGGCGCAGACCGCCCCCGAGGCCGTGAGCGTCGACACAGCGCCGGCGTTCGACGCCGCGGCGCACGGCGGCGCCGGCAGCGCCGTCGGCGACGACGTCGGCACGCTGGCGCTCGACACCACCTCGAACACCGACGACCACTCGGTCAACGTGCCGACGGCCTGGTGGACCTACAGCGGCGTCTCCGCGGCGCAGGTCAGCAGCTACCTGAGCGCCAACAGCGCGCGGTTGGTCGACCTCGAGGTCACCGGCCTCGTCTCCGGCGCGCCGCGCTTCGCCGTGCGCATGGTGCGCAACTCGGGCGCCTATGCCGTGAGCGGCTGGTGGTGGTACTACGGCCTGACGGCGGACCAGGTCGCGTCGAACCTGAGCACCAACGGAGCGCGGCTGATCGAGATCGAACCGTATGACGCCGGCGGCGGCACGATCCGGTATGCCGTCGTGATGGTCTCCAACACCGGCGCCCAGGCGCGCAACTGGACCTGGCTGGCCGGCGTCACCTCCTCGCAGATCAGCACCCACATCGGCAGCACGCGGCGGCTGATCGACCTCGACAGCTACGTGACCGGCGGCGTCAAGCGCTACACCACGATCACCGTGCTCAACAGCGGCACCGACGCCAGGTCGTGGCAGTGGTGGGTCAACCAGACGCCCGGCGCCATCGCGTCGCGCGTCAGCAGCTTCAACGGCCGCCTCGTCAAGCTCGACCGGCACAGCGACGGCAGCTACAACATCATCCAGGTCAACAACACCGGCAGCAACGCGTCGGCCTGGTGGTGGTACCGCGGTTTCACGAGCATCACCAGCCTGATCAACTACGCGAACCAGCTCGCGTCGCGGCCGATCGACATCAATACCTACCTCGTCAGCGGCGTGCGCCGCTACGACGCCGTGTTCATCGACAACGCCAACACCAGCACGCGGCGCATGCGCAGCGTCTATGGCGCGACCTTCCTCGACGGCAACGGCAACCCGACACGCGGCATCTTCGAGGCCTACCTCAAGCTGGTCGGCAGCAGCCCGGCGACGGGCAGCGTGCGCGTCGCCCTCAACAGCAGCCGGCGCGCCGAGACGGCGAGTTCGCTGAAGTCGCTGCACCTGCTGCACGCGATGCGCCGCGTGCAGGCCGGCACCGACACGCTGGCCTCCGCCTTCGTCTACTACGACTACCCCGACGGCTCGAGCCAGACGGCGTCGAACAAGTGCCCGAACCCCGACCTCGAGACGACCACCAACCGCCGCACCAACTACAACTTCGAGACCGGGCTCGACGAGATGATGCGCATCTCCGACAACCGCACCACCCGCGGTACGGTGCTGCGCTATGGCGGCTTCACGCCGTTCAACGGCACCGCCTCGACGATCGGCATGACGAGCACGACGCTGCGTCACAACATCGGCTGCGCCTACCGCAACCCGCAGACCGGCACGATCTCGCCGGCCACGCTGCGCAACGACACCTCGGCGGCCGACCTGGCGCGCGTCTACGACGGCGTGTGGAACTCGGCCTGGCTCAACAACACGAACTCGGCTCGAACCGAGTTCCTGGAGTCGACCCGCCTGAACAACGGCGCCAGCTCCGCGCTGCAGGCCATCATCAACACCGAAGCCGCGGCACTCGGCAAGTCGGCGATCGCCTCGGAGTTCGGCTCGCTGATCCAGAACTGGGGCAAGGGCGGGAGCTACGGCACCTTCATCGACAGCACGCAGCGGGTGATGGTGCGCTCGAGCACCGGCCTGATCCGGCTGCCGATCAAGGTGAGCGGCGTGACCAGCTACCGGACCTACGCCTTCGGCCACCTGATCTCCGACGTACCGATCGACTCGTTCGGCGGCAGCCAGGAGACGGCCTACGCGAACGCATTCAGCAACGCCCGCGTCCAGCTGTTCCGCGACGAGATCCGCTCGGCGCTGCAGACCTGGTGAGTCGGCCCGTGGGCCACGACGAGCCGGCCTTCGGGCCGGCTTTTCGTTGGCGCGGCCCATCTTCGCTACAGTCATCCGTGTCATCCACCGCGACAGGAGCCAGCGCATGGCCAAGAGCAAGACCAGCATGCCGCCGATCAACATCGGCCTGCCCGAGAAGGACCGCGCAGCGATCGCCAAGGGCCTGAACGCCCTGCTGGCCGACACCTACACGCTGTACCTGACGACGCACAACTTCCACTGGAACGTCACCGGTCCGATGTTCAACACGCTGCACACGATGTTCATGGCCCAGTACACCGAGCTGTGGAACGCGGTGGACCCGATTGCCGAGCGCATCCGCGCGCTGGGCTTCCCGGCCGCCGGCAGCTACGGCCAGTTCAGCAAGCTCAGCTCGCTGAAGGACGCGCCGGCCACGCCGCCGAAGGCGCTGGAGATGGTCCGCATCCTCGTCGAGGGCCACGAGGGCGTGGCGCGGACGGCGCGCAGCATCTTCCCGCTGGCCGACAAGGCGAGCGACGAACCGACCGCCGACCTGCTGACGCAGCGGCTCGACATCCACGAGAAGACCGCGTGGATGCTGCGCTCGCTGCTGGAGACCTGATGCCCGCAGCCCGCCTGCCGGCCCCGCGGCTGGCGCTCTACCTGCAGCTGATCCGCTGGGACCGGCCGGCCGGTTGGCTGCTGCTGCTGTGGCCCACGCTCGCGGCGTTGTGGCTGGCGGCCGGGGGCTTCCCGGGCTGGCACCTGCTGGCGGTGTTCACGCTCGGCACCATCCTGATGCGCAGCGCCGGCTGCTGCATCAACGACGTGGCCGACCGCGACTTCGACCGCCATGTCCAGCGCACCGCGCAGCGGCCGGTGACCCGCGGCGCGCTGCCGGTGCGCGAGGCGCTCGCACTCGGCGCGCTGCTGGCGCTGGCCGCCTTTGCGCTGGTGCTGACGACCAATGCCGCGACGATCGCGCTGTCGTTTCCGGCGCTGGCGATCGCGATCGCCTACCCCTACGCGAAGCGCGTCGTGGCGATGCCGCAGGCGGTGCTCGGCGTGGCCTTCAGCTTCGGCATCCCGATGGCCTTCGCGGCGGTGCAGGCCGACGTGCCGCCGGTGGCCTGGACGCTGCTGGCCGGCAACCTGCTGTGGGTGCTGGCCTACGACACCGAGTACGCGATGGTCGACCGCGACGACGACCTGAAGATCGGCATCCACACCTCGGCGATCACGCTGGGCCGCTGGGACGTGGCCGCGGTGATGGGCTTCTACGGCGCGTTCCTCGCGATCTGGGGCCTGACCGGCCTGCAGCTCGGGCTGGGCCAGGCCTTCGCGCTCGGCCTGACGGCCGCGGGTGCCCAGGCGCTGTGGCACTGGACGCTGATCCGCGACCGCAGCCGTGACGGCTGCTTCCGCGCCTTCCGGCTGAACCACTGGATCGGCTTCGCGCTGTTCGCCGGGATCGCGATCGACCTGGCGCGGCGCGGCTGATCAGGCCCCGCGTCCGCGCGCAGGGCGCGGGCGCTTCACGGGTAGAGGCCGCGCTCCTCGCGTGCGATCAGGATGCGCTCGCAGGCCACCGCGAAGGTGGCGGTGCGCAGCGTGATCTTGTGGCGGTCGGCGGTGTCCCAGATCCGCTTCAGCGCATCGACCATGATCTTGTCGAGGCGCAGGTTGATCTCGTCCTCGCTCCAGAAGAAGCTGGAGAAATCCTGCACCCACTCGAAGTAGCTGACGGTCACGCCGCCGGCGTTGCAGATCACGTCAGGCACGACCAGCACGCCGCGCTCGGCGAGGATGTCGTCGGCCTCGGGCACCGTCGGTCCGTTGGCGCCTTCGAGCACGAGCTTCGCGGTGACGCGGCGCGCACGCTCGGCGCTGATCTGGCCTTCCAGCGCGGCCGGGATCAGGATGTCGCAGGGCATGTCCCAGAACGACTCGCCGTCGATCGCCTCCGCGCCCTTGAAGCCGCCGACGCCGCCGGTGGCCCGCACATGCGGCATCAGCTCGGCGAGGTCGAAGCCGTTGGCATTGACGATCGTGCCGGTGTGGTCCTGCGCCGCGACGATCTTCGCGCCGGCCTGGGAGAACAGCTCGGCCGCCGCGCCGCCGACGTTGCCGAAGCCCTGCACCGCGACGCGCGCGCCGTCCAGCGGCAGGTGCAGCCGCCGCGCCGCTTCACGGCCAGTGACAAAGACGCCGCGGCCGGTGGCCTTGACGCGGCCCAGCGAGCCGCCGAGGTGGATCGGCTTGCCGGTCACGACCCCGGTCGCGGTGGACCCGGTGTTCTGCGAGTAGGTGTCCATCATCCACGCCATGATCTGGGCGTTGGTGTTGACGTCGGGCGCCGGGATGTCGCGCTGCGGGCCGATGATGATGCCGATCTCGCTGGTGTAGCGGCGGGTGATCTTCTCCAGCTCCTTCAGGCTGAGTCGCTTCGGGTCGACGCGGATGCCTCCCTTGGCGCCGCCATACGGCAGGTTGACCGCCGCGCACTTGACCGTCATCCACGCCGCCAGCGCCATGACCTCCTCGAGCGTCACGTCCGGGTGGTAGCGAACGCCGCCCTTGCCGGGGCCGCGGCTCAAGTTGTGCTGGACGCGGAAGCCCTCGAAGTGGCGCACGGTGCCGTCGTCCATCTCGATCGGCACGTCGACGATCAGCGCGCGCTTCGGGTGCTTGAGCGTCTCGGCCCATTTGGCCAGCGGCCCGAGGTAGGGGATCACGCGATCGACCTGCGACACATAGGTGCCCCAGGGGCTGGTCGGCGAGGGTGTGACGTAGGACAGCGTCAAGTTCGCGGCTTCGTGCGTGGCGGTCATGCGGTTTCCTTGTGGGGTCCGGGAACGAGGGTCACCGCGGGTCGCGCGGCGCCGAACGCACTGTAGGCTCGGGCCGCGCGCCGATCACGCGAACTTCATGCAAGCTTTGCATGCCACCCCGGGGCGGGGTTCATGCCGGGGCGCCGGTCAGCGACCGAACTCGTCGCCCAGCTCGGCCGCGCGCCGCTCCGCCGCGCGCACGGCCCGCACGATCGCCTCGCGCACGCCGTCGGCCTGCATCGAGGCGAGCGCCGCGTAGGTCGTGCCGCCCTTGGAGGTGACGCGCTCGCGCAGCGTGGCCGGCGGCTCGGGGCTCTGCTCGGCCAGCGCGGTCGCGCCGGAGAAGGTGGCGAGCGCGAGTGCGCGGCCTTGCGCCTCGCTGAGGCCCATCTGGCATGCCGCGTCCATCAGCGCCTCGATGAACAGGAAGATATAGGCCGGGCCAGAGCCCGACAGCGCGGTGACGGCGTCGAGGTCGGCCTCGCGCTCGACCCACAGGGTGGCGCCGGTCGGCGCGAGCAGCGACTCGACCGCCGACCGCTCGGCGGCACCGACGCCGGGCCGCGCGTACAGCCCGGCGATGCCGCGGCCGATCAGCGCCGGCGTGTTGGGCATCGCGCGCACGACGCGCTCGCTGCCGGTGGCCGCGACGATCGCGTCGCTGCGGATGCCGGCCATCACGCTGAGCTGGGCCGCGCCGCGCACATGGGCCGCGCAAGGCGCCGCGGCTTCCTTGAAGAGCTGCGGCTTGACCGCCCAGACCACGAGTCCGGCGCCGGCCAGCGCCGCCCCGGCCTGCTCGGCCGCGGCAACGCCGAAATCCTGCAGCAGCTTCGCGCGCTGCTCGGCCCAAGGTTCGACGACGAGGATGCGTTCGGCCGCGACGCCGCTGCGCCGCAGGCCGCCGATCAGCGCGCCGGCCATGTTGCCGCCGCCGATGAAGGCGATCTTGGTGTTCTCCAGGCTCATGCGCCCAGTCTAAGTTCAGTCCAACCCGGCCAGCAGCGCCGCATTGCCGCCGGCCGCCGCGGTGTTGACGGTCACCGTCTGCTCGGCGACGAAGCGCAGCAGGTACAGCGGCCCGCCGGCCTTCGGGCCGGTACCGCTCAGCCCCTCGCCGCCGAAGGGCTGCACGCCGACCACCGCGCCGATCATGTTGCGGTTGACATAGACGTTGCCGACGCGCGTCGCCGCCGCGATGCGCTGCGCGCGCGAATCGATGCGCGTCTGCACGCCGAGCGTGAGCCCGTAGCCGAGCGCGTTGACCTGCGCGACCAGCGCGTCGACGTCCGGCGCCGCCGTGCCCGGCCCCCAGCGCACGACCTGCAGCACCGGGCCGAAGACCTCGTGCTTCAGGTCGGCGACGCGGCCGATCTCGTAGGCCACCGGCGCGATGAACGGGCCCACCAATCCTTCGGGCGCGCTGCGGCGCGCGATGCGCCTGGCCTCGCGCTCGAGCCGTTCGACATGCGTCGCAAGGCCGTCGCGCGCCTCGGCGTCGATCACCGGGCCGACGTCGGTCGCATAGTCGGCCGGGTCGCCGAGCGCGAGTTCCTGCATCGCGCCGGCCAGCATCGTGAGCACGCCCTCGGCCACGCCTTCGTGCACGCACAGCAGCCGCAGCGCCGAGCAGCGCTGGCCGGCCGAGCGGAAGGCGCTCTGCACCACCGCATCGACCACCTGCTCGGGCAGCGCCGAGCTGTCGACGATCATCGCGTTGAGGCCGCCGGTCTCGGCGATCAACGGGACGATCGGCCCGTCCTTCGCGGCGAGCGCGCGCTGGATGTGCTTGGCCACCGCCGTCGAACCGGTGAAGCAGACGCCCGCCGCGAGCGGGTGCGCGACCAGCTTGGCGCCGACCGTCTCGCCGGGGCCGTGCAGCAGCATCAGCGCGTCGCACGGCACGCCGAGCTCGAGCAGCAGGTGCACGAAGGCGGCGGCCACCGCGGGGGTCTGCTCGGCCGGCTTCGCGGCCACCGTGTTGCCGGCGACCAGCGCCGCGACGGCCTGGCCGGCGAAGATCGCGAGCGGGAAGTTCCACGGGCTGATGCAGACGAACACGCCGCGGCCGTACAGGTGCAGCGTGTTCGACTCGCCGGTCGGGCCGGGCAGCTCGCGGGCGGCGAGCTGCTCGCGCGCCTGCTGCGCGTAGTAGCGGCAGAAGTCGATCGCCTCGCGCACCTCGGCGACGCAGTCAGCCAGCGTCTTGTGCGCCTCCTTGACCAGCAGGCCGCACCAGGCCGGCAGCTCGGACTCCAGCCGGTCGGCCGCGCGCTCCAGCAGCGCCGCGCGCTCGGCCACCGGCACCGCGTTCCACGCCGGCTGGGCGGCGTGCAGGCGCTGCATCTCGGCATCGAGATCGCGCGTGGCGGCCTCGTGCACCTCGGGTACGGTGGTGGCCGCAACGGCGTCGAGCAGCGGCTGGCGCTCGGCGGCGATCGCGAGGTCGATGCCGGCGGAGTTGCGCCGGCTCGGCCCGAACAGCGCGCGCGGCGCCGGCTGGCCCGGCTCGGCGGCGGCCTGCAGCGGCGACGCGAGCAGCGCGTCCATGTCCACCGACGGGTCGGCCAGCTGGTGCACGAAGGACGAGTTGGCACCGTTCTCCAGCAGCCGGCGCACCAGGTAGGCGAGCAGGTCGCGGTGCTCGCCGACCGGCGCGTAGATGCGCAGCGGCGGCGCGTCCGGCGAGGCCAGCAGTTCGCGGTAGACGGCCTCGCCCATGCCGTGCAGTCGTTGCAGTTCGAACGTGGCGCCGCGTGCTTTCGCCATCTGCACGATCGCGGCGATCGTCCCGGCGTTGTGCGTCGCGAACTGCGGGTAGAGCACCGCCGCCTCGTCGAGCAGCGCGCGGGCGCAAGCGAGATACGAGATGTCGGTGTGGTGCTTGTGCGTGTAGACCGGGTAGCCCGCGAGCCCGAGCTCCTGCGCGCGCTTGACCTCGCCGTCCCAGTAGGCGCCCTTGACCAGCCGCACCATGAAGCGCAGGCCATGGGCGCGGGCGATCCGAGCGACCTCGTGCACGCACTCGACCGCACGCGTCTGGTAAGCCTGCACCGCGAGGCCGAAGCCGCGCCAGTGCGGGTGCGTGGCCGCGACATGCGCCGCCGCCGCGTCCAGCAGGTCGAGCGAGAGTTCGAGGCGGTCGCTCTCCTCGGCGTCGATCGTCAGGTTCAGGTCGGCGCGCGCCGCGTCGTCGACGAGTTTCAGCACGCGCGGCAACAGCTCGGCAAGCACGCGCGCGCGCTGCGCCTCCTCGTAGCGCGGGAACAGCGCCGACAGCTTGATCGAGATGCCGTCGCGCCGCTCCGGCCCGCCGCCGGGGGCCGACGCGGCGATCGCCGCGATCGCGGCGCGGTAGGACGCGAGGTAACGCCGCGCATCGGCGTCGGTGCGCGCGCCTTCGCCGAGCATGTCGAAGCTGTAGCGCAGCGCAGCGCGCTCGCGGCGCTGCGACGCGGCTTCGGCGAGCGCCTCGGCGATCGATTGGCCGAGCACGAACTGGCGGCCGAGCAGCTGGATCGCCCGCACCGTCGCGGCCACCACGGTCTGCGCGCCCAGGCGCTTCAGCAGGCCGGGCGGGTCGTCGCCCTCGGGCAGGAAGCGCTTGGACAGCGCGATCGCGCTGGCCGACAGGCCGGCGAGCCTCTTGTGCGGACCTTGGGCTTCCACGTCGAACGCCGCCCGGCCCAGCTGGTCGGCGGTCAGCGCGATCGCGGTGTCGGCATCGGGCACGCGCAGCAGCGCCTCGGCCAGCCGCATCAGCGCGAGGCCCTCGGCGCTCGAGATCGGGTACTCGCGCAGCAGCGACTCGAGCGCCCAGAACGGCGCCGGCGTCTCGCGCACCGCCTGCACCCAGGGCCGGGCCGCGGTGGCCGCGGCAGGCCAGTCGAGGGCGCCGTCGAGCAAGCGCAGCCGCTGCGCGACGGTGGTCACCTCGTCGCGCAGCGGCGAGGGCAGGCGGGCGGGCGGGTGGGACGACGGCATGGCGGGTTTCCGGTGATTTCGGTTAGCGTATGCGCAAGTTCAACGAATGATTCGCCAAGACGATGGCCAGTGGCCGAACAAAATCCGGCGCCCGGCTGCCTGCCGAGCCACCACCGCGCGCCATCGAAGGGTTGGACCGCACCGACCAACGCATCCTGCGCGCGCTGCAGGCCGAGGGCCGCATCACCAACCTCGAGCTTGCGCAGCGCGTGCACCTGTCGCCCACCGCGGTGCTGGAGCGTGTCAAGCGCCTGACGCGCGAGGGTTACATCCTCGGCTACGCGGCACGGCTCGATCCCGCGAAGCTGGGCGCCGGGCTGCTGGTGTTCATCGAGGTGATGCTCGATCGCACCGCGCCCGACGTGATGGCGAGCTTCAAGGCCGCGGTGCAGGCGCGCCCCGAGATCCTCGAGTGCCACCTCGTTGCCGGCGGCTTCGATTACCTGATCAAGACCCGCGTCGCCGACATGACGGCCTACCGCGAGATGCTCGCCAGCGTGATCTGGGGCCTGCCCGGCGTGCGCGAGACGCGCACCTATGCCGTGATGGAGGAGGTGAAGAACACCACCGCACTGCCCCTCTGAGGGGCGTTCGATGTCACGGGCGCGACAGCGGTGCGTCGCATGCACCACGACGGCCTAGGTGATTCCCGCTGTTGCGGCGCAACAGCGCTGCCTACAGTGCAAGGCCTCGACCCCACGCACTGCATGAGCGACCACATCCTCGAGACGCGCGAACTCACGAAGGAGTTCAAGGGCTTCACCGCCGTCGATCGGGTGAACCTGCAGGTGCAGCGCGGCCACATCCATGCGCTGATCGGGCCCAACGGCGCCGGCAAGACCACCTGCTTCAACCTGCTGACGAAGTTCCTGGTGCCCACGCGCGGCAGCATCCACTTCGACGGCCACGACATCACCGCCGAGCGTCCGGCGCAGATCGCGCGGCGCGGCGTGATCCGCTCGTTCCAGATCTCGGCGGTGTTCCCGCACCTCACCGTGCTCGAGAACGTGCGCATCGGCCTGCAGCGCTTCACCGGCACCTCGTTCCACTTCTGGAAGGGCCTGGGCGGGCTGCGCACGCTGGACGCGCGCGTGCTCGAGCTGCTCGAGCTCGTCGACCTGCGCGAGATGGCCCAGGTCAAGGCGGCCGACCTGCCCTACGGCCGCAAGCGCGCGCTGGAGATCGCCACCACGATGGCGATGCAGCCGGCGCTGATGCTGCTCGACGAGCCGACCCAGGGCATGGGCCACGAGGATGTCGAGCGGGTCACCGCGCTGATCAAGCGCGTGGCCGAGGGCCGCACGGTGCTGATGGTCGAGCACAACATGCGCGTGGTCTCGCGCATCGCCGACCGCATCACCGTGCTGGCGCGCGGCGCGGTGCTGGCCGAGGGCGACTACGCCAGCGTGTCGCGCCACCCGGCGGTGCTCGAGGCCTACATGGGCACCGAGGCGACCGAGCTGCAGGGGGCGCACTGATGGAGCCGCTGGCGCTGGAGATCCGCGGCCTGCAGGCCTGGTACGGCGAGAGCCACATCCTGCACGGCATCGACCTGGCGCTGCCGCGCGGGCAGGTGCTCACGCTGCTCGGGCGCAACGGCGCCGGGCGCACGACGACGCTGCGCGCGATCATGGGCCTGACCGGGTCGCGCCAGGGCTCGATCAAGGTCCACGGCCAGGAGACGATCGGGCTGCCCACGCACCGCATCGCCCACCTCGGCATCGGCTACTGCCCGGAGGAGCGCGGCATCTTCGCGTCACTGTCGGCCGAGGAGAACCTGCGCCTGCCGCCGCTGCTGAAGGCCGCGCGCGGCAAGGCGATGAGCGAGGCGCAGATTTACGCGATGTTCCCCAACCTCGCCGAGCGCAAGGCGAGCCAGGGCACGCGGCTGTCGGGCGGCGAGCAGCAGATGCTGGCGGTCGCGCGCATCCTGCGCACCGGCGCGGACATCCTGCTGCTCGACGAGATCTCCGAAGGGCTGGCGCCGGTCATCGTGCAGGCGCTCGCGCGCATGATCACCGCGCTGAAGGCCCAGGGCTTCACGGTGCTGATGGTGGAGCAGAACTTCCGCTTCGCCGCCCCGCTGGCCGACCACTTCTGCGTGATCGAGCACGGCCACGTGGTCGAGTCCTTCCCCGCGTCCGAGCTTGCCGCCAAACAGGCGGTGCTCGACGAACTGCTCAGCGTCTGACCGGACGCACAACACCTCAAGGAGAACCGCATGTCCCACGCCCTCAAACACATCGCCCTCGCGGCCGCCGCCTGCGCCCTGGCCGGCACGGCGCAGGCCCAGGTGTCGGGCGATGTCGTCAAGATCGGCATCATCACCGACATGTCGGGCCTGTACGCCGACCTCGACGGCGCTGGCGGGGTGGAGGCGATCAAGCTCGCGATCGCCGACATGAAGGGCATGGCGGCCGGCAAGAAGATCGAGGTCGTCTACGCCGACCACCAGAACAAGGCCGACGTCGCCGCCAGCAAGGCGCGCGAGTGGTTCGACACCCAGGGCGTCGACATGCTGATCGGCGGCACCAACTCGGGCGCCGCGCTGGCGATGGCCAAGATCGCCGCCGAGAAGAAGAAGCCCTACATCGTGATCGGCGCCGGCTCGGCGCGCCTCACCAACGAGGACTGCACGCCCTATTCGATCCACTACGCCTACGACACGGTGGCGCTGGCCAACGGCACCGGCGCGGCGGTCACCAAGGCCGGCGGCAAGACCTGGTACTTCCTGACCGCCGACTACGCCTTCGGCCAGTCGCTGCAGAGCGACACCACGACGGTCGTGCAGAAGAGCGGCGGCCAGGTGCTCGGCAGCGTCAAGCACCCGCTGTCGGCCAGCGACTTCAGCTCCTTCCTGCTGCAGGCGCAGTCGAGCAAGGCGCAGATCCTCGGCCTGGCCAATGCCGGCGGCGACACCATCAACGCGATCAAGGCCGCCAACGAGTTCGGCATCACCAAGAGCATGAAGCTCGCAGGCCTGCTGATGTTCATCAACGACATCCACTCGCTCGGCCTGGCGGCGACCCAGGGCATGTACATGACCGACAGCTGGTACTGGAACCAGACGCCGGAGGCGCGCGCCTGGAGCCGCCGCTTCTTCGAGAAGATGAAGCGCATGCCCTCGTCGCTGCAGGCCGCCGACTACTCGGCGACGATGCACTTTCTGAAGGCAGTCGAGGCCACCAAGACCGACGACGCCGACAAGGTGATGGCGCACATGAAGGCCACGCCGATCAACGACTTCTACAAGAAGGGCACGATCCGCGCTGACGGCCGCGGCGTGCACGACATGGTGCTGCTGCAGGTCAAGACGCCGGCCGAGTCGAACGAGCCCTGGGACTACTTCAAGGTCGTGCAGCGGATCCCCGGCGACGACGCCTTCACCAAGCTCGCCGACAGCAAGTGCCCGCTGGTCAAGAAGTGATCTGAGCCGGGCATGACGGAGATCTTCGGCATCCCGCTGCCCGCGTTGCTCGGGCAGCTGCTGCTGGGCCTGGTGAACGGTTCGTTCTACGCGATGCTGTCGCTGGGCCTGGCGGTGATCTTCGGCATGCTCAACATCATCAACTTCGCCCATGGCGCGCTGTACATGATGGGCGCCTTCCTGGCGTGGATGGGGCTGGAGTACCTGGGGCTGAACTACTGGGCGATGCTGCTGCTCGCGCCGCTGGTGGTGGGCGTGCTCGGCATCCTGATCGAGCGGCTGCTGCTGCAGTGGCTCTACAAGCTCGACCACCTCTACGGCCTGCTGCTGACCTTCGGCATCACGCTGGTCACCGAGGGCGTGTTCCGCAGCTTCTACGGCGTCTCGGGTCAGCCCTACCCGGTGCCCGAGGCGCTGCAGGGCGCCACCAACCTCGGGTTCATGATCCTGCCGAACTACCGCGCCTGGGTCGTCGTCGCCTCGGTGGTGGTGTGCCTGGCGGTGTGGGCGCTGATCGAGAAGACCTCACTGGGCGCCACGCTGCGCGCCGGCACCGAGAACCCGCGGCTGGTGCAGGCCTTTGGCATCAACGTGCCGCGCATGATCACGCTGACCTATGCCGGCGGCGTGGCGCTCGCGGCCTTCGCCGGCGTGCTGGCCGCGCCGATCCTGCAGGTCTCGCCGCTGATGGGCAGCAACCTGATCATCGTGGTGTTCGCGGTGGTGGTGATCGGCGGCATGGGCTCGATCCTCGGCTCCATCCTCACCGGCCTGGGCCTCGGCGTGGTCGAGGGGCTGACGAAGGTGTTCTACCCCGAGGCGTCGAGCACCGTCGTGTTCGTCGTCATGGCGATCGTGCTGCTGGTGCGGCCGGCCGGCCTGTTCGGCAAGGAAAAGTGATGACGGCCGCCCGTTCCCCCCTCGTCGGCTACGCGGCGCTGTTCCTCGGCATCGCGCTGCTGCCGGCACTCGGCGTCTACCCGATCTTCGTGATGAAGGTGCTGTGCTACGCGCTCTTCGCCTGCGCCTTCAACCTGCTGATCGGCTTCACCGGGCTGCTGTCCTTCGGCCACGCCGCCTTCCTCGGCGTGGCGGCCTATGCCTGCGGCCATGCGCTGAAGGTCTGGGGCTTCGCGACGCCGCTCGGCCTGCTGTTCGGCACCGCCGCCGCCGCGCTGGCCGGCGCCGCGTTCGGCTGGCTGGCGATCCGGCGCAGCGGCATCTACTTCTCGATGATCACGCTGGCGCTGTCGCAGATGCTCTACTTCGTGTTCCTGCAGGCGCCCTTCACCGGCGGCGAGGACGGTCTGCAGTCGGTGCCGCGCGGGCATTTCCTGGGGCTGGATCTGGGCACGGACCTGGTGCTGTACTACGTGGTGCTCGGCATCTTCATCGCCGCGTTCTGGTTGATCTACCGCACCGTGCACTCGCCCTTCGGCCAGGTGCTGACCTCGATCCGCGAGAACGAGGCGCGCGCCACCTCGCTGGGCTACGACGTGGAGCGCTTCAAGCTGGTGGCCTTCGTGCTGTCGGCCGCGCTGGCCGGCCTGGCTGGCGCGACCAAGACCCTCGTGCTCGGGTTCGCGACGCTGACCGACGCGGTCTGGACGACCTCCGGCGCGGTGATCCTGATGACGCTGGTCGGCGGCATGGGCACGATGGTCGGGCCGATCGTCGGCGCGCTGGTGATCATCGCGCTGGAGAACAAGATCGGCGACGTCGGTCGCTGGCTCGCCGAGACCACCGGCATCGGCTGGTTCAACGGCCTCGGCGAATCGGTGACGCTGGTGACCGGACTGATCTTCATCGTCTGCGTGCTGGCGTTCCGTCGCGGCCTGGTCGGCGAGCTGATGCACCTGCTGGAACGCCGCCGCCGGGAGCCGGACCGGCGCTAGCCGCGCGCGCCGAAGATCGCCGTGCCGACGCGCACGATCGTCGTGCCCTCGAGCACCGCGGCCTCGAGGTCGGCGCTCATCCCCATCGACAGCGTGTCCAGCGCCAGGCCCTCGGCGCGCAGCGCTTCGAGCCGTTCGCGCAGCGCGCGGTGGGGCCGTCGCTGCGCGGCCAGGTCGCCCGCCGGTTCGGGGATTGCCATCAGGCCGCGCAGCTGCAGCCGAGGCAGCGCGGCCACCGCGTGCGCCAGCGCCGGCAGGTCGGCCGGCGCGACGCCGCTCTTGCTCGCCTCGCCGCTGATGTTCACCTGCAGGCAGACCTGCAGCGGCGGCAGGCCCTCGGGCCGCTGCGCCGACAGCCGCTCGGCCAGCTTGAGGCGGTCGATCGTGTGCACCCAGTCGAAGGCCTCGGCCACCGCACGGGTCTTGTTGCTCTGCAGTGGCCCGATCAGGTGCCATTCGAGCTCGGCCCGGCGGTCGGCCAGCGCGGCGATCTTGTCGAGCGCCTCCTGCACGTAGTTCTCGCCGAAGCGCCTTTGGCCGCCATCGAGCGCCTCGCGCACCGCCTCGGGGCGCTGCGTCTTGCTGACCGCCAGCAGCGTGACGCTTGACACGGGCCGCCCCGCGGCGTCGCACGCGCGAGCGATGCGCGCACTGACTTCTTGTATGTTGTCAACGATCATCGCCATAATCGATCGAACCCTTCGCGCCCCTTGTGGGCCGCGCCGTCGTCCCCTCCCCGAAGCCCATGGACATCACTCAACTGCTGGCGTTCTCGGTCAAGAACAAGGCCTCGGACCTGCACTTGTCCGCCGGACTGCCGCCGATGATCCGCGTGCACGGGGACGTGCGCCGCATCAACGTGGACCCGCTGGACCACAAGAGCGTGCACGACATGGTGTACGACATCATGAACGATGCGCAGCGCAAGGCCTACGAGGAGTCGCTCGAATGCGACTTCTCGTTCGAGATCCAGGGCCTGGCGCGCTTCCGCGTCAACGCGTTCAACCAGAACCGCGGCGCCGGCGCGGTGTTCCGGACCATCCCGAGCAAGATCCTCTCGCTCGAGCAACTGGCCGCGCCCAAGGTCTTCGCCGAACTCGCGCTCAAGCCGCGCGGCCTGGTGCTGGTGACCGGCCCCACCGGCTCCGGCAAGAGCACCACGCTGGCGGCAATGGTCAACCACCTCAACGAGACCGAGTACGGCCACATCCTGACCGTCGAGGACCCGATCGAGTTCGTGCACGACTCCAAGCGCTGCCTGATCAACCAGCGCGAGGTCGGCCCGCACACGCTGTCGTTCAGCAACGCGCTGCGCTCGGCGCTGCGCGAGGACCCGGACTGCATCCTGGTCGGCGAAATGCGCGACCTGGAGACCATCCGCCTGGCCCTGACCGCCGCCGAGACCGGCCACCTGGTGTTCGGCACGCTGCACACCAGCAGCGCGGCCAAGACCATCGACCGCGTCGTCGACGTCTTCCCGGCCGCCGAGAAGGACATGGTGCGCGCGATGCTGTCGGAGTCGCTCGTCGCGGTGATCTCGCAGACGCTGTGCAAGCTCAAGGACGGCACCGGCCGCGTGGCCGCGCACGAGATCATGCTGGGCACGCCGGCCATCCGCAACCTGATCCGCGAGAACAAGGTGGCGCAGATGTACAGCTCGATCCAGACCGGCAACAGCATGGGCATGCAGACGCTCGACCAGAACCTCACGGACCTCGTGCGGCGCAACCTGATCACGCCCGCCGAGGCGCGCAGCCGGGCCAAGACGCCCGAGAACTTCCCGGGCTGAGGTCGGCATGACGCGGCAATCGGCGGCCGGCGTGGACGGCCCGTGCGGCCGGCGCCGGGCAAGGTAGGCCGCCCGTGAAGAAGCTGCTTGGCCGGCTGTCGTCCGGCATGCGCCGGGCTGCGGCGACCGAGCCGGCCGACGACGACGCCTTCTTCACGACCCGCTTCGAGGAATCCGACGAGCCTCGCAGCGCCGTCGACTGGGCCGACCGGGCCGCCGCCATCGGCGCCGCCCCGATCGAACGCACGCAGGGGCTGGCGCTGTTTCGCGCCGCCTGGGCACGCGAGCACCATGCGATCCGGCTGGCACCCGAGGAGGTCGACCGCCTCGCCGCGCGCTTTTCCTTCGTGTCGGTGCCGGCCGCGCAGGACGTGATCCGCCAGGACGAGCGCGGCGCCTACCTGCTGTGGGTGCTGGACGGTTCGCTCGCCGTCGAGCGCGTCCAGCCCTGGGGCGGCCGCGCCCGGCTGGCTGAAGCCCACGCGGGCGACGTGCTCGGCGAGATGGCCCTGCTCGACGCCGGCGGACGCTTTTCGACCTGCGCGACGCTCAAGCCCTGCGTGCTGGCGGTGCTCGAGGCCACGGGCCTCGACGAACTCATGCTGACCGAGCCGCGGCTGGCCGCCACGCTGCTCGCGTCGCTGGCGCGACGTTTGTCCTTGCGGCTGCGGCAGGTCAGCGCCAGACTGTCGGCACTGCTGGCCGGCAGCTGACCGGCCGAATCAAGCGAACGGGAGCCCCACATGGAACGCGACCAGGCGTCGAAATTCATCAATGATCTGCTCAAGCTGCTGATCACCCGCAACGGCTCGGACCTGTTCCTGACCGCCGAATTCCCGCCGGCCGTCAAGGTCGACGGGCGCATCACGAAGGTGTCGCCGCAGCCGCTGACGCCGCAGCACACGCTGGTGCTGGCACGCGCGATCATGAACGACAAGCAGGCCGCGGAGTTCGAGCGCACCAAGGAGTGCAACTTCGCGATCGCGCCGACCGGCATCGGCCGCTTTCGCGTCAATGCCTTCATGCAGCAGGGCAGCGTCGGGCTGGTGATGCGCACGATCCCGCAGAACATCCCGACGATCGACAGCCTGGGCCTGCCGCAGGTGCTCAAGGACGTCGCGATGACCAAGCGAGGCCTGACGATCTTCGTCGGCGCCACCGGCTCGGGCAAGAGCACCTCGCTGGCGGCGATGGTGGACTTCCGCAACGAGAACAGCTACGGCCACATCATCACCGTCGAGGACCCGGTCGAGTTCGTCCACCCGCACAAGAACTGCATCGTCACGCAGCGCGAGGTCGGCATCGATACCGACGACTGGGGCATCGCGCTGAAGAACACGCTGCGCCAGGCGCCCGACGTGATCCTGATGGGCGAGATCCGCGACCGCGAGACCATGGAGCACGCGGTCGCCTTCGCCGAGACCGGCCACCTGTGCCTGGCGACGCTGCACGCCAACAGCGCCAACCAGGCGCTCGACCGCATCATCAACTTCTTCCCCGAGGAGCGCCGGCCGCAGCTGCTGATGGACCTGTCGCTGAACCTGAAGGCGCTGGTGTCGCAGCGCCTGCTGCCGCGCCAGGAGGGCAAGGGACGGATCGCCGCGATCGAGATCCTGATCAACTCGCCGCTGATCTCCGACCTGATCTTCAAGGGCGAGGTCGGCGAGATCAAGGAAATCATGAAACGCTCGCGCGAGCTCGGCATGCAGACCTTCGACCAGAGCCTGTTCGACCTCTACGAGGGCCAGCAGATCACCTACGAGGACGCGCTGCGCAATGCCGACTCGGTCAACGACCTGCGGCTGCAGATCAAGCTCAACAGCAACCGGGCGCGCAACTCGGACCTGACCGCGGGCACGGAGCACATGACCATCGTTTAGGCGATCATTCGCCCCGTCCTCACGGCCTCTCGTCGAGAGGCCGTTTTCGTTTGCGGAGACCTTCGATGAGCAGCAAGACCTACGAACCGACCCCGCCGCGCCGCGTCGCCTTCCTCGGCCTGGGCGTGATGGGCCATCCGATGGCCGGCCACCTGGCGCGCGCCGGCCACCAGGTGTGCGTCTACAACCGCACCTTCTCGAAGGCCGAGGCCTGGGTGAAGGAGTACGGCGGCACCGCTGCGCCGACGCCGAAGGCCGCCGCGGCCGGTGCCGAGATCGTGTTCGCCTGCGTCGGCAACGACGCCGACCTGCGCGCCGTCACGCTCGGCGCCGATGGCGCCTTCCAGGCCATGCCCGCCGGGGCGGTGTTCGTCGACCACACCACCGCGTCGGCCGACATCGCGCGCGAGCTCGACGCCGCGGCGTCCGCGCGCGGCCTGGCCTTCATCGACGCGCCGGTGTCGGGCGGCAATCTCGGCGCGATCAACGGCATGCTGACCGTGATGTGCGGCGGCGACGCCGAAGCCTTCGCGCGCATCCAGCCGGTGGCGATGGCGTTCTCGAAGGCGGTCACGCTGCTCGGGCCGGCCGGCTCGGGCCAGCTTGCGAAGATGGTCAACCAGATCTGCATCGCCGGGCTGGTGCAGGGGCTGGCGGAGGCGATCGCCTTCGGCCAGAAGGCCGGGCTGGACATGAAGGCCGTGCTCGGCGTGATCGGCAAGGGCGCCGCGCAGAGCTGGCAGATGGACAACCGCGGGCCGACGATGATCGACGAGAAGTTCGACTTCGGTTTCGCGGTCGACTGGATGCGCAAGGACCTCGGCCTGTGCCTGGAGGAGGCCAAGCGCAACGGCGCGCGGCTGCCGGTGACCGCGCTGGTCGACCAGTTCTACGCCGACGTGCAGGCGATGGGCGGCAACCGGCTCGACACCTCGAGCCTGATCAAGCGGCTGCGCTGACCGCGCGCGCCGGGCCGCCGCGTCAGTTCTTGGCCGGCGCGGTGCGCGCGAGCTCTTCCTCGCTGATCACCTCGAAGGCGCGCACCACCTTGCGCACGCCGGCCACGCCGCGCGCGATATCGACCGCGCGCGTCGCCTCGCGCTCGGTGACGCGGCCCATCAGGTAGACCACGCCACGCTCGGTGACGACCTTGAAGGCATTGGCGAACAGGTCGCGCGCATCGACGTAGCTCGCCTTGACCTTGCTGGTGATCAGCGTGTCGTTCGAGCGGTCGCCGAGCGTGCTGTTCGTGCCGACGACGAGCTCGTTGAGCACGCCCTTGACGTTCTCCATGCCGGCGAGCTTGGCCTCGATGGCGGCCTTGTCGGGCTCGGCGGGCACCTCACCGGTCACGAGCAGCACGCGGTTGTAGCTGGTGACGTTGACGTGGCCGCGCTCGCCGACGACCTCGCGGATGCGCGACAGCGCCTTGATCTCGAAACCCTGGTCCTCGACCACGGTGCCGGAAGTGCGGCGGTCGGTGGCGACCAGCGCGCCGCCGGCGGCGGCGCCGACGATCAGCGGCGCGCAGGCGCTCAGGCCGCCGGCCAGGGCGGCGCCGGCCAGCACGGCGGCAGCGAGTCGGGCGGGGTGGAAAGCTTGCTTCATGCGGGGTCCTGTTCTCCGAGCAGCTGGGCATCGACCGCGTCGCACAGCGCGTGGACGGCCAGCATGTGCACCTCGTGGATGCGGGCGTCGCGCTCGTGCGGTACGCACAGCAGCACGTCGGTTTCGGTGAGCCGCGGCGCCAGCGCGCCGCCGCCGTGGCCGGTGAAGGCGATCACGGTCATGTCCTTGTCATGGGCCGCGTCCACCGCCGCCAGCACGTTGGTGGACTGACCCTGGCTGCTGAACACCATCAGCACGTCGCCCGGGTTGCCGATCGCCTGCACCTGCTTGGCGAACACCGCCGTGTAGCCGTGTTCGTGGCTTAGCGCGGTCAGCACCGCACTGTCGCCTGCCAGGCCGATCGCCGCCAGACCGGGGCGCTCGCGCTCGTAGCGGCCGACGAGCTGGGTGACGAGGTGCTCGGCACTGCAGGCCGCGCTGCCATTGCCGCAGGCCAGCACCTTGCCGCCGGCGGTCAGGCAGCCCAGCACGGCCTGCGCCGCATCGGCGATCGGCTTGGCGAGCAACGCGGCAGACTGGTTTTGCAGGTCGGCGCAGTCGAAGAAGTGCCGCTGTATGCGTTGTTCGAGCATGGGCATCACTATAGGACACGGCTCATGACGGCCAGTTCCCGGTCGTGACACGACAGTGACCGCTCGCTACGACGCATCGAAGGCGCCCCGCAGCCATTCGAGCCGCTCGCCGTCGATCGCCACCACGTCGAAGCGGCAGGGCGGCGGCGGCACCAGCCGGCGCAGGTAATGCTGTGCCGCCAGCAGCAGGCTGCGCCGCTTGGCCGACGACACCGAGGCCGCCGCGCCGCCATGCGCGGTGCCGGCGCGGCGGCGCACCTCGACGAACACCAGCGTGCCGTCGCCTTCGCGCAGGATCAGGTCGATCTCGCCACCGCGCGCGCGCGGGCCGGCCGCGACTCGATAATTGCGCTCCACCAGCTTCAGGCCGGCGCGCTGCAGATGTGCAAGCGCGCGGTCCTCCCCCTCGTCGCCCCGGGCCTTGGTCGTGAGCACGGACACCTCGTCATCGAACGCAGCGCTGATCCGCCGGGCCGCCGAGGCGGCAGCGGGTGCGCAGCAGTATCCCAAAGGGACGCTCTACGTCGTCGCGACGCCGATCGGCAACCTCGCCGACCTGACGCTGCGCGCGGTGCAGGTGCTCGGCCTGGTCGACGCGGTCGCCTGCGAGGACAAGCGCGTCAGCGCCGGGCTGCTGCGCCACCTCGGGCTGGACAAGCCGCTGATCGCGCTGCACGAGCACAACGAGGCCGAAGCGGCGCCGGCGCTGATCGAGCGGCTGGCGCGCGGTGAGCGCATCGCCTATGTCAGCGACGCCGGCACGCCAGCCGTCAGCGACCCGGGCGCGCGGCTGGTCGCCGCCGTGCGCGCCGCCGGCCAGCGCGTGCTGCCGCTGCCCGGCGCGAGCGCGGTGGCCGCCGCGCTCAGTGCTGCCGGCGACACGCTGGGCCGCGGCCACCGCTTCGCCGGTTTCCTGTCCACCAAGGCCACCGAGCGCGCCGCGCAGCTCGCTGCGCTGGCGGCCGAGGGCGACAGCGTCGTGCTGTTCGAGGCACCGCACCGCATCGAGGCGCTGGCCGCCGCACTGGCCGAAGTCATGCCGGCGCGCCGCGTGACGCTGTGCCGCGAATTGACCAAGCAGTTCGAGAGCATCGACACGCTGGACGGCGCTGAACTGCCGGCGTGGCTGGCGGCCGACGAGCACCGCCGCCGCGGCGAGTTCGTTCTCGTGTTGCATGCGCAGGCCGCGCCGGAGGTCGCCGGCGCGCTGCCCCCGGCCGCCGAACGGCTGCTCGAAGCGCTGCTCGACGCCGGGCCGCTCAAGCAGGCGGTCGCGCTGGTGGCCGAGGCCACCGGCGCGCCCCGCAACGCGCTCTACGACCGCGCGCTGGCGCTCAAGGCCGCGCGCGGCTGAGCTCAGCGGCCGCGCCACGCGACCTGATGGTCGTGGCGCTCGTCGAAGATCTGTCGGCTGGCGTGCTGCTGCATGCGCACCAGGTACTGGCGCTCGACGCCGCTGAGCTGGCCGTCGGCGCGGAAGATGCGCTCGAGCTCGTCGATGCGGGCCTGCTCGGCCGCCAGCCGCTGCGCCTCGGCGCGCGTCAGTGAGCCGTCGGCGAGGCCGCGCTGGATGCGCACGTCCTGGCGCCATTCGACGTAGTCGTACGGGACCTGCGCCTGCGGCGCCGTGCCGTGGGCGAAGCTGGCGCCGGCCAGCGTGAGGAGCGCGGTGGTGACCAGGATGCGGGCGGTGTGCATGGCTTGCCTTTCGGTGTGGCGTGGGCGGTGCGCCCACACCAGTCACAACGCCGGCACGCGCGCCGCCTCGTACCGCGGGCCGTATCGCCAGGGTAAAGAAACTTCAAGCCCGCGGCCGGCAACCGCTGCCTAGAATCGATCCATGATCAGCCGCGAACCCACCCTGGAGCGCCTGGCGGTCGCCAAGACGCTGTTGCTCGACCCCTTCGGCCTCGACGAGGCCAAGCTGGCCGCGGCGCTGCGCACGATCGGCGAGCACCGCATCGACGACGCCGACCTCTACTTCCAGTACACGCGCAGCGAGGGCTGGAGCCTCGAGGAGGGCATCGTCAAGAGCGGCAGCTTCGGCATCGACCAGGGCGTCGGCGTGCGCGCGGTGGCCGGCGAGAAGACCGCTTTCGCCTACAGCGACGACATCTCCGAGGCGGCGCTGCTCGACGCCGCGCGCACGGTGCGCACGATCGCCGCGGCCGGCGCGTCGAAGAAGGTCAGGGTCGGCGTCGCGAAACCGGCAGGCAGCCGCGTGCTGTACGCGCCGATGGACCCGATCGCGACGCTCGACAGCACGCAGAAGGTCGCGCTGCTCGAGAAGGTCGAGCAGCTCGCCCGCGCCAAGGACCCGCGCATCGTGCAGGTGATGGCCGGGCTGGCCGGTGAGTACGACGTGGTGCTGGTCGCGCGCGCCGACGGCACGCTGGCGGCCGACGTGCGGCCGCTGGTGCGCCTGTCGGTCACGGTGATCGCCGAGCAGGGCGGCCGCCGCGAGATGGGTTCGAGCGGCGGCGGCGGGCGCTTCGGGCTCGGCTACTTCCACGACGGCATCATCGCCGAGTACGTCGACGAGGCCGTCAATGCCGCGCTCACGAACCTGGAGAGCCGCCCGGCCAAGGCCGGCGAGATGACGGTGGTGCTGGGCCCGGGCTGGCCCGGCATCCTGCTGCACGAGGCAATCGGCCACGGCTTGGAGGGTGACTTCAACCGCAAGGGCTCGAGCGCCTTCAGCGGCAAGGTCGGCCAGCGCGTCGCGGCCAAGGGCGTGACCGTGCTCGACGACGGAACGATCCCCGACCGCCGCGGCTCGCTCAACGTCGACGACGAGGGCAATGCCTCGCAGCGCAACGTGCTGATCGAGGACGGCATCCTGCGCGGCTACATCCAGGACTCGATGAACGCGCGGCTGATGGGCGTCAAGCCCACCGGCAACGGCCGGCGCGAGAGCTATGCCCATGTGCCGATGCCGCGCATGACCAACACCTACATGCTGGGCGGCGACAAGAGCAAGGACGAGATCGTCGCGAGCATCAAGAAGGGCCTGTACGCGACCAACTTCGGCGGCGGTCAGGTCGACATCACGAGCGGCAAGTTCGTGTTCTCGGCCAGCGAGGCCTACTGGGTCGAGAACGGCAAGATCCAGTACCCGGTCAAGGGCGCGACCATCATCGGCAACGGCCCCGACGCGCTGACGCGCGTGAAGATGATCGGCAACGACATGCGGCTCGACACCGGCATCGGCACCTGCGGCAAGGAAGGCCAGAGCGTGCCGGTCGGCGTCGGCCAGCCGACGCTGCGCATCGACGGGCTGACCGTCGGAGGCACCGCTTGAGCGAAGCGGCATCGGTCACGCTGGCCGATGTCGAAGCCGCCGCCGCGCGGCTCGCCGGGCAGGTGCTGGAGACGCCCTGCCTCGAATCGAGGACGCTGTCGCAGATCACCGGCGCGCAGGTCTTCCTGAAGTTCGAGAACCTGCAGTTCACGGCCTCGTTCAAGGAGCGCGGCGCGCTGAACAAGCTGCTGGCGCTGCAGTCCTGCGCTCCAGCCGGGGTCATCGCCGCCTCGGCGGGCAACCACGCCCAGGGCGTCGCCCACCACGCGCAACGGCTCGGCTTGCGCGCCGTGATCGTGATGCCCAGGCACACGCCGACGGTCAAGGTCGAGCGCACGCGCGGCTTCGGCGCCGAGGTGGTGCTGCACGGCGAGGGCTTCGACGACGCACGCGCCGAGGCGATGCGGCTCGCCGAGGCCCAGGGCCTGGCCTTCGTCCACCCCTTCGACGATCCGCTGGTGATCGCCGGCCAGGGCACGATCGCGCTCGAGATGCTGCGCCAGCAGCCCAGCCTCGATACCTTGGTGATCGCGGTCGGCGGCGGCGGGCTGATCTCCGGCATCGCCACCGTCGCGCGCGCGCTGCGGCCGTCGCTGCAGATCGTCGGCGTGCAGACGGCGCGTTTCCCGGCGATGGTCAACGCGATCAAGGGCACGGCCCATCCGCAGGGCACGAGCACGATCGCCGAGGGCATCGCGGTCGGCGAGCCGGGCCGAATCACGCGCGAACTGGTGCGCCGGCTGGTCGATGACCTGGTGCTGGTCGACGAGGGCGACATCGAGCAGGCGCTGGTCATGCTGCTCGAGATCGAGAAGACCCTGGTCGAGGGCGCCGGCGCCGCCGGTCTGGCGGCGCTGCTCAAGGACCCCCAGCGCTACGCCGGCCGCAAGGTCGGCCTGGTGCTGTGCGGCGGCAACATCGACCCGCTGCTGCTGGCCGCGATCATCGAGCGAGGCATGGTGCGCGCCGGACGGCTGGCGCGCATCCGCGTCGGCGCCCGCGACACGCCGGGGGCGCTGGCGCGCATCACCGGCGTCGTCGGCGAAGCCGGCGCCAACATCGAGGAGGTGCACCATCAGCGCGCCTTCACGACGCTGTCGGCACAGAACGTCGAGGTCGAGCTGGTGCTGCAGACGCGCAACCACGCCCACATCGACGCGGTGATCGCGGCGCTGCAGGCGCAGGGCTTCGAGGCGCAGCCGTACTGAGGCGGCGGCCGTGCTACATTCGCGGCCCATGTGCTCGTACTTCTTTACGCACTTCTGGTTCTCGCACCGCCCCGGCGGAGGAGAGGCCAGCGCCTAAGCAAACGAGAGCGCAGCCGAATCCCCAAACCGCCGGGTCCGAGACGACCCGGCGGTTTTTTTTCGACCTCGATGGAGATGTCCCGATGAACGCCCTGCACACCACCGCCCCCGAGGGCTGGGCGCCGCCCGCCGACAAGACCAGCCAGACCGACGACGAGCGCATCGAGGACGTGATGCCGCTGCCGCCGCCGGAGCACCTGATCCGCTTCTTCCCGGTGCGAGGCAGCCCGGTCGAGGAGCTGGTCGCGGGCACGCGCCGGCGCATTCGCGACATCATGAACGGCAAGGACGAGCGCCTGCTGGTCGTCATCGGCCCCTGCTCGATCCACGACCCGGCCGCGGCGATGGACTACGCACGCAGGCTCAAGGAGCAGCGCGAAAAGTACGCCGGCACGCTGGAGATCGTGATGCGCGTGTACTTCGAGAAGCCGCGCACCACGGTCGGCTGGAAGGGCCTGATCAACGACCCCTACCTCGACGAGAGCTTCCGCATCGACGAGGGCCTGCGCATCGCGCGCCAGCTGCTGCTGGAGATCGGCCGCCTCGGCCTGCCGGCTGGCAGCGAGTTCCTCGACGTGATCTCGCCGCAGTACATCGGCGACCTGATCTCCTGGGGCGCGATCGGCGCGCGCACCACCGAGAGCCAGGTTCACCGCGAACTGGCCAGCGGCATCAGCGCGCCGATCGGCTTCAAGAACGGCACCGACGGCAACCTGAAGATCGCGGTCGACGCCATTCAATCGGCCAGCCGGCCGCACCACTTCCTGTCGGTGCACAAGAACGGCCAGGTCGCGATCGTCGAGACGCGCGGCAACAGCGACTGCCATGTGATCCTGCGCGGAGGCAAGGCGCCGAACTACGACGCCGCCAGCGTCGACGCGGCCTGCGCCGAACTGGTCAAGTCCGGCCTGCCGGCCTCGCTGATGGTCGACTGCTCGCATGCCAACAGCAGCAAGCAACACCAGAAGCAGCTCGACGTCGCGCGCAGCATCGCCGAGCAGATCGCCGCCGGCAGCCGCAAGGTGTTCGGCGTGATGGTCGAGAGCCACCTGGTGGCCGGCGCGCAGAAGTTCACCGCCGGCAAGGACGACCCGGGCCAGCTCTGCTACGGCCAGAGCATCACCGACGCCTGCCTGGGCTGGGACGACTCGCTGCAGCTGCTCGAAGTGCTCGACGAAGCGGTCCGCCGACGCGGCCGCTGAACCCGCCGTAAGTCAACGAAGTGAGCATGTGCTTTCTTGGGTAAGCAATGACGGTCATCGGGTAACGCAGGCAAAGCCCGGCAATAAGGCTGGCCCGGTCGCCCGGCGGGGCGTGCAATGGGGGCTCCTGAACTTCCTGTGAAAGGAATCCCGATGACGACCCGCTTCCAGTCCCTTCCCGCCAAGGCCCGTCAGATCATCGAAGTGACCGCCACCAGCCTCGCGCTGGGCGTTGCCGGTGCGGCGTGGGCGCAGTCCCCGCCCTCGCCGGCCGCGACCCCGTCGCCGAAGGCGGCGATGCCGGACCCGGCCGTCGAGGCCGCCTTCAAGCGCGCCGACGTGAACGCCGACGGCAAGCTCAGCAGCAGCGAGGCGACCGCCATCCCGGCGCTCGACGCGCGCTTCGGCGAACTCGACAAGGACAAGGACGGCATGCTCACCATGACCGAGTTCTCGGCCGGCGTCAGCGTGCGCAAGTGACCCCCGCCCCGGCGGGCCCCCGGCGGGCCTGCCGGGGCCTCAGCCGCTGCCGCGCTGCAGCTTGGGGCTGCGCCAGTAGACGTCGTCGCCGCCCAGCCCGTCGAGGTTGGCCCGGTTGAGCACGCGGGCCAGCACGAACAGCAGATCGCTGAGCCGGTTCAGATACTGCCGGGGCGCGTCGCGCACCGCGCCCGGCTCGGCCGCGCCGAGCGCCACCACCGCGCGCTCGGCACGCCGCGCGATCGTGCGGCCGACATGCGCGATCGCGGCGCTGCGCGTGCCGCCGGGCAGGATGAACTCCTGCAGCCGCGGCAGCGCGGCGTTGTGCTCGGCGAGCGCGGCATCGAGCACCGCGACCGCCTCGTCCTTCAGCAGCGTGTAGCCGGGGATCGACAGTTCGCCGCCGAGGTTGAACAGCTCGTGCTGGATCACCACCAGCAGCGCGCGCACGCCCTCGGGCAGCGGCTCGCACAGCAGCAGGCCGATCGTCGAATTGAGTTCGTCGACGTCACCCATCGCCTGCACGCGCCGGTGGTCCTTGGGCACGCGCTGGCCGTCGCCGAGACCAGTGGTGCCGTCGTCGCCGGTGCGCGTCGCGATTTGCGTCAGTCGGTTCGCCATCCGGTGATCCTAGCAGCGACGGATTCCTACAATGCGTGGGCGGCGCACCCCCGACGCCCGAGGAGACCGCGATCAACGCCCCCGCCGAACTCGCGCCCCACCTGAGCCCGCGGCCGATGCCGGAAGCGATGCTGAGCGCGCTGCAGCAGCGCTTCGGCGCGCGCTGCTCGACGGCGCGTGCGGTGCGCGAGCAGCATGGCCGCGACGAGTCGCCCTTCGACGTACCGCCGCCCGACGCCGTGCTGTTCTGCGAGCGCACCGAGGATGTGGCCATCGCGGTCGCCCTGGCCCACGAGCATCGCGTGCCGGTCATCCCCTACGGCGCCGGCTCATCGCTCGAGGGCGCGCTGCTGGCCGTGCAGGGCGGGCTGAGCCTGGACCTGAACCGCATGAACCAGATCTTGCGCGTCGCGACCGAGGACCTGACGGTCACGGTGCAGCCCGGCGTCACGCGCAAGCAGCTCAACGACGCGCTGCGCCACGAGGGCCTGTTCTTCCCGATCGACCCCGGCGCCGACGCATCGATCGGCGGCATGTGCGCCACCCGCGCCAGTGGCACGAACGCGGTGCGCTACGGGACGATGAAGGACAACGTGCTCGGCCTCGAGGTGGTCACCGCGTCGGGCGCGGTGGTGCGCACCGGCAGTCGCGCGCGCAAGAGCAGCGCCGGCTACGACCTCACGCGCCTCTTCGTCGGCAGCGAGGGCACGCTGGGCGTGATGACCGAGATCACGCTGAAGCTCTACCCTTTGCCCGAGGCGATCAGCGCCGCCGTCTGTCACTTCCCGAGCATCGACGCCGCGGTGCGCACGACGATCCAGACCATCCAGCTCGGCGTGCCGATCGCGCGCTGCGAGCTGGTCGACGTGAACGCGATCCGCGCACTCAACGCCCATGACCACCTCGGCCTGCGCGAGGCGCCGCTGCTGCTGATGGAGTTCCACGGCAGCCCGGCCAGCGTGCAGGAGCAAGCCGAGACGGTGCAGCAGATCGCCGCCGAGCACGGCGGCGAGGGCTTCGACTGGGCCAGCACACCGGAGGCGCGCACGCGGCTGTGGGCCGCCCGCCACCACGCCTATTTCTCGGCGCTGCAGACGCGCCCCGGCTGCCGCTGCGTGACCACCGACACCTGCGTGCCGATCTCGCGGCTGGCCGAGTGCGTCGAGGAGACCGTGGCCGAGGCCGATGCCAGCGGCCTGCCCTATTTCATCGTCGGCCATGTCGGCGACGGCAACTTCCACGTCGGCTACCTGATCGATCCGACGGCGCCGACCGAGCGCGACACCGCCGAACGACTCAACGCGCGCCTGGTGGCACGTGCCTTGCGGATGGAAGGCACCTGCACCGGCGAACACGGCATCGGCCTGCACAAGATGGACTTCCTGCTCGACGAGGTCGGCGCCGGCGGCGTGGCGCTGATGCGCGACATCAAGCGCTCGCTCGACCCGCACAACATCATGAATCCGGGGAAGATCTTTGCGCTCTGAGCGCCCACCCGCCGAGACGGCCGCCGGCAACACCCGCTTGCCAAGCCGCGCCGCGGCGCGGCGCCAGCTGGGGTATACCGACACCATGAGCCTTGCTGCCTTCATGGCCGTCGCGCTGACGCGGCCCAGCCTCGTCGGCGCGGTCGCGCCCTCGTCGCGCCACCTCGCGCGCGCGATGGCGGCGCACATGGGGCCGGCCGACGCGCTGATCGAGCTCGGCGCCGGCACCGGCGCGGTCACCGAGGCGCTGCACGCGGCGACGCCCGGCGTGCCGTTGCTGGCCGTCGAACTGCAGCAAGACCTGGCCGCGAGCCTGCAGCGGCGCCTGCCGGCCGTCGAGGTGGCCTGCGCGCCTGCGCACGAGGTGCTCGCCGAGCGCCGTGCGACGACGCCGGCCGCCACCGTGCTGGTGTCCTCGCTGCCGTTTCGCAGCCTGCCCGAAGACCTGCGCCGCTGCACGCAGGCGGCGCTGATCGACTTCGTCGCCGACCATCCGGCGCGCCGCCTCGTGCAGTACACCTACCAGCCGCGCGCGCCCTTCGATCTGCCGCCCGGCAGCGCGCTGCGGTGGACGCTGCGCGAGGTGGTGTGGCGCAATCTGCCGCCGGCCGGCGTCTGGGTTCTGCAGGCGGCGCACGCCGCCTGAGTCATCGGCGGTCGAACGCCGCGCTCAGTGGCGCGGCCCCGCCACGCTCCAGCGCTTGACGACCTCGCCGCGCGCGTCGACGCTCTCCATGTGGGCGTCGAAGCCCCACAGCCGCGCGACATGCTTGAGCACCTCCTGCGCGCTGTCGGCCAGCGGTCGAGCATTGTGCTGGGTGTGACGCAGCGTCAGCGAGCGGTCGCCGCGCAGGTTGACGCTCCAGACCTGGATGTTGGGCTCGCGTGAGCCGAGGTCGTACTGGTGCGACAGCGCCTCGCGCAGCTTGCGGTAGCCGGCTTCGTCGTGGATCGCGCTGATCTCGAGCTCGCTCTCCTCCTCGTCGTCGCGCACCGCGAAGAAGCGGAACTCACGCATCAGCCGCGGGCTCAGGTACTGGCCGACGAAGCTCTCGTCCTTGAAGTTGCGCATCGCGTGGTCGAGCGTCTCGAGCCAGTCGCTGCCGGCGATGCCGGGGAACCAGAGGCGGTCCTCGTCGTCGGGCTGCTCGCAGATGCGCTTCAAGTCGGTGTACATCGCGAAGCCGAGTGCGTACGGGTTCAGCCCGCTGTAGGCCGGGTGGCCGACCGGCGGCTGGAACACGACGTTGGTGTGCGACTTCAGCCACTCGAGCATCATGCCGTCGGACATCAAGCCGTCGTCGTACATCGTGTTGAGCAGCTTGTGGTGCCAGAAAGTCGCCCAGCCCTCGTTCATCACCTGGGTCTGGCGCTGCGGGTAGAAGTACTGCGCGACCTTGCGCACGATGCGCACGATCTCGCGCTGCCAGGGTTCGAGCAGCGGCGCGTTCTTTTCGATGAAGTACAGCAGGTTCTCCTGCGGCTCGCTCGGGAAACGGCGCTCGGCGGCGGCTTCCTGCGCCTTGTCGGCGCGCAGCGGCAGCGTGCGCCAGATGTCGTTGATCTGGCGCTGCGCATAGGCCTCGCGCTCGTCGCGGCGCGCGCGCTCCTGCGCGAGGCTGAGCTTGCTCGGCCGACGGTAGCGGTCGACGCCGTGGTTCATCAGCGCGTGGCAGGAGTCGAGCGTGTCCTCGACGGCGTCGAGGCCGTGGCGCTCCTCGCACTCGGCGATGTAGTTCTTCGCGTAGACCAGGTAGTCGATGATCGACGACGCGTCGGTCCACATCTTGAACAGGTAGTTGCCCTTGAAGAAACTGTTGTGGCCGTAGGCGGCGTGCGCGATCACCAGCGCCTGCATCGCCAGCGAGTTCTCCTCCATCAGGTAGCTGATGCAGGGGTTGGAGTTGATGACGATCTCGTAGGCCAGGCCCATGTGGCCGCGGCGGTAGTTCTTCTCGGTCGAGATGAACTCCTTGCCGAAACTCCAGTGGCGGTAGTTCACCGGCATGCCCACCGACGAGTAGGCGTCCATCATCTGCTCGGCGGTGATGATCTCGAGCTGGTTCGGATAGGTGTCGAGGCCGTAGCCCTTGGCGGTGTCGCGGATCGCCGCGTGGTACTGCTCGATCAGGTCGAAAGTCCAGTCGCTCTGGCTCGGCAGCGTCTGCGGCGCGTGATCGCGCCGGACGATCTCGCTGGCGTGGCGCACGCGGCCGGGGTCGCCGTCGTCGAGTTCGTCGAACAGGTCGAGGTTGGGGCTCGGTCCAGGGTTGCTGCTCATGCCGCACTCCCTTCCTTCTTGAACAGCTCGCGGAACACAGGGTAGATCTCGGCCGGCGTCAGCACCTTGCGCATCGCGAAGTGCTTGTACTGCTCGGCGATCTGCGCGTACTCCTCCCACAGGTTCTGCTCGGGCTCGGCGACCTGCACGTAGGCGAAGTAGCGGCACAGCGGCAGCAGCTGCTCGGAGACGATCTGCCGGCAGCGGCCGCTGTCGTGGTGCCAGTTGTCGCCGTCGCTGGCCTGCGCACCGTAGATGTTCCACTCGCTGGTCGGGTAGCGCGCGCGGATGATCTCCTCCATCAGCACCAGCGCCGAGGACACGACCGTACCGCCGGTCTCGGTGCTGTGGAAGAAGCCGTCCTCGTCGACCTCCTGTGCCTGCGTGTGGTGGCGGATGAAGACCAGGTCGATCTTGTCGTAGTGCCGCGTCAGGAACAGGTAAAGCAGGATGAAGAAGCGCTTGGAAAGGTCCTTGCGGCTTTCGTCCATCGAGCCGGAAACGTCCATCAGGCAGAACATCACCGCCTTGGTGGTCGGCACCGGCACCTTGACGCGGCTGCGGTAGCGCAGGTCGATCGGGTCGAGGTAGGGGATGCGGGCGACGCGCGCGCGCAACTCCTCGATGCGCTCCTCGGTCTCCTTGATCTCGCGGTCGCGCAGCTCGCGGCCCGGGTCGAGGTCCTGCCAGCCGCTGTCGCGCCGCATGTGGTGGCGCAGATGGTCGAGGTGGGTCTCGAGGTGGCGCAACTCGCGGCGCGCATCGGCGCCGATCGCGATGCGCCGACCGATCGCGCCGCGCAGCGAGCGCACCACGTGCAGGTTGCTCGGGTTGCCGTCGCTGCTGAAGCCCGCGCGTATCGTCTTGTACTCGGGCACCTCGGCCAGCGCGGTCTTCACCAGGTTGGGCAGCGCCAGGTCGTCGAAGAAGACCTGCATGAACTCTTCCTTGCTGAGGTGGAAGACGAAATCGTCCTCGCCCTCGCCGGAATCGCTGGCCTGGCCGCCGCCCTGGCCACCCTGGCCGCCCTCGGGCCGCTTGATGCGGTCGCCGCGCACGTACTCCTTGTTGCCCGGATGCACCATCTCGCGCGCACCGCCCTGGCCGTGGTGGAACACCGGCTCGGAGACGTCGCGCTTGGGCAGCGTGATGTCCTCGCCGCGCTCGATGTCGCGGATGCCGCGGCCGGTGACGGCGCGCTTGACCGCCTCGCGGATCTGGTCCTTGTGGCGGCGCAGGAAGCGCTCGCGGTTGCCGATGGACTTGTTCTTGCCCGCCAGCCGCCGGTCGATGATCTGCTGCAGCGCCATGGAGAGGGGGCCTCCTTCAGCCCGTCATGAACTCTTGCGAACCCTGAGATACCACTCGCACAGCAGCCGCACCTGCTTGGCCGTGTAGCCCTTGTTGACCATGCGGTTGACGAAGTCCTCGTGCTTCTTGGCCTCGTCGGCGCTGGCCTTGGCGTTGAAGCTGATGACCGGCAGCAACTCCTCGGTGTTCGAGAACATCTTCTTCTCGATCACCGCGCGCAGCTTCTCGTAGCTGGTCCACAGCGGATTCTTGCCCTGGTTGCCGGCGCGCGCGCGCAGCACGAAGTTGACGATCTCGTTGCGGAAGTCCTTGGGGTTGGAGATGCCCGCGGGCTTCTCGATCTTCTCGAGCTCGGCGTTCAGCGAGCCGCGGTCGAACACCTCGCCGGTGTCGGTGTCGCGGTACTCCTGGTCCTGGATCCAGTAGTCGGCGTAGGTGACGTAGCGGTCGAAGATGTTCTGGCCGTACTCGGAGTAACTCTCCAGGTAGGCGGTCTGGATCTCCTTGCCGATGAACTCCGCATAGCGCGTCGACAGGTGCTCCTTGATGAAGCCGAGGTACTTCTGCTCGGTCTCGGCCGGGAACTGCTCGCGCTCGATCTGCTGCTCGAGCACGTACATCAGGTGCACCGGGTTGGCGGCGATCTCGCTGGAATCGAAGTTGAAGACCTTGGACAGGATCTTGAACGCGAAGCGCGTCGAGATGCCGCTCATGCCCTCGTCGACGCCGGCGTAGTCGCGGTACTCCTGGTAGCTCTTGGCCTTGGGGTCGGTGTCCTTCAGGCTCTCGCCGTCGTAGACCAGCGCCTTGCTGAACAGCGACGAGTTCTCCGGCTCCTTCAGCCGCGTCAGCACCGAGAACTGCGCCATCATCTTCAGCGTGCCGGGCGCGCACTTGGCCTCGGCCAGCGAGGACGTGCGGATCAGCTTCTCGTAGATGCGCACTTCCTCGCTGATGCGCAGGCAGTAGGGCACCTTGACGATGTAGATGCGGTCGAGGAAGGCCTCGTTGTTCTTGTTGTTGCGGAAGGTCTTCCACTCGCTCTCGTTGCTGTGCGCCAGCACGATGCCGTCGAAGGGGATCGCGCCGAAGCCCTCGGTGCCTTTGTAGTTGCCTTCCTGCGTAGCCGTCAGCAGCGGGTGCAGCACCTTGATCGGCGCCTTGAACATCTCCACGAACTCGAGCAGGCCCTGGTTGGCGAGGCACAGGCCGCCGGAGTAGCTGTAGGCGTCCGGGTCGTCCTGCGCATAGGTCTCGAGCTTGCGGATGTCGACCTTGCCGACCAGCGACGAGATGTCCTGGTTGTTCTCGTCGCCCGGCTCGGTCTTGGCGACGCCGATCTGCTTGAGCACCGAGGGCAGGCGCTTGACGACCTTGAACTTGCGGATGTCGCCGCCGTACTCCTCGAGCCGCTTGACGGCCCAGGGCGACAGGATGCGCGTCAGGTAGCGCCGCGGGATGCCGTATTCCTTCTCGAGGATCGGGCCGTCCTCGTCGGCGCTGAACAGGCCGAGCGGCGACTCGTTCACCGGCGAGCCCTTCAGCGCGTAGAAGGGCACGTGCTCCATCAGCTGCTTGAGCCGCTCGGCGATCGAGCTCTTGCCGCCACCCACCGGGCCCAGCAGGTAGAGGATCTGCTTCTTCTCTTCCAGCCCCTGCGCCGCGTGGCGGAAGTAGGAGACGACCTGCTCGATCGAGTCCTCCATGCCGTAGAACTCGGCGAAGGCCGGGTAGCGCTTGATGACCTTGTTGGCGAACAGGCGCGACAGCCGCGGATCGTTGCGCGTGTCGACCAGCTCGGGGTCGCCGATCGCCTTGAGCATGCGCTCGGCCGCGGTGGCGTAGGCGATCGGCTCGCGCTTGCAGATCTGGAGGTACTCCTCCAGCGTGAGTTCCTCTTCGCGGTTGCGCTCGTAGCGCGCGGCGAAATTGCTGATCACATCCATCGCATCCTCCAGTTCAGGCGCGGGGAGTCGCGGCCCAGGGTCGGCGCGAAGAGCGGGCCACTGTGCAGCGCTGCCTTGCCACTACGATCGTACAGAACTCGCCGCGCAATGCACGCATTACTGCAGCTTCCCCTGCCCATCTCTTCGATTAAGACTTTTGCGCGAGGTTCGTGGCAGCATTGCATTTCGCGTGCCGGGTTCACGCCTGTCCATCGCAACGCGCGTCAGCCACTGCGGTGCACCGGGTCGACCCGGTGGCGCGGCTCAGGCCCGCGACGGCCCGCGCAGTCGGTCGAGCAGGCCCGACAGCTCGTCCAGTGAACCGAAAGCGATCGCCACCTCGCCGCGCGTGACGCCCTTGCGACCCGGCTTGACGCGGATCTCCACCGCAGCGGTCAGCAGGTCGGCCAGTTCCTCCTCGATGCGCGCGACGTCGCGCGGCTTGGCGGCCGGCGCGCGCAGCAACGGCGACTGGCGTTGCGGGCTGCCGTGGCGCGACACCAGCTTCTCGGCCTCGCGCACGCTGAGCTTGCGCGCGACGACCTCGGTGGCCGCGGTGATCTGCTGCGCACGCTCCAGCGCCAGCAGCGCCCGTGCATGCCCCATGTCGAGGTCGCCCGCCATCAGCATCTGCTGCACCGGCTCCGCCAGGTTCAGCAGCCGCAGCAGGTTGGACGCCGCACTGCGCGAGCGGCCGACCGCCTGCGCGGCCGCCTCGTGCGTCAGGCCGAACTCGTCGACCAGGCGCTTCAGCCCCTGGGCCTCCTCGAGCGGGTTGAGGTCCTCGCGCTGCATGTTCTCGATCAGCGCCATCACCGCGGCGGCCTCGTCCGACACTGCCTTGACCAGCACCGGCACCTCGTCCAGCCCGGCCAGCCGGGCAGCGCGCACGCGGCGCTCGCCGGCGATGATCTCCCAGCGTGGCGCCCCGCCATCACCGACCGGGCGCACCAGCACCGGCTGCATCACGCCCTGGCTCTTGATGCTCTCGGCCAGCTCGTAGAGCGAGCCCTCGTCCATGCGCGTGCGCGGCTGGTACTTGCCGGGCTGAAGCTGATCGAGGCGCAGCGCCGACGGCGCGCCGGGCGCGCCGGCGCCAGGGGTCGGCTCGTCCTTCACTTTGGGGCCGAGCAGCGCTTCGAGGCCGAGGCCGAGGCCCTTGGGTTTCTTCGTGACCATGGTGTGTCCGTCAGGCGGGTAGGAGTTCGTGGAGCAGCGCGAGGCCCTGCGGCCAGTCGCCCAGGCCGGACTCGGCGTTCAGGTGGCCATGCGCACCGGCGACGACGAGGGTCGCGCCCCAGGCCTGGGCCATCACGCCGGCGCGCGCGAGGCTGCAGAAAGGGTCGTCGGTGCTGGCGACGACGGTGGCGCGAAACGGCAGCCGCCCCAGCGCGATCGGCCGCCAGGGGGCGAGCTGCGGCGGCGTGTCGGGCTGCTCGGTATCGGGCGGCGCGACCAGCAGCGCCGCGGCGACGCGCGCCGCGTGGCAGGTGTGCGCCGCCCAGGCGGCCACCAGCTGGCAGCCCAGGCTGTGCGCGACCAGCACCGCCGGCCGTGTATCACCCTCCTGCAGCACCTCGTCGAGCCGCGCCATCCAGTCGCCGCGGCGCGGCTGCTGCCAATCGTGCTGCTCGACGCGCCAGTGGCCGTGCAGGCGCTCCCAACGCGACTGCCAATGTGCCGGCCCGGAGCCATGCCAGCCCGGCAAAGTGAGTATTCGCATACTCATTCAGCCTTTGACAGCGACGGCTTCACCGCAGACTGCCGACGCGCTCGACCATCTCGCGCGCGAACTGCACAAAGGCCTGAGCGCCCTTCGACTGGGCGTCGAACACGACGCCGGGCAGGCCGTAGCTCGGCGCTTCGGCCAGCCGCACGTTACGCGGGATCACGGTGTCGAACACCTTTTCGCCGAAGTGCGCCTTGAGCTGCTCGCTGACCTGCATCTGCAGCGTGATGCGCGGGTCGAACATCACGCGCAGCAGGCCGATGATCTGCAGGTCGCGGTTCAGGTTGGCATGCACCTGCTTGATGGTGTTGACGAGGTCGGACAGCCCCTCGAGCGCGAAGTACTCGCACTGCATCGGCACCACCACGCCGTGGGCGGCGCACAGGCCGTTGAGCGTCAGCAGGCTCAGGCTCGGCGGGCAGTCGATCAGCACGAAGTCGTAGTCGTCGGCCACCGCGGCGAGCGCGCCGCGCAGGCGCTGGTCGCGGTGCGCGAGCTCGACCAGCTCGACTTCGGCGCCGGCCAGCTCGCGGTTGGCGCCAAGCAGGTCGTAGCCGGCCTTCTCGCTGCGCCGGCGCGCCTCGGCGACCGAGGCCGACTCGAGCAGCACGTCGTAGACGCTGAGCTCGAGCGTGCGCTTGTCGATGCCTGAACCCATCGTCGCGTTGCCCTGCGGGTCGAGGTCGACGACCAGCACGCGCTGGCCGATCTGCGCCAGGCCGGCGGCGAGGTTGACGGTCGTCGTCGTCTTGCCGACGCCGCCTTTCTGGTTGGCAATGCAGAAGATGCGTGACATGGCGGGCGGGGTCAGAGCGGAATCAGTTCGATGCCGGCCTCGCGCGCGGCGCGCTGCAGCGCGTCGTCGCGCGTGGCCAGCGGCAGCGCACGGCGCAGCGCGAGGTCGAGGTAGCAGGCGGCGAAGACCGTCAGGCGGTGCTGGCGCGCGAGGGACAGCGAGTCGCGGGCGCGCTGCGCGGCATCGGCCTGGTCGGTGGCGATCGGCAGGCGCGCGAGGCTGCCGATCGCGTCGGCCACCTGGGCGATGCTGGCGCGCGCGCGGCGCTCGGCCGCCAACAGGATCTGGCCGACCTCCAGGTGCCACACCGGCGGCACCACCGCACCCGACTGCGCGACGCGGTCGAGCAGCGCCTGCGAGGCCGGCGTGCGCTCCTCGACGAAGCACCAGGCGAGCGCCGCCGACGCATCGAGAACCAGTGCGCTCATCCGCGGCGGCCCTCGTCGCGCAGCGTGTGCCAGTCGATGTCGCCCAGGCTCAGGTTCAGGCCGCGCAGCCGCGCGACGGCGTCGGCGACATCGGCATCGACCGCGGCCGACACCGGCGCCAGCCGCGCGACCGGGCGGCCATGCTTGGTGATCAGGATTTCCTCGCCGCGCTCGACCCGGTCGAGCAGCGCCGACAGATGGGTCTTGGCCTCGAAGGCGCCGACGGTGTTCGCGGACATCAGGGCGAGATTCAACCAGAATTTAAACTGGTTGTAGTTTCAACCAGTTTGCGGGCGACGTCAACGCGCCGGCGTGTGGCCGTGGCGTTCGAGCCGGCTCAGGTCGAAGCCGAGGCGAAGCAGTGTCGCACGCACCTCTCCCTCATCGGACGGTGACAACTGCGCTGCGCGGGCCAGCACCCACAAGTATTCGCGGCTCGGTTCGCTGACGATGGCATAGCGGCCATCGTCGGCCAGCGCGACGACCCAATAGCGGCCCCAGCCGAACGGCAGCCAGCGCAGCGCCGACGGCAGGAAGCTGACCTCGAGTTGCGCCGGCGCGAGCCGATCGCCATCGAGCCGGCCGACTGGGCGCGCCCGGCCACTCGCCTCGTCGTCACGGCCATCCGCACGGCGGCAGCGGTTGACGACCTCGACCGAGCCGTCGCCGAGCAAGCGGTACTGGGCGCGGGTGTCGCTTGCGCAGTTGCGCTGAAACCAGTTCGGGTACAGCGCGACCTGGTACCAGGTGCCCATGTAGGCTGGCACGTCGAGCGACGGCAACGCCTGCAGCGGCGTGTCGGCGCCGCGGACTGGCGACAGCGCCAGCCCAAGCGCGAGAACGGCCAAGCGCCCGATCTTCATCGACTGTCCTTCCGAGGTCTCATCCAGACCAGGCAGCGCTCGGCGTCCAGACCCGGCACCTGCAGCGGTTCCACGTGGAACGCTTCGACGCCGGCCGGCAGCGCGGCGATCTCGTCGTCCGGACGCCGCCCCTTCATGGCGATCCAGGCGCCATCGGCCGCGAGCAGCGGTTGCGTCAGGGCCACGAAGTCCGCCAGCGACGCGAAGGCACGCGACACGATCAGGTCCCAGGGCCGCGGCGCCAACGTCTCGACCCGGGCGTGAATCGCCGCGAAGTCGCGCAGCGCCAGCTCGGCGCCGACCTGGCGCATGAAGCCGGCCTTCTTCGCGACCGTGTCCACGCAGCTCACGCTCAGCTCCGGGCAGGCGATTGCCAGCACGATGCCCGGCAGGCCGGCGCCGCTGCCGACGTCGAGCAGCGCCCGCGGTGCGCCGCCGGTGTGGCGCCGCAGCGGACCGACGAGCGCAAGGCTGTCGAGCAGGTGCTGCACCAGCATCTGCGCCGGCTCGCGCACGGCGGTCAGGTTGTACGTCTGGGTCCAGCGGCCGATCAGCGCCTGGTAGTCGAGCAACCGCGCCTGCTGCTGCGCGTCGAGCGCGACGCCGAGGCGTGCCGCGCCGTCGGCCAGCGCGCGAGCCAGTTCGTCGGCCGCCACCTCAGGCGGCCTTGGCCTGCGCCGGATCGGCGAAGCCCTTGAAGCGGCCCTTCTTCAGGTGGATCAACAACAGCGAGATCGCCGCCGGTGTCACGCCGGAGATCCGCGAGGCCTGGCCGAGCGTCTCCGGCCGCTGCGCCTGCAGCTTCTGCCGCACCTCGTGGCTGAGCGCGCTGACTTCGCGGTAGTCGAGGTCGGCCGGCAGTTTGAGCTGCTCGAAGTGCGCGGCGCGCTCGACATCCTCGCGTTGCTTGTCGATGTAGCCGGCGTACTTGGTTGCAACCTCGAGCTGCTCGACGACGGCGTCGGCCAGCGGCGCACCGAACTCCGCGCGCAGCGTTTCACGTGAAACCGCGCTCTCGATGCCGGCGATCACGGCCGCTTCGGCGACAGCGTCGAAGCCCACCCCCGGCCGGCGCAGCAGTTCGGCGAGCGAATACTCGTGCTCCAGCGCCTTTCCGACCAGGCGCTCGGCGTCGGCCGCCGGCAGCGTCGCCGGGCGGACCCAACTCGTTCGCAGGCGCTCGGTTTCACGTGAAACCGCGTCACGCTTGCGGCAGAAAGCGCCCCAGCGGACGTCATCCACCAGCCCTAGCCCGCGGCCGACCTCGGTCAGCCGCAGGTCGGCGTTGTCCTCGCGCAGCTGCAGCCGGTACTCGGCCCGGCTCGTGAACATGCGGTAGGGCTCGGTCACGCCCTTGGTGATCAGGTCGTCGACCAGCACCCCGAGGTAGGCTTGGTCGCGCGCCGGCAGCCAGGACTCGCGGCCCTGCGCCTGCAGCGCCGCGTTCAGCCCCGCATGCAGGCCTTGGGCGGCCGCCTCCTCGTAGCCGGTCGTGCCGTTGATCTGACCAGCAAAGAACAGCCCGCGGATCATCCGCGTCTCGAAGCTGGACTTCAGCCCCCGCGGATCGAAGTAGTCGTACTCGATCGCGTAGCCGGGGCGCAGGATGTCGGCGTTCTCCAGCCCGGCCATCGAACGCACCGCAGCGAGTTGCACGTCGAAGGGCAGCGAGGTCGAGATGCCGTTCGGGTAGACCTCGTGCGTCGTCAGCCCCTCGGGCTCGAGGAAGATCTGGTGCGAGCCCTTGTCGGCGAAGCGATTGACCTTGTCCTCGATGCTCGGGCAGTAGCGCGGCCCCACCCCTTCGATCACGCCGGTGAACATCGGGCTGCGGTCGAAGCCGCTGCGGATGATCTCGTGGGTGCGCTCGTTGGTATGGGTGATCCAGCATGGCAGCTGGCACGGGTGCATCGCCGCGTCGCCGAGGAAGCTGAACACCGGCACCGGGTCGGTGTCGCCGGGCTGCTCAGCCAGCTTCGCGAAGTCGATCGAGCGCCCGTCCAGCCGCGGCGGCGTGCCGGTCTTCAGCCTGCCCTGCGGCAGCTTCAGCTCCTTCAGCCGCGCCGACAGCCGCACCGCCGGTGGATCGCCGGCACGGCCAGCGCTGTGGTTCTCAAGCCCGACATGGATGCGGCCATCGAGGAAGGTGCCTGCGGTCAGCACCACCGCGCGGCCAGAAAAGCGAATGCCCACTTGCGTGACAGCACCCGTCACACGATCGCCCTCGACGATCAGGTCTTCGACCGCCTGCTGGAACAGCCACAGGTTCGGCTGGTTCTCCAGCCGCCGCCGGATCGCCGCGCGGTACAGCACCCGGTCGGCCTGGGCGCGCGTCGCGCGCACCGCCGGGCCCTTGGAGCCGTTGAGGATGCGGAACTGGATGCCGGCCTCGTCGGTGGCCAGCGCCATCGCGCCGCCGAGCGCGTCGACCTCCTTGACCAGATGGCCCTTGCCGATGCCGCCGATCGACGGGTTGCAGCTCATCTGCCCCAGCGTCTCGAGGTTGTGCGTCAGCAGCAGCGTCGCACAGCCCATGCGTGCAGCGGCCAGCGCCGCCTCGGTGCCGGCATGGCCGCCACCGACGACGATGACGTCGAATGTCTTCGGGTAGAGCATGGGGAGGAAACAGCGAGGAAGCGCGCCGGCCCGGCGGGCCGCGGATCGCCTCAATTTTAAGCAGCCGGGCCGGTGACGGCGACAATCAGGGCCATGGACTGCCGACCCGCCTGCGCCGCCTGCTGCACCGCGCCGTCGATCTCGTCGCCGCTGCCCGGCCATCCAGAGGGCAAGCCGGCGGGTGTGCCCTGTGCCCAGCTCGACGAGGACCTGCGCTGCCGGCTGTTCGGACGCCCCGAGCGGCCGGCCGTGTGCGTGTCGCTGCGGCCAAGTGCGGAGATGTGCGGCGACTCGCGCGAGCAGGCGCTGCGCTGGCTCGGCCACCTCGAACGCTGCACGGCGCCCCACGCATGAGCCCCGTCTTCCACCCCGAGGCGCTGGCCGGCCGCACGGCGCTGGTGACGGGCGCGACACGCGGGCTCGGCTTCGAGATCGCGCGCGGGCTCGCGGCGGCCGGGGCCGGCGTCTGGCTCAACGGCCGCAACGCGCTGGCGCTCGAGGAGCGCGCCGCGGCGCTGCGCGCCGAGGGTCTTGCGGCCCAGGCCCTGCCCTTCGACATCGCAGACGCCGACGCGCGTGTCGCAGCCTTCGCGCGGCTCGATGCGATCGACATCCTCGTCAACAACGTCGGCCAGCGCGACCGGCGGCCGCTCGACGCCTTCCCGGCCGAAGCAGTGCGCCGGCTGCTGGACGTGGATCTGCTCGCGCCCTTCGAGCTCGCCCGGCTGGCCGCCGCGCGCATGGGCGCCGGCGCTTCGATCGTCAACATCACCTCGATCGCCGGCCCGATCGCCAACCGCGGCGACGCCGTCTACACGATGGCGAAGGGCGGGCTCGACGCGCTGACGCGCGCGCTGGCCGCCGAGCTCGGCCCGCGCGGCATCCGCGTCAACGCCGTCGCGCCGGGTGTGTTCGCGACCGAGACGAACGCGGCACTGGTCGCCGACCCGGCCACCACCGCGTGGCTGCAGCGGCGCAGCTCGCTGGGTCGCATCGGCGAGCCGGCGGAGATCGCCGGCGCGGTGGTCTTCCTCGCCTCAGCCGCCGCGAGCTACGTCAGCGGCCACACGCTGGTGGTCGACGGCGGCTACTCGAGCCACTTCTGACGCCGCCCGCGCCCGCCAGGCCTTGAAGCGCGGCGACTCCCAGCCCTTGTCGAAGAAATAGTGCGCGATCGTGTTGGCGATCGGCTCGACCAGCGTGATCGCGCCGGCCATCGCGACGCTGCCGGTCAGCGCATAGCCGACCGCGAAGGCGATGCCGAGGTGGACGACCCCGAAAGCAACGGACTTGGCCACGAAGGACTCCCGGGAAATGGATATGCATCAATACTATCGATTGTGCGCGATCGATAGTATTTGTCTCTGCAATCATCCGCATAGCCTCCGCCGCCGCTCACCTCCTGGCGTCGTGCAGCGCGTCGAGGAACGCTCGGCGCCACCAGTGCAGGTCCTCCTCGCGCAGGGTCTTCATCAGCGCGGCGTGGCGCTCGCGCCGCTCGTCGATCGGCATCGACAGCGCCTGCTGCATCGCCTCGGCGGTGCTGGCGGTGTCGTAGGGGTTCACGATCAGCGCCTCGCGCAGCTGCTCGGCCGCGCCGGCGAAGCGCGACAGCACCAGCACGCCGGGATCGGCCGGGTCCTGCGCGGCGACGTACTCCTTGGCGACGAGGTTCATGCCATCGCGCAGCGGCGTCACCAGCGCGACGCGTCCGGCCTGGTACAGCCCCGGCAGCCGCCGGCGCGCCATCGTGCGGTGGATGTAGCGCACCGGCATCCAGTCGAGCTCGCCGTAGCGGCCGTTGATCTCGCCCGACAGGCTCTCGAGCTCGTGGCGGATGTCGGCATAGGTGTCGAGGCCTTGGCGCGTCGGCGTCGCGACCTGGATCAGCGTCGCGCTGCGTCGCGCATGCGGGTGCTCGTCGAGCAGGCGCCGGAACGCGCGCAGCCGCTGCGGCAGGCCCTTCGAGTAGTCGAGCCGGTCGACGCCGATCAGCAAGCGCCGCTGGGCGTACTCGGTGCGCAGCGTCTCGCGGGTCTCGATCGATTCGGCCGTCGACGCCAGCGCCTGGAATTCGTCGACGTCGATGCCGATCGGGAAGGCCTGCGCCCGCACGATGCGGTCGAAGGCTCGCCAGTGGCCATCGGCCAGTTGCTCGGCGCCGGCCTCGCCCTCGACGAAGCGCGAGAAGTGCTGCAGATCGGCGCGGCTCTGCAGGCCGACCAGGTCGTAGGCGAACAGGGCGCGCATCAGCCAGCCGTGCGCGGGCAGCGCCGCAAGGATCTGCGGCGGCGGCAGCGGGATGTGCAGGAAGAAGCCGATGCGCTGCGTGCAGCCGAGCGCTCGCAGCTCCTCGGCCAGCGGGATCAGGTGGTAGTCGTGCACCCAGACCGTGTCGTTCGGCCGCAGCAGCGTCATCAGCTTGCGCGCGAAGAGGTGGTTGACGCGCCGGTAGCCGGGCAGATGGTTGGCGTCGAAGTCGGCAAGGTCCAGCCGGTAATGAAACACCGGCCACAGCACGCGGTTCGAGTAGCCCTCGTAGTACGCCGCATGGTCCTCGGCCGTCAGATCGATCGTCGCCAGCGTCACCTTGCCGGCATGCTGAAGGTGCAACTCCCCGGCGCCGCGCTCGCTGACCTTGCCGCTCCAGCCGAACCACAGCCCGCCCGAAGCCGCCAGCGCATCGCCCACGGCCACCGCCAGGCCGCCGGCGGCCGGCCGGCGCGGATCGGCCAGGCGGTTCGACACCACCACCAGCCGCCCCGCCGCGTCCCGGTTCTCGCTGCTCGTTCGCATCGCGGCCCTCTTCTGGTCGTTCGGGCGTTCAGATCACGCTGTCCCAGGGCCGCGACAGTCGCACCGCTCCGTTGATCACCCCCACCATCGAATAGGTCTGCGGGAAGTTGCCCCACAGCTCGCCGCTGCCGGGCGCGAGGTCCTCCGACAGCAGCCCGAGCGGGTTGCGCGCCGCGAGCATGGCCTCGAAGATCGCGCGCGCCTCGTCGCGCCGCCCGATGCGCGCGAGCGCGTCGATGCGCCAGAAGGCGCAGAGGTTGAACGCCGTCTCGGGCCTGCCAAAGTCGTCTTCGGCCTCGTAGCGGCGCATGAACGGCCCGTCGCCCAGGTGCCGCTCGAGCGCGTCGACGGTGGCGACGAAGCGAGGGTCCTGCGCGTCGAGAAAGCCCACTTCCGCCATCAGCAGCACGCTCGCGTCGAGGTGCTCGCCGCCGAAGCTCTCGACGAAGGCGCGCCGCGTCTCGCTCCAGGCCTCGCGAAGGATGCGCTCGCGCACGCTGTCGGCGCGCGCGCGCCAGAACGCCGCCCGCTCGGGGCGGCCGACCACCGGCGCGATCTTCGCGAGCCGGTCGCAGGCCGCCCAACTCATCAGCGCCGACGAGGTGTGCACCCGCGCGCGCGTGCGCAGCTCCCAGATGCCGGCGTCGGGCTGGTCGTGCAGCGCGTAGGCACGCTCGCCGACGGCTTCGAGACGCGCGTAGTCGCCGGCGTCGGCGCGGCGGAACAAGCGCCGGTCGTGGAAGGACTGCGCCGCGCCGAGCACGACGTGGCCGTAGACATCGTGCTGGAAATGCTCGTGCGCCTGGTTGCCGAAGCGCACCGGGCCCATGCCGCGGTAGCCGCGCAGGTGCGCCAGTTCGCGCTCGGGCAGCGCCTTCTCGAGCCCGATGCCGTAGAGCGGCTGGATGTGGCCGCCGTCGGCGTCGCGCACCACGTCGTGCAGCCAGCGCAGGTACTCCTCCATCGTGCCGACTTCGCTCAGGCTGTTGAGCGCGCGCACGACGAAGAAGGCATCGCGCAGCCAGCAGTAGCGGTAGTCCCAGTTGCGGCCGCTACCGGGCGCCTCGGGGATGCTGGTGGTCATCGCCGCGACGATCGCGCCGGTCTCCTCGTAGAGGCAGAGCTTGAGCGTGATCGCCGCGCGGATCACGGCGTCCTGCCACTCCAGCGGCACCGACAGCGCGCGCGTCCAGCCGCGCCAGTACAGCGCCGTGCGCTCCTCGAACTCGCGGGCGACTTCGGGCACGCCCCGCTCCAGCGTTTCGTCGGGGCCGAGGATCAGCGAGATCGGCTCGGCCAGCGAGAACCACGTGCCCTGCTGCACATAGGTGATCGGCGCGTCGGTCGTCAGCCGCAGCGTCGACTGCGGGCCGTGGAAGCGCAGGTGGTGGCTGCCGCGGGCCACCTCGGGCTCGACACGGCCCGCGTCGAAGCGCGGCTGCAGCGCGATGCGGATGCGCGGATGCCCGCGCAGCGGCCGCACGCGCCGCACCAGCATCGCCGGCCTGAAGGCGCGCCCGCGGGAAAAGAAGCGCGGCGCGAAGTCGCACACCTCGACCGCGTCGCCGCTGGCCGCGAACAGCCGCGTGCGCAGGATCGCGGTGCCCTCGTCGTAGGCCTGCTCGCTGCGCACGTGGTGCTCGATCTCGACCCCGTAGCTGCCTTCGTCGCCGCAGCCGGCGGGCGAGTCGAGCAGCGCGTGGAACACCGGGTCGCCGTCGAAGCGCGGCAGGCAGCACCAGACGATGCGCGCGTCCGCATCGACCAGCGCACCGATCGCGCAGTTGCCGATCAGCGCGAGGTCCAGCGAAGCCGGCCGCCTCACGCAAGACCCCCGAGCGCCGCAGCCGCGAGCGCGCGAACCGGCGCCTCCACCTCGTCGGGCCCGAGCGGCTGCAGCGCCGCGCGCAGCCAGTCGCGGACCGCGGCGGGGTCGTCGAGCCGGCAGCGCGCGCCGCTCGGCCCCGGCCCGACCTTGACGCCGCAGCCGCCGGCCGCCTGCACGGCGGCGAAGCCCTCCTCGTCGGTCGCGTCGTCGCCGACGAACACCGGCACGCGGCCGGCGAACGGCGGCAGGGCGAGGAAGTCACGCACCGCCTCGCCTTTGCTGGCACGCTGGGGCTTGAGCTCGACGACACACTTGCCGAGCAGCACGGTCCAGGCGTCCCGGTGAGGCCGCGCCGCTGCCAGCAGCGTCTGCGCACACAGTTCCTCGAGCTCGGGGCGCGCGCGGTAGTGCAGCGCCAGCGCCGAGGGCTTGCGCTCGACCAGCAGGCCGTCGTGACGCGCCGCCAGCCACTCGGCGGCTTGCGCCAGATCGTCCGGCGGTGCGCCCGCCAGCACGCGCACGCGGCCTTCGGCATCGCGGCGCTCGACGCCATGCACGCCGGCCGCCGGTAGCACGAGCGGCGCAAGGAAGGCGTCGAGCTCGGCCAGCGGCCGGCCGCTGATCACCGCGACCGCACCGCCGAGTCGCTGCCGCGCCAGCGTCAGCAGCGGCCGCACCCAGTCGTCGACCACCACCGCGTCGGGGCGCGGCGCGATCGCTGCGAGCGTGCCGTCGAAATCGATGAACAGCGCCATGCCGTCGTCGAGTCGCGGCGGCGCGAAGGCTTCGTCCGTCACCGCCCGACCGTAACAGCCCCGGCAAGTCGCACCCGACGGGTGCGACTTTCAGGATCGTGAAACTCAGGCGCCGGCGTCCGCCTGCCCCGCCCCGGCGACGCTGCGCAGGTCCTGCGCGACGCGCCCGCCCTGCAGCACCACCACGCGGCCGGCCGAGGCGATGGTCTCAGGCCGGTGCGCGACGATCACGCGGGTGATGTTCAGCCCGCGGATCGCGGCGTTGACCTGGCGCTCGCGGTCGACGTCGAGCGCGCTCGTTGCCTCGTCGAGCAGCAGGATCTGCGGCCGCTTGTACAGCGCACGCGCCAGCAGGATGCGCTGCTTCTGGCCACCCGACAGGCTCGCGCCCAGGTCGCCGATCAGCGTGTGGTAGCCCATCGGCATCGCGGCGATCTCGTCGTGCACGCAGGCCAGCCGCGCGCATTCCTCGATCCACGCGGTATCGGCCTGGGTGTCAAAGAAGGCGATGTTGTCGGCGATCGAGCCGGCGAACACCTGGTCGTCCTGCATGACGGTGCCGATCATGCGGCGCCAGCGCGCCAGGCCGAGTTGCGCCAGCGGCACGCCGCCGACGCGGATCTCGCCGCCCTGCGGCGCGTGGATGCCGAGGATCAGCTTGAGCAGCGTGGTCTTGCCGCAGCCCGAGGGCCCGACGATCGCGACCGACTCGCCCGGCTCCACCGCCAGCGTGCAGCCGGCCAGCACCTCGGGCTCGGCGTCGGCGTAGCGGAAGCGCAGATCGGCGAGTTCCAGCCGGGGCTCGACCTCGCGCGCGCCGAGCGTGCCCTCGGTCTCGCGCTCGGGCGCGGCGAGCACGATGTCGGCCAGGCGCTCGGCCTGCAGCTTGAGCATCTTCAGCTCGACCGCCTTGTCGATCAGCCCGGCGACGCGCTGCGCGAAGGTCTCCTTGAAGGCCAGGAACGCGAACAGCATGCCGACCGTGAAGCCGCCGCCCATCACCAGCAGCGCGCCGACGCCGATCACCGCGACGCGCTCCAGCCCGAACAGCAGCTTGTGCGCGCTGGCGAACACGAGGTCGAGCTTGCGCGTCGCGATGTCGGCGTTCATCGCGTCGACGACCAGGTTCATGAAGCGCGCGCGGCGCTCGTCCTGGCGACCGAACAGCTTGATCGCCTGCACGCCGCGCAGCGACTCGAGGAAATGCGTCGCGCTCTTCGCGTCGTGGACGATGTGCTCCTCGGTCGCCTCGCGCAGCGGCCGGAAGAAGGCCCAGCGCAGCCCGGCGTACAGCGCCACCGCGGCGAGCGCGATCGCGCTCAGCGTCGCGCTGTAGACGAACATCATCGCCAGCGTCGCGACCACCAGCAGCCCGTCGAGCACCGCCTCGATGAAGCTGGTGGTCAGCGTCTGCTGGATGGTGCGGATCGCGCCGAAGCGCGACATCACGTCGCCGGCATGGCGCTTCTCGAACCACTCGACCGGCAGCCGCATCAGGTGCGCGAACACATTGCCGAGCCATTGCAGGTTCAGCGTGCTCGACAGGTAGAGCACCGCCCAGGAGCGCAGCGCGCCGGTCATCGCCTGCAACCCGACGAGCAGCGCGAAGCCGATCGCCAGCGTGAAGAGCAGGTCGCGGTCGTTGCTGGTCAGCACGCCGTCGACGACCCATTGCAGCAGGAAGGGCGACAGCAGCACGAAGACTTCGAGCGCCAGCGCGAGCACGAAGATCTGCGCGAGCGAGCGCTTCAGCCCGCTGACCGGGCCGAGCAGCTGGCGCCAGCCGACCCGCTGACGCTCGACCTTGGGCTGGAAGCCCGCGCCGGGCGACAGCTCCAGCACCACGCCGGTGAAGTGGCGCGACAGCTCCGCGAGCGGCATGCGGCGCTCGCCTCGCGCCGGGTCGTGGATCGTCGCGATGCCGCGCTTGACGCCGGCCAGCACGACGAAGTGGTTCAGGTCCCAGTGCAGGATGCAGGGCGTCTGCAGCTGCTCCAGGTGTTCGAGCTCGGCGCGCAGCGGCCGCGCGGCCAGATCCATCGCGCCGGCCATGCGCACCAGGTCGGCGAGCGTCGCGCCCTTCAGCGACAGCGAGAAGCGCTGGCGCAGCGTCGCCAGATCGGTCTTCAGCCCGTGGTGGGCCGCGACCATCGCCAGGCAGGCCAGCCCGCACTCGGCCGCCTCGGTCTGCAGCAGCATCGGCAGGCGGCGCGCACCGAAGCCGACGTGGAGGGAGCCGCTCATGTCCGGCTCCCGGCCACGCGGTCACCCAGCCCGAGCAGCGGCTCGAACAGCCATTCGATCAGCCGGCGGCGGTCGAGCTGCACGTCGGCCTCGAGCTGCATGCCGGCGGCGAGCGGCTGCGCCTGGCCGTAGGCCGCGACGTCCTGGCGCTGCAATGCGACGGTGATGCGGTACAGCGGCTCGGCGCTGACCGTCGAGGCCGTGCTCGACACACCGGCCAGCGGCACGCCGGCCAGCTCGGTGGCCTGCAGCGGCGTGCGCGCGACCTGCAGCACGCGGCCCGATTGCTGGCCGAACTTCTGGTACGGGTAGGCCTGGTAGCGCAGCAGCACCGGCTGGTCGGGGCGCACGAAGCCGAGCGCACTCGACGGCGCGTACAGGTGCGCCTGCAGCTCGGCGCCGGCGGGCACCAGCGTCGCCAGCGCCGCGGCCGGCGACACCGCCTGCCCCGGCTCGGCGAGCACCGCGCCGAGCACGCCGTCGGCCGGCGCGCGCACGACGATGCGGCGCTTCGCCTCGCTCTCGGCCGCTTCCTGAGCGACGGTGGCGAGATCGCGCTGCAGCTCGCCGCGAGCGGCCGCCGCACGCAGCGGCAGCTCGCGCTCCTCGGCTTCGAGCGCACCGATCTCTCGCTGCTGCGCGGCGCGCTGGCGCGTCAGGGCGGCGAGCTGCGCCTGCACCGCGAGCACCTCCTCCGACTTGGCCTGCACCTGGGCCGAGGAGATGAAGTTGTCGGCGCGCAGCGACTCGAGTCGCGCCTGGGCTTGCTGCGCGAGCGCCAGGCGCTGCTGCTGCAGGCGCAGCTCGGCGTCGATCTGCGCGAGCTCGGCGCGGCGGTCGACCAGCTGGCGGGCGACCGCCGCGCGCTGCGTGCCCAGCAGGTCCTGACGCTGGCGCAGCGCATCCTCGAGGCTGCGCTGCTTGTCGTCGAGGCTGCGGCGCACCTCGGCCTGGGCGTCGCCGCCGGCCGTGGCGCGGTCGACCGACAGCACGAACAGCACCTCGCCCTGCGCGACCTTCTGCCCTTCGCGGGCATTGCGCTCGACGACGGTGGCGGCCTCCTGCGGCAGCAGCCGGATCAGCCCGCGGTCGGGCACCAGCACCCCGGGCACGCGCGCCTTGCGGGTGTACTCGCCGAGGAAGAGGTAAGCGACGACCGACGTCGCCGCGATGGCCGCGCAGACGGTCAGCACCGTCAGCGACAACGGCCGCAGAAGCTGAATGCCCCCGAGCCACGCCTGTTGGCGGGCTTCGAGGGCTTCGGGGCGGAACAGGCTCGACTTCAAGGCACTGTGCTCAGCGCGCTCGTCGGGCCCTGCCCAGCCCGGGAGCGCAGCGGTGGAGCTGCTATCCCCGATTCGGCGAGCCGCGCATCGGCCCGCCGAGGCAGTGTGACGACGTTACCAGCCGCGGCCAGGAGCCGCCGTCGAACCGTTGCCGCCACCGACCTGGGACAGCAGCGACGGGTCCAGCGGCACGGGCCGGCTCGGTTGCGGGTTGACCTGACGCGCATCGACCTTCTTGTCGTCACGGCGGGTGTTGCTGGGCTGCTGCTGGGCCTTGTGGGAGGTGTACACGGTGAAGCTCCTGAAGAGGTCTGCGCCCGACAGCGGGCTTGCAGCAATTGCACCAGCCCCCTTGCCTTAGGGGTACTGGCAACTCTTACAGGGGGCTTTGCCGACTCCCGTCAGCGCAACAGCCCGAGGCGCAGCGCCTTCAGGACGGCTTGGTGCTTGTTCGAGCACCCCAGCTTGTGCATGGCGTTGTTGACATGGAGCACCGCCGTGCGTTCGGAGATGCCGAGGATGGCGCCGACCTCCCAGGCCGTCTTGCCCTCCATCGTCCAGCGCAGCGTGTCGAGCTCCCGCGGCGTCAACTTCGGCCGCTCGGGCTGCAGGGACTCGGGCACCAGCACCCGCATGGCCGCGTCCTGTGCGTAGACGGCGAACAGCTGCAGGTCGGCCACCAGCCGGGTCACCTCACCCCGGTTCGTCGGCAGGGCTTGGTCGCGGTCGACGCCGATCATGAAGTGCCGCCCTTCGGGCATGTGCAGGGCCAGGCAGATCCCGGTGCGGTAGCCGAACGCCGCCTGCGTCTCCCACTTGGCGGTTTGGCCCGCGGTCACGTAGGTGCTCTGATCCCAGACGATCGGCACGCTGTGGCGCTTGCAGTGCTGCAGGACCGGATCGAGCCGCCACCCGTTGGGGTCGTCCATCACGTCGTTGAACGCCTCGGGCGCGTTGTCCACGGCCACGAACTCGGCTTCTGCCATGGGCCGATCGACCACCGTGATCGCGGACACCGTCTCGAAGCCGAGCTGCTTCGCGAACCGCACGACCTCACCGCGGAATTCGTCACGATTCCGCGCATCCAGTACCGACTGATAGCTGCCTTGCAGCATCGCACCCTTTGCTCGACAACGGCGCTGCGCATCTGTGCGCGCGGCTTGCACCGACCCCCTGACAAGGTTTACAGCTCTGACAGGCCTTACAGATGCTCGCTCTGTAGCGGGCCGCCACACTGCCTGCACCGCATCATCACACGGCGCAAGCCGCGACGCATCATGACAGCTGCATGGACCCTTGGCGCTTGGCCGCCTGCATTGTGGCAGCCGAGTCGTGACGCCATTCCGCACTTCGTACACCTCGGCACACATGTGTCGGCACGGCTCGACAAGCACTGGCCCCGCATGGGCCAGGCGGTGTGGGGCGGTCGCACTGGCGACACGGCCGCGGGCCTGTCGTGGGATTGGATCGAGATTGCCGACGGCGTCTTCGCGGTCGCCGACCCGATGGCGATGACGACCAACCTGCGCGTGCTCGGCCCCGAGGGCGAGGTCCTCACCGCGCACTCGGCCGCGCCGCACCTGAACCGCCTCGTGCATGGCCTGCCCTGGCAGGCCGAGGTCCGCCGCGCGATCGCCGAGGCCGAGGCCCGGTCCGAGCGCGCCATGCATCCGAAGCCGCCGCGGCAGCGCTTCGCCACCCCGTCGCGACCGATGGCGCTCGGCTTCGCCACCTGAGCCGCGGCCGTCAGCGGCGCAGCATCTCGATGTGGGGCAGGTCGTCCTCGAGATAGGGCGAGCCGACGCTCACGAAGCCGGCCTGCTCGTAGAAACGCTCGAGCCGGTGCTGCGCCGAGATGCGCAGGCCCTGCCCCGGAAAGCGCGCGTCGGCCTCGGCGATCGCGCGGCGCAGGAGTTCGCGGCCCAGGCCGCGGCCGCGCGCCGCCGCGGTGGTGAGCACGCGGCCGATCGATGGCTCGGCGTACTTCACGCCCGGGTCGACCAGGCGTGCATAGGCCCACAGCGCACCGTCGCGCGCCCAGCCGCACAGGTGGGCCGAGCGCTCGTCGGCCGCATCGGCATCCTGGAAGGCGCAGGCCTGCTCGACGACGAAGACCTGCTGGCGCGCGACGTGGATGCGCTGCAGCTCGAGCGCGCCCAGTTCGTGCAGGCGCGCGCAGCGCCAGCTGAGGTCGTCGAGCGTCGTCATCGCGCGATGTTGCCGCCTCAGCGCACCGCCGCCGCGCGCAGCCGGCGCGCCAGGTAGGCCAGGCACAGCGCGGCGAGCAGGGCGCTCAGCAGCAGCGGCTGGGCGATGTCGACGGCACCCAGCGGCTCGCCACGCAGCACGCGGTTCATCAGCGTCGCCTGCGCGAGCGCCGGCACCCACAGGTACCAGGGCTGCTCGCCACCCTGCTCGAACAGCGTCACCAGCGGCAGCAGCGAGGCGGCGAGGATCACCACCGTCGTGCTCGCCTGCGCCTCCTTGAAGGACTTGCTGCGGATCGCCACGGCCATCATCAGCGCCGACAGCGCCGCGGCCAGCGGCGCGAGCAGCGCCAGGAAGGCCAGCGCCTCGGCCGGGCCGAAGACGAACAGCGAGCGCAGCGTCTCGCTGCGGATCAGCGCCTGCGCCGGCAGGAAGCTCGCCACCGACAGCAGCGCCACACCCATGCCGAGCGCCGCCACCGCGCCCCACTTGCCGAGCACCAGCGCGAGCGGGCTGGCCGGGTTGGTCAGCAGCGGCTCGAGCGAGCCGCGCTCGCGCTCGCCGGCCGTCGTGTCGAGCGCGGCGTTCAGCGCGCCGTAGAGCACCGCCATCAGCACGAAGAACGGCAGCATGCCGGTGAACTGCGCGGCACGGCTGCGCGTGCTGGCCAGGTCGTGGTGCTCGACATCGATCGGCCGCAGCAGCGCCGTCGGCACGCCGCGCAGTGCGAGCGCGAGGCTCGCCTGCTCGCTCGCGAAGCCCGCCAGCCACTGCGCGAGCCGGCCGCTGCCGGCCTCGGCGCGGCGGTTGCTGCTGTCGCTGACGATCGCCACCGCCGGCATCTCGCCGCGCGCCAGCGCCGCCTCGAAGCCGGGCTCGACCTTCAGCACCGGGTCGCCGAAGCGGCCGCGCTTCAGCTGCGCCTCGTGGTCGGCCGGCGCCTCGCGGATCTCGACGCTCTGGCGCTCGAGGTAGTTGCGCAGCGTCGGCGCATGCTCGAGGCCGGTGGCGACGACGACGCGCTGGTCGGCACGCTCCTCGATCTGCGCCACCAGCCCCGACAGCAGGACGAGCACCAGCGGCCCCACGGCCACCGAGCTCAGCAGCACGACGAGCAGCGTGCGCCGGTCGCGCAGCGCGTCGATCAGCTCCTTGCGCAGCACCACCGCCGCGCCGGCAAGCAGGGCCCTCATGCGGCGCGCTCCGCGCCGTCGTAGACGAGGCGCACGAAAGCGTCCTCGAAATCGGCTTCGCCGGTGCGCTCGCACAGCGCGGCGACGCTGCCGCTGGCCACGGTGCGGCCGCGCGCAACGACGACGACCTCATCGCACAGCCGCTCGACCTCCTGCATCACATGGCTGGACAGCACGATGCACTTGCCGCCGCCGGCCGGGCTGGCGAGGTGGCGCAGCACCTCGCGCAGGCTGCGCGTGGCCGGCACGTCCAGCCCGTTGGTCGGCTCGTCGAGCACGATGTTCGGCGGGTCGTGGACCAGCGCTCGGGCCAGCGCGGTCTTCATGCGTTCGCCCTGGCTGAAGCCCTCGGTGCGGCGGTCGAGCAGCGCGCGCAGGTCGAGCGCGTCGGCCAGGGCCTCGGTGCGCGCCGCGGCGGCCGCGCGCGACAGGCCGTGCAGCGCTGCGTAGTAGGCGATGTTCTCGCGCGCGGTCAGGCGCGGGTAGAGGCCGCGACCGTCGCCGAGCACGCCCAGCCGCGCCAGCGCCGCGGCCGGCTCGCGCAGCGCGTCGCGGCCGTCGACCGTGACGCGCCCGGCGTCCGGCGTGATCAGCCCGGCGACGATGCGCAGCGTCGTCGTCTTGCCGGCGCCATTGGGCCCGAGCAGCCCGGTGACGCGGCCGTCGGCCGCGTGGAAGTCGACCGCGTCGACCGCGACCACCGGCACCGGCCGTGCGCGCCGCCACGGCGACCCCGGCGCCGCGAAAACCTTGCGCAGCCCCTCGACGCGGATCACGGCGCCGCCCCGGGCCGCGGCGGCTCGAAGGCAAGCGGGCGCGGGATGCGCTCGATGCAGCTCGCATCGATCGCCAGCGCGGCGCTGTCGGACTCGGCGTCGATGAAGCGGTGCAGCAGCTCGCGCCCGCAGCCGAGCGTCACCAGGCCGTGGCCGGCGTTCGGCACGACGACGTGGCGTGCGCGCGCGCCGAGCGCCGCGACGACGCGCGCGCCATGGCGCGGCGGCGTCACCGGATCGAGCCCGCCGCTGAGCGCGAGCACCGGCGCCGCGCTCGGCGCCAGCACGCCGTAGCCGGCCGGCAGCGGCGCGCGCGGCCAGTCGGCGCACAGGCGCCGGTAGGGCGCGGCCATCGCCTCGCCGAAGTCGCCCGCCAGCGGCGCGCTGCCGAGGCGCGGCAGGTCCTCGGCGCAGACCACCGAGAAGTGCATGCCGAGCGCCACCGCACCGGCGCGCGAGCCGCTGCCGAGCGCGCCGGCCAGCCCGACCAGCGGCGTCCAGCGACCAGCCAGCGCCTCGCCGACCGCATGCGGCAGCGCCGCGGCCAGCGCCGGCGCGTACAGCGGGCCGCGCAGCGCCGCCGCGACGGCGTCGCGCGTCAGCGTGACTTCGGCCGGGCGGCCGTCGGCCGGGTCGATCACGGAGACGGTGCGCGGCAGCGTCTCCAGCAGCGCCGCCCAGCGCTCGGCCGGGCGCGGGTGGCGCGCGGCGCAGGCCGGCTCGGCGGCGCAGTCGCGCCACAGCGCGTCGAGCGCCGCCTGCGCATCGGCCGCCATGCTGGCCGGCAGCACCATGTCGGCCGGCGCGACGCCGTCGAGCAGCACACGGCGCACGCGCTGCGGGTGGCGGCGCAGGTACTCGAGCGCGACGCGCGTGCCGTAGGAGCCGCCGACGAGGTTGAGCTGCAGCGCGCCGAGCGCGGCGCGCACCGCGTCGGCGTCGTCGACCGCGACCGGCGTCGTGTAGTGGCGCAGGTCGCCATGCGGCAGGGCCTGCAGTCGGGTGCGGCAGGCGGCGATCCGCGCGATCGCGTCCTCGGTGTCGAGCCGGCGCGCCAGCGGCAGCGCGTCGTCGGGGCCGCAGTCCAGCGGCGCCGAGCGGCCGGTGCCGCGCTGGTCGATGTAGACGATGTCGCGCCGGTTCGCCAGCCGCGCGAACAGCCCCCACGTGCTGCCGGCCAGCGCGATCGCGCTCTGCCCCGGCCCGCCGGCGAAGAAGAACACCGGGTCGCCGCGCTTGTGGCGCGCGGTGGCCGGCACGACGACGTAGTGCACCGCGATGCGCGCGCCATCGGGCCGCGCCGGGTCGAGCGGCCGCTCGACCTGCCCGCACAGCACCTCGTGGCGCAGCCCGGCGACGCGGCAGGGCTGCGGCGCCGCGGCGGCGGCCAGGGGCGCCATCACGAGCAGGCCGGCCAGCAGGGCGCGTTTCATGCGGGCTGATTCTGCCGCTCTAGCGCAGGTACGCGTCCCAGGCGGTCTTGGCGATCAGCGCGCCGACGACGACGATGAACACGCCGCGCACGAAGCCGGCGCCATGCTTGAGCGCCAGCCGCGTGCCGAACAGGCTGCCGGCGACGTTGGCGATCGCCATCACCAATGCGATGTGCCACCACACGTGGCCGGCCCAGGCGAACAGCCCGAGCGCCGAGACATTGGTCGCCGTGTTCAGCAGCTTCGCGCAGGCGCTCGCGTGCAGGAAGTCGTAGCCGAGCAGCCGCACCATCAGGAAGACGAAGAAGCTGCCGGTGCCGGGGCCGAAGAAGCCGTCGTAGAAGCCGACCGTCGCGCCGATCGCCACCGCGAGCCCGGCCTCGACGCGCCCGGTGTGGCGCGGCGCGTGGGTACGGCCGAGGTCCTTGCGCGCCAGCGTGTAGGCCAGCACCGCCAGCAGCACGAAGGGCAGCGCGCGGCGCAGGCCGTCGGCCGACACCTGGGTCACCGCCCAGGCGCCGGCCAGCGCGCCGAGCAGCGCGGCCGCCACCGCCGGGGCGAGCGCCGCCCAGGGCAGCGTGACGCGGCGCGCGTACTGCCAGCCCGCCCAGGCCGTGCCCCAGACCGCCGCGCCCTTGTTGGTGCCGAACAACGTGGCCGGCGCGGCCGACGGGAAGACGCCGAACAGCGCCGGCACCAGCACCAGCCCGCCCCCGCCGACGATGGCGTCGACGAAGCCGGCCAGCAGCGAGGCGGCGGTGACGGTGGCGAGTTCGAGCATGCGCGCGGGCGACGTCGACGCGGGGGCCGAAAACGAAAGAGCGCCGGGGGTACCGGCGCTCTCGCTGGGCTGCTCCGACGGGTGGGCCGGCGCTCGCGTCTCTTTTTTGCTTGTCTGCGGCGTGCATCGGGGCGCGCCGTCGTCGGGTGTGTCTCCTCGAACCCCCGCAGGGCGAGCAGCGCTCGCCGCGAGTGAAGGCAATGTAGTCAGCGTCCCCCCTGCCGGCATCGGGGTTTACCTGAAAGATGTTGCGGTGGATACAACAGTGGCCCGCGGCACGCGCCGCCGACCTTGACGCGCGGTCCGGCTCAGGCCTGGCGTGACTCGACGACCCAGCGCGCCGCGCGCTCGGCGATCATCAGCACCGGGCTGTTGGTGTTGCCGCTGGTGATCGTGGGCATCACGCTGGCGTCGACGACGCGCAGCCCGGCGACGCCGCGCACCCGCAGCCGGGCGTCGACCACCGCCTGCGGGTCGTCGTCGCGGCCCATGCGGCAGGTGCCCACCGGGTGGAAGATCGTCGTGCCGATGTCGCCGGCCAGCCGCGCGAGCTCGTCGTCGGACTGGAACTGCACGCCGGGCTTGAGCTCCTCGGGCCGGTACGTGGCCAGCGCCGGCTGCGCGGCGATGCGGCGCGTCAGGCGCAGGCTGTCCGCGGCCACCTGCCGGTCCTCGGGCGTCGACAGGTAGTTCGGCGCGATCGCCGGCGCGTCCTCGGGCCGCGGGCTGGTGATGCGCACGCTGCCGCGGCTGGTCGGGTTGAGGTTGCAGACGCTGGCGGTGAAGGCGTCGAAGCGGTGCAGCGGCTCGCCGAAGGACTCCAGGCTGAGCGGCTGGACGTGGTACTCGAGATTCGGCCAGTCCCGATCGGCGGATGACTTGGTGAACGCGCCGAGCTGCGAAGGCGCCATGCTCATCGGCCCGCTGCGCGTCAGCGCGTACTGCAGGCCGATGCGCGCCTTGCCCCACCAGGTGGCCGACAGCGTGTTCAGCGTGGGTACGCCCTGCACGGTGAAGACGGCGCGGATCTGCAGGTGGTCCTGCAGGTTCTCGCCGACGCCGGGCAGCGCGCGCCGGACCTCGATGCCGTGGCGCTGCAGGAGCTCGGGCGGTCCGAGGCCGGAGAGCTGCAGCAGCTGCGGCGTGCCGATCGCGCCGGCCGCGAGCAGCACCTCGCCGCGCGCGCGGACCGTCGCCACGCCCTGCGGCGTCGCGACTTCGCAGCCGCTGCAGCGCAGCGCGCCGTCGGCCCCACGCTCGACCAGCAGCCGGCGCACCAGCGCGCCGGTCATCACCTCGAGGTTGCCGCGCCTCAGCGCCGGCCGCAGGAAGGCCTTCGCGGTGTTCCAGCGCCAGCCGGCTTTCTGGTTGACCTCGAAATAGCCGACCCCCTCGTTGTTGCCGCGGTTGAAGTCGCTGCTGGCCGGGATGCCGGCCTGCTGCGCGGCCGCCGCGAAGGCCTCGAGCACCTCCCAGCGCAGCCGCTGCCGGTCGACCCGCCATTCGCCACCGGCGCCGTGCAGGGCATCGGCGCCGCGGTGGTAGTCCTCGTGCTGCCTGAAGAACGGCAGGCACTGCTCCCAGCGCCAGCCCTCGTCGCCGACCGCCGCGGCCCAGCCGTCGTAGTCGCGCGACTGGCCGCGCATGTAGATCATGCCGTTGATGCTGGAGCAGCCGCCCAGCACCTTGCCACGCGGGTAGCGCAGGCTGCGGCCGTTGAGCCCCGGGTCGGGCTCGGTGCGGTAGAGCCAGTCGGTGCGCGGGTTGCCGATGCAGTGCAGGTAGCCGACCGGGATGTGGATCCACGGGTAGTCGTCGCGACCACCGGCCTCGATCAGCAGCACGCGCCGGCGCGGGTCGGCGCTCAGGCGGTTGGCCAGCAGGCAGCCGGCGGTGCCGGCGCCGATGACGATCTCGTCGTAGGGGCGCCCGTCCATCAGGCGATTGTGGGTCGATCGGCCGCGAGGCCGCGCAGGTAGCGCAACCCGGCCGCGGCCCGCGGGCCGTACCAGCTGACCAGTTCGCCGTCGACCAGCTGCACTCGCGCGCGCGGACACAGCGCCTGCGCCTCGGCGAGGTGGGCGTCGGTGAAGCGGTAGGGTTCGCTCGACAGCAGCACGCGGTCGACCTCGGCCAGCCAGGCGGCGCCGGGCTCGACGACCGGGTAGCGCGCCGCGCCCTGCGGGCCGCCCTCGACCGCCGGCAGCGTGTGCCAGCCGACTTGCGCCAGCATGCGCGCGATGTAGGTGTCGCGCGCCACCGTCATCCAGGGCCCGCGCCAGATCAGGTAGAGCACCCGCTGGGGGCCGGCCGGCGCCGCGCACTCGGCCAGCGCCTGGCGCAACTCGGCGGCCAGCGCCGCGGCGCGGTCGGCGACGCCCGGCTCGGCGCCGAAAGCGGCCGTCATCTGCGCCAGCAGCGCCAGGTTGTCCTCGGGCCCGCAGGGATGGGTCACGAGCACCTGCGGCACGAAGCCGCGCAGCGCCTCGACGGTGTCGAGCCGGTTCTCGTCGACGTTCACCACCACATGGGTCGGCGCCAGCCGGCGCAGCTTGGCGAGATTCACCTCCTTGGTGCCGCCGACCTTGGGGACGGCCGCCAGCTCGTCCGCCGGGTGGACGCAGAAGCCGGTGCGCGCCACCAGCCGCGGCCCCAGGCCGAGCGCGCACACCAGTTCGGTCACGCTGGGCACGAGGCTTGCGATCCGCAGACCCGCGGTCGATCCGGCGGGGGTGCTCACGCGGCCACCGGCACCAATACAACACCGGGGTGGCGCCGTCTAGCCAAAATCCTTGCTTCACACATAATGGTTTCGCTGTGTTTGGGTGCGGCGCCTTCTTTCGGATCGGTTCCGGCGGGTTGAGCTTCCACATGGTATTCGGGGTACTGCGGTACCGCTTTCTAGGGAAGAGAGGCGCTCTCCATGGGCAATAAGTTGTATGTGGGCAATCTGGCCTACAGCGTGCGTGACGAAGACCTGCAACAGGCTTTCGGCCAGTTCGGAACGGTCAGTTCCGCCAAGGTGATGATGGACCGGGACACCGGCCGCTCGAAGGGCTTCGGCTTCGTCGAGATGGGTTCCGACGCCGAGGCGCAGTCCGCGATCGAAGGCATGAACGGGCAGTCGCTGGCCGGTCGTGCGGTGGTCGTCAACGAGGCGCGCCCGCGCGAAGAGCGCCCCGGCGGCTTCCGCGGTCCGTACGGCGGCGGCGGCGGTGGTGGTGGCGGCTACGGCGGTGGCGGCGGTGGCGGCGGTGGTCGCAGCGGCGGTGGCGGCTACGGCGGCGGCGGCAGCG
>Ga0209966_1000029_pt1 | contig 65037 bp, 60 predicted proteins | sample RhisoiCoNPM_FD_187575 | JGI IMG/M metagenome (GOLD analysis project Ga0209966, IMG submission 187575) | Arabidopsis thaliana rhizosphere microbial communities from the Joint Genome Institute, USA, that affect carbon cycling - Rhizosphere... | ecosystem: Host-associated > Plants > Roots >... | reverse complement strand
CCCTGCGGCTTGGCGAACCGGCGGGGCTGCTGCCGCGGCTCGATCTGCACGACGCACCGCCGCACGTCCGCGAGGCATCGCCGCCGTGGCCCGGCATGGCCTCGGCGGCACCGGCCGCCGACGCCGAGGACTGGCCGCTGGGGCGCGCGATCGCCCAGCTCGCGGGCATCTACGTGCTGGCCGAGAACCGCCACGGGCTGGTGATCGTCGACATGCATGCTGCCCACGAACGCGTGGTCTACGAGCGCCTGAAGGCCGCGCTCGACCGTGACGCGCCGGTCGAGATGCAGCCGCTGCTGATCCCGGCCACCTTCGCGGCCACCCCGACCGAGGCCGCCACCGCCGAGACGCAGGCGGCCACGCTGGCGCGACTCGGGCTGGACATCGCGCCGCTGGCGCCCGGCGTGCTCGCGGTGCGCGCACGGCCGGCCGCGCTGGAGGGCGGCGACGTCGTCGCGCTGGCGCGCGCGGTGCTCGCCGATCTGGCCGGCTGCGAGGCCAGCCAGGCCGTCGCGCGCGCCCGCCACGAGCTGCTCTCGACGATGGCCTGCCACGGCGCGGTGCGCGCCAACCGCCGGCTGACGATCGAGGAGATGAACGCGCTGCTGCGCGACATGGAACGCACCGAGCGCGCCGATCAGTGCAACCATGGCCGGCCGACCTGGCGCCAGGTCAGTGTCAAGGAACTCGACGCGCTGTTCCTGCGCGGACGCTGAACGCCCACCTCCCCGTTCCATGGCCACTCTCAAGCTCAAGCCAGCCGCAGCGCCGAAGTCCGGCGAGCGCCGCGCGCCGCTGCGCGGCACCGGCGTCAAGCGGCCGCGGCCGACGCTCGCGCAGGCCGAGGCCGAACGTGCCGCCCGGCGTGCGGCCGCGCCGCCGGAGCGCGCGCCCCGGGACGCGCCGCACCGGCCGGCCGAGCCGGCGCCGGCCCGACCGAAGGCCAGACCACCCACGGCGCGCCCCCAGACCCGGCCGCCCGCGGCGCCGGCCGTCGCTCACCCGGACGGAGCCTTGCGGCTGTCCAAGCGCATGACCGAGCTCGGTCTCGCGTCGCGCCGCGAGGCCGATGAGTGGATCTCGCACGGCTGGGTACGCGTCGATGGTCAGGTGGTCGACACGCTCGGCGCCCGCATCCAGCCCGACCAGCGCATCGAGATCGACCCGCAGGCGCGCCGCCAGCAGGCGCAGCGCGTCACGGTGCTGCTGCACAAGCCGCTGGGCTACGTGAGCGGCCAGGCCGAGGATGGCCATGCGCCCGCCGTCACGCTGGTGACGGCCGCCAACCGCTGGCCGGGCGACGCGGCCAAGGCACTGCGCTTCAACGCGGCCCACCTGCGCGGCCTGGCGCCGGCCGGCCGGCTGGACCTGGACTCGACCGGCCTGCTGGTACTGACGCAGGACGGGCGGGTCGCCAAGGCGCTGATCGGCGAGGACTCGAAGGTCGAGAAGGAATACCTGGTGCGGGTGGCCTCGGTGGCGCAGCCGGAGCTCGCCGACCTGAAGGCGGCCTTCCCCGCCGAGGGGATGGCGCGGCTGCGCCACGGCCTGGTGCTCGACGGCCGCGCGCTGCAGCCGGCCAAGGTCAGCTGGCAGAGTGAACAGCAGCTGCGCATCGTGCTGCACGAGGGCATGAAGCGCCAGATCCGCCGCATGTGCGAGGCGGTCGGCCTGAAGGTCGTCGCGCTCAAGCGCATCCGCATCGGTCGCATCCCGCTCGGCGACCTGCCGGCCGGCCAGTGGCGCTACCTGGCGCCGTGGGAATCGTTCGACTGAGCCGTGCCGCTAGCGGGTGCGGCGCCTCACCGACGTCGGTTGAGGCTGCGCCGCGAGGACCTTCGCGAGCGTCTCGTCGGCGATCGCCTGCCAGGCCGCGTCGCCGGCCGCGCGGGCAACCGCCCGCCGCGCGGCGCCCTCGGCGGCCTTGGCCTGGCCCTGCTCGAGCCTGACCGCGGCCAGGTTGATCCAGGCCGGCGCGCTGTCGTGCAGCGCCGACGCCGCCTCGAAGACCTCGGCGGCGCCGGCCAGGTCACCGGCCGCGTGGCGGCTGTTGCCGGCGCCGATCGCCAGGGTCAGGTTGCCCGGCCAGCGCGCCAGCGCCGCGTCGTAGGCGCGTCGCGCCGCGGCCGGCGCGACGCTGCGCTCGAGCGCCACGGTGGCCGCGGCCACCTCGTTCTCGGTCGCCGACACCGGCAGGTGGCCCGGCGGCAGCGCCACGAAGGCCCAATGGCCGCCGCGCGCCCAGGTGTTCTCGAAGGTCGCCAGGCTGAGCACCTGCCGCTCGACGGTGCCCGAGCGCAGCAGCAGCGTGCCGGCTTCGAGGTCGTGGCCGACCACCACCGCGTAATGCCATCCCGGCGCGAACGACAGGCCGAGGTTCTGCAGCACCACGACCGGATGGCCGCCGGCGAGCTCTTCGAGCACGGCGCGCAGCGTCGGCGGCAGTCGCACCGCGAGCGCGCCCTGGCGGCGCGCGCCGGCCAGCATCTCGACCTGCAGGCTGCCCTGCCGCGATGGCAGATAGACCTGGGGCGCCAGCTCGTCGGGCTGGGCGGTGAAACCGGCGGCACCGAGCGCGGTGGCCAGCGCCGCCGGACCGCAGTGGTAGGCGGTCTGCGGGAAGAAGGGCACCGAGGCGAGCTCGGTGCGCACCGGCACGCCGGTGGGCGGCGCGTCGGTCAGCTCGCGGGTCTGCGGCGGCAGCGCGCAACCCACGAGCAGCAGCGCGGCGCCGAGCGCGGCAAGCCGCGCCACGACGCCGCGCCGCATGCCGATCAACGCACCGAGCGGGTGAACGGGTACACCTTGGTCAGGCCCAGGATGTCGGTCACCAGCAGCAGCACGAAGATGAACACGATCACACCGATCACGCCGTCGGCACCGGCCGGCGCGGTGTCGAGCGTGTGCGCGAGTTGCGCCACCTCGGCATCGGTCAGCGCCGCGACCCGCTCGCGCGCCTGCTCGGCGCTCAGGCCGCGCTCGACCAGGCCGGCCGCAACCTCGGGACGGTCGAGCAGCTCCAGCACGCGGGCCCGCTCGGCCACGGCTTGGGCATCGGCAGACACCACGCCCTGGGCCGCAGCGACCTGCTCGGTGCCCACCAGCGCCGATTGCGCACCGTGCACCGCCCCGGCATAGCTCAGGCTCGCGGCCAGCAGCATCGCGAGCCAACGTTTCGTACGGACCATGAGGGTTCTCCTTTGTCGATGGAATGCCGCGCTCTCGGCGGCTGTGGTGCATCGTAACGGCGGCGCGGGCCGCTACTGTTACAAATTTCTTGGCGCCGGCCCTGCCCGTGGCGCGCGGTTACGCTCGCCGGCATGCCGCCGCCCGACCGCCTTCGCTGCCTCTGCCTGGCGGGTCCGACCGCCGCCGGCAAGACCGCCGCGGCGCTGGCGCTGGCCGAGTGTCTGCCGCTGGAGGTGGTCAGCGTCGACTCGGCGCTGGTCTACCGCGGCATGGACATCGGCACCGCGAAGCCGACCGCCGCCGAGCGCGCCGCGGTGCCGCACCACCTCATCGACGTGATCGAGCCGAGCGAGGCCTGGTCGGCGGCGCGCTTCGTCGCCGAGGCCGAGACGCTGATCGACGCGATCCGCGGCCGCGGTCGGCTGCCGCTGCTGGTGGGCGGCACGATGCTCTATTTCAAGGCGCTGTTCGATGGCATCGACGCGCTGCCCGCGGCCGACCCGCTCGTGCGCGCGGCGATCGACGCCGAGGCCCGCGAACGCGGCTGGCCGGCGCTGCACGCCGAGCTGGCACGCGTCGACCCCGCGGCCGCGGCGCGGCTGGCGCCGAACGACGCCCAGCGCATCCAGCGCGCGCTGGAGGTCTGGCGCACCAGCGGCCGGCCGCTGTCGAGCTTCCACAGCGGGCGCTTCGACGCGGCGCCGGCGGCTCCGCCCGACATGCCGTTGATCTCGCTGGAGCCAGCCGACCGCGCGGCGCTGCACGCACGCATCGACGCGCGCTTCGCGGCGATGCTCGACGCCGGCTTCCTTGACGAGGTGCGCCGCCTGCGCGGGCGCGGCGACCTGCATGCCGCGCTGCCGTCGATGCGCTGCGTCGGCTACCGCCAGGCCTGGGAGGCCCTGGACGCCGACGACCCGCCGGACCGCACCGCGCTGCTGACGCGCGGCAGCGCCGCGACGCGCCAGCTCGCCAAGCGCCAGCTCACCTGGCTGCGTGGCATGCCGTGGCGGCAGACCGTGGCCTGCGAAACGCCGGATGCGGCCGAGCGCGTTGTCGCGCTGGCACAACGAATCCTCGAGACCCGCGCATGAGCCTGCTGGAGATCGACGGGCTGGCCAAGCGCTACGCCGGAACCCCCGTGTTCGAGGGTCTGTCGCTGCGGCTGGAGGCCGGCGAGTTCGTTGCGCTGGTCGGCGAATCCGGGGTCGGCAAGTCGACGCTGCTGAACGCAGTCGCCGGACTCGACACCGTCGACGCCGGCACCGTGCGGCTGGACGGCGTCGAGATCGGTGCCCTCGACGAGCGCCAGCACGCGCTGCTGCGGCGCGAAAAGCTGGGCTTCGTGTTCCAGGCCTTCCATCTGCTGCCGCATCTCAGCGTCCACGACAACGTGGCGCTGCCTCTGCACCTGCTCGGCCGACCGGATGCAGCGCGGGTGGAGGCACAGCTCGACGCCGTCGGTCTGAGCGGCTTGGGCGATCGGCTGCCGGCGCAACTCTCGGGCGGCCAGATGCAGCGCGTCGCGATCGCCCGCGCGCTGGTCCACCGGCCGCGACTGGTCCTCGCCGACGAGCCGACCGGCAACCTCGACCCAGCGAGCGCCCGGCGCGTGCTGGAGCTGATCGCCGCGCAGGTCCGCGAGGCCGGCGCGGCGTGTCTGCTGGCCACCCACTCGGAGCTGGCGGCTGCGTATGCCGACCGCGTGATGCAAGTCACACCCCGGGGACTGCACGACCGTATGCAGCCCCCGTAGGCGCGGGGATCGAAAAATTCAAGGCCATGGGACACTTTCTTCACGACAGAACACTTTGTCGACCGAATCAAGGAGCCCACGATGACCCTGCTGCCCCGAGTGCTTGCCTCCGCCGCCTTTGCGCTCGCCGCTGCCGCCCAGGCCGCCCCGGCGGTGTCGTCGACCTCGGCCTCCCACGGCTTCAGCTTCAGCGAGTACGTCGAAGCCGGCCCTCTGGGTTTCGGCCGGCTCGGGGACAACGACGCCGTCTACTGGGTGCACGAGGGCACCGGCACCTACAAGGGCAAGACCGTCGACTCCTGGTTCCTGGTCTTCGAGCCGAACAGCGACCGTGTCAAGGGCACCCTGCGCTTCGATGGCCGCATCGAGGCCGTGTTCGACAGCCGCACGGAGCTGAAGGACAGCCGGCGCTTCGCGAGCGCCGACCACACCTACGACATCCGTCGGCTGACGGTCGGCCTGGAGGGCAAGGATCGCTGGGAGTCGACCGGACGCAGCCTGAAGATCGACTGGATGGGCGGCATCTCCGGCGACCATGTGCGCGTGCTGACGCGCAGCGCACCGCAGCCCGTGATCGAAACGCCGACCGCGCCGATCCCCGAGCCGTCCACCTACGCGCTGATGGCCGGTGGCCTGCTGGCGGTGCTGTTCATGTCGCGCCGCCGTCGTCCGCAGGACTGAGACCGCTGCGCTGCTGCACCACGGGCCGCCTCGAGCGGCCCGTTTTCATGGGGCGCCGCAGAATCGGCCGGTGGCCCGACTCCAACTCCTCGCCCGCCTGCTCGCGCTGATGAGCTGGCGCGACGCGCGCCACCACGCCGCCCGCCAGGCGTGCGCGGTGGCCGCGGTCGCGCTCGGCGTCGCGCTGGCCTGCGCGGTCCAGCTGATCAACGACTCGGCACTGGCCGAGTTCGGTAGCGCGGTGCGCAGCGTCGACGGCGAGCCCGACCTCCAGTTGCTGGCCCGCACGGCCGGCGGCTTCGACGAAGCGCTCTATGCCCGCGTCGCCGCCGATACGCGGGTCATGGTCGCCTCGCCGATCGTCGAACTGGAGGTGCAGGCCCTCGGCACCGATGGGAGACGCCACCGGCTGCGGCTGGTCGGCGCCGACGCGCTGGTCGCGCCGGCCCTCGCGCCCACGCTGGTGCCGCAACCGGCCGCCGGCGAGGACCGCTTGGCAGCGCTCGATCCCTCGACGGTGTTCCTGAACCCTGCGGCGCGGCAGGTGCTCGGCGTCGCTCCGGGAGCGTCGCTGGCGCTGCAGAGCGGCCTGGCCCTGCGCACGCTGCGCGTGGCCGGCAGCGTCACGGCACCGGGTGCGCCGCTGGCGCTGGTCGACCTGGCCGGCGCGCAGGCGCTGTTCGGGCGCCTGGGCCGGCTCGACCGCATCGACCTGCGTCTCGCCGCCGGCACCGATGCCACGAAGCTCGCCGCCGACTGGACGTTGCCGCCCGAGGTTCGCGCCGCACCGCCTGGAGAGGCCGAGCAGCGCCTGGCCAACGTGTCGCGCGCCTACCGCGTCAACCTCACGGTGCTGGCGCTGGTGGCGCTGTTCACGGGCACCTTCCTGGTGTTCTCGATCCTGTCGCTGTCGGTCGCGCAGCGCCTGCCGCAGCTCGCGCTGCTGGGGGTGCTGGGGTTGGACGCGCGCGACCGCCAGGCACTGGTGCTCGCGGAGTCGGCGCTGATCGGCCTCGTCGGCAGCGTGCTCGGCGTCGCACTCGGCGCCGCGCTGGCCTGGGCGGCGCTGCACGCGCTCGGTGGCGACCTCGGCGGCGGTTACTTCGCCGGCGTCGCGCCACCCCTGCGTTTCGACGCCGGCACGGCGCTGCTGTACGGCGCGCTGGGCATCGCCGCCGCGGTGATCGGCGGCTGGTGGCCGGCACGCGAGGCAGCGGCGATCGCGCCGGCGCAGGCGCTCAAGGGCCTGGGCAGCGGCCTGCGGACGGCGCCGCGCGCCGCCCCGGGGCTGGCGTTGATCGCGGCCGGCGCCCTGCTCGCCCTGGCGCCGCCGATCGCCGGTCTGCCGCTGGCGGCCTATCTGTCGGTGGCGCTGCTGCTGATCGGTGGGATCGCCTGCGTGCCGGTGCTGGTCGGGCTGATGCTTGCAGCGGTTCGCGGCCACGGCGGCGTGCTCGGCCTGCTCGCCGTCGAGCGGGCCCGACAGCAGCGCGCCACTGCAACGGTCGCGGTCGCTGGCGTCGTCGCCAGCCTGGCACTGGCGGTGGCGCTGACGGTGATGGTCGGCAGCTTCCGCGGCGCGGTGACCGTCTGGCTGGACCGCGTGCTGCCGGCCGACCTCTACCTGCGAACCGCGTCGGGCGCCGCCAGCGGCTCGGCCTGGCTGCCGCCGGACTTCGTCGCCGCCGCCGCAGCCGTGCCCGGGGTCGCCTCGGTCCAGGGCCTGCGGACGCTGCCGGTCGTGCTGCCGTCCCCATCGAAGGAGGCGCCGGCCGCGCTGCCGGCGCCGGTACTGATCGTGCGCCCGATCGGCGATCCGCAGGCCGATTTGCCGCTGACCGGCGCGCTGCTGCCGGCGCCGTCCGGCGTGACGGTGGTCTACGCCAGCGAGGCACTCGCCGCGCTGCATGGCGCGGCGCCCGGGCGGCGCCTCGAACTGCTGCTGCCGCGGCCGCAAGGCGGCGAGCAGCGCGTGACGGTCTACGTCCGCGGCCTGTGGCGCGACTACGCCCGCCAGCATGGCGCGCTGGTGATGGCCCAGGCCGACTACCGCGCGCTGACCGGAGACGAGCGCATCAACGATCTCGCGCTGACGCTCGCGCCAGGCGTCGACGCGGCGGCGGTGCAGCAGCGCCTGCGCGCGCTGGCGCCGGAGGCGGCGTTGCTCGAGTTCGCGTCGGCCGGCGAGATCCGCGCGCTGTCGCTGCGCATCTTCGACCGCAGCTTCGCGGTGACTTACTGGCTGCAGGCGGTGGCGATCGGCATCGGCCTGTTCGGCATCGCCGCGAGCTTCTCGGCCCAGGTGCTGGCGCGACGCAAGGAGTTCGGGCTGCTCGCCCACCTGGGTTTCACGCGGCGCGAGGTGCTGGCCATCGTCGCCGGCGAGGGTGCAGCCTGGACGGCCGCCGGCGCCCTGCTCGGGCTGGCGCTGGGCGTGGCGGTCAGCGTGGTGCTGGTGCACGTGGTCAACCCGCAGAGCTTCCACTGGACGATGGAGCTGCTGCTGCCCTGGGGGCGGCTCGCGGCGCTGTGTGCGGCCGTGCTGGCGGCCGGCACGCTGACTGCGGCGCTGGCGGCGCGGCGCGCCGCCGCGGGCTCGGCCGTGCTCGCGGTGCGGGAGGACTGGTGAGCCCGCTGCGCCGCGCCCTGCTGCTGGTCGGCCTGTCCACAGGCCTGCCGGCGGCGCACGCCCAGGGGCTGATCGACACGCCGATCGCGCTGCCGCGCGATTTCGGCGCCCATCCGGCGCAGCGCATCGAATGGTGGTACCTGACCGGCTGGCTCGACGCCGCCGACGGTGGCCCGCCCTATGGCTTCCAGCTGACCTTCTTCCGTTCGCGCACCGAGGTGCCCGCCGACCACCCGAGCCGCTTCGCGGCCCGCCAACTGCTGTTCGCCCATGCCGCGGTCACCGACCTGCGCGCGGGCCGCCTGCGCCACGACGAGCGCATCGCCCGCGCCGGTTTCGGGCTGGCCGAGGCCACCATCGGCGACACCGATGTGCGGCTGCGCGGCTGGACGCTGCAGCGTCACGGCTCGGCCGGCGCTCACCACTACACGGCACGGATCGACGCGCCGGGGCCGCGCTTCGGACTCGATCTGCGCTGCGACGCCACCCAGCCGGTCCTGCTGCAGGGCGACGCCGGCTGGTCGCGCAAGGGGCCGGAGCCCGCGCAGGCGAGCCGCTACCTCAGCGAGCCGCAGCTCGCGGTGCGCGGCACGCTGTCGCTCGACGGCCGCGCGCTCGCCGTGCTCGGCACCGCCTGGCTCGATCACGAGTGGAGCGACACGCTGCTCCACCCCGACGCCGTCGGCTGGGACTGGACCGGCATCAACCTCGCCGACGGCGGCGCACTGACCGCCTTCCGGCTGCGCCGGCGCGACGGCTCGGCCCTGTGGGCCGGCGGCAGTCATCGCCCGCGTGGCGGCCCGGTCCGCGCCTTCGGGCCGGACGAGGTGCGCTTCACGCCACAACGCTGGTGGAGCAGCCCGGCCACCGCCGCGCGCTACCCGGTCGACTGGGCCGTCGACACGCCACTCGGCCGCCACACGCTGCGCGCCAGGCTCGACGCGCAGGAACTCGACAGCCGCCGCTCGACCGGCACGGTCTACTGGGAAGGCCTGAGCGAACTGCACGACGCCGGCGGCGCGCCCGTCGGCCGCGGCTACCTGGAGATGACCGGCTACGCGTCGCCGCTGGTCCTGTGAGCGGGCGGGCCGTGCGCCGGGCCTTGCCTACACTGCGCGCATGTCGTCCCCTTCCCCCGCGGCGGCGGCCATGCCGCCGCGCGCCGACGCGCCGCCGCCGGCCGCGCGCACCGTCCGTCCGCTGCGCGAACTGCTCCCCTTCCTGCGCCCCTACCGTGGCCGCATCGCGCTGGCCGGGTTGTTCCTGGTGCTGGCCGCGCTCGCCACGCTGCTGCTGCCGGTCGCGCTGAAGAGCCTGATCGACCAGGGTCTGGTCGCCACCGACCCGGGCGAGCGCCTGCTCGCGCTGCGTGGGCATTTCCTCGCGCTGTTCGGCGTCGGTGCGGCGCTGGGCCTGTTCTCGGCAGCGCGCTTCTACATGGTCACGTGGCTCGGCGAGCGCGTCACCGCCGATCTGCGCAATGCCGTCTACCGCCACGTGGTGCAGCAGAGCCCCGAGTTCTTCGAGACCACGCGCACCGGCGAGGTCCTGTCGCGTCTGACGACCGACACGACGCTGGTGCAGACCGTCGTCGGCTCCAGCCTCAGCATGGGCCTGCGCAACACCGTGATGGGCCTCGGCGCGCTGGTGATGCTGGTCGTCACCAACCCGGTCGTGATGGCGCAGGTGCTCGGCATCCTGGTGCTGGTGGTGCTGCCGGCGGTCGGCTTCGGCCGCAAGGTGCGCAAGCTCTCGCGCGCCAGCCAGGACCGCGTGGCCGACTCGAGCGCGATCGCCGCCGAGGTGCTGAACGCCGTGCCGGTGGTGCAGAGCTACACCCAGGAGGCGCGCGAAGCGCGGCGCTTCGACGCCGCCACCGAGCGCGCCTTCGCCACCGCCGAACGGCGCACGCGCATGCGCTCGGGGCTGGTGGCCTTCATCATCAGCGCCACCTTCGGCGCGCTGCTCTGGGGCCTCTACCAGGGCACGCAGGCGGTGCTGCGCGGCGACATCACGGCCGGCCATCTGGGGCAGACGGTCGTCTACGTGATCCTGCTGGTGAGTTCGGTCGCGGTGCTGGCCGAGGTCTGGGGCGATCTGCTGCGCGCCGCCGGCGCGAGCGAGCGGCTGATGGAACTGCTGACGACGCGCTCGCCGATCGCCGACCCCGCGGCGCCGCGGGCGCTGCCGGCGGCGCCGGCCGGCTCGGCGCTGCGGCTCGACGACGTGGTGTTCCGCTACCCCTCGCGGCCGGCGACGCCGGCACTCGACGGCGTCAGCCTCGTCGTGCGGCCGGGCCAGACCGTCGCGCTGGTCGGCCCCAGCGGCGCCGGCAAGACCACGCTGTTCCAGCTGCTGCTGCGCTACTACGACGCGCAATCGGGCCGCATCGAGGTCGACGGCGTGCCGGTCGAGCAGGCCGCGCTGGCCGACCTGCGCGGGCGCATCGCGCTGGTGCCGCAGGACAGCGTGATCTTCTCGACCAGCGCGCTGGAGAACATCCGCTACGGCCGCCCCGAGGCGAGCGACGCGGAGGTCGTGGCCGCCGCGCAGGCGGCGCAGGCCGACGGCTTCATCCGCGCGCTGCCCGAGGGCTACGACAGCTTCCTCGGCGAACGCGGCGTGCGCCTGTCGGGCGGCCAGCGCCAGCGCATCGCGATCGCTCGCGCGATCCTGAAGAACGCGCCGCTGCTGCTGCTCGACGAGGCGACCAGTGCGCTCGACGCCGAAAGCGAGCGCCTCGTCCAGGCCGCGCTGGAGCGCGCGATGGCCAACCGCACGACGCTCGTCATCGCGCACCGCCTGTCGACCGTTCAGAGTGCAGACCACATCGTCGTGCTCGACCACGGCAAGGTGGTCGAGACCGGCCGTCACGCCGAACTGATCGCCGCGGGTGGCCTGTACGCGCGACTGGCGGCGCGGCAGTTCGAGGACTGAATCTGAAACAAAACGTGGCTACCGCAACCGAGGCTGCCCGAGTGGACCGTCCGCTGTATGCTTTTCGCAGCGGCGCGAGACCGCGCTCCGTCAACAAAGGGAACAACATGAAGCTTCGTCATACCGCCATCGTCCTGACTTCCGCCGCCGTGCTGCTGGCCGGCTGCGAGAACATGAGCCAGCGCGAAAAGGACACGGCCAAGGGCGCCGGCATCGGCGCGGTCGGTGGTGCCGTGCTCGGCGGCCTGATCGGCGGCAAGAAGGGCGCCGTCACCGGCGCCGCGATCGGCGGTGTCGGCGGCGCGATCGCCGGCAACGTCTGGTCCAAGAAAATGGAAGACAAGCGCCTCGCGATGGAGCAGGCGACCAAGGGCACCGGCATCGACGTCGTGCGCACCGCCGACAACCAGCTCAAGCTCAACGTGCCGTCGGACAGCGGTTTCGCCGTCGGCAGCGCGACGGTGCAGCCGCAGCTGCGCACCGTGCTCGACAGCTTCTCGAACGGCCTGGCGAACGAGCCCGGGTGGCAGGTCACCGTCGTCGGCCACACCGACAGCACCGGCTCCGACGCCGTGAACGAGCCGCTGTCGGTGAACCGCGCGAACAGCGTGCGCGACTACCTCGCCGGCCGCGGTGTGCAGCCGTCGCGCGTCGCGACCAGCGGCATGGGGTCGCGCGCCCCGGTCGCCGACAACAGCACGACGGTGGGCCGCGCAGCGAACCGCCGCGTCGAGATCTTCCTGCGCGAGCCGGAGGCGCAGGCCAAGTCCTGATACATCCGTCGCCGGGGCGATACCGGCCACCCCCCTAGAATCAATGGATGCGTCGCCGTACGGGGCGCATCCATTCGTCTTTTCGCCCCACGGCGCGCATGCTGCCGTCCGTTTGCATGCCCCAGTCCACCCCGTACGAAGACCTGATGCGCCACATCCAGGCGCAAGGCGTCGTCAAGACCGACCGCACCGGTACCGGCACGAAGAGCGTGTTCGGCCACCAGATGCGCTTCGACCTGCGCGCCGGCTTTCCGCTGATCACGACCAAGAAGGTCCACTTCAAGAGCATCGCGCTCGAGCTGCTGTGGTTCCTCCGCGGCGACGGCAATGCGCGCTGGCTGCAGGAGCGCGGCGTCACGATCTGGGACGAATGGGCCGCGCCGGACGGCGACCTCGGCCCCGTCTATGGCGTGCAATGGCGCAGCTGGCCAACGCCCGACGGCGGCCACGTCGACCAGATCGCCGAGGTCGTCCGGCAACTCAAGACCACCCCCGACTCGCGTCGCATCATCGTCAGCGCGTGGAACGTCGCCGATCTGCCGAAGATGGCGCTGATGCCCTGCCACGCCTTCTTCCAGTTCTACGTGGCACCCGGTGACTCGCCGTCAGCTCCGGGCCGCCTGAGCTGCCAGCTGTACCAGCGCAGCGCCGATGTCTTCCTCGGCGTGCCCTTCAACATCGCGAGCTATGCGCTGCTGACACACATGCTCGCGCAGCAGTGCGACCTCGACGTCGGCGACTTCGTCTGGACCGGTGGCGACTGCCACCTCTACAGCAACCATGCCGAGCAGGTCGCTCTGCAGCTCGCACGAGAGCCGCGGCCCGCCCCTCGACTCGAGATCAAGCGGCGCCCGCCGACCGTCTTCGACTACGCGTTGGAGGATTTCGAGCTGGTCGGCTACGACCCGCACCCGGCGATCAAGGCGCCCGTCGCGGTATGAAGCTCGCCGTGATCGCGGCCGTGGCGCGCAATGGCGCGATCGGCCTGGACGGCACGATGCCGTGGCAGCTCAAGGCCGATCTGGCGCATTTCCGGCGCACGACGATGGGCTGTCCCGTCGTGATGGGGCGCAAGACCTGGGACTCGCTGCCGCCGACGTTCCGGCCGCTGCCCGGGCGGCGCAACCTCGTCGTGACCCGCAACCCGGCATGGCGCGCCGAGGGTGCCGAAGCGGCCCTTTCGCTGGACGAGGCGCTCGCCCGCGTCGACGGCGCGGACCGCGTCTTCGTGATCGGCGGCGGCGAGCTCTACGCCCAGGCCCTGCCTCGGGCCGACGAGCTGGTGCTGACCGAGATCGACGCCGACTTCGACGCCGACACCTTCCTGCCGGGCTGGGATCGCCCGGCCTTCGACGAGGTGTCGCGCGAATCGCATGCGCATGGGGCCGACTGGCCCTATGCCTTCGTGACCTACCGGCGCAGGCTCTGACGCCCATGTCGCCATCGGCGCGGAGGTCTGGCTCGCACACGGGGCGGATAGCGTTCCTTTTTCTCGAATGGCGACCGGTCCTGAGGACCAGAATTTGTAACGTGGATGGATGATTCAGGAACGATGTACGCCTCGCAGTCCTCGCCCTCGACCCGCAGCACTCAACTGAAAGCGCACCAGCCGCTGGTGCGCCGCGTGGCCTCGCGGCTGCGCTCGAGGCTGCCTTCCCATGTGGACATGGACGACCTGTTCCAGTCCGGCATGATCGGCCTCGACCACGCGCTCGACCGCTACGAACCGTCGGGCGGCGCGAGCTTCGAGACCTACGCGGCGCGGCGCATCGAAGGCGCGATGCTCGACCGGCTGCGCCAGCTCGACGAACTGCCCAGGGAAGCACGCGCACGACACAGCCTCGTCCGGCAGGCGGTGCAGAAGCTCGAACACCTCCTCGGACGTGCCCCGCGCGCGCAGGAAGTCGCCAACGAGCTGGACTGGTCGCTGTCGCGGTTTCATGGCTGCATGGCGGAGGTAGGCGTCGGCTCGCTGCGCAGCGGCGACGACGACGGCACGCTGGAAGACATCGCCGTCGCGGACTTCTCGCAACGCGACCTCGAACCGCTCGACGAAAGCGCCGATCCGATGCATGCCGTGCAGCAGCGGCAGCGCCACGCGGCGCTGCACCGCGCCTTCGACATGCTCGAGGCCCAGGAACGGCTCGTGATGGAGATGCTCTACGAGCACGACGCGTCGATGCGCGAAGTCGGCGCCGTGCTCGGCGTCAGCGCGCCGCGCGTCTGCCAGATCCACGAACAGATCGTCACCAAGCTGCGCCGCCGACTGCGCGACTGGTGAGGCGCCCGCGCGGGCACAATCGCGCCGGGCGGCCGGCTCATGGCCGCGCGGAGATCACGTGCCCGAACTGCGTCTGGCCACCTGGAACGTCAATTCCCTCGCGGTGCGTCTGCCGCAGCTGCTCGACTGGCTGAACGCCAACCCGGTCGATGCGATCGTCCTGCAGGAAACCAAGCTCACCGACGACAAGTTCCCGCACGCCGAGATCGCCGCGGCCGGCTACACGGCGCAGTGGTTCGGGCAGAAGACCTACAACGGCGTCGCCCTGTTGTCGCGCCGGCCCATCACCGAGGTCGTGCGCAACCTCCCCGGCTTCACCGACGAGCAGGCGCGCGTGATCGCGGGCACGGTCGATGGCTTGCGCGTGATCGGCGCCTACTTCCCGAACGGCCAGGCCCCGGGCAGCGAGAAGTTCGAATACAAGATGCAGTGGCTGCGCGCGCTGCGCGACTGGGTGCGCGAGGAGCTCGCGGCACACCCGCGGCTGCTGCTGATGGGCGACTACAACATCGCACCCGAAGACCGCGACGTGCACGACCCGGTGGCCTGGGCCGGACAGATCCACTGCACGCCCGAGGAGCGCGGCCACTTCCAGGCCCTGCTCGGCCTCGGCCTGCATGACGCCTTCCGGCTCTTCGAGCAGCCGCCCAAGAGCTGGAGCTGGTGGGACTACCGCAACCTCGCGTTCCGCCGCAACCAGGGGCTGCGCATCGACCACATCCTGGTGAGCGAGGCGCTGCGACCGGCGGTCGCGGCCTGCACGATCGACAAGCTGCCGCGCAAGAACGAGCGGCCGAGCGATCATGCCCCGGTGGTCGTGACCCTGCGGTCCTGATCCCCCAGACGGAGGACGCGCAGCGGGGCGGTTTTGCGGCAGCATCCCGCAACCCTCAGCTCAGCAGGAGCCCCGAAGCCATGATTTCATCTCTCCAACGCCGCGTCCTGCGAGTGCTGGCGAGCGCCGTGCTGCTGTGCACCGGCACGTCGGCCCTTGCCGCCGACGCCCCGCCGGCGATCGACTTCTTCCGCCTGCCGCAGATCGAAGCGGCGACGATGTCGCCGTCGGGCCGCGCGATCGCCGCCACCGTCGGCACGGACACCGGCCGGATGCAGCTGGCGGTGATCGAGCTCGGCGAGAAACTGGCGGTCAAGGTCATCGCCGGCTCGAGCGATGCCGACGTCAGCGACTTCCACTGGGTCAACGACGAACGGCTCGTGTACACGCTGTCGGACAACACGCGCGCAACCGCCTACCGCCTCCCGACAGGCCTGTTCGCCGTCAACCGCGACGGCAGCGGCTACCGCGAGCTGATCGAGCGGCGCACCCGTTTCGAGCGCGTCGTCAACACGACGATCGAGCGTCGGGTCCTGCCGTGGAATTTCGCCTTCCACTCGGCGCGCGGCGGCGACGCCAACGTGATCGTCCAGGAATACAAGTACGACGACGACGGCGACCTCCGCACCACGCTGCTGCACCTGCTCGACACGCAGACCGGTCAGCGCCGCGCCCTCCCTGGCCCGCGCGAAGCCAGCGTGCGGCGCTGGACCGTCGATGTCCAGGGCCGGCCCCGCGCGGCAGTCGCGATCGATGGCGCCGCGGCCCGCGTCTTACTGCGGCAGGGCGACGGCGACGAGTGGACCGTCGTCGCGACCGGCAACCGCAACCGCGGCGACTATCCGAAGCCGGTCGCCGTCGACGACAGCGGCGCGATGTACGCGCTGCGCGGACAAGGCGCGCAGGGCACATCGGCCTTGTTCCGCTTCGACCCGGACAAGCGCGCGGAAGACCCCCGGCCCCTGCTCGCGGTCGACGGCTTCGACTTCACCGGCAGCCTGGTGCAAGACAGCGCAACCGGCCGGTTGATCGGGGCCCGCTACACGGCCGACGCACTCGCGACGCATTGGTTCGATCCGAAGCTGCGGGAACTGCAGAAGCGCATCGACGAGGCGCTGCCCACCACCGTCAACGTGGTCTCCTGCGGCCGGTGCGAAGCGCCGACGCGGCTGCTGATCCGTGCTTTCTCGGACCGACAGCCCAGCCAGTACTACGTCTATGACCTGGGCACCAATGCGCTGTCGCGCATCGGCAGCGCACGCCCCTGGATCGACCCGGCGCGCATGGGGGCCGAGGAGTTCGTCGAAGTCCAGGCCCGCGACGGACGCCGCATCCCGATGTACGTCACGAAGCCGGCCGCCGGCAAAGGGCCCTGGCCGACGGTCGTGATGGTGCATGGCGGACCCTGGACCCGCGGTCGCAGCTGGGGCTTCGATGCCGAGGCCCAGTTCCTCGCCTCGCGCGGCTACCTCGTCGTGCAGCCCGAGTTCCGCGGCAGCACCGGTTTCGGCTTCAAGCACTTCCAGGCCGGCTGGCGGCAATGGGGCCAGGCAATGCAGGACGACCTGGTCGACGCCCTCGAGGCCGCGGCGCAGCGCGGCTGGGCCGACCCCAAACGCGCCTGCATCGCCGGTGCCAGTTATGGCGGCTACGCCGCGCTGATGGGCCTGGTGCGAGGATCGGACCCCTACCGCTGCGCAGTGAGCTGGGCGGCCGTCACCGACGTCGATCTGTTGTACTCGATCCACTGGAGCGACATCGACGACGATGCCAAGGCCTACGGCTATCCGGTGCTCATCGGCGACCCGAAGCGCGACGCCGACATGCTCGCCGCGCACTCGCCGCTCAAGCAGGCCGCGATGATCCAGCGGCCGCTGCTGCTGGCCCATGGCGGCGTCGACCGGCGCGTTCCGGTCGAGCATGCCAACCGGCTGCGCGACGCGCTCAAGGGCAGCAAGGCCGAACTCGAGTGGGTGCTCTATGCCGACGAAGGCCACGGCTGGGCCCTGCCCGCCAACGACGTGGACTTCTGGGGCCGCGTCGAGAAGTTCCTGGCGAGGCACCTCGGGCCCTGAGCCGCCGCGGGCCCGGCGCCCTCAGTCGTCGAGCCCGAGTTCCTGGATCTTGCGCGTGATCGTGTTGCGCCCGATGCCGAGCTTGTGCGCGGCCTCGATGCGGCGGCCGCGCGTGATGTCGAGCGCGGTGTGGATCAGCTGCGCCTCGAACTTGCGCGTCAGCGCGTCCCAGACGTCAGGCACGCCGGCATCGAGCAGGGTGCGGGCCTCGCGTTCGAGGTCCTCGAGCCACACGCCGGTGGCCGGCACCGGCTGAACGGCAGCGACCGCTGGGGCCGCTTCTGCCCCGCCGTCGGTCCAGGCCTCCGCGGCGAGCGCCGGCAGCGGCGGCCGCGGCGGCGCCGGCGCGACGAGCAACTCGGGCGGCAGGTCCTTCGGCTCGACCACCTGGGCCGGCGCCATCACCGTCAGCCAGTGGCAGACGTTCTCGAGCTGGCGCACGTTGCCCGGATAGTCGAAGGCGGTGAGCCGCGCGAGCGCGGCTTCGCTGAGCCGCTTGGTCTCGACGCCGAGTTCCTTGGCACTCTTCTGCAGGAAGGAGCGCGCCAGCGCCGGGATGTCCTCGCGCCGCTCGCGCAGCGGCGGCAAGCGCAGCCGGATCACGTTGAGGCGGTGGAACAGGTCTTCGCGGAACGCACCCTGGCGCACCCGCTCCTCGAGGTTCTGGTGGGTCGCGGCGATCACTCGCACATTGCTCTTCAGCGGGTTGTGGCCGCCGACGCGGTAGAACTGACCGTCGCTCAGCACGCGCAGCAGTCGCGTCTGCAGGTCGAAGGGCATGTCGCCGATCTCGTCGAGGAACAGCGTGCCGCCCTCGGCCTGCTCGAAGCGGCCGCGCCGCGTGGTCTGCGCGCCGGTGAAGGCGCCGCGCTCGTGGCCGAAGAGTTCGCTCTCGAGCAGGTCCTTCGGGATCGCCGCGGTGTTGATCGCGACGAAGGGGCCGCTGCCGCGCGGGCTGTGCTTGTGCAGCGCGCGCGCGACCAGCTCCTTGCCCGAGCCGCTCTCGCCGGTGATCAGCACCATCACATGGCTCTGGCTCAGCCGGCCGATGGCTCGGAACACGTCCTGCATGGCCGGCGCTTGGCCGAGCATCTCGGGCATCTGCGCGATGCGCTCGTCGCCGACGGCCTCGCGCAGGCTCTCGTCGATCGCGCGGCGGATCAGCTCGACGGCCTTCGGCAGGTCGAAGGGCTTGGGCAGGTACTCGAAGGCGCCGCCCTGGAACGCCGAGACGGCGCTGTCGAGGTCCGAGTAGGCCGTCATGATGATGACGGGCAGGCCCGGCAGCCGCTCCTTGACGGTGGCCAGCAGCTCAATGCCCGAGCCGCCGGGCATGCGGATGTCGCTCACCAGCACCTGTGGCGTGTCGCCACCGTCGAGCGCGGCGAGAACCTCCCGCGGGCTCGAGAAGCTGCGCACCGGCAGGTCTTCGCGCGCCAGCGCCTTCTCCAGCACGAAGCGGATGGATTGGTCGTCGTCAACGATCCAGATGGGTTTCATGCGGCCTCGTGTTGCGCCGCCGCTGCCCCGACCGGTCGTCAGGGCAGTGGCAGCGTGATCCGAAAGAGCGTGTGGCCGGGTTCGCTGTCGCAATCGATCGCACCCAGGTGCTGCGTGACGAAGGTCTGCGCCAGCGTGAGCCCGAGTCCCGAACCGCCCTCTCGCCCCGACACCAGAGGATAGAAGATCCGATCGCGGATGGCCTCGGGCACGCCCGGCCCGTTGTCCTCGATATGCAATTCCAGTGCCAAACGATGGCGCTGTTTGCCGATCGTCACTTGGCGCGCGACCCGTGTGCGCAGCACGATCCGAGCGTCACCGGCAGCGATGCGATCGGCGAGGGCCTGCGCCGCGTTGTGGGCGATGTTGAGCACAGCCTGGATCAACTGCTCGCGGTCGCCACGGAAGTCGGGGATCGACGCGTCGTAGTCGCGCTCGACCGCCAGGCCCTTCGGAAACTCGGCCAGGATCAGCGAGCGCACGCGCTCGCAGACCTCGTGGATGTTGACGTCGCTCACCACATGCGGCTTGCGGTGCGGCGCGAGCAGGCGGTCGACCAGCGCCTGCAGGCGGTCGGCCTCGTGGATGATGACCTGCGCGTACTCGCCCAGGCCTTTCGACTCGACCTCCATCTGCAGCAGCTGCGCCGCGCCGCGGATGCCGCCGAGCGGGTTCTTGATCTCGTGCGCGAGGTTGCGGATCAGCTCCTTGTTGGCCTGCACCTGGTCGAGCGCGCGCTCCTCGCGGTCCTGGCGGGTCTGCTGCTCGATTTCGATCAGCTCGACCACCGTCACCGCCGGCTGGTCCATCTGGTTGACGATCACATGCACCCGCACCGGCTCGCCCGGCGCCGGCGGCGGGCGCTTGAGCTGGGCATCGAAGCGGCTGGTCGAGAACTCGTTGCTCGCCACCGCGGCGACCGTCTCGCGCACCAGGTCGGCCTCGACGAACCAGTCGAACCAGTCGCGCCGCAGCACGTGGCGGCGCGACTGGCCGACCATGTGCTCGAAGGCGGTGTTGGCGAACAGGCAGCGGCCGTCGGCCTCGACCACCGCGACCATCGTCGCCAGCAGGTCGAAGGATTCCTGCCAGCGCTGCACCGGCACGGCGGCCGTCACGCGCGCCTCACGGCAGCTTGGCCAGCTCGCGCTTGAGCGCGGCGATGTCGGCCTCGGAGCGCTCGATGCCGGCCTTCATCTCGGCCACGCGGTCGAGGTACTTCTGGTAGTTGCGCTCGTCGCCGCGGCGCTCGGGTTGGCCGTTGTTGTACTCGGCCCTCAGCCCGGCGAGGCGCTGCTCCTCGCGTTGCAGTTCGGACTCCAGGATGCGGCGCTTGTCGGCATCGCGCGCCTTCTGATCGGACGGATCGACCTTGGTGTCGGCGCCGCGCGCCGCGCTCGACCCCGCGTTGCCCGCACCCTCGCGGCGCGGCGCCGGCGTCGACTGGATCACCGTGACCGGCGCGCCTTCGAGCCGCGTGCAACCCTTGGCGTCGGCTTCCTTGGCCGTCAACGCGTCGGTATAGAGGTTGCCGGGGCACTTGTAGACCACGCGCTCCTGGGCCCCGGCGGCGGTGGCCAGCGCTGCCAGCGTCACCACCACCAAGACCCGCCCGATCACTCCGTGCATCCATGCCCTCCGTGCGCGCCACTGCGTGCCCGCGAGTATCGGGCATCGATGAAGCAACGTGCGCCGCCGCGATGGCGTGCACCGGCCGCAAAGAAAAAGGGACGGCCAGGCCGTCCCTTCTTCACGCCCGCTCGCCCGGTCAGAGCGAGTAGTACATGTCGAACTCGATCGGATGCGTGGTCATGCGGAAGCGCGTGACCTCCTGCATCTTCAGCTCGATGTAGGCGTCCAGGTAGGCGTCGGTGAACACGCCGCCCTTGGTCAGGAAGGCGCGGTCCTTGTCCAGGTACTCGAGGGCCTGGTCCAGGCTCGAGCACACGGTCGGGATCTTCGCGTCCTCTTCCGGCGGCAGGTGGTAGAGGTCCTTGGTGGCGGCCTCGCCCGGGTGGATCTTGTTCTCGACGCCGTCGAGACCCGCCATCAGCAGCGCGCTGAAGGCCAGGTAGGGGTTGGCGGTCGGGTCCGGGAAGCGCGCCTCGATGCGACGGCCCTTCGGGTTGGCCACGTACGGAATGCGGATCGACGCCGAGCGGTTCTTCGCCGAGTAGGCCAGCTTGACCGGCGCCTCGAAGCCCGGGACGAGCCGCTTGTACGAGTTCGTGCCCGGGTTGGTGATCGCGTTCAGCGCGCGGGCATGCTTGATGATGCCGCCGATGTAGTACAGCGCGAACTCGGAGAGGCCCGCGTAGCCGTCGCCGGCGAACAGGTTCTTGCCGTCCTTCCAGACCGACTGGTGCACGTGCATGCCCGAGCCGTTGTCGCCGACGATCGGCTTGGGCATGAAGGTCGCGGTCTTGCCGTAGGCGTGCGCGACGTTGTGGATCACGTACTTCTGCAGCTGCAGCCAGTCGGCACGCTGAACGAGGGTGCTGAACTTCGTGCCCAGCTCCATCTGGCCGGCGGTCGCCACTTCGTGGTGGTGGACCTCGACCGGGATGCCCATCGACTCGAGGATCAGGCTCATCTCCGAGCGCAGGTCCTGGAAGCTGTCGACCGGCGGGACCGGGAAATAGCCGCCCTTGACGGTCGGACGGAAGCCGGTGTTGCCGTGCTCGTACTCCTTGCCGGAGTTCCAGGCGCCCTCTTCCGACTCGATCTTGACGAAGCAGCCCGACATGTCGGCGCTCCAGCGCACGCTGTCGAACACGAAGAACTCGGGCTCGGGGCCGAAGTAGGCGGCGTCGCCCAGGCCGGAGGCCTTCATGTAGGCCTCGGCGCGCTTGGCCAGCGAGCGCGGATCGCGCTCGTAGGGCTTGCCGTCGCCCGGCTCGATCACGTCGCAGGTCAGCAGCAGCGTCGGCTCTTCGAAGAAGGGGTCGATGTTGGCCGTGTTCGGGTCCGGCATCAGCAGCATGTCGGAGGCTTCGATGCCCTTCCAGCCGGCGATCGAGGAGCCGTCGAAGGCGTGGCCCGAGGTGAACTTGTCTTCATCGAAATGGGAGACAGGGACGGAAACGTGCTGTTCCTTGCCGCGGGTGTCAGTGAAGCGGAAGTCGACGAACTTGACTTCGTTGTCCTTCACCATCTTCATCACGTCGGCGACGGTCTTGGCCATCAAGTGCTCCTAGCGAGGCGGTTCGAGGTTGTGGGAAACAAAAAGGGTGCATCGGAGCGCAAACGCCCGGCGCCGGCCTGAAAAAGGCACGCGGGAATTTAGCAGAAAGCATGCCCAAAGCTGGGCATCTTCAGCGCGCTTGGAACCCGATCGACCGCCCCGCAGCGGCCGCCCTCATGTGCAAAGCATCATTTCAGTGCATACCGCCCCAAACGAGCTCAATGATGGTGCGCTTCAGCGCACCAATTCTGGGCCCGTTGCGATGCCTAGCTGCGCCAGCCCGCTTCTCAGCATCCGGTAGGCATCGGGCACCGCCAGCGGTGCGCCCTTGACGCCCAGTTCGATGTGCCGACCATAGACCGGATGGTCGACGCTCGGCAGGCTGAACACCCTGACACTCGGGTGGGCGGCCTCGACAGCCTGCATCAGCGGCGTCAGCGTCGCCTCCATCGCCCCGGGAACGATCACCGACTGTTCCGCCAGCCGCCCCTGACCGTGCAGCGGCGCGTAGCGGGTGTCGAGCAGCGCCTCGATCATCGGCCAGGCCATCACCGGAAAGCCGGGCACGAAGTGCACGGCGCCGCCGGCCGGCCCGGCGCAGCTGAAACCGGGGATCTTGTTGTAGGGGTTGGGGATGATCTCGGCGCCGACCGGGAACATCCCCATCTCGAAACGCTGCACGTTGTCGGGCCGGTCGGGCTCGAAGGGCAGGCCCTGCTCGGTGGCCACATCGCGCATGCGCTCGAGGATCAGCTGGCGCGCCTGCGGGTGCAGCGCGAGCGGCACGCCGAGCGCCGCGGCCGCGCACTGCCGCGTGTGGTCGTCCGGCGTCGCGCCGATGCCGCCGCAGCTGAACACCGCCGCGCCGCTCGCGAAGGCGTCGCGCAGGTCGGCCGTGATGCGACCGCGCTCGTCGCCGGCATAGCGCGCCCAGGCGAGTTGCAGGCCGCGCGCATCGAGCAGTTCGATGACCTTGGCGAGGTGCTTGTCCTGCCGCTTGCCCGACAGGATCTCGTCGCCGACGATGAGCAGGCCGAACTGCATCATGCGGAAGCAGGCGGGAGAGCCGCGATCACTTCGACGGGCGGCGGGCCGGCCGGCACCGGCGCTGCGGCGCGCAGCGCCTCTAGCGCGGCCAGCGCATAGTGGACGAACCACAGCGCCGAGAACGCGAAGACCAGCGTGTACAGCCACATCGACAGCACGATCAGGAAGGGTGCGAAGGCCAGCGCCGCCGCACCCACCGCCCACACCAGCGCCGGCGCGGCGCCGAGGTAGCCGGTCAGCACGCCGATGCCCAGCAGCGGCAGGCGGTGCTCGGCCATGATGCGCTGGCGCTCGTCGCGCGTCGCGTGCTCGGCGAGTGCATCGAAGCTCATCACGCGGTAGCTCAGCCAGCCCCAGATCAGCGGTGGAATCAGCAGCACCAGCGGCGGGATCAGCCACAACGGCACGGTGACCAGCAGCGCGAACAGCGCCGCCAGCGCGGCGCCGAGCGACGCGAGCATCGAGCGCCACAGAGGCTCGCCGTGGCGGCGTTCGAGCGCCGGAAAGCGCCGCGCCGCGACCAGGTCGACCAGCTTGGGCATCATCACCAGCGCGACGATCAGCAGCGACACCACCACCAGCAGCGGCACCGCGAGCGCGACGACGATCAGCGGCGCGAGCATCGCGCGCAGCCCGTCGAGGCCGACCGCCGAGAGCCAGTCGAGCGCGCTGCCGACCAGTGACCAGGCTTCCAGCTGCGCACGCACGGCCGCGATCGCCGTCTCCCAGTAGAACCAGCCGAGCAGCAGCGCGAGCACGCCGCTGAGCAGCAGCGGCAGCAGCGACAGCAGGATCACGCGCGGGTGCAGGCAGTAGGCCGCAGCCCGCCCGCAGGAGCCGATCAGTTCCTTCATGCCGCGAGGATACCGAAGCGCCGCGGCACTAAAGTCACGCCACGATGAAACCCGACGCCCCGGCCCTCGGCATCGATCTCGGCGGCAGCAAGATCGAGGCACGCCTGTTCGATGCCGCGCGCCACGAACTCTGGCGCGAGCGCATCGTCACGCCCCAGGACGGCTACGGCGAGACGCTGGCGGCGATCGCCGGACTCGTCGGGCGCGCCCGCGTGCAGGCGCCCGGGGCGGCGCCGACCGTCGGCATCGGCACGCCCGGCAGCGCCGACGCGGCCGGACGCATCAAGAACGCCAACTCGACCTGCCTGAACGGCCATGCGCTGCAGGCCGACCTGCAGGCGCTGCTCGGCCAGCCGATCGCGCTGGCCAACGATGCCAACTGCCTTGCGCTGTCGGAGGCGGTCGACGGGGCCGGCGCCGGCATGCGCACCGTGTTCGCAGTCATCCTCGGCACCGGCGTCGGCGCCGGCATCGCAGTCGATGGCCGCGTGCTCGCCGGGCCGAACGGCTTGGCCGGCGAGTGGGGCCACAACCCGCTGCCGGGCCCGACCGACGACGAGCGGCCCGGCCCGCGCTGCTACTGCGGCCGCCACGGCTGCGTCGAAACCTGGCTCAGCGGGCCCGCGCTGGCCGCCGACCATGTCCGCCACGGTGGCGCGACGCTCGACGCGGCGACGATCGCCGCGCGCGCCGCCACCGGCGATCCGGCCTGCACCGCAACCCTGGAACGCCACGCGCAGCGGCTGGCGCGCGCGCTGGCCGGGGTGATCAACCTGCTCGACCCGGATGTGATCGTCTTCGCCGGCGGCGTCTCGCTGCGTCCGGGGCTGGTGGCCGCGGTGCAGGCACACCTGGCCCCGCATGTCTTCGGGCTGGCCGACGACCCGCCGCTGCGCACCCGGCTCGCGCTCGCCGCGCACGGCGATGCCTCGGGCGTGCGCGGCGCGGCCTGGCTCGGCCAAGCCCTCGCCGCACGCTGAGCTGCGCCGTCCGTCGCCGCCCGGCGCGTTTCAGGCGCCGTCACGGGCCCCTCGTCGCAAGCCGCTCGCGCGGCGTCACGGCGCTGCCTAGAGTGCATGCAAACACCACGCACCCACGGAGAACGCCATGATCCTGCGCCTGCTCGACAGCCTGCTGCCCACCATCGTGCTCGTCGCGCTGGCACTCGCGCTGGCCTCGGCCTTCGGCGCGTTGAGCACGCCGCCCGTCGCCAGGGTCACCACCCCTGTCGTAACGCTCGAGCGCGTCGTGATCACCGCCGAGCGCGCGCCGCGCGCGCTGGCCCACGCCGAGGCAGCACGCACGACCACCGAGCGCTGAGTCCTACATCTGCCGGAACAGGTGCAGGTAGCTGCGGCTCACCGGCAGCAGTTCGCTGCGGCCCTTGAGCTGCACCTCGGCGGTCTCGTTCGCGCCGCGGATCACCTGCGCCACCTGGTGCAGGTTGACGATCACCGAGCGGTGGACCTGCGCGAAGCGCTGCGGGTCGAGCTCGTCGATCAGCTCGCGGATCGAGCGGCGGATCAGCGCCTCGCCGCCCTCCCAGACGACCAGCGTGTACTTCTCGTCGGACTTCAGGTAGTGCACCTGCTCGACGGGGATCAGCCGCACGCTGTTGCCCACCGAGGCCTTGATCCATTGCAGCCACGCCGACCGGCTGCCATCGGCCTGGCGCAGCCGCTGCGCCAGCGTCGAGAGCACCTCGTCGAGCGCCGCCGGCGCCGCGCCGCCGACGCGCTCCTTGAGCCGCTGCACGGTGTCGGCCAGGCGCAGCGCGTCGAGCGGCTTGACGACGTAGTCGATCGCGCCCTGCTCGAAGGCCTGCAGCGCGTACTCGTCGTGCGCGGTCACGAACACCAGCCGCGCGCGCCGGCCGATTGCTCGCGCCGCCTCGACACCGTTGACGCCGGGCATGTGGATGTCCAGGAAGACGATGTCCGGCGCATGCGCTTCGGCCGCCTCGATTGCCTCGCGGCCGTTGCGCGCGGTCGCGACGACACGCAGCTCGGGCCACAGACGCTGCAGCAGTGCGGCGAGATGTTCGCGCAGCAGCGGCTCGTCATCGGCGATCAGCGCGGTCGGCCCGGCGTTCATGCGTGCGAGCTTACGCCGGCCGCCGCCAGCGCCGCGCCGGTCAGTACGATCTCGGCGTGCAGACCGCGGCCCGTGGTGCACTCGGGCGCGGAGTCGCGCAGCGCCAGTGCCACGCCGTCGCCGAACCAGCCTGCGAGCCGCTGGCGCAGGTTGGCCAGGCCGGTGCCGGCCGCGGCGTCGGCATCGAAGCCGACGCCCGAGTCGGCGACCCACAGCCGCAGCGCATCGGCGTCGCGGCGCGCGCCGATGTCGATGCGGCCGCCCGCCTCGCTCGGGTCGATGCCGTGGCGCACGGCGTTCTCGACCAGCGTCAGCAGCCCCATCGCCGGGAAGCGCAGCGCGTGCAAGTCCTCGGGCACGTCGATCGCGTAGTGCAGCCGGTCGGGCATGCGCAGGTGCATCAGCTCGAGATAGGCGCGCACCAGCGCGAGTTCGTTGCCGAGGGTGGTGTCGTCGTCGCGCAGCCGCGGCATCGCCGCGCGCAGGTAGGCGATCAGGCTGCGCAGCACCGGCGCGGCGCGCGGCGAGCCGGTCTCGACCAGCGCCTGCACGTTGGCCAGCGTGTTGAACAGGAAATGCGGCTCGACCTGGGCGCGCAGCAGCCGCAGCTGGGCGTCGGTGGCCTGGCGCTCCAGCGTCGCACGCTCGAGCTCGAACTGCAGCGCCTGGGCCTGCGCGCGTGCATCGCGCTCGCGCACGATGGCGCTGAACGCGAAGATCACGCCCACCGCGGCCGCGCTGCCGCTGATCCACAGGAAGCCGGACACGCGCCAGGGGTTGGAAACGAAGGCCTGGATGTCGCCGCCGCTGCTGGCCACGTAGACCGCGAAAGTGGCCGCCGGCGCCGTCAGCACCACCGCGAGCACCTGTGCGGCCCAGGGCGCCATCCAGCGCTGGCGCCAGTTGCCGGCCAGCGTGTAGGCCAGCATCAGCAGCACCGACAGCAGCACGGTGCGCGCCATCAGCTCCGGCAGCGGCGTGATGAAGATCGGGCTCAGCAGCAGAGCGCCGACCGCGCCCAGGCCGACGGCGATGACGATGCGCCGGCGGCTCAGGCCGGTGAGCCAGCGGGTCGCGAAGGCGGCGAGTTTGGGTGCCATGGCGGCACGATAGCGGCGCCCCGCGGCGGCGCCAAGCCGGCCGGACGGCGGCTGCGACGGGCGACGGTTTGCGAGGGTCGGACCGCGGTGCGCGCGACTCAGCGGCCCTTGATGAAGGCGATCACCTGCGCCAGCGCGCCGGGATCCTCGTCGAAGCCGCCATGCGTCGAACTGGCAACCTGCGGCCCGGGCGACAGCAGCTGGTGCGTGTTCGGCAGCTTGCGCCGGGCCTGCCAGGCGTCGAAGTGCCCCTGCATGCCGAGGATGGGCGTGCGCACGCCGCCCTCGAAGGACTCGCAGACCAGGTGCAGCAGCGAGCGCCGGTAGGGCCCGCAGGTCGGATCGTCCTCCTCGGCGCGCTCGGTCAGGTTCATCGTCTGGAAGCGCCTGACGACGCCGGACTCGATCTGCGGCGCGACCAGCCGGTCGAAGGTGTCGACGCGCACCGCGGGCGCCATCAGGCTCAGCGAGTCGAGCCGCATGCCGTCGGCCACCAGCCGGTCGATCATGAAGCTGGCGACGATGCTGCCGGCCGAGTGGCCGACGAGGTGCAGCCGCACCTGTTTGTCGGCGACCTTGTGCTTGAAGTGGCGGTACAGCAGCACGGCGCCGGCCTGCTCGTCGTCGGGCACACCGTGGCGGAAGGCGCTCATCGCGTCGGCGTTCTGCTTCATCTCGCCCCACAGCATCGTGCCGGGGCGCGACAGCACGCGTTCCAGCCGCCGGTTCCACCAGCGCTCCAGCGCGTCGCCAAAGCCGCCGGCGGTGCGCGGCACGTCGCGGATCGCGTCCGCGATGCGGTTGGTGATCGTCGACCAGGCGTCGGTCTCCCACATCAGGAAGACCGGGAAGACGTGCGCGTCGTACAGCGCCGGGATCCAGCGCGCGGCGATCTGCGCCGCGCCGCGCTCGCCGACCAGGCCCCCGTGGGCATAGATGCAGACGTCGATCGGCTTGCCCTTCAGTCCCCACTTCTCGCGCGCCAGCGCGAGCTGCACGTCGGCGATGGCACGCACGTCGTCGGGCTGGGTGCGGAAGTCGCCCGAGTTGCTGAGCGCGCCGTTGTTGCCCATGTTGACGACGAAGGGCGAGATCTCGCGGTTGCGCAGCACCTCGTTGGCGGCGAGTTTGACCTTGCCATCGTGGCCGCTGCGCAGCGTCATCGTGCCGGCGATCGCGCGGTGCTCCTGCGTCACGACACCGAGCTGCGCGACCCAGCAGTCCATCGCGTTGGCGATCCAGTCGTCGTAGGGCAGCAGCGCGTAGCCGTGGCTGCCCCACTCGGTGCCCCAGGAGTTCTGGACCAGGAAGCCGGTCTCGTTGTAGCCGACGATCGCGTACGCGTGGCCGGCGTGCTCGGCCGCGCCGCCGCGCCGCGGGATGGTCCAGACGTTCTTGAACGAGGTCGGCCGGCGCTTGAGCTGCGGCGCGTCCCAGCCCTCGTCCCAGCCGGCGTGGCAACCCGACGTCACGTACAGGACGCCGACCTCGTTGAGCGCCGAGTGCATGTCGACGATGCTCTTCGGATCGATGCGGTAGTAGGCGCCGAGCGGGCGCCGCACGGCGTCGAACCACCAGTCGTCCTCGAGCGTGTCGCTGGCCGGGGGCATCTCGAGGCTCCCGAACAGCGCATACCGGCAGGCGCCGTGCTTGTACCAGCCCTTCAGCGCGCCGCGCGCACTCGAACCGTGGTCCTGGACCGAGCCCGGGAACTCGTCGTAGCGCCGCGCCATCGAGTACAGCATGTAGGGTGAGATCTCGGCCTTCGGGTCGCGGCCCGAGCGGCGCAGCAGGTACTCGACCACCAGCGACAGCGCGAAGCCGGTGCAGGCGTTGGTCTCGCCCTGGTGCTTGACGGGCAGCGCGATGTCGGGGAAGCGCGTCAGCGCCGGCGTCACCGACACGTTGGGGCGGAACGGCCGGTCGCGGAAATCCACCGCGTCGGGGCGCGCGACGCGCTGGACGGCGCGCGCCGCCTTCTTCGCGGCGGCGCTCGGTTTCGGGGTCTTGGTCTTCGTGGCGGCCATCGTCGTCTCCGCGCCGGCGGGATGCCGGTGCGGAGGCGATGGTCGGAACCCGGCCGCGGGGGGTCAAGCCCCCACTGCTAGGCCTTACAGGGCGGACTCAGCCCCCGGCACGCTGCAGGCGCGCGTCGAGCGCCTGCCGCAGCGTGTCGGCGCTGTCCTCCAGGTGCGCGCGCGCGGCCGCGCCGCGGTCACCGCGCTTGAGCCCCGCGTCGATGCTGGCCAGCAGCGCACGCGAACGCGCCCGCAGCAGGCTGCGCGCGTCGGCGCGGCTGCTCTGGCCCGGGCGAAGCAGCTGAGCGGCAAGCCGGTTGACGTGCTCGCGCTGCAGCTCGCGGCGCGCCGGGGCGATGTCGGCGCCGGTGGCCAGCTCGCTCCAGATGTCGCGCTCGAGCCGCGCGTAAAGCTCGGCCAGCGGCAGAAAGCCCTTGGCATCGGTCGCCTTGGCCTCGCTGTCCAGCAACCGGGTGGCGACGGCGTCGCTCATCAACTGGCCGAGCGCGGCACGCTGCAGCTCGATCAGCGCGCCGACCAGCGAGTAGTCGGTCGCGACCGGCCCCTCGCCGCCGTACAGCGCGTCCGAGCGCTCGTCGTAGTCGGGCCCCAGGCGGCGCTGCAGCGCAGGCGACACCCGCAACCCGTCGGCGGCCAGCAGACCGCGCGCGAGCACGTCGAGCGCCTCGCGCTGCTGCGCCGCCGGCAGCGGCTGCAACGGGTCGGCGCCGCTGCCCGGCGCGTGGCGCAGCGTGCGCACGCCGCCGATCTGGCGCACCAGCACGTTGCTGGCACGGCCGACGTCGCGCAGCGCGAACGCCACGGAGCGGCGCAGCACCGCGTACTCGCCGTCCGGCTTGAGCTGACGGCTTTCCTGGCGCGAAAGCAGGTCGCGGGCGATCGCGAAGCGCTTGCGCGCGAAGGCGATCGGGTCGCTGCCGAGGTCGAAGTGCAGCGTCTCGGGGTCGATGCCCAGGCTGTTGTCCTCGTCGGTGCCGAAGGCCAGCGCCGGCTCGGCGCTGCGCGCGGCGATGCGCGCCAGCTCGGCCTCTTCGGCCGCCGCGTCGATCGGCTTGTAGGCGTACTCGATGGCCCAGTAGTCGTAGGGGCCGAGCGTGACCTGGAAGGGCTTGACCGGCGGCCGGCCCGGCTCGGCCAGGTTGACCGACGCGTACTCCATCACCGAGCCAGTCAGCGCCTGCGTCGTGGTGAAGGCCGGGTCCGACAGCTGCGCGTCGCCGTAGACCCGGGAGGCGCGGAAGTTGTGACGCAGGCCGAGCGTATGACCGACCTCGTGCATCGCGACGTCCTTGAGGTAATCGAGCACGAACTGCTCGGCCTCCGGGCTGTCGGGCTCGAGGTCGCCGCGCGCCTCGAGCACGTCGAGCGCATAGGCCAGCTGCTCCGCCGCGTGGTCGCCGTAGTGGCAGGCGTGGGAGTCCGCCGCGTGCGCGGGGTCGGTGCCGAGCGGCTCGGTCCCCGGCAGATGGTCGGCGTGCGATCGGTGCGCAAGGATCTGCGAGCGCACCGCGCGCAGGTTGCGCGAACTGAGGCTCTCGAAGCCCATGTCGGCGTCGAGGATCTCGCCGCTGCGCGGGTCGATGTGGCTCGGGCCGATCGCGCCGAAGCTCGGCGACGCGTTCGTCATCCAGATCAGCGAGGCACGGTTGCTGTCGAGCGTGTCGAAGTCGGCGTCGTCGGGCTGCTGCTGCACCACGACCGCGTCCTTGAAGCCGATCTTCTCGAAGGCCTTGTTCCACTCCAGGATGCCGGCGGTCAGCGCGCCGCGGTACTTGAGCGGCACGTTGCGATCCATCCAGAAGGTGATCGGCTTGACCGGCTCGGACAGCGCCGCCGTCGGGTCCTTCTTCTCGAGCCGCCAGCGGTTCACGAAGCGCTGCTTCGGCGAACGTTCCAGGTCGTCGCTGAAGTCCGCCACCACGGTCTGGAAGTAGCCGATGCGAGGGTCGGCGCGGCGCGGCCGCATCGGTTCGGCCGGCAGCGGCGTCAGCGACAGGTGCGTCTTCAGGAAGAGGCTGCGCACGTCCGGCAGCGTCTTGGGCGTGCTCGGCTGCGGCGCGCCCGGCGGCACGTTCGGCTGCGGCACGGCAATCGCCGCCGCCGCGTAGTGCGACTGCACCTCGAAGACCAGCTGGTCGGCACTGCCGCGCGTCGTCGTCAGCGCCGAGTTGCGTCCATCGAAGGCGTAGTTCTGGCGGTACAGGCGCTGCAGCGAGATCGCGTAGCCAGGCCAGTCGCTGACCAGCAGCGCGTTTGCGTCGATCAGCACCGTCTTGCGCTCGGGGTGCGGCTGGCTGGCCACCGGTGCGCTGCCGATCAGGCTGGGCGAGTAGGCGGCCGCGACCGCGCGACCCTCGGGCGTGCCGGCCTTGGCGGCGAAATCCATGTTCACCGCGATCAGCTGCACCTGGTTGGCGACACGGCGGAACTGCACCACCTGCGGGCCGGCCGGCGTCTGCATCCAGCTGCCGAACATCAGCCCGCCATACAGCCGGCCCTCGCCGATGCCGCTGGCCAGCTTGGGGCTGAAGAAGAACTGCCGCCCGAAGTCCTCGGGCTTGAGCTCGAGCCAGACCTTCTCGTCCTTGCGCCAGACCGTCAGCAACCCGTCGTCGGACTTGGCGTCCTTGATCACCGTCGCGAAGGGCGGCGGAGCGCCGGCCGCCGCAGGCGCCCCGGCCGGGGCCGAGGCCGCGGCTGCGGCAGCCGCGGCCGGGTGCGCCGCCGCGGGCTGGGCCGGCGCGGGAGCCGCTGCGGCCGGCGGCGCCACGGTGCCGGCCTGCAGCGTGGCGCAGCCGCCGAGCAGCAGCAGCGCGCCAGCCAGGCCAGCCAGGCGGATGGAAGGGACGTTCAGTACGGCGGATCGACTCATGGCTCTCCTCGTGAGGGCTGGAAACGGTGCGGCCCGTTCGTGGGGGCTGCGCCGCGGTGTGGGTCCGATCGTGGGCAGCCGGATGGGCTGCCGGAGCTCAGACCTTCAGTGCCTTGTACCGCAGTCGGTGCGGCCTGGCGCCTTCCTCGCCGAGGCGCTTCTTCTTGTCTTCTTCGTATTCCTGGTAGTTGCCGTTATAGAAGAACCACTTCGAGTCGCCCTCGCAGGCCAGGATGTGGGTCGCGATGCGGTCGAGGAACCAGCGGTCGTGCGAGATCACCATCACGCTGCCGGCGAACTCGAGCAGCGCGTCTTCCAGCGCGCGCAGCGTCTCGACGTCGAGGTCGTTCGACGGCTCGTCGAGCATCAGCACGTTGCCGCCGGTCGCCAGCGTCTTGGCCAGGTGCAGCCGGCCGCGCTCGCCGCCCGACAGGTTCTTGACCAGCTTCTGCTGGTCGTTGCCCTTGAAGTTGAAGCGCCCCAGGTAGGCGCGCGAGGGCATCACGAACTTGCCGATCACCAGGTTGTCGAGGCCGCCCGACATGTCCTGCCAGACGGTCTTGTCGCCTTCCAGCGATTCGCGGGTCTGCTCCACGAAGGCCATCTTGACGGTCGGGCCGATCTTGACGGTGCCGCTGTCGGGCTGCTCCTTGCCGGCGATCATGCGGAACAGCGTCGACTTGCCGGCGCCGTTCGGGCCGATGATGCCGACGATCGCACCGGCCGGGATCTTGAAGCTCAGGTCGTCGATCAGCACGCGGTCGCCGAAGCTCTTGGTGACGTTCTCGAACTCGATCACCTCGTTGCCCAGGCGGTCGGCCACCGGGATGAAGATCTCGTTGGTCTCGTTGCGCTTCTGGTACTCGACGTCGCTCAGCTCCTCGAAGCGGGCCAGGCGCGCCTTGCTCTTGGCCTGGCGGCCCTTGGCGTTCTTGCGCACCCACTCGAGCTCCTGCTTCATCGCCTTGGTGTGGGCGTCCTCGGCCTTCTGCTCCTGCTCGAGGCGGGCTTCCTTCTGCTCCAGCCAGTCGGAGTAGTTGCCCTTCCAGGGGATGCCGCGGCCGCGGTCCAGCTCCAGGATCCACTCGGCGGCGTTGTCGAGGAAGTAGCGGTCGTGGGTGATGCCGACCACGGTGCCGGGGAAGCGCTTCAGGAACTGCTCGAGCCAGTCGACCGACTCGGCGTCGAGGTGGTTGGTCGGCTCGTCGAGCAGCAGCATGTCGGGCTGCGACAGCAGCAGCCGGCACAGCGCGACGCGGCGCTTCTCGCCGCCGGAGAGCTTGCCGATCACCGCGTCCCAGGGCGGCAGGCGCAGCGCGTCGGCGGCGATCTCGAGCTGCAGGTCGGTGTTCTCGCTGCCGGCGGCGGCGATCTGGGCCTCCAGGTCGGCCTGTTCGGCGGCCAGGGCGTCGAAGTCGGCGTCGGGTTCGGCGTAGGCGGCGTAGACCTCGTCGAGGCGCTTCTTGGCCGCCAGCACGCCGCCGATCCCCTCCTCGACTGCCTCGCGCACCGTCTGGTCGGGGTTGAGCTGGGGCTCCTGCGGCAGGTAGCCGATCTTGATGCCGGGCATCGGCACGGCCTCGCCCTCGATCTCGTTGTCGAGGCCGGCCATGATCTTCAGCAGCGTCGACTTGCCCGAGCCGTTCAGGCCCAGCACGCCGATCTTGGCGCCGGGGAAGAAGGACAGCGAGATGTCCTTGAGGATCTGTCGTTTGGGGGGAACCGTCTTGGAGACGCGGTTCATCGTGTAAACGTACTGGGCCATGGTGGAAAGGCTCTCTTGCGCGGTGGCTGTAAGGCGCGGCCACGCCGCGCGACCGCGGATTGTCGCCGAGCCCCCCGGCGGACCCGGCCGAGGGGTTTGCCGGTGCCGGGTGTCCCCGCCACTGACAAGACCGCCCGGCCGGCGCATCATTGCGATGGAGGGGCCTTTCAGAGCCCGACCAGCCGTACCCAGGAGACCTCGATGAACCCGTCCCGCCGCCGCCTGCTCGCCGCCCTCGGCGCGAGCGCCCTGACCGTCCCGGCCGCCCAGGCCGCCCGCGCTGCCGACAGCGCCGCCGACGCGGAGCGCTGGCAGTCGATCCGCCAGGGCCTGTTCGCCGACCGCAAGATCTCCGAGGACGCCGCCGGCATCATCGACCTGGAGACCCCGGTGCGCGCGGCCGACGCGGCCGTCGTGCCGATCGCGATCCGCACCCAGCTGGCGCAGACGCCCGAGCGCTACATCCGCAAGGTCTGGCTGGTCATCGACAAGAACCCGTCGCCGGTCGGCGCGAGCTTCTCCTTCACGCCCGACAGCGGCCGCGCCGAGATCGAGACCCGCGTGCGCATCGAGGAGTACACCAACGTGCGCGCGATCGCCGAACTCAACGACGGCTCGCTGGTGATGCGCACGCGCTACGTCAAGGCCTCCGGCGGCTGCTCGGCGCCGGCCGGCAAGGACCTCGCCGAGGCGCTGGCCAGCCTGGGCAAGATGAAGCTGCGCGTCGAGGGCGAGGTGGTCGCCGGCAAGCCGGCGCTGGCGCAGCTGATGGTGAGCCACCCGAACGTCTCGGGCCTCGCGATCGACCAGCTGACCCGGCTGGCGCCGACACCGCATTTCGTGCGCAGCATCGACGTCAGCTATGCCGGCAAGCCGGTGATGCGCGCCGACGTCGATTTCACGATCAGCGAGAACCCGGTCGTGCGCTTCTGGTTCATGCCCAACGGCTCCGGCGAGTTGCGCGCGCGGGTCGTCGACAGCAATGACCTGAAGTTCGAGAGCGCGCTCGCGGTCCAGGCCAAGTCGGGCGCGTGAGCCGCGCCCGCCCGGCCCGGCCGTCGCCCGACGACCTGACGCCGGTCGCCGGTGGCGGGTTGCTGCATCGGCGCGTGCTGTTGCGCAGCGGTCTGGTGCTGGCGACCGCCGGCGCCGCCACCGCCCGTGCCGCCGACGATGCCGCCCGCCCCGAGTGGATGAAGCGTCCGGGCGAGCCCTTCAGCGTCTACGGCCAGCCCTCGCCACACGAGCGGCAGGTCACGCGCCGCATCGCCGCCAACCGCGTGCTGCCGTCCAACGGCGCCGCGTTCACCCCGATCGAGGAGCTCGAAGGCATCGTCACGCCGACCGGTCTGCACTTCGAGCGCCACCACAACGGCATCCCGCAGATCGACCCGAAGCAGCACCGGCTGATGATCCACGGCCTGGTGCGCCAGCCGCTGCAGTTCGACATCGAGCGCCTGCTGCGCTACCCGATGCGCTCGCAGCTGCTGTTCATCGAGTGCGGCGGCAACAGCAACGCGGGCTGGCACCCGGAGCCGATTCAGCGCAGTCCCGGCTCCTTCCACGGCCTGGTGTCGTGCAGCGAATGGACCGGCGTGCCGCTCGGCCTGCTGCTCGACGAGGCCGGTCTCGACGCCGGCGCCGCCTGGGGCGTTGCCGAGGGCGCCGACGCCTTCGCGATGCAGGTCAGCCTGCCGCTCGCGCGGCTGCGCGACGACGCGATCGTCGCGCTCTACCAGAACGGCGAGCGCATCCGTCCCGAGCACGGCTACCCGCTGCGGCTGGTCGTGCCCGGCTGCGAAGGCGTGCTCAACGTCAAGTGGCTGCGGCGGCTGCACATCACCGACCAGCCGGTGATGGCGCGCAACGAGACCGCCAAGTACACCGAGCTGCAGCCCGACGGCAAGGCGCGCCAGTTCACGCAGGTGATGGAGGCCAAGTCGCTGATCACCTCGCCCGCGCATGGCCAGCGGCTCGCCGGACCGTCCGTGTACCAGATCACCGGCCTGGCCTGGAGCGGCCATGGACGCGTGAGGCGCGTCGAGGTCTCGGCCGACGGCGGCAAGAGCTGGGCCGACGCCCGGCTCGACGGCCCGGTGCTGCCGCGCTGCCTGACGCGCTTTCGCGCCGCCTTCAAGTGGGACGGCAAGCCGGTCGTGCTGAAGAGCCGCGCGACCGACGAGACCGGCTATGTCCAACCCGAGCGCGCCGCGCTCGTGAAGGAGCGCGGCAGCAACGGCTACTTCCACTACAACGCGATCGTCGCGTGGGCGATCGACGAGGATGGGGCCGTGACCCATGTCTATGCGTAGCGCCGCCGCGGCGATGGCGCTGCTGGCCGCGGGCTGCGCGGGCACGCCGGCGCCCGCCCCGCTGCCGGCCGCGCGCCTCGGCCAGCCGGTCACCGCGACCGAGGTGGCGCGCTGGAACGGCGACGTCTTCCCCGACGGCCGTGGCCTGCCGCCCGGCCGCGGCCTGGCCGCCGACGGCGAGGTGCTGTTCAGACTGCACTGCCAGATCTGCCACGGCCCGTCCGGCCGCGGTGCCAGCGCCGAGGAGCTGGCCGGCAGCAGCGAGCCGCTGACCAGCGAGACGCCGGACAAGACCATCGGCAGCTACTGGCCCTACGCGACCACGCTGTTCGACTTCATCCGCCGCGCCAAGCCGATGGGCGCGCCGGGCTCGCTGACGAACGACGAGGTCTACGCGCTGAGCGCCTACCTGCTGCGGCTCAACGGCGTGATCGACGCGGCGCAGGAGATGAACGCGGGCACGCTGCCGGCCGTGCGCATGCCCAACCGCGACGGCTTCATCGGCGTCGACGCGACGCCACGGCGCTGACGGCACGCCCCAGGGGTTTCCCTTACACTACGCACCGCAGCAGACGTTCCAGTCCACTCGCTGCAGTCGATTCCGACCTTCCCTTCCGCCGATCTGCGACTGGTGCGCGTGCCCTGCATGCCGCGGCAGACCGGCCACACGCCCTCACCGGGCGCACCCTCCCGATGTCGTTCAAGGAACTGGGGCTCGCCGAGCCCCTGCTCAAGGCCATTGCCGAAACCGGCTATGAAACCCCCACGCCGATCCAGCAGCAGGCGATTCCCGCCGTGCTCAAGGGCGGCGACCTGCTTGCCGGCGCCCAGACCGGCACCGGCAAGACCGCCGGCTTCGTGCTGCCGATGCTGCACCGCCTCATGGCGGCGCCCGCCGCGCGCGATGCCAAGGGTCGGCTGCCGCTGCGCGCGCTGATCCTGACCCCCACCCGCGAGCTCGCGGCCCAGGTCGAGGAAAGCGTGCGCGTCTACGGCAAGCACGCCAAGCTCGCGTCGATGGTGATGTTCGGCGGCGTCGGCATGCAGCCGCAGGTCGACCGCCTGAAGCGCGGTGTCGACATCCTCGTCGCCACGCCGGGCCGGCTGCTCGACCACCACCAGCAGGGCACGCTGGACCTGAGCAAGGTCGAGATCTTCGTGCTGGACGAGGCCGATCGCATGCTCGACATGGGCTTCATCCACGACATCAAGAAGGTCCTGGCCATCGTGCCGAAGGCCAAGCAGAGCCTGCTGTTCTCGGCCACCTTCAGCGACGAGATCAAGGCCCTGGCCGACCGGCTGCTGAACAAGCCGCAGGTCATCGAGGTGGCACGCCGCAACAGCACCGTCGAGCTGATCGAGCAGAAGCTCCACCCGGTCGATCGTGACCGCAAGAAGGACCTGCTGGCCCACCTGATCAAGCGCCAGGACTGGCATCAGGTGCTGGTGTTCTGCCGCATGAAGCACGGCGCCAACCGCCTCACCGAGTTCCTGAACGACCAGGGCATCACCGCCATGGCGATCCATGGCAACAAGAGCCAGAGCGCGCGCACCAAGGCGCTGGCCGACTTCAAGGCCGGCTCGCTGCAGGTGCTGGTGGCGACCGACATCGCCGCGCGCGGCATCGACATCGACCAGCTGCCGCACGTCGTCAACTTCGAGCTGCCCAACGTGCCCGAGGACTATGTGCACCGCATCGGCCGCACCGGCCGCGCCGGCGCGCAGGGCGAGGCGATCTCGCTGGTGTGCGTCGACGAGTTCGGCTTCCTGCGCGACATCGAGAAGCTGATCAAGCGCAGCATCCCGCGTGAGGTCGTGGCCGGCTTCGAGCCCGATCCGCATGCGGTCGCGCAGCCGATCCAGATCGGCCGCCAGACGCTCAACGGCGGACTGCGCAGCGGCGGCGGTGGTGGTCGTGGCGGCTCGCCGGGCCGTGGCGGTGCGCCCCGCGGTGGTGCGCCTGCGCCCCGGCGCGATGGCGGCCGCCCGGGTGGTGGCCGCAGCGGCGGCCGCGGGCGCTGAGCCAGCGCGACACGCCGATACCGCTCTCGCATCCCGGCCGTGATGTCACGGTCGGCTTGCAATTGGATGCGCCTGGTCACAGCGGCGCGCACCGGCGGCGGCCTAGAGTCGGCTCGATGAAAGCCTCTCTCGACCTGCACACGCGCTGGAACACCGAGTGGTCCGGCGCCGACATCGTGGTGCTGCGCAACGACGTCGAGATCGACCGCGTGCCCGCCGCGTCGATCCGGCGCATCGTCTTCGTCCAACCGCCGGACACCACCAGCGCCGGCGACGCCGCTTTCGCGCTGGTCGAACTCGACCACGAGTTCATCGTCTTTCCGTCGGCGACCGGGCTGGCCGGCCGCGTGCACTTCGAGCGTCAGACGTTCTGGGCCGCCAAGGCCTGCATCTACTGGGTCGATACCGGCGCGGCGCGCCTGCCCGCCGCCTGCACCGCGCGCCGCGCCCTGGTGCTGGGGCGGCGCGAGCCGCGCTACATGCGCGTGCCGCGCGAGGAACTGGCCGCGCTGGTCGAGCAATGGCCGCTCGAAGGACCGCAGAGCTGGGATGAGCGGCGCTGGCAGCGCATCGAGCGCTCACGGCCGTTCTCGCGTGCCGACAGCCGCTTGCCGGTGGGGGCGGCGCGGGTTGGTCACCCGCCGCGCTGAACAAGACTCAGCGCCGGGCGCCTCAGTTGAAGGCGCGCTCGCGCAACCACTTGGTGGTGATCCACTTCTCGCCCTCGAGCACCGGGGCGCCGCCGTGCAGGCTGCGCGTCACCGGGTGCGGCCGGTCGTAGCTGAAGAAGACCGCGTGGCCGCGCACCGGCGCGACCTCGAGCTTGACGTCCGGGAAGGTCGTGCCGCCGCCGCGCAGCGGCGTGTTCAGGTAGACGATCACGGTGCCGACGCGCTGGCCGCCGCGCTCCAGGATGCGCGGCGTCCCGGCCTGCGCCGGGTCGAAGTAGTCGTAGTGCGGCTTGTACTCGGCGCCGGGCCGGTAGCGCAGCACCTGCAGGCCTTCGCCGTTCTCCAGCGGCCAGTTGACCAGCGCAGCGATGCGCGCCTCCAGCCGCTGGCAGACCTCGAACTCGCCGCGGTTGAAGAACATGCCGTCGCTGGTGCGCGCCACGTTGACCTCGCTGTCGCCGGTAGCGGTGTCGACGGTGTGCGAGCGCGCGAGCCGCTGGCTGGCCAGGGCGATGATCTCGTCGCATTCGGCGTCATCGAGCAGCCCTGAGAACACGACCACACGCGGCTCGTGCATCGACATCACGACGCGCACCTCGCGGTCGTGTGCCCACAGCGTGGCCGGCGCGCCCGCGAGCGGCGGTTCGGGCACCGCCGATGGCGGCGGCAGGATCGGCGTCGCTGCGTGCTCGCGCAGCATGCCGCTGAGCACCGTCTCCAGCGCGTCGAGCGCGACGTCCTCGCGCCAGCCGCTGGACTTCATGGCCTCGAGCACGGCCTCGGGCCGGTGTCCGGCGCGGGCCTGCTCGATGATCCACTCCCGCAGCGCGGGCGTGATCTGTTGGCTGGATGCGGTGCTCATGGTCTCCCCTCGCTTCAGTCGGCTACGTGGCGGCGGAACACCAGGCGGTCCGGTTCGCTCGCCGACGCATCCCAAGCGTAGCCCTCGGCGGCGAAGCTGCACAAGTCCTGTGCCGTGCGCGCCCGGGTGCGGATCGCGTGCCGCGCCATCAGCCCTCGGGCGCGCTTGGCGTGAAAGCCGATGATCTTCCAGGCGCCGCCCTTCCAGTCCTCGAACACACAGTGCAGTAGCGGCGCCTTCAGCGCGCGCGGATCGACCACCTTGAAGTACTCCTCCGACGCCAGGTTGACGACCAGCGGCGCCGCGTCGCCGCGCAGGCGCGCGTCGAGGTGCTTCGCGATCTCGGCGCCCCAGTAGGCGTACAGGTGCCGGCCACGGGGGGTGGGCAGCCGCGTGCCCATCTCCAGCCGGTAGGGCTGCATGCGGTCGAGCGGCCGCAGCACGCCGTACAGGCCGCTGAGGATCGCGACATGGTCCTGGGCCCAGGCGATGTCGTCGGCGTCGAGGCTGGCGGCATCGAGCCCGCCGTAGACGTCGCCGTCGAAGGCGTAGACCGCCGGGCGGCTGTTGCGCGCGGTGTGGCGCGCCGAGAAGTCGCGGTAGCGGCCGACGTTGAGCTCGGCCAGCGCCGGGCTCAGGTCCATCAGCGCAGCGATGCCGTCGGCGTCGTGGCGGCGCAGCACCCCGATCAGTTCCAGCGCGCGGGCGGCGTATTTCGGCATGGTCGGCTCGACCGGCGGGATCGCCCGCTCGTAGTCCAGGGTCTTGGCGGGAGACAGCAGCAGCAGCATCGGGCAAAGGTCGGCAGTGGACGCGGCGCGCAGGGTAGCAGCAGGCTGCGGCATCATCGCCGCTGATGGACAAGTCGCCCGAAGCCGACGCGCCCTGCCCCTGCGGCGGCGGCCGCTATGCCGCGTGCTGCGGGCGCTGGATCGCGACCGGCGTGCCGGCGCCGAGCGCCGAGGCGCTGATGCGCTCGCGCTACACGGCCTTTGTGCTCGATGCGCGCGAGCACCTGCTCGCGACCTGGCACCCGCGCACGCGGCCGGCGACGATCGAGGCGCCCGAGCCTGGTCTGCGCTGGCTCGGTCTGGAGGTTCGCCGCTACGAGCGGCAGGACGCCGACCACGCGACCGTCGAATTCGTCGCCCGCAGCAAGCTCGGTGGCCGCGCGCACCGGCTCCACGAGACGAGCCGCTTCGTGCGCGAGGAAGGCCGCTGGACCTACCTCGACGGCGACTTCCCGGAGCGCCGCTGATCGCTCAGCGCAGGTCGCCGGCCAGGCTGGCCAGCGTCTCCGGCGCGATGCTCACGTGCGCCGGGTAGTTGCGGTGGTCGCAGCCCAGCTTGGCCAGCGCGCCGGCACGCAGCGCCTCGATCATCGGCCGCGTGAACTCGAAGCGCAGGAAATGCACCGACGAGGTCTTGTCGGCGTTCTCGCGGTCCAGGTCCTCGTCGGCGATCGCGTAGACGCGCGCATGGCCCTCCACCTCGACGAACATGCGGTCCTCGACACCGATCAGCCGGCCCAACTCGCGCCGGCGCTCGTGCGGGTCGGGGTACTCGAGCAGCATCGTCGCCTTCCAGTTCGTGCCGTCCGGGATCAGCGGCGCATAGGCATCGATCTCGCCCTGGATGCCCTCGTCGTCGAAGATCTTCTCGATGTGCAGCATCTCCTGGATCTGGCGGCGGATCGTGCGCTCGTCCTCGAACTGCACGTTGACGTGCTCGCCGAGCTGCACGCTGCGCAGCCGCCGGTGCGCGATGGCCTCGGCCTTGCTGCTCTTGCGGATCCTGGCATAGGCCTCCAGGGTCAGGAGGCTGTGCCGTGCGATGGTCGTCATGGCGCTTCCTCGGCGATTCACAGTCCGTAGGCGGTGCGCACCAGGCTCAGCGGGTGCGCCAACTTGGCGGCCGGCAGCGACTGGCCGGCCATGCCCTGCGCGATGTGGTGGCCGGCAAGCTGGCAGTCCGAGCTGATCCAGTCCGGCTCGTCCTTGCCCATCGCCTTGAAGACCGGCCGGCCGATCTTCATCGAAATCGGGTGGGTCAGCGTCTTCACGCCGTAGGTGCCGGCATGGCCGGAGCAGCGCTCGACGGTTTGGAGCCTGACACTCACCGTCTGGCCGACGAGCTTGAGCATCTCCTCGGTCTTCCTGCCGATCTTCTGCACCCGGCCGTGGCAGGGGACGTGGTAGCTGACCTTGCCGAGGTCGGTCTTGAAGTCGGTCTTCAGCAGCCCGTCCTTGTGGCGCGCGACCAGGTACTCGAACGGGTCCCACATCGCCGCCTTGACCGCCTGCGTGTCGGCACAGCCGGGGAACAGCAGCGGCAGCTCCTGCTTGAACATCAGCGTGCAGCTCGGGATCGCGCTGAGGATCGCGTAGCCGTCCTTCGCGTACGTCGCGAGCACCGGGATGTTGGCCTCCTTGTGCCGCTCGACCGACGCCAGGTCGCCGAGCTCGAGCTTGGGCATGCCGCAGCACTTCTCCTTGGCGACGATCACGTAGGGAATGTCGTTGTGCTCGAGCAGCCGGATCAGGTCGTGGCCGATGCCGGGCTCGTTGTAGTTGACGTAGCAGGTCGAGAAGATCGCCACCTTGCCGGGCGTGCGCTGGCCGTTCGTCACCACCGTCGCGGCGCCCTGCTTCCTCGCGCTCCAGCGGAAGCGGCTCGTCGCCAGCTCGGGCAGCCAGGCGTCGGGGTGCACGCCGAGCTGCCGGTCGAGCAGCCGGCGCATCGGCTTGGTCTTGTTCAGCGCGTTGGCGACCTGCACGACGACCGGGATGCCGGCGAACTGGCCATGCTTGTCCGTCGAGGCCAGGAACTTCTCGCCGGCGCCGACCTCGCCCTTGCTGAACTTGATCGCCTTGGCGCGCAGCATGGTGTGCGGGAAGTCCAGGTTCCACGCGTGCGGCGGCACGTAGGGGCACTTGGTCATGTAGCACAGGTCGCACAGGTAGCACTGGTCGACGACCTTCCAGTAGTCCTGCTTGGCGACGCCGTGCACCTCGCCGTCGTCGGTGGCGTCGACCAGGTCGAACAGGTTCGGAAAGGCCTGGCACAGGCTCACGCAGCGCCGGCAGCCGTGGCAGATGTCGAAGATGCGCTCGAGCTCCTTCTCGCAGGCGGCTTCGTCGTAGAAGGCGGGGGTCTTCCAGTCGATGGCGTGGCGGGTCGGGGCTTCGAGGTTGCCTTCGCGGTTGCTCATGGGTGCTCTCTCGTCGTCGTTCTTCTTCAACGAACAAGGGGCACGAAGCCCCTTGTTCACCGAGCGCTCCGACCGTCTCAGTCCACCAGCGCGTCCAGCGCCTTCTGGTAGCGGTTGGCGTGCGAGCGCTCGGCCTTCGCGAGCGTCTCGAACCAGTCGGCGATCTCGTCGAAGCCTTCCTCGCGGGCCTGCTTGGCCATGCCCGGGTACATGTCGGTGTACTCGTGCGTCTCGCCGGCGACGGCCGCCTTCAGGTTGTCCCGGCTGCAGCCGATCGGCAGGCCGGTGGCCGGATCGCCCGAGCCGTGCTCGAGGAACTCGAGGTGGCCATGGGCATGGCCGGTCTCGCCTTCCGCGGTGGAGCGGAACAGCGCGGCGACATCGTTCTGGCCCTCGATGTCGGCCTTGTTCGCGAAGTACAGGTAGCGACGGTTCGCCTGCGACTCGCCGGCGAAGGCGTCCTTCAGGTTCTGCTCGGTCTTGGACCCCTTGAGCTGCATGTAGACCTCCTTGTGATGCGGACGCGATGGACCTCACCGGTGCGCCCAGTGCGACCCTAAGCTAAAAAGCTCGTCCAGAACAGTCCAATAGCGAGCGTTGATGCACTGCATGGCCAGGGTCAACCCTAGGGCGCCATCGCCGTGGCGGGCACCCGCCCCTCGAGGCGCTGACTACACTGACTGCACCGCCTTCCCGTACGCCCGCGGCCACCCGCACCGCAGGAGCTCCCGATGTCGAATGCCCCTCACCCCGCCCCGGCCGCGATCCACGGCCTGCACCACTTCGCCTGGCGCTGCCGCGACGCCGAGGAGACCCGCCACTTCTACGAAGATCTGCTGGGACTGCCGCTGTTCCACATCATCCAGAGCGACCACGTGCCGAGCACCGGCGAGTACTGCCCCTACACGCATTTCTTCTTCCGCCTCGGCGACGGCAGCTTCGTGGCTTTCTTCGACCTCGGCGACGACGTGGCACCGCTGCCCTCGCCCAACACGCCGGCCTGGGTGAACCACCTCGCGCTGCGCGTCGACGGCGTCGCCGAGCTGGAGCGCGCCAAGGCAAGGCTCGAGGCCGCCGGCGTCGACGTGCTTGGCGTGACCGACCACCACATCTTCAAGAGCATCTATTTCTTCGATCCCAACGGCATCCGCCTCGAGTTGTGCGCCCAGCTCGCCGACGAGCCGCAAATGCGCGAAGAGTCGAAGACCGCCCATGCACGGCTGGCCGAATGGACGGCGCGCAAGCAGGCCTGGCGCGCCGAGCGGGCCGCCGGTGCCGGCACGGCCACGCTGCTGCCGCAGCACAACGACCGGCCGCAAGCCGGTGGCCGCAAGGGCTGAACGCTCGAGACCGCGCGCCGGCACCGGGGGACGCCGCCGAGTTTTCGCGATACAAAATCTCAGCGCGCTCGGCGATAATCCACCACATGAAACGGACCGAACCGCAGGCGCCCACGATCCAGGTGATGGAGCGCATGTTCGCGCTGATCGACGTGCTGGCCGCGCACCCGGACCCGGTGTCGCTGAAGAACATCAGCACACAGACGGGGCTGCACCCGTCGACGGCGCACCGCATCCTCAACGACCTGGCGATCGGCCGCTATGTCGACCGCCCGGAAGCCGGCAGTTACCGCCTCGGCATGCGGCTGCTGGAACTGGGCAATCTGGTCAAGGCTCGGCTCGACGTGCGCGATGCCGCCATCGGACCGATGCGCGAGCTGCACAAGCTGACCCACCAGCCGGTCAACCTGTCGGTGCGCCAGGGCGACGAGATCGTCTACATCGAGCGGACCTACAGCGAGCGCTCGGGCATGCAGGTCGTGCGCGCGGTCGGCGGCCGTGCGCCGCTGCACCTCACCTCGGTGGGCAAGCTGTTCCTGGCCCACGACGACCCGCAGCGCGTGCGTGCCTACGCGACGCGCACCGGGCTGGCCGGCCACACCCGCAACAGTCTCACCGACCTGCCGGCCCTTGAGCGCGCGCTGGCCGAGGTGCGCCAGTCGGGCACGGCCCGCGACAACGAGGAGCTGGAGCTGGGCGTGCGCTGCATGGCCGCCGGGATCCACGACGACCAAGGCAGACTGATCGCCGGGCTGTCGATCTCGGCACCGGCCGATCGGCTCGAGGAAGGCTGGCTGGAGCGGCTCGAGGCCACTGCGGGGCAGATCTCGGCGGCACTCGGCCACCGCGCCGCCCCGCGCTGAGGCGCCGGTCAGCTCAGGACGTCACGCGCGGCGTGATGCCGGCGGGCGCCGGCGCCGTGGCGGCAGGCACCAGGGTCTCGATCCAGTGACGCACGCGCTCGGCGTCACCCTGGCGCGAGTACTTCCCCGTGGAATCGAGGAACACCATGATCAGCTTGCGCCCGGCAAGCTGGGCCTGCATCACGAGGCAGCGACCCGCCTCCGAGATGTAGCCGGTCTTCTGCAGGCCGATGTCCCACTCGGGGTTGCGCACCAGGCCGTTGGTGTTGCGGTACTGCAGCACGCGGCGGCCGACGGCCACTTCATGCGCCTGGGAGGTCGACAGCTCGCGGATCAGCGGGTGCTGGTAGGCCGCGTCGGCGAGCACCGCGAGGTCGCGCGCGCTCGACTGGTTGGCGCTGGACAGGCCGGTCGGCTCGACATAGCGGGTGTCGCTCATGCCCAGCAGGCGCGCCTTGGCGTTCATCGCCGACACGAAGGCATTCAGGCCCCCCGGATAGTGCCGGCCGAGCGCGTTGGCGGCACGGTTCTCGGAGGACATCAACGCCAGGTGCAGCATTTCGCCGCGCGTCAGCCGGGTGCCGACGGCCAGGCGCGAGTGGCTGCCCTTCTCGGTGTCGATGTCGTCCTGGGTGATCGTCAGCACTTCGTCCAGCGACTGGTTCGCTTCGACGACGATGACCGAGGTCATCAGCTTGGTCAGCGAGGCGATCGGCAGCACGGCCTCGCCGTTCTTGTTGAACAGGATCTCGTTGGTGTCCTGGTCGAGCACGAGCGCCACGCTGGACTTCAGCGACAGCGGATCATCAGTGGCACGCAGGCCGGAGAGCTCGCCGAACGACGGCCGCGCAACGATGACGGGCGCCGCGCGGCGCTTGATCTGGCGGCGCTTGGCGGCGGACGAGACGCTGCGCTTGGCCTTGACGCTCTTGACCGCCAAAGGCCGCGCCTCGCGCGACTTGGAGGCTGCCTGGGCCGTGCCGCCCGCGAGCAGACACAGCGCGATCGTCGCTGCCAGCAAACCCTGCCCTACGATGGCTCCGAACGTCTTCAAGGACTGCCCCTACTCCCGGTTCCGCCGGAGTCTAGGTGAAAGAAAAAAAGCGCACAAGATCAAAACCTTACGCGCCTTTCCTCCAACTAGCCTGAAGAGTGCATTCCGTCACCCCTGGGCCGCGACGCGCTCGGTCTTGCTGTGCAGCTTGTTCAGCGCCGCGAGGTAGGCCTTGGCCGAAGCCACGACGATGTCCGGGTCGGCGCCGACCCCGTTCACAACGCGCCCGCCATGCTGCAGGCGGACCGTCACCTCACCTTGCGATTCTGTCGAGCCGCTGGTGATGGCATTGACCGAATAGAGCAGCATTTCGGCGCCGCTTTTCAGCTTGGACTCGATGGCCTTCAAGCTCGCGTCGACCGGACCGTTGCCGTCGCTCTCGGCGTGGTGCTCGACCTCGCCTTCGGCGAAGGCCACCTTGGCATGCGGGCGCTCGCCGGTGGCCGACTGCTGCTCCAGCGCGAGCAGGCGGAAATGCTCCTGCTCGTGGGTGACGCTCTCGTCGCCGACCAGCGCGATGATGTCCTCGTCGAAGATCTCGGCCTTGCGGTCGGCCAGGTCCTTGAAGCGCGCGAAGGCGGCGTTGATCTCGCCTTCGCCGTCCAGATCGATGCCGAGCTCCTGCAGGCGCTGCTTGAAGGCGTTGCGCCCACTGAGCTTGCCCAGCACGATCTTGTTGGCGCTCCAGCCCACGTCCTCGGCGCGCATGATCTCGTAGGTGTCGCGCGCCTTCAGCACGCCGTCCTGGTGGATGCCGCTGGCATGCGCAAAGGCGTTGGCGCCGACCACCGCCTTGTTCGGCTGGACGATGAAGCCGGTGGTCTGCGAGACCAGCCGCGAGGCCGGCACGATCTGCGTCGTGTCGATGTTCACGTCGAGGCCGAAGTGGTCGCGCCGCGTGCGCACCGCCATCACCACTTCCTCCAGCGAGCAGTTGCCGGCGCGCTCGCCCAGGCCGTTGATCGTGCACTCGACCTGCCGGGCGCCGCCGATCTTCACGCCGGCCAGCGAGTTGGCGACGGCCATGCCGAGGTCGTTGTGGCAGTGCACCGACCAGATCGCCTTGTCAGAGTTGGGCACGCGCTCGCGCAGGTGCCTGATGAAGTTGCCGTAGAGCTCGGGGATGGCGTAGCCAACCGTGTCCGGGATGTTGATCGTCGTCGCGCCCTCGGCGATCACCGCCTCGACCACGCGGGCCAGGAAGTCCGGGTCGCTGCGGTAGCCGTCTTCTGCGGAGAACTCAATGTCCCCGCACAGGTTGCGGGCGAAACGGATCGACAGCTTCGCCTGCTCGAAGACCTGCTCGCGCGTCATGCGCAGCTTCTTCTCCATGTGCAGCTCGCTGGTCGCGATGAAGGTGTGGATGCGTGCGCGGGCCGCGCCGTGCAGCGCCTCGGCGGCGCGCGAGATGTCGCGATCGTTGGCGCGCGCCAGCGAGCACACGGTCGATTCCTTGATGTGGTCGGCGATCGCCTTGACCGCTTCGAAGTCGCCGTTGGACGAGGCGGCAAAGCCCGCCTCGATCACGTCGACGCGCAGCCGCTCCAGTTGGCGCGCGATGCGCAGCTTCTCGTCCTTGGTCATCGAGGCGCCGGGCGACTGTTCGCCGTCGCGCAAGGTGGTGTCGAAGATGATCAGTTTGTCGGCCATGGAAATCTCCAGCAGAAAACGAAACGGCCCGCGGGCGGGTTGCGCGCGGGCCGTGGATGCAGGACGGGTTCAGACGTGTGCAGTCAGCGCGCGCAGGGCGTTCCCAGTAGAAGTAGCAGGGCGCGGGCGATCGACGACATGAACGGAATGTAGCACGCACGCCGCCGGGGTCGGCACGCCATCGCCGCTATCAGCGGTGTAGCCCCTCTTCATCGGGCTCGTCGGTCGATGTGGCGATCACGCTGACCGGTCGGCCCTTCGACCGCTTCCAGGCGTAGACCGCGTAGCCCGAGAGCCCGTAGACCATGAACACCGCGAACAGCACGGTCGGCGGGTGATAGGCGATCAGCGCGAAGGCCATCGCGATGCCGACGATCACGATGAAGGGCACCGAGCGCTTGAAGCTCACGTCCTTGAAGCTGTAGAAGGGCACGTTGGTGACCATCGTCAGGCCGGCGTAGAGCGTGAAGCCGAAGGCCGTCCAGGCCAGCCAGGGCAGTTCGTAGACGTCGCGAAAACCGCCGTCGTCCATCACCCAGATGAATCCGACCACCACCGCAGCTGCCGCCGGGCTCGGCAGGCCCTGGAAGAAGCGCTTGTCGACGACGCCGATGTTGGTGTTGAAGCGCGCCAGCCGCAGCGCAGCGCCGGCGCAGTAGACGAAGGCCGCCAGCCAGCCGAGCTTGCCCAGGCCCTTGAGCGCCCACTCGTACATGATCAGCGCCGGCGCCGCGCCGAAGCTCACCATGTCCGACAGCGAATCCATCTGCTCGCCGAAGGCGCTCTGGGTGTTGGTCATCCGCGCGACGCGGCCGTCCAGGCTGTCGAGCACGGCCGCGAGGAAGATGCCGATCGCCGCGTTCTCGAAGCGGCCGTTCATCGCCATCACGATGCCGTAGAAGCCGCCAAACAGCGCCGCCAGCGTGAACAGGTTGGGCAGGATGTAGATGCCCTTGCGGCGCGGCCGGCGCGGCGCGTCCTCGATGTCGTCGGGCGGCTCGTCGTTCAGCGGGGTTCGGCCGGCGTCGTCCATGGCGACCTCACTTCGCGGGCAGCACGGCCAGGATGGTCGAGGTGGCCGAGACCTTCTCGCCGGCCGCGACGCGCGGCGTCGACTCCGGCGGCAGGTAGACATCGACCCGCGAGCCGAAGCGGATGAAGCCGTAGCGCTGGCCGCGCTGCAGCGTGTCGCCTTCGTGGGCGTAGCACAGGATGCGCCTGGCGATCAGCCCGGCCACCTGCACCAGCGTCACCGTCTGACCCCAGGCGTCGATCACCATCGCGTTGCGCTCGTTCTCGGACGAGGCCTTGTCGAGGTCGGCGTTGACGAACTTGCCGGGGAAGTACTGGATGCGCTTGACCGTGCCATCGACGCTGGCGCGATTGCTGTGCACGTTGAACACGTTCATGAACACGCTGATCAGCAGCGCGTCGCGGTCGGCGTAGGGGTCGCGGACCTTCTCGACCTTGACGATGCGGCCATCGGCCGGCGACAGCACGACGCCCTTCTCGGTCGGCACCGGGCGCGGCGGGTCGCGGAAGAACTGCACGACGAAGGCCAGCGCGAGCCAGCACAGCACCGCGAGGAACCCGGGCAGGAAGAACGACGCGAACACCGCGACGAAGAAGGCGATCGCGATGAAGGGCCAGCCCTCCTTGGCGAGGATCGGGTGGGGGTAATCCATGGGCGCGAAGGATAACGCAGGGGTGCGAAGAAAAAGGCCGCGCGCCTTGCGGCTGCGCGGCCTTTGAGGTCAGACGCGTCGTTCAGTTGCGCGACTTGTCGACCAGCTTGTTGGCCTTGATCCACGGCATCATCGCGCGCAGCTTCTCGCCGACGACCTCGATGTCGTGCTCGGCGGTCAGGCGGCGGCGGCTCAGCAGCGTCGGCGCACCGGCCTTGTTCTCGAGGATGAAGCTCTTCGCGTACTCGCCGGTCTGGATGTCCTTCAGGCACTGACGCATCGCGTTCTTGGTGTCCTCGGTCACGACCTTCGGCCCGGTCACGTACTCGCCGTACTCGGCGTTGTTCGAGATCGAGTAGTTCATGTTCGCGATGCCGCCCTCGTAGATCAGGTCGACGATCAGCTTGAGCTCGTGCAGGCACTCGAAGTAGGCCATCTCGGGCGCGTAGCCGGCTTCCACCAGCGTCTCGAAGCCGGCCTTGATCAGCTCGACGGTGCCGCCGCACAGCACGGCCTGCTCGCCGAACAGGTCGGTCTCGGTCTCCTCGCGGAAGTTGGTCTCGATGATGCCGGCCTTGCCGCCGCCGTTGGCCGCGGCGTAGGACAGCGCCAGGTCGCGCGCCTTGCCGGTCTTGTCCTGGTGCACCGCGATCAGGTGCGGCACGCCGCCGCCCTGGGTGTAGGTGTTGCGCACCGTGTGGCCGGGGGCCTTGGGCGCGACCATCCAGACGTCGAGGTCCTCGCGCGGCACGACCTGGCCGTAGTGCACGTTGAAGCCGTGCGCGAAGGCGAGCGAGGCGCCCTGCTTGATGTTCGGCGCGACCTCGGCGTTGTAGACCGCGGCGATCTGCTCGTCGGGCAGCAGGATCATCACGACGTCCGCGCCCTTGACGGCGTCGGCGACCTCGGCGACCTTCAGGCCGGCCTTCTCGACCTTGTTCCAGCTCGCGCCGCCGCGGCGCAGGCCGACGGTGACCTTGACGCCCGAGTCGTTCAGGTTCTGCGCATGCGCATGGCCCTGCGAGCCGTAGCCGATGATCGCGACGTTCTTGCCCTTGATGAGGCTCAGGTCGGCGTCCTTGTCGTAATAGACCTTCATGAGGTTCTCCTGTCGAAATGCGTGAAAGATGGGGCGGGGATCAGACCCGCAGGATGCGTTCGCCGCGGCCGATGCCGCTGGTGCCGGTGCGCACCGTCTCGAGGATCGCGGTGCGGTCGACGGCGTCGATGAAGGCGTCGAGCTTGCCCTTGTCGCCGGTCAGCTCGATCGTGTAGGTCTTCTCGGTCACGTCGATGATGCGGCCGCGGAAGATGTCGGCCATGCGCTTCATCTCCTCGCGCTCCTTGCCGACCGCGCGCACCTTGATCAGCATCAGCTCGCGCTCGGTGTAGTGGCCTTCGGTCAGGTCGACGACCTTCACCACCTCGATCAGCCGGTTCAGGTGCTTGGTGATCTGCTCGATCACGTCGTCGCTGCCGCTGGTGGTGATGGTCATGCGCGACAGCGAGGGATCCTCGGTCGGCGCGACGGTCAGGCTCTCGATGTTGTAGCCGCGCGCCGAGAACAGCGCGACGACGCGGGACAGGGCTCCGGGCTCGTTCTCGAGCAGCAGGGCGATGATGTGCTTCATGGTTCTGGAGCGCGCTCTTCAGGACGGCGGCGGTAACCGCCGACCCTTGGCCACGCCGAGGTGATGGAATGTCGAATCGGCCGAGGTCGCTCGGCACCTCCCGCTGGCAGCGGCGGATCGCGCGGTAACGCGATGCGCCCGGCCGGCGTTCAGCGCCTCACAGGTCCTCGGAGCCCAGCAGCATCTCCGTGATGCCCTGACCCGCCTTGACCATCGGCCAGACGTTCTCGGTCGGGTCGGTGCGGATGTCGAGGAAGACGGTGCGGTCCTTCAGCTTGATCGCTTCCTTCAGCGCCGGCTCGACGTCGGACGGCTTCTCGATCAGCAGGCCGATGTGGCCATAGGCCTCGGCCAGCTTGACGAAGTCGGGCAGCGCGTCCATGTAGCTGTGCGAGTAGCGACCGCCGTAGTCGAGCTGCTGCCACTGCCGCACCATGCCCAGGTAGCGGTTGTTCAGGCTGATGATCTTGACCGGGGTGTTGTACTGCAGGCAGGTCGAGAGCTCCTGGATGCACATCTGGATCGAGCCCTCGCCAGTGACGCAGAACACATCCGAATCCGGCTTGGCGAGCTTGATGCCCATCGCGTACGGCAGACCCACGCCCATCGTGCCCAGGCCGCCGGAATTGATCCAGCGGCGCGGCTCGTCGAAGCGGTAGTACTGCGCGGCCCACATCTGGTGCTGGCCGACGTCGGAGGTGATGTAGGTGTCGCGCTCGCGGGTCAGTTCCCACAGCTTCTCGACGACGAACTGCGGCTTGATGACCTCGTCGGAGTTCTTGTACTTCAGGCACTCGCGGCCGCGCCACTCGGCGATCTGCTTCCACCACGCCGACAGCGCCTGCGAGTCCGGCCGCGCCTGCGCTTCCTTGATCTGCGCGATCAGTTCCTGCAGCACGTCCTTGACGTCGCCGACGATCGGGATGTCGACCTTGACGCGCTTGGAGATCGACGACGGATCGATGTCGATGTGGACGATCTTGCGTTCGACCGAGGCGAAGTGCTTCGGGTTGCCGATCACGCGATCGTCGAAGCGCGCGCCGACCGCGAGCAGCACGTCGCAGTGCTGCATCGTCATGTTGGCTTCGTAGGTGCCGTGCATGCCCAGCATGCCCAGGAAGCGCGGATCGGTCGACGGGAAGGCACCCAGGCCCATCAGCGTGTTGGTGACCGGGTAGCCGAGCAGGTCGACGAGTTGGCGCAACTCGGCATGGGCTTCACCTAGGATCACGCCGCCGCCGGTGTAGATGTAGGGCCGCTTGGCCTGCAGCAGCAGCGCCACGGCCTTGCGAATCTGGCCGCTGTGGCCCTTCTTCGCTGGCGTGTACGACCGCATCTCGATGTGCTGCGGGTAGTGGAACGGCGTCGTCTTCAGCGACACGTCCTTCGGGATGTCGACCACCACCGGGCCGGGGCGGCCGGTGCGGGCGATGTAGAAGGCCTTCTTGATCGTCGTGGCCAGCTCGCGCACGTCCTTGACCAGGAAGTTGTGCTTGACGATCGGGCGGGTGATGCCGACGGTGTCGCACTCCTGGAAGGCGTCGAGGCCGATCGCCGGCGTCGGCACCTGGCCGGTGATGATCACCATCGGGATCGAGTCCATGTAGGCCGTCGCGATGCCGGTGATGGCATTCGTGACGCCCGGGCCCGAGGTGACGAGCGCGACGCCGACGTCGCCCGTGGCGCGGGCATAGCCGTCGGCGGCGTGGATCGCGGCCTGCTCGTGACGCACGAGCACGTGCTCGATCTTGTCCTGCTTGTACAGCGCGTCGTAGATGTACAGCACGGCGCCGCCCGGGTAGCCCCAGAGGTACTTGACCCCTTCGGCCTGCAGGCAGCGGACGAGGATTTCGGAGCCGTTCGGCTCGGCGGCTTGGGAGGGGTGCGGCTGGGCCGTGGCGGCCCGCTTGATGTCCGCGGCAGACATGTCCATTTCGAACCTCTTGGTTGATCTCTAACGAAGAACCTTCGGTGCCCCTCTTCGCACCCTTTTGAGGTGGATGTGGAGCCTGCGCGATCTGCCCAGCCCGTCCGGATCGGACAGCGCTGAAAGACGCAAAAGAGCGTTGTGCGAACCTTGGATTATGACACCGACGCCGCGGGCGCCGGCCCGGCGGTGGTCGCGATGACATAATTTCCCGCACGATTTCCGTGCAACGGCGCCGGCCGCGACCCTTGGCTTCAGACAAAGAACTCAGCGATTTCCTCAAGAGCGTCGAGAAACGGGCCTTCAAGCGCGCGGTCTATGCCGTGCGCAACGACGATGCCGCGCTCGACATCGTGCAGGATTCGATGATCCGGCTGGCCGAGAAGTACGCCGACCGGCCGCCGGCCGAGTTGCCGCTGCTGTTCCAGCGCATCCTGTCGAACGCGACGATGGACTGGTTCCGGCGCCAGAAGGTGCGCACCAGCGTGATGCGCAACTTCTCGGACCTCGAGGTGCTCGATGCCGACGGCGAGGCCGGCGACTTCCTCGAGACGCTGGAGGCGCTGGCCGAGACGCCGGCCGCCGAGAGCGCTGCCGACCAGGTGTCCAGGGTGCAGATCCTGCTTACCATCGAGGCCGAGATCGAGCGTCTGCCGGCCCGTCAACGCGAAGCCTTCCTGCTCCGTTACTGGGAGGAGTTCGACGTCTCCGAGACGGCCACCGCGATGGGTTGCTCGGAAGGCAGCGTCAAGACGCACTGCTCCCGGGCGGTGCACGCGCTGGCCAAGGCGCTCAAGCTCAAGGGAATCGCGCCATGATCGACCGCCGCCTCACTGCCCCCCCCCGCCCGCAGGATCCGTCCACGCTGGAGGCCCGCTACGCCTTGCGCGTCGCGGCGCGCCTGAGCGAGCGCAGCGACGAGCTACCGCACGACATCGGCGAGCGCCTGCGCTTCGCCCGCGAGCAGGCCCTGGCGCGCGCCCGGGTGGCGCGCGAGGCGGCTTCCTCAGCGGCGCGCTCCGGCGGCGCCGCGGTGCTCGGCGGCGGCTGGTGGCCGCGGCTCGCCGCCGCGCTACCGGTGCTGGCGCTCGCCGCCGCGCTGGTACTGGTGCAGACCGATCAGCAGGACGAGCAGCTGCGCGCCGCCGTCGAGACCGACGCCGCTCTGCTCGCCGACGATCTGCCGCCGTCGGCCTACACCGACCCCGGCTTCGCCGAGTTCCTGAAGGCGCCTGCGCCCGTCCGCCAGTGAAGCGCTTGCGCGTGCGCCTCGTGCTGCTGGCCGCCGCCCTTGCGGCTGGCGCCGCGGCGGCCCAACCGCCGGTGCTGCTGGCCGCCGGGCCGAGCTGGAAGGAACTCAGCCCAGCCCAACAGCAGGCGCTGCGCCCGCTGCAGCGTGACTGGGCCGACGCCGACGAGGACAGCAAGCACCAGTGGCTGGGCGTCGCCTCGCGCTTCGACCGGCTGTCGCCGGACGAGCGTGCGCGTGTCCAGCAGCGCATGGACGACTGGGCCCGCCTCAGCCCGAAGCAGCGTGCCGCGGCGCGCTCCAACTACCGCGAGGCTCAGACGCTGAGCCCGAGCGAACGGCGCGAGCGCTGGGACGCCTACCGGGCGCTGTCCGACGAGCAGCGCCGCCGGCTGGGCGACCGCGCCGCGCCGCCGCCCTCCGAGCGCCGACGAGCGGACGCGCCGAAGAGCAACACCGTCCCCAACCCGCTGCTCGAGCCCGGCCGCCGCGGCGCCACCACGTCGCCGCCCGCCACCCGCCCGGCACCGCCGCTGCACCAGCAGCCGGGGCTGCCGAAGGTGGCCGCGACGCCCGAGTTCGTCGATCCCCGCACGCTGCTGCCGCAGCGTGGCGCCCAGGGCGCCGCGGCCGAGAGGCCCGGCAAGGGCGCCGATCGCCGACCGCCGCCCCGCGACCGGAAGTGAGCGTCGCCGCGCTGCCGACGGCGCCGAGCCTGCGCCGCCGCCTGGCCTGCCTCGTCTACGAAGGGCTGATCCTTTTCGGCTTGCTGCTGGTGCCTGGCGCGATCGGGGCGGGGCTCAGCGCGGCGGGTCACCCGGCGGCGCCGGCGCTGCTCGGCGCCGTGTCGGTGTTGCTGTTCGGCGCTTACTTCGTCGGCTTCTGGTCGGCACGCGGCCAGACCCTGCCGATGCAGACCTGGCGCATCCGCGTCGAGACCGCCGACGGCAGGCCGCCCGGCCGCGGCCGGGCGCTGGCACGCTACGTGGCCGGCTACGTGTGGGTCCTGCCCGCGCTCGGGGCGTCGATGCTGAACGGCTGGTCGATCCGCACGATGGTGGGCGCCGTCGCCCTGGGCATCGTCGGCTACGCGCTGCTCGCGCTGCTGCACCCACGGCGGCAGTTCTGGCACGACGCGCTGTGCGGCACCCGGCTCGTCGAGCTGCCGCCCAGCCGCGGCTGAAGCGCCGGCCGGGCGTCATGCGCGGCCGCTACCATCGCGCGCGATGACCAATCCGTACAAGGGCCGCACCGGCCTCGACCGCATCGTCCGCGCGGCCGGCTACTCGATGGACGGCCTGGCGCTCGCCTACCGCGGCGAGAGCGCCTTCCGGCAGGAGACCTGGGCGGCCGTGCTGCTGCTGCCAGCGGCGTTCTGGCTCGGCCGTGGCTGGGTCGAGGTGGCGCTGCTGGCCGGCTCGGTGCTGCTGGTGCTGATCGTCGAGCTGCTCAACTCGGGCATCGAGGCGGCGATCGACCGCGTCAGCTACGAGCTGCACGACCTGTCCAAACGCGCCAAGGACCTGGCCAGCGCGGCGGTGCTGCTGTCGCTGCTGCTGTGCGCCGGGGTCTGGACGGCCGCCCTGTGGCATCGCTTCGCCGCATGAAACCGCTCTCGATCTGCGTCTACTGCGGCTCGCGAGCCGGTGCGCGGCCGGACTACGCGGACGCGGCGCGTTCCATCGGCCGCGCGATCGGCGAACGCGGCTGGCGGCTGGTCTACGGCGGCGGCGGCATCGGTCTGATGGGTATCGTCGCCGATGCCGCACTGGCGGCCGGCGCACCCGTGGTCGGCGTGATCCCGCGCTCGCTGCAGGCGCGCGAGGTCGGCCATCGCGGCCTCACCGAACTCCATGTCGTCGACACCATGCACCAGCGCAAGCAGGCGATGGCCGAGCGCGCGGACGCCTTCCTGGCGCTGCCGGGCGGGATAGGCACTTTCGAGGAGCTGTTCGAGGTCTGGACCTGGCGCCAGCTTGGCTACCACGACCAGCCGATCGGGCTGCTGAACGTGGCCGGCTATTACGACCGGCTCGTCGCGCTGATGGACGGCACGGTGGCAGAGGACTTCGTGTCGCCCGGCACGCGCGCGTTGCTGGAGGTCGGGACCGACCCCGCCGAACTGCTGGACCGCCTGGCCGAATGCGCGCGCCGCGCGACCGGCCCCGACGACTTCCGCCTCACCTGAGGCGGCCGCGGCTCAGACCGCGGCGTCGTCCGTCTCGCCGGTCCGGATGCGGATGGTCTGCTCGACCGAGGTGACGAAGATCTTGCCGTCGCCGATCTTGCCGGTCTTGGCGGCCTTGACGATGGACTCGATGCAGCGCTCGACGTCGCCGTCCTTGACCACCACCTCGACCTTCACCTTGGGCAGGAAGTCGACGACGTACTCGGCACCGCGGTACAGCTCGGTGTGGCCCTTCTGGCGGCCGAAACCCTTGACCTCGGTGACCGTCAGGCCCGACACGCCCACTTCGGCCAGCGCCTCGCGCACCTCTTCGAGCTTGAAGGGCTTGATGACGGCGGTGATCTGCTTCATGGCGGGCTCCGAAAAAATTCGCTGGCTCGAATTTAAGCACGGAATCTCGACGTGATCGGGTAGCGCCAGTCCTTGCCGAAGCTGCGGTGGGTGATGCGAATGCCCACCGGCGCCTGGCGGCGCTTGTACTCGTTGAGCTTGATCAGGCGGGTCACGCGCTCCACATCGGTGCGCGCATAGCCGGCGGCGACGATCTCCTCGACGCCCTGGTCCTCCTCCATGTAGCGCGCGAGGATGGCGTCCAGCACCTCGTAGGGCGGCAGGCTGTCCTGGTCGGTCTGGTCGGGGCGCAACTCGGCCGAGGGCGGCCGCGTGATGATGCGTTCGGGGATCACCGGCGCACCACCTTGGGCATTGCGCCAGGCGGCGAGGCGGTAGACCAGCGTCTTGGCGACATCCTTGATGACCGCGAAGCCGCCGGCCATGTCGCCGTAGAGCGTGCAGTAGCCGGTCGCCATCTCGCTCTTGTTCCCGGTGGTCAGCACGATGCGGCCGCTCTTGTTGGACAGCGCCATCAACAGCACGCCGCGGCAACGGGCCTGGATGTTCTCCTCGGTCGCGTCCTCGGGCAGGCCGGCGAACTCGGCCGCGAGGCCGGCCTTGAAGGCCTCGAACATCGGCGTGATGGAGATCTCGTCGTACTGCACGCCCAGGCGGCGCGCCATGTCGCGCGCGTCGATCCAGGAGATGTCGGCCGTGTAGGGCGAGGGCATCATCACCGCCCTCACCTTGTCGGCGCCGAGCGCGTCGACCGCCACTGCGAGCACCAGCGCCGAGTCGATGCCGCCGGACAGGCCGATGATCGCGCCGGGAAAGCCGTTCTTGCCGAGATAGTCGCGCACGCCGGTGACGAGCGCGCCCCAGGCCTCGGCCTCGAGCTCGGGCAGCGGCTTGCAGGGGCCGTAGACGGCGCCATCGGCGGCCACGTCGAGCAGCAGCAGTTCCTCCTCGAAGCTCGCTGCACGCACCTGCACCGAGCCGCGCGCGTCGACGGCGAACGACGCGCCGTCGAACACCACCTCGTCCTGCCCGCCGACCAGGTGGGCGTAGACCAGCGGCAGCCCGACCGCGATGGCCCGCGCTGCCATGCGCTCCTCGCGCTCGCCGGCCTTGCCGAGGTGGAAGGGCGAGGCATTGAGCACCAGCAGCGCCTGCGCGCCGGCGGCCTTGGCCGACGCGGCCGGTTCGTCGAACCAGGCGTCCTCGCAGATCAGCACACCGAGCTTCAGCCCGCCGCACTCGACGACCACCGGCCCCAGGCCGGCGTCGCGGCCCGAGACGAAATAGCGCCGCTCGTCGAACACCTGGTAATTCGGCAGCTCGCGCTTCGCATAACAGGCGGTGACGCGGCCGGCGCACAGCACCGAGGCGGCATTGACCCGCCGCTGCACCGCCATCGAGCGCGTGCGAACATCTCCGACGAGCGCCATCGGGTGCCCGACGATGACCTGCACGTCCGGCAGGTCGGCGAGTTCGGCGGCGCAGTCGGCCAGCGCCTGTTCGCAGGCCTGCATGAAGGCCGGGCGCAGCAGCAGGTCCTCGGGCGGGTAGCCGGTGAGCGCCAGTTCGGGCGTCAGCACCAGCCGCGCGCCGCGCGCATGCGCCTCGCGCGCAAAACCGGCGATGCGGCGGGCGTTGCCGGCCAGGTCGCCGACGGTGGCGTTGAACTGGGCGACGGCGATCTTCAAGGGAGCGGCACGGGGCATGGAGCGGGAGCGCGAGGACGGTTCGATCGATGGTACCGCCGGGGCCGAGCGACACTGGACGCTGCGGCTGCACGAGGACCCGCGCACGATCGATGCCGCGGCCTGGGACGCGCTGGTCGAGGCAAGCCCCGAAGCGACGCCCTTCATGCGCCATGCCTATCTCGCCGCGCTGCATGAGTCGGGCAGCGCCGTCGCCGACACCGGCTGGGCGCCGCAGTTCATCACGGTCGAGGATGACGGCACGCTGGTCGCGGCCTGCCCGCTCTACCTCAAGAGCCATTCCTACGGCGAGTACGTGTTCGACTGGGCCTGGGCCGACGCCTGGGAGCGCGCCGGCGGACGCTACTACCCCAAGCTGCTGTGCGCGGTGCCCTTCACGCCGGTGCCCGGCCCGCGGCTGCTGGCGCGCGACGCCGGTGCGCGCGACGTGCTGCTGGGCGCGCTCGAGAGCCTGGCACGCGAGCAGGGTCTGTCGTCGATCCACCTTCTCTTCGTCGACGAAGCCGACCGCGCCGCGGCGGAGCGCGCCGGCTGGATGCTGCGCAGCACCGTGCAGTTCCACTGGCGCAACCGCGAGCCGGCGGCCTACGCAGACTTCGCCGACTTCGCGGCCAGTCTGCAGCGCGACAAGCGCCGCAAGCTGCAGCAGGAGCGCCGCTACGTCCGCGAGGCCGGCGTCACCTTCGACGCGCGGCAGGGCGCTCAGATCACCAGCGCCGACTGGGACCTGTTCCACCGCTGCTACAGCGAGACCTACCGCGCCCACCGCTCGACGCCCTACCTGACGCGCGACTTCTTCGCGCGCATGGCCGAGACGATGCCCGAGCACTGGCTGCTGTTCACCGCGCGGCTCGGCGGCGAGCCGATCGCGACCTCGCTGATCGCGCTCGACCCCGTGCGCCGCCATGCCTTCGGCCGCTACTGGGGCCAGTTGCCGGGCACGCCGGCGGTCAGCTGCCTGCACTTCGAGGCCTGCTACTACCAGCCGCTGCAGTGGTGCATCGAGCAGGGCTACCGCCGCTTCGAAGGTGGCGCCCAGGGCGAGCACAAGATGGCCCGCGGCCTGCTGCCGGTGCGCACGCACTCGGCGCACTGGCTGGCCGACGCGCGTTTCAGCGATGCGGTGGCGCGCTTCCTGGCGCGCGAGGGTGCGGGGGTCGAGGCCTACGTCGGCGAGCTCGACGAGCGCAACCCGTTCAAGCCGGCGCCAGCCGGCTGAGCACGCGGCCCAGCGCGGCCACCGCCTCGTCGACCTCGGCCGCGCCGATCACCAGCGGCGGCGCGAGCCGCACCACCGTGCCATGCGTGTCCTTGGTCAACACGCCCTCGTCCATCAGGCCTTCGCAGACCGTGCGCGCAGTGGCGACGTTCGGGTCGATCTCCACGCCGACCAGCAGGCCCTGGCCGCGGATGTCGGCGATCGCCGGATGGCCCAACGCGTGCAGCCCGGCCATCAGCAACCGGCCCTGCGCCGCGGCGCGCTCGGCGAGCCGCTCGTCGACCAGCACCTGCAGCGCTGCCTCGCCGACCGCCGCGGCCAGCGGGTTGCCGCCGAACGTCGAGCCGTGGTCGCCCGGCGTGAAGACCGCCATCACGTCCTCGCGCGCCAGGAAGGCGCTGACCGGCAGCAGCCCGCCGCCCAACGCCTTGCCCAGCGTCAGGCCATCGGGGCGAACGCCCTCGTGGTCGCAGGCCAGCAGCGCGCCGGTGCGACCCAGGCCGGTCTGGACCTCGTCGCAGATCATCAGCACGCCGCAGCGCGTGCAGATGTCGCGCACCGCGCGCAGGTAGCCGGCCGGCGGCACGACGATGCCGGCCTCGCCCTGGATCGGCTCGACGAGGAAGGCGCAGGTGTCGGGCCCGATTGCCGCCTCGAGCGCCGCCGCGTCGCCGAAGGGCACGCTGTTGAAACCGGGCGCGTAGGGCCCGAAGCCGGCACGGTACTGCGGTTCGCTCGAGAAGCCGACGATCGTCGTCGTGCGGCCGGCGAAGTTGTTGTCGGCGACGACGATCTGCGCCCTTCCCTCGGCGATGCCCTTGACCGTGTAGCCCCATTTGCGCGCCGCCTTCAGCGCCGTCTCGACCGCCTCGGCGCCGGTGTTCATCGGCAGCGCGCGGTCCATGCCGGTCAGCGCGCACAGCCGCTGGAGGAAGGGGCCGAGCCGGTCGGTATGGAAGGCGCGCGACGTCATCGCCAGCCGCTGCGCCTGCGCGATCAACGCCTGCACCAGCCGCGGATGACCATGGCCGAAGCTGACGGCCGAATAGGCCGACATCATGTCCAGGTAGCGCCGCCCGGCGGTGTCCCAGAGGTGCACGCCCTCGCCGCGCGTCAGCACGACCGGCAGCGGCGCGTAGTTCGCGGCGCCGTGGCGGGCCTCGAGCGAGACCGGGTCGTCCATCGCCGCTCCGCTCACTCCTTGAAGTCGCCCGCGAAGCCGATCACCAGCGCGTCGGGCACCAGGTACTTGCGCAGCGCGGCGTTGACCTGCGCCAGCGTCACGCCGGCGATCGCGTCATCGACCTTCTGCGACACCGCGAACGTGCGATCGAGCCGCAGGTTGCTTGCCAGCGCGGCGGCCAGCCGCACGTCCTGGGCGCGCTGCAGGCGGCGCGTCGCGATCAGGCCGCGCCGGGCTTCCTCCAGTTCGGTGGCCTTGAAGCCATCCTTCAGCGCGCGCGCCAGCTCCTCGCGGAACGCCGTCTCGACCTTGGCGCGGTTCTGAGGCGCGAAGATCGCTTCGACCTGCCAGGGCGAGTTGGGCTCGTCGGGATTCCAGGCGATCCAGCTGAAGACACCGTAGGACAGCCCTTCCTTCTCGCGGATGCGCTGCCACAGCCGCGAGTTGCCGCCGCTGCCGAGCAGGTGGTTCGCGACGGTCAGGGCCGCGTAGTCGGTGTCGGCGTCGGTGAGCGGCACCGGCAGGTAGACCGCCATGTTGGCGTTCTGCTTGTCGGGGGTGGCGAGCATCAGCTTGGTCGGCGCCGGCGGCGTGAGCGGCATCGGCACGCGGGCATAGGGCTCGGCGCTCTTCCAGCCACCGAAGGCCGCCTCCAGCGCCGCACGCACCGCCGCGACGTCCATGTCGCCGCTGGCGCCGAACTGGGCCTGCGAGGCGCCGTAGAAGCGGCGGTGGAAGTCGCGCAGCTGGGCGGGCGTCACGGACTTCAGGTCGGCGACCACTTCGTCGAAGCTGCGCGCGTGGCGCACGTCGCCGCGCGGCCAGCGGTTCGCGTGGCGCGCGATCGCGTTGGCCACCACCGCCTCGGGCTCCTTGCGCTGCTGCTCGACGGCGGTCAGCGCCTGGGCGCGCTGCTCCTCGAGCACCGCGTCGGGAAAGCTCGCCTCGCGCAGCAGCTCGCCGACGAGCGCAATCACCGCCGGGAAATGCTCGCGCTTGGTCGCGATGCCGACGCTCAGGCTGCCGGTGCCGGGCGCGAAGCTGAGCTCGGCCTGCAGCTGGTCGAGCCGGTCGCGGATCTGCTGGCGGTCGAGCTTGGCCGTGCCTTCGTCGAGCATCGCCGCCACCAGTGCCGGCACCTCGCCCTGGTTGGCGAGGCTGGTCTCGGTGCCGAACTGCAGGTTCAGCACCGCACGCACCGCGTTGCCGCGGGTCGGCTTGGGCAGCAGCGCGACGCGCATGCCGCTGGCCAGCGTGGCCGCTTGAGTGTTGGCGTCGATGTTCGCCGGCGACGGGTCGAAGGCCGCCACCGCCGCGGCCGCGGCCTGCGGCCGGAAGTCCTTGAACTGCGCCGCGACGTCGACCGCCGCCGGCGCCGGCGCGCGCTGCGGCGCATCGGTCGGCAGGTAGGTCGCGAGGGTGCGGTTGGCCGCCAGCAACCGCTCGGCCGCAACGCGCTGCACGTCGGCCGGCGTCACCGCCTTGACGCGGTCACGCAGCAGGAAGAACAGCCGCCAGTCGCCCTGGGCGATCGACTCCGACAGCGACACGCCGATCTTCTCCGGGTCGGTGAAGGCCTGCTCCCACTGCTTGAGCCACTTCGTGCGCGCGCGCTCGACCTCCTCGGCGCTCAGCGGCTCGCGCGCCGCGGACTCGAGCGTGTCGACGAGAGCCGCCGCCGCGGCCGGCACGTCCTGCCCGGGCGCCAGCTCGGCCACATAGAGCAGCACGCCCGGGTCGCGCAGCCCGAAGGCGTAGGCGCCGACGCTCGCCGCGAGCTGCTTCTCGACCAGCCGCTTGTGCAGCCGGCCCGACGGCGCCTCGCCCATCGCCAGCGCGAGCAGTTCGGTCGCCGCGTGGTCCGGGTGCGCGGCCGGCGGCACGTGGTAGGCCGCATACATGAGCGGCGTGCCGCCGACGCGCCGCACCGTCAGCGCGCGCTCGCCGTCCTGCACCGGGTCGATCGTGTAGAGCGGCGGCAGCGTGCGCTTGGGCTTGGGAACGCGGCCAAAGGACTCCTGCACCCAGCGCAGCACCTGGGCCGCGTCGAACTTGCCGGAGACGACCAGCGCCGCGTTGTCGGGCTGGTACCAGGTGCGGTAGAAGGCCTGCAGCCGACCGATGTCGACGTTCTCGACGTCGGCGCGCGCGCCGATCGTGCTCTTGCCGTAGTTGTGCCACTCGAACATCGCGGCCAGCGTCTTCTGGTAGAGCACCTGGCCGGGGTTGTTCTCGCCCGACTCCATCTCGTTGCGCACCACCGTCATCTCGCTGTCGAGATCCTTCTTCGCGATGAAGCTGTTGACCATCGCGTCGGCGTGCCACGAGAGGAACCACTTCAGGTTGGCGTCGTTGGCCGCGAAGCTGGCGAAGTAGTTGGTGCGGTCGAACCAGGTGCTGCCGTTGGCGCGCAGGCCACGCTTGGTGAACTCGGCCCAGACGTTGCGCGTGGTCGGCGTGCCCTTGAACACCAGGTGCTCGAGCAGGTGGGCCATGCCGGTCTCGCCGTAGTTCTCGTGGCGCGAGCCGACGCGGTAGGTCAGGTTGACCGTCGTCGTCGGCTTGGCGTCATCGGGCACCAGCAGGACCTGCAGGCCGTTGGCGAGCCGGTATTCGGCGATGCCCTCGACCGCCGTCACGGCGGTCACCCCCGGGGGCAGCGCCGGCGCGGCGCCGGCCTGGAAAACGGTCAGCGCGAGCGCGCCGGCCAGCAGGAGACTCTTCAGCGGCATGGGAACAGGCCCCGCGGACGGGGCCGCAGTCACGACCGGGGCAGTCTAGTGCCGCCCCCGCATCCAATGCCGCCGGACGGGCTTAGGCCTGGCCCTTGGCGTAGCTCGCCATGCCGGAGCTGATCTCGGCCTTGGCCTCCTCCGGGCCTTCCCAGCCCTGCACCTTGACCCACTTGCCGGCCTCGAGGTCCTTGTAGTGCTCGAAGAAGTGCTGGATCGCCTTCAGGCGCATCTGGTTGATGTCCTCGGGCTTCTTCCAGTGGTCGTAGATCGGCAGGATCTTCGTGGTGGGCACGGCGAGCACCTTGGCGTCGCCGCCGGCCTCGTCGGTCATCTTCAGCACGCCGATCGGCCGGCAGGTCACGACGACGCCCGGCGTCAGCGGGAAGGGCGTGATCACCAGCACGTCCACCGGGTCGCCGTCGTCCGACAGCGTCTGCGGCACGTAGCCGTAGTTGCACGGGTAGTGCATCGCGGTGGTCATGAAACGGTCGACGAACAGCGCGCCGCTGGCCTTGTCGACCTCGTACTTGATCGGGTCCGCGTTCATCGGGATCTCGATGATCACGTTGAACTCTTCGGGCGCCTTCGCGCCGGGGGTGACGTTGTGCAGGCTCATGGGAAGTTCTCGATGTCGCGGGAAAACCCGGATTCTATGCAGCGGTCTGTCGCCAGACTGACCGTTTCCGGCTGCTCCTAACCGCAGCGCCGTCGCGACGGCACGCTGGAAAACACCGTTCGCATGCTCGTTGCGGCGCAGCAGGGCTTCACTTAGCATGCGCCGGGCCACCCGGCCGGGCCCACCCGGGCCACGCCAAGAGCTGCGGGGCTTCCGTCGATCGCGCACCCTCTCGTAAGAGGAAGGAGACCGTTCCCATGTCCAGTTCCGTGGCGCTCATCGTGGCGCTGTTGTGCGGCCTTGCGGCCGTGTTGTATGGCTTCGTGCAACGCAGCTGGATCCTCAAGCAGGATGCCGGCAATGCCCGCATGCAGGAGATCGCGGGCGCCATCCAGCAGGGTGCGGCGGCCTACCTGGCCCGCCAGTACAAGACGATCGCGATCGTCGGTGTCGTGCTGACGGTGCTGATCGGGGTGTTCCTCGACGGCACCACCGCGTCGGGCTTCGTGCTCGGCGCCGTGCTGTCCGGCGCCTGCGGCTTCATCGGCATGAACGTGTCGGTCCGCGCCAACGTGCGCACCGCGCAGGCGGCGACCAAGGGCATCGGCCCGGCGCTCGACGTCGCCTTCAAGGGCGGCGCGATCACCGGCATGCTGGTGGTGGGACTGGGCCTGCTGGGCGTCGGCGCCTTCTTCTGGATCACCGTGCTGAACGGCCAGCTCACGCCCGACAAGAGCCTGGCCTCGGTGCTCAAGCCGATGCTGGGATTCGCCTTCGGCGCGTCGCTGATTTCGATCTTCGCGCGGCTGGGCGGGGGCATCTTCACCAAGGGCGCCGACGTCGGTGCCGACCTGGTGGGCAAGGTCGAGGCCGGCATCCCCGAGGACGACCCGCGCAACCCGGCAGTGATCGCCGACAACGTGGGCGACAACGTCGGCGACTGCGCCGGCA
>Ga0209966_1000027_pt1 | contig 65242 bp, 67 predicted proteins | sample RhisoiCoNPM_FD_187575 | JGI IMG/M metagenome (GOLD analysis project Ga0209966, IMG submission 187575) | Arabidopsis thaliana rhizosphere microbial communities from the Joint Genome Institute, USA, that affect carbon cycling - Rhizosphere... | ecosystem: Host-associated > Plants > Roots >... | reverse complement strand
CCGCCGCCGACCGCGCCACCTACCTGCTGCGACCCGACCTCGGCCGGCGGCTCGCCGAGGCCAGTCGCGCGGCATTGGCAAACGCCGGGGTCGCCGCCGGCGACCTGTTGCCGGTCGTCGGCGACGGCCTGTCCTCGCTCGCCGTGGCGCGCCACGCACTGCCGCTGCTGCGTGCGCTGCGCGAACGCCTTCCGGCCGGGTGGACGCTCGGGCCGGTGATCGTCGCGCAGCAGGCCCGCGTCGCGCTCGGCGACGACATCGGCGAACTGCTGCGCGCCCCGCTGGTCGCGGTGCTGATCGGCGAGCGCCCCGGCCTCAGCTCGCCCGACAGCCTGGGCGTCTACCTCACCGCCGCGCCGCGGCGCGGCCGCAGCGACGCCGAGCGCAACTGCATCTCCAACATCCGGCCCGAGGGGCTCGCGTACGGGCGCGCCGCGCACAAGCTGTGCTGGCTGGCGCAGGCGGCACGCCGCGGCGGCACCGGCGTGCGCTTGAAGGACATGAGCGATGCGCCGGCGCTCGACGCCGACGGTCGGCCCGACCGGCGCGCTCCCTAGAATCCGCGCCGACCGTCCGCCCGCGCCCCTGTCCTCATGAGCAACCCATCCGCCCACGGCCTCACGATCCGCGGTTTCGCACCGCCGCTGCGCCTGGCCGACTTCCGGCTGATCGCCTTCGACATGGACTCGACGCTGATCGACATCGAGTGCATCGACGAGATCGCCGACGCGGCCGGCCGCAAGGCCGAGGTCGCCGCGATCACCGAGGCCGCGATGCGCGGCGAGATCGCCGACTTCAAGGACAGCCTGCGGCGCCGCGTCGCACTGCTGAAGGGTGTGCCGGAGGCTGCGCTGCAGGCGGTCTACGACCAGCGCCTGCACCTGAACCCCGGCGCCGAGACGCTGGTGCGCGCCTGCCAGGCCGCCGGACTGCGAACGCTGCTGGTCTCCGGCGGCTTCACCTTCTTCACCGACCGCGTGCGCGACCGGCTCGGGCTCGATTTCACCCGCAGCAACGTGCTCGAGATCGAGGACGGCCGCCTCACCGGCCGCGTCGTGCCGCAGCCCTGGGGCGACATCTGCGACGGCGCCGAGAAGCGCCGCATGCTGATCGATACCTGTGCGGCGATCGGCTGCACGCCGGAGCAGGCCATCGCGGTCGGCGACGGCGCCAACGACCTGCCGATGATGGGCGCCGCGGGCTTGTCGGTCGCCTACCACGCCAAGCCCAAGGTGCGCGAGCAGGCGATGGTCAGCATCGAGGCCGGCGGGCTGGACCGGCTGCTCGAAGTGCTCAAGTCGTGAGCGCACCGGCGCCGCGGCCGGTCGAGCTGCCCAGGGCCTACCGGCTGCTCAACCACGGCCCGACCGTGCTCGTCAGCGCTGCGCAGGCCGGCCGCCGCAACACGATGGCGGCGGCCTGGAACATGCCGCTGGACTTCGATCCGCCGAAGGTCGCGGTCGTGCTCGACAAGAGCACGTTCACGCGCACGCTGGTCGAGGCCTCGGGCCGCTTCATGCTGTCTGTACCGGTGCGCGCGCAGGCGGCGCTGGTCACCGCGGTCGGCGGCGCGAGCGGACGCGAGGTCGACAAGGAGGCCGTGCTCGGCCTGCATTACCTCGACGGCGAAGACGCCCTGCCGCGCGTCGCCGGCTGCGTCGCCTGGCTGGCCTGCCGGCTGTTGGCCGAGCCGGCGCTGCAGCAGGCCCACGACCTCTTCCTCGGCGAAGTGACGGCCGCCTGGGCCGACCCGCGCGTGTTCTCCAACGGCCGCTGGCACTTCGACGGCCACGACGACCTGCGCACGCTGCACCACGTCGCCGGCGGCCATTACCTCGTGCCGGGCGCCGCGGTCAGCGGCTAGCCGAGCTTCACCAGGTCCAGCGCCGGCAGCGGACCGCCGGGGAACTGCTGCAGCCGGCCACCGCTGGCCAGCGTGCCGAGGTCGACCACCGCGAAGCCGAGCGACTCGAACAGCCGCGCGACCTCCTGCTTCGCCGCCATGTCGTCGCCCGACATGAACAGCACGCGCCGGCCGCCGTCGCGCCGCGGCTCGGCACCCAGCAGCGGCGGCGGCAGCGTGTTGGCGATCTTGACCAGCCGCGCGCCGGGCAGGTGGCGCGCAACGACCTCGCTCGACGCCAGGCCGCCGAGCTCGGCGAGCCGGAAGCCCGGCTGCAGCACCGGGTTCATCGTGTCGATCACGATGCGGCCGCCGAGCGGCGGCAGCCCCGCGGTGGCAGCGTCGAGCTGGTCCCAGGGCACCGCGAGCACCAGCAGCTCGGCGGCGGCCGCCTCGGCGTGCGTCCCCGCGCCGGCCCCGGCGCCGAGCGCTCGCAGCGTCCCGTCCAGCGCCGCCGGTCCGCGACGGCTGGCGAGCACGACCTCGTGGCCGGCACGCAGGAACTGGCTCGCCAGGGCTTGCGCGATCGAGCCGGCACCGATGAATCCGATCTTCATGACGATCTCCTTGGAAGAGCCTGCTCAGGCGCCGTAGCCGCCGTCGACCGCGAGGCCGGTGCCGGTGACATAGCTCGCGCCGGGGCTGGCGAGCCAGGCCACGGCGTCGGCGATCTCCTCGACGCGCGCGTAGCGCTGCAGTGCGGTGTGGCCGCGCGCGCTGTCGGCGAAGGCGCCGCCGTCGGCCGGGTTCATGTCGGTGTCGGTCGGGCCGGGCATCACGTTGTTGACGGTGATGCCGCGCGGGCCGAGGTCGCGCGCCAGCCCCTTCGTCAGCCCGGCGACCGCCGCCTTGGTCATCGCGTACAGCGCGCCGCCGGCAAACGGCAGGCGTTCGCTGTTGATGCTGCCGATGTGGACGATGCGCCCGCCCGCGCCCATATGCCGCTGGGCTTCCTGCGTCGCGACGAACAGGCCCTTGACGTTGACCGCGACGATGCGGTCGAAGTCCTCGAGCGTGAACTCGCCGACCGGCTTGATCAGGCCGATGCCGGCGTTGTTGACGAGGATGTCGAGGCGGCCGAACACCTCGACCGTCTTCGCGACCGCGGCGCGCACCGCGGCCGCGTCGGCGGCATCGGCACGGACCGCCAGCGCGGCGCCGCCGGCCTGCTCGATCGCGTGCACGAGCGCTTCGGCCGGTGCCGCCGAGGCGCTGTAGGTCAGTGCGACCGCGGCGCCGTCGGCGGCGAGCCGCTTCGCGATCGCCGCGCCGATGCTGCGCGAGCCGCCGGTGACGAGGGCGACCTTGCCGGCCAGCGGGAGGGAGTTCGTGGTGGTGTTCATGGCATTTCCTTCGAGACGGTTTGCTGCGTGGCAGCGAGAGGACATGGCCTCACTTTCGTCGCTCCGCTTCCCCTCCGGTAGCCTGCAATGCCTAGAATGATCTTCAACAATTGCTTGAATATTGGATCCCGATGGAGACCCTCGCCAACCTCGAGTCCTTCGTTCGCAGCGCCGAGGCGCACAGCTTCTCGGCGGCCGCACGCCGGCTCGGGCTGACGCCGGCGGCGGTCAGCCGCAACGTCGCGCGGCTCGAGGCCAACCTCGGCGTGCGCCTGTTCCAGCGCAGCACGCGCCGGCTCGCGCTGACCGAGGCCGGCGAGCGCTTCCGCGCCGCGGTGGCCGGCAGCCTCGACCAGTTGCAGGCGGCGATCGCCGCGGCCGGTGCCGACAGCGCCGAGCCGGCCGGCACGCTGAAGGTCAGCCTGGCGCCGGGCTTCGGCGTCGACTACATCCTGCCGCTGCTGCCCGAGTTCCTGGCGCGCTACCCGCGCGTGCAGCCCGACTGGCGCTTCGACAACCGCGCGGTCGACCTGATCGCCGAGGGCTACGACGCGGCGATCGGCGGCGGCTTCGAGCTGTCGCCGGGCCTGGTCGCCCGCGAACTGGCGCGCGCGCAGCTGGTCGCGGTGGCCGCGCCGGCCTACATGGCGGGCCGGCGGGTGCCGCGCGCGCCGGCGGAGCTGGCCGACTTCGACGGCATCGTGCGCCGCTCGTCGCACAGCGGCCGGCTGCGCGACTGGGTGCTGCGCGAGCGCGGCGGCGCCGAGGCCGCCGCGCCGCTGCGCCCGCGCATCGTGCTCGACGAGCCCGAGGCCGTCGTGCGTGCGGCGCTGCTGGGCCTGGGCGTCGCGCTGATCGCGATGCCGCACGCCTTGCCCCACCTCGAACGCGGCACGCTGCTGCGGCTGCTGCCGCGCTGGCATGCCGACATCGGCGCGATTTCGCTGTACTTCCCGAGCCAGCGGCTGATGGCCGGCAAGACGCGCGCCTTCGTCGACTTCGTCGTCGAGCAGTTTCGCCTTCAGCGGCTGGCGCAGCGCTTCGCGGCCGCCTGAACCACGGGAACGCTTCATGCATGGCCGCAGCGCATCCCAGCTGCCCGGAGGCCGCCATGCTCGACCGCACGACCACGCAGTTCTCCCACGTCAAGCCGACCGACACGAACTTCCGCAGTGACGGCCTGCGCGACTTCTTCCTCTACCGCGACCTCGGCATCGCCGACGCCACCAACGGCAAGGTGATCGCGCAGCTCGTGATCGCGCACAACGCACCGGAGAAAGGCACCGGCTGGCACCGACACGAGGCGGAGTTCCACATCGTGATCATGCTGCGCGGCTGGGCCAAGTTCATGTACGAGGACCAGGAGACGCTGGTCTCGGCCGGCGACTGCGTGCACCAGCGCCCTGGCGTGCGGCACTTCCTGTTCGACTACTCGCCCGACATGGAGTACCTGGAGATCGTCGGGCCGGCCGACTTCAAGACCATCGACGTCGATCCGGTCTGCGAGATTCCCGCGCCCAAGGGCTGGTTCTGAGGCCCGAGCGCCTCAGAACTCCATCTCCAGCTCATCCATCTGCTCCGGCTCCCGCCGGGCCGCGGCGATCCATTCCTGCATCTCCGGCATCGCCATCACGCGCAGGCAGTAGTCGGCCAGCGCCGGGTCGTCCATGCGCACGTCGTAGGTCTTCAAGCGCGTGACGACCGGCGCGTACATCGCGTCGGCCATGCCGCGTTGCGCGCCGAACAGCCAGGGCCCGCCGTAGCGCGCGAGGCAGTCGCGCCAGATCTCGAGCACGCGCTCGATGTCGGTCTGCGCCCGGCTCCAGACCTTGTAGCCCGGAAAGCTCCCCTTCAGGTTCATCGGCAGCGCCGAGCGCAGCGAGGTGAAGCCCGAATGCATCTCGCCGCACACCGCGCGGCAATGCGCCCGCGCCGCCCGGTCGGCGGGCAGCAGGCCGGCCTGGGGCTTGATCTCGTCGAGGTACTCGCCGATCGCCAGCGTGTCCCAGACCTTCACGCCGCCGTGCGTCAGGCAGGGCACCAGGATGGACGGCGCGAGCAGCAGGATCTCGGCACGCGCGCCGGCGTCGTCGGTGGCGACCATGCTTTCGTCGAAGTCCAGCCCGGCGAAGCGGCACAGCAGCCAGCCGCGCAGCGACCAGGACGAATAGTTCTTGCTGCTGAGGGTGAGCGTCGCCTTGGCCATGGTCCCTGCCTCGTGAAGGTGCCGCTGTGCACCGCAATCGCTGTGCCAGCACGGTGCGCAGGCGGCGGTGGCGCGCAACTTGCCTGCCCGGCACCTGCGGTGTGCACCTCGACGCACCGGAAGGTTGCCCATGATGTACGAGGCCTACCAGGCTCACGCCGATCTGCTCTCCCCGTCGCAGATGGCCGCCCGCACCGCGGCGTCCTACCTCGGCCACGGCTGGCTGGGGCTGTCGCAGTTGCCGTCGGCGCGCAAGCTGGCCGCGAGCTGGGAGGTCTACTCGCTCATCCGCCTGACCCACCACCGGCCGGATTTCGGCATCACCTCGGTGCAGGTCGACGGCCAGGAACTGCCGGTGCGCGAGGAGGTGGTGCAGCGCACCCCCTTCGCGACGCTGCTGCGCTTCGTCCGCGAGGGTGCGCCGCCGGACCAGCCGCGGGTGTTGGTCGCCGCCCCCTTGTCCGGCCACTTCGCGACGCTGCTGCGCGACACCGTGCGCACGCTGCTGGCGGACCACGACGTCTACATCACCGACTGGCACAACGGCCGCCACGTGCCGCTGGCGGATGGCCCGTTCGGCCTCGACGACTACATCGAGCACCTGATGATCTTCCTGCGCCGCATGGGCCCGGGCTGCCATGTGCTGGCGGTCTGCCAGCCCTGCGTGCCGGTGCTCGCCGCGGTCGCGCTGATGGCCGAGGACGACGACCCGGCGCAGCCGCTCAGCATGACGCTGATGGCCGGGCCGGTGGACACCCGCGTCAACCCGACCGGCGTCAACGAGCTCGCCAACAGCAAGCCGATCGAGTGGTTCGACCAGAACCTGGTGCATGGCGTGCCGGCGCGCTTCGCCGGCGCCGGGCGGCGCGTCTACCCGGGCTTCCTGCAGCTCACCGCGTTCATGAGCATGAACCCGGAGCGCCACCGCAAGGCCTTCGCCGACCTGCACGCCCACATCGTCGCCGGCGAGACCGAGAAGGCCGAAGCGACCCGCGCCTTCTACGACGAGTACTTCGCCGTCAACGACCTGCCGGCCGAGTTCTACCTCGAGACCGTCAAGCTGGTGTTCCAGGACTACGCGCTGGCCAAGGGCGAACTGCGCTGGCGCGGCCGGCCGGTGCGGCCCCAGGCGATCCGCCGCACGGCGCTCTTCACCGTCGAGGGCGAGCGCGACGACATCTGCGCGATCGGCCAGACCGTCGCCGCCCACGACCTGTGCAGCGGCCTCGCGCCCTGGCGCAAGACCCACCATGTGCAGCTCGGCGTCGGCCACTACGGCGTGTTCAGCGGGCGGCGCTGGCAGCAGCAGATCTATCCGCGGGTGCGCGAACTGGTCCACTCCATGCAGGATTGACGTTCCGGGCAGCTTGCGTCGGCCGCGCACCGACACGCGAAGTTACAGTGCGCAGCCCGTCGGCGCCTCGATGGCCCGCTGGACGCCATGCCCCTCACCGCCCTGCTGCGCCGCTGCGCGCTGCTGCTCCTCCTGCTGCCCACTCTCGCCTCGGCCGCCGCGCCGGCGGCGCTGCGGCTGGACACGTCGGTCGAGGTCGCCGAGGCCTGGTCGGCGGTGACGGTCCGCGAGGAGGCCGGCCGCGAACTCGCAATCGACGAGGTGCTGGCCGCCCCCGACGCCTTCGCCGTGCCGCCGACCCCGCGCGCCACGCTCGGCCTCGGCCCGACCCCGGTGTGGCTGCGCATCCCGGTCGTCGCCGCGACCGCGAGCGACTGGGTGCTGGAGATCAACTACCCGCCGCTGAACCGCATCGAGGTCTACCTGGTGCGCGACGGCCGCGTGCTGCAGCGCGCGGCGCTCGGCAACCGCGTGCCCTCGGCCGAACGGCCGCTGCGCAGCCGAGCCCATGCGGTGCCGATCCACCTGGCACCCGGCGCCGAGCACCTGGTGCTGTTGCGCGTGCAGACCGAGGGGGCGCGCATCCTGCCGATCAGCTTCGACCGGCCCGACGCCTTCCACCAGCGCGCGCTCGCCGAGCAGATGCTGCAGGGGCTGCTGGCCGGCCTCGGCACCTGCCTGCTGGTCTACAGCCTGCTGCAGTGGCTGGGCTCGCGCGAGCCGATGTTCGGCTGCTACGCGCTGCTGCTCAGCGGCAGCCTGATGTTCTCGGTCGCGCAGTTCGGCATCGGCGAGCAGTACCTGTGGAGCGGCAACGCCTGGGTCGAGCGGCATGCGCCGGGGCTGTCGGCCCTCGTCGCCGCCGCGGGGACCTTCCTGTTCGTGCGCGCGGTGCTCGACGAACCGAGCCTGAACCGCTGGTTCGGCCGGCTGATGGCCGCCGGCGCGGCGCTGCTGGTCACCACGGCCGCCGCGTTCATGGCGGACCTGGTCAGCCTGCAGTTCGTCAGCGCGGTCGTCGGCAGCCTCGGCCTGGCGCCGGCCCTGCTCGGCCTGCCCGGCGCGCTGCGGCGCGTGCGGCGCGGCGACAGCATCGGCTGGTATTTCATCGCTGCCTGGCTGGGCTATTTCCTGACCACCGCGGTGATGGTGCAGATGATCAAGGGGCGCATCGGCGTGAGCTTCTGGACGCTGCATTCCTTCCAGATCGGCGCGACGCTGGACATGCTGCTCTTCATGCGCATCCTGACGCTGCGCTTCCGCTCGATCCATGCCGCGGCGCGCGAGGCCACGCGGGAGCATGAGCGCCTGCATTCGCTCGCACACACCGACGCGCTGACCGGCCTGCCGAACCGCCGCGCGCTCGAGAAGCGCCTGGCCGGCGAACTCGCCTGCTGCAGCGTGGACCGGCTGCTCGCCGTCTACCTGCTCGACCTCGACGGTTTCAAGGACGTCAACGACCGTCACGGCCACGAGGCCGGCGACCGGCTGCTGGTGGCGATCGCGCGGCGCCTGCGCGCCAGCGTGCGCGCCGACGACCTGGTCGCGCGGCTTGGCGGCGACGAGTTCGTCGTCACGGTCGCGTCGCTGGCCGGAGACGCGGAAGCGCGCAGCGTCGGCGAACAGCTGCGCGCGGCGCTCGACGAGCCCTTCCAGATCGATGGCCTGCACTGCAGCGTCGGCATGACGGTCGGCTACGTGCTCGCGCCGCTCGATGCGCGCACGCCGGCCGAGCTGCTGCGGCTGGCCGATGCCGCGCTGATCGCCGGCAAGCGCGAAGGCAAGGGCCGCGTGCGGCGCGCCTCGACCACCGAGCGGCCGGCACACGCCGCCGCCTGAGCCCCCCCGCGGGTTCAGCGAGCCAGGCGCCGTTCGAGCCCCTCGAACAGCCCCATGCCGACGAGCATCGCCGCGACGAACACCAGCGCCTTCGTCTCGCCCAGCCCGAGCGCCACCAGCGCCGGCCCCGGGCAGAAGCCGGCCAGCCCCCAGCCGACGCCGAAGGTCAGGCTGCCGAGCACCAGCCGGCGGTCGATCTGCCGCGCGGTCGGCAGCTTCAGTTCACCGCCGAGGAAGGTCCGCGCGCGCCGGCCGGCAACGTAGAAGGCCAGCACGCCGACGAGGATGGCGCCCGCCATCACGAAGGCCAGCGACGGGTCCCAGGCACCGGCCAGGTCCAGGAAGCCGAGCACCTTGGCCGGATCGGCCATGCCGGAGACGATCAGCCCGATGCCGAACACCAGTCCGGCGAGCAGCGAGGTGAACACGTTCATGCGTAGGCTCCTCAGGCGCCGAGCACATGGCGCAGCAGGTAGACGGTGACGAAGCCCGCTCCCATGAAGGCGAGCGTGGCGACCAGCGAGCGCGGCGACAGCCGCGACAGGCCGCACACGCCATGGCCGCTGGTACAGCCCGAGCCGTAGCGCGTGCCGATGCCGACCAGCAGCCCGGCCGCGACCAGCGCGCCCCAGCCGGCGTCGATCGTCGGCTGAGGCCGGTCTGCGAACAACAGCCACAACAGCGGCGTCGCCACCAGACCGGCGACGAACGCGATGCGCCAGGCCACGTCGCCCGCGGCCGGCCGCAGCAGGCCGCCGAGCACGCCGCTGATGCCGGCGATGCGGCCGTTGAGCAGCACGAACATGGCCGCGGCCACGCCGATCAGCACCCCGCCGGCCAGCGCGGACCAGGGCGTGAAGAGGTTCCAGGCAATCGTCATCGGGGGGCTCCTTCTTCCTTCGGGCAGTAAAGGCGGTGGAGCAGCGCCAGGATCTCGACCAGCGCCGCGTCGGCCACGCGGTAGTAGACATGCTTGCCTTCGCGCCGCGTGCTGACGACGCCCTCGCTGCGCAGCACGCCGAGCTGCTGCGACAGCGTGGGCTGGCGGATGCCGAGCTGCTCCTCGAGCTCGCCGACGCACAGCTCGGCCTGCGAGAGCTGGCACAGCAGCAGCAGGCGCTCGGGGTTGGCAAGCAGCTTCAGCGCGGCCACCGCCTCGTCAGCGGCGGTGCGCAGGCGCTCGGGGTCGATGACGGGGAATTGAGGCATGATCGCGCAAACATCAGTTGACAACAATATATCAATCAATATACTGATAGTCAAGCCCTCCAACCCTCCGCTGCCATGACGCCCCGCACCACCGTCCAAGCCTTCTTCGACCCGGCGACCTGGACCGTCTCCTACGTCGTCTGGGACCGCGCGACGCGCCGCGCCGCGGTGATCGACCCGGTGCTCGACTACGACTTCAAGTCCGGCCATACCGGCACCCGATCGCTCGACGCCCTGCTCGCCTACCTGGACGCCGAGCAGCTCGGTGTCGACTGGATCCTCGAGACCCACGCCCATGCCGACCACCTGTCGGGGGCGCGCTGGCTGCAGCAGCGCGTCGGCGGCCGCATCGCGATCGGCGAGCGCATCCGCGAGGTGCAGGCGATCTTCAAGAAGCTCTACAACCTCGAGCGCGAGTTCCTGCCCGACGGCAGCCAGTTCGACCACCTGTTCCGCGATGGCGAGACCTTCCGCATCGGCGAGGTCGAAGCCCGCGCGCTGTGGGTGCCCGGCCATACACCGGCCGACATGGCCTACCTGATCGACGGCGCGGTCTTCGTCGGCGACACGCTGTTCATGCCCGACGTCGGCAGCGCCCGCGCCGACTTCCCCGGCGGCGATGCCCGCGTGCTCTACCGCTCGATGCGCCGCCTGCTCGATCTGCCGCCGGCGACGACGATGTACGTCTGCCACGACTACCCGCCCGCCGGCCGCGCGCCGGCCTGGCAGACCACGGTGGCCGAGCAGCGCCAGCGCAACATCCATGTGCGCGACGGCATCGGCGAGGACGAATTCGTCGCGATGCGCCAGTCGCGCGACGCGACGCTCGACCCGCCGACGCTGATCCTGCCGTCGCTGCAGGTCAACGTGCGCGCCGGCCAGCTGCCGCCGCCCGACGACAACGGCGTGTCCTACCTGCGCATCCCGCTGAACGCGCTGCCCACGCATGGCTGAGCCGCGCCCCCTGCCCGCCCTCGCCCGCTGGCTGCCGGTGCTCGACTGGGGGCGCCGCTATGACCGCGACACCTTCGCCGGCGACGCGGTGGCCGCCGCGATCGTCGCCATCCTGCTGATCCCGCAAAGCCTGGCCTACGCGCTGCTGGCCGGGCTGCCGCCCGAGGCCGGGCTGTACGCAAGCGTCGCGCCGCTGTTCGCCTACACCTTGTTCGGCAGCAGCCGCGTGCTCGCGGTCGGGCCGGTCGCGGTGGTGTCGCTGATGACCGCGGCCGCGGTCGCCGAGGTGGTGCCGGCCGGCTCGGGCCTGCAGTGGCAGGCGGCGCTGACGCTGGCCTTCCTGTCCGGCCTGGTGCTACTGGCGATGGGCCTGCTGCGGCTCGGCTTCATCGCCAACTTCCTCAGCCACCCGGTGATCTCGGGCTTCATCACCGCGTCGGCGCTGCTGATCTCGGTGAGCCAGCTGCCGGCGCTGCTCGGCCTGCCGGCCGAACGCCAGGCGCCGCTCGCGCTGCTGGCCTCGCTGCCGGGCCGGCTGTCGCAGGTGCAGGGGTTGACGCTGGGCGTGAGCGTCGCCGTGATCGCCTACCTGTGGTGGGTGCGCCGCCACCTCGCGCTCGTGCTGCAGCGCGCCGGTATCGCGCAGCGCCACGCCCTGCTCGCCGCCCGCGCGGCCCCGGTGGCGGCGATCGTGCTCAGCACCCTGCTCGCCTGGGCACTGGACTGGCAGGCGGAGGGCCTCGCGGTCGTCGGCGCGATTCCGCAGGGCCTGCCGCCGCTGACGGCCCCCTCCTGGGACCCGGCGCTGTGGCGCTCGCTCGCGCTGCCGGCGCTGCTGATCGGCGTGGTCGGCTTCGTCGAATCGGTCTCGGTCGGCCAGACGCTGGCGGCCAAGCGCCGCGAGCGCATCGAGCCCGACCAGGAACTCGTCGCGCTCGGCGCCGGCAATCTGTCGGCGGCCTTCAGCGGCGGCTTCCCGGTGACGGGCGGCTTCGCGCGCTCGGTCGTCAACTTCGACGCCGGCGCACGCACGCCGGCCGCCGGCGCCTACACGGCGCTCGTGCTGCTGGTCGCCTCGCTGCTGCTGACGCCGCTGCTGCACCACCTGCCGCAGGCCACGCTGGCCGCGACGATCGTCGTCGCGGTGCTGTCGATGGCCGACTTCGGCATGCTCGCGCGCACCTGGCGCTATTCGTTGGCGGACTTCGCCGCGGTGGCCTCGACGCTGGTGGCGACGCTGCTGCTCGGTGTCGAGCAGGGGCTGATCGCCGGCGTCGGCGTCTCGCTCGCGCTGCACCTGCTGCGCAGCAGCCGGCCGCACATCGCCGCGGTCGGACTGGTGCCGGGCACCGAGCATTTCCGCAACGTGCAGCGCCACGCGGTGCGCACCAGCCCGCGGCTGCTCGCCCTGCGCGTCGACGAAAGCCTGTACTTCGCCAACGCGCGGGTGCTGGAGGACCGCATCAACGACGCGGTGGCCTCGCACCCCGAGCTGGAGCATGTGGTGCTGCAGTGCTCGGCGATCAACGACATCGACGCGAGCGCGCTCGAGAGCCTGGAGGCCATCGCCCACCGCCTGCGCGAGGCCGGCGTGCGGCTGCACCTGTCCGAGGTCAAGGGGCCGGTGATGGACCGGCTGGGCGGCACCGACTTGCTGCGCGAACTCAGCGGCCGCGTCTTCCTCACGCACTACCAGGCGGTCGGCGAGCTGACGCCCGAAGTGCTGCGGGCGTCCTAGTCCTGGCGCAATGACGGCAGCAGCCGATCCGACGGCGGCAGCTTGCTGCCGCCGTCGATCTCGGTGGCGATCTGCGTGCACACCGCGCGGCACAGCGTCGCGGCGCGCTGGCTCTGCAGCCGGTAGAAGATCTGCGTGCCCTCGCGGCGCTTGCCGAGGATGCCGGCGCGGTACAGCGTGGCGAGGTGCTGCGAGAGATTGGGCTGCGTCGCCTCGATCTCCGACAGCAGCTGCGAGACGTTCTTCTCCTCGTTGCACAGCGCGCTGATCAGGCGCAGCCGGATCGGCGTCGAGAGGATCGCGAACAACTCGGCCGCGCTGGAAAAGACCTTGTCCGATTCTTCCGAGTCGGTGCTCAACGGGAGACTCCCTGCGGGTTCATGCCGTCATCCTAGCGCCTGGGCCTGACCGCTACTTGAACCGATAGTGGTCGCGCTGCAGCACCGCGGCGACGGCGGTCACTTCCTCGGGGAAGAGGCCGAGGCCGAGCTCGGTGTTGCACTGCTCGACCATGCCGCGCAGCAGCCCGGCGGTCGTCACCCGCTCGCCAGGCCGGTACACCGCGCTGCCGTCGCCGCCGAACTTCGTCGCGTGGCATTGCTGGCACTTGTGTTCCTTCATCAGGCGCTCGCCGAGGGCGAGGTCGGCGCCCTTGAAGATCTCCGCGCCCTGGGCCGCGGCGAGCGCCGGCAGGGCCGCGGCGAGGAGCACCGTCAGTTGCCTTGGGATTCGTGCCATCGTGGACTCCGCAGCGTGGACCGATGCCGATGGTAGCTAGTCGCGCTCCTGCTCCATCAGCAGGTAGGTGTTGTACGCGTTCATGCGGTTCGCCGGCCCGAACAGCGGCAGCTTCTCGAAGCGCGACCAGTCGGCCTTGCGGTAGGCCTCTTCGAAGGGCTCCAGATTGCGCGCCGCCTCGCCCATCGTGCGGCGCAGGTGGAGCAGGTAGTCGCGCGTGAGAAGGATGTCGTCAGCCGGCGCGGTGGACGGCGGGCCGTGGCCCGGCACCAGCACGCGGGCGTCGAAGGCCAGCAGGCTGTCGAGCGCGGCGATCCAGCGCCGGCTGTCGGCCTGCCCGACGAAGGGGATGCGGCCCTGGAACACCGTATCGCCGGCGTAGAGCACGCGCTCCTGCGGCAGATGGATCGCGATGTCCTCGGGCGTGTGCGAGGGGCCGACGGCGCGCAGCCGGAACTCGACGCCACCGATCACCAGGTCGGTGTCGCCGGCGATCCAGCGGTCGGCCGGCACCAGCCGCGTCGATTCGTCGACCCAGGGGAACAGGTCCTGCCGGCTCGCCTCGAGCCGCAGCCGCGCCGTCTCCGAGCCCAGGTAGTCCTGGCCGCCGCGGTGCGCGACGATCGTCGCGCCGGCCGCCTTGAAGGCCTGCAGGCCGTAGACATGGTCGGCGTGGTAATGCGTCACCAGCACATGGCTCACCGGCTTGGGCGTGATGCGGCGGATCTCGCGCAGCAGCTGCTCGGCCAGCGGCGGCGAGCCGAGTGCGTCGATCACGACGACCGAGTCGTCGGTGACGACGAAGCCGGCGTTCGAGATGAAGTTCTGGTTCGCCGCCGATCCCAGCGCCGCCTGGCCCTGCACGAACCAGGTGCGCGGCGAGAGCTGCACCGGCTGCATCGCGACCGTCGTGGCCGCCGTCTGCGCGCCGGCGCCGCCGCAGAGCGCGCCGATCAACAGCGCAGCGCAGGCGGCGCGGCGCGTCGGCACGCTAGAACTCCAGCGCGTCGGCGATCGCCGCGATGCCGGCTTTCGCGCAGGCGTCGTCGGCATCGCCGCCGGGCGCACCCGACACCGCGATCGCGCCGACCACCGACCCCGCGGCCTCGATCACCAGCCCGCCGCCCGCGGCCACCACGCGCGGCTGGCCACGGATGCCGCTCATCGGCTTGCCAGCCTGGGTCTCGGCGGCGAGCGCGGTCGTCGGGATACGGAAGCTCGCCGCGGTCCAGGCCTTGTCGACCGCCACCTGCACCGTGTGCGCGCCGGCGTAGCGGTCGCGCAGGAAGACCTGCGGCAGCCCGGCGCGGTCGACCACCGCAACGCCGACCTGGTAGCCCGCCTTGCGGCAGCTCTCCAGCGCCGCGCGCGCGGCGGTCATCGCCGTCTCGGGCGTCAGCGACTTGCTCGTGAACGTGCCGGCGGCCGGCTGCGCCAGGGCCAGCTGCGCGCCGAGTGCGAGCGCCGCCAGCGCGGCGGCACGGACCTCAAGGCTTGATGTAGGCATAGCCCTCCAGCTGCATCTTCGTCAGCCGCACCACGCCCGACGGCGTGAACTCGGCCTCCTGAATGAACTGCTCCTTCTTCAGGTTGCGGTTCTTCAGCGTGATCTCGCAGATCTCGAACTTCACGCCGCGCGCCGCCAGCGCCGACACCAGCGCCGAGTACTCGTTGCCGTTCGCGTCCTTCGCGCCTTCCATCAGGAAGTCGACGCCGTTCGCATGCGTCACGATCGTGACCTTGGCCTTCGGGTCGGTGTCGAGGTGGTTGCGCACGTTGCGCAGCGCCGAGAGCGCCTGCGAGGCCGTGTCGCTGACGTGGTAGGCCACCTTGTCCTGGGCCGCGGCGACGGCCGACATCCCGGCCAGTAGCGCGGCGAGGATGGCATGGCGAAGCATGTGCATGGGGTTCTCCTTGGTTCAGGCCAGCCCGGGGTTGCCGGCCATGCCGATCAGCCGCGGCGCGTTGAGCTGGCGCGGCGTGACGCGGCCCTTGGCCTTGAGCCAGGATTCGACCACGTCCCACACCATCTTGTGGCCGGCCGACCGGGCCTCTTCGGCCACCGGCGCCCAGCCGGCGACCTTGTAGCGCTTGCCGGCCTCGATGGGCTTGCCGCCCAGGCGCATGTCCTGGATGCGGGCCCCCATCGCGGCGCCGGGTTCGATCGCGTAGCCGAGCCCGCCGACGCGCACCATGTCGCCGCCCTGCTGGTAGTAGGGGTCGGGGTTGAAGAGGTTGTCGGCCACGTCCTCGAGGATGGTCTTGATCGTCTCGCCGCTCATCTCGGTGACGGTGGCGTAGGAATAGGTCGTGGCCACCTGGTCCATCATCAGCTCGCGCGTGATCACGTCGCCGGGCAGGAGGCTGGTGCCCCAGCGGAAGCCGGGCGAGAACGCGATCTCGGCGCCCTGCGCCTCCATCAGCGCGTCGCACAGCAGCTGGTCCCAGCTGCCGTTGAAGTTGCCGCGCCGGTAGAGCAGTCCGTCGGTGACGGCCAGCTTCTCGGCCAGCTTGTCCTTGTAGGGCGCGCGGATCCTGTCGATCAGCGCCTGCATCTCGGCGTCGGCCGGCAGCTGGTTGGCGAACACCGGCAGCAGCTTGTAGCGGTAGTCGGCGACCTTGCCGTCCTTGACCTCGAGGTCGAGCACGCCGAGGAACTTGCTGTTCGAGCCGGCGTTGGTCACCAGCGTCTTGCCGCCGGCGTTGCTCACCACCACCGGCAGCGGCACGCCGTCGTGGGTGTGGCCGCCGAGGATGGCGTCGATGCCGCGCACGCGGCTGGCCATCTTCAGGTCGACGTCCATGCCGTTGTGCGACAGCACGACCACCACCGCCGCGCCCTTGGCGCGCGCCTCGTCCACCACCTGCTGCATGCGCTCGTCCTGGATGCCGAAGCTCCAGTCGGCGACCATGTAGCGCGGGTTGGCGATCGGCGTGTAGGGGAAGGCCTGGCCGACGATCGCGACCTTGACGCCGTTGATGTCCTTCATCACGTAGGGCTTGAACACCTCGTCGCCGAAGTCGGCGGTCTTGACGTTCTGAGCGACGAAGTCGATGCGGCCCTTCAGGTCGCCGTCGACGATCTGCTGCACGCGCTCCTGGCCATAGGTGAACTCCCAGTGGCCGGTCATCACGTCCACGCCGAGCAGCTTGCAGGCGTCGACCATGTCCTGCGCATTCGTCCACAGCGAGGTCGCCGAGCCCTGCCAGGTGTCGCCGCCGTCGAGCAGCAGCGCGCCGGGGCGGCTGGCCTTCATCCGCTTGACCAGCGTGGCCAGGTGCGCAAAGCCGCCGACCTTGCCGTAGCGGCGCGCCGCCTGATCGAAGTCGAGGTAGGTGTAGGCATGCGCCAGCGAACTGCCCGGCCGCACGCCGGCGGCCTTCAGCAGGTGCTCGCCGACCAGGTGCGGCAGCTTGCCGCGCATGCCGCCGATGCCGAGGTTCACGCTCGGCTCGCGGAAGCGGATCGGCAGCAGCTGCGCATGGCAGTCGGTCATGTGCAGCAGCGACACGTTGCCGAAGCGCGGCAGGTCGTACAGGCCGTCGGCGGCAGTGGCGGCGTCGGCCTCGGCATGGCGGGCCAGCCCCAGCCCGGCCACCGAGGCGGCGCCCAGCACCTGCAGGAACTCTCGCTTCGACAAGCTCATGATTCAGTCATCGCTTATATGTTGGGGCTGAAAAAGCCCGCCGTCTCGGGATCGATCGGGCGGGCCGGTGGATCAGCCGTGCGTCACTGGTTGACCGGCGACTTCGGGTCGAGCAGCAACGCCACCAGGTGGCGGATCTGCTCCTCGTTGAGCAGCCCGGCGTGGCCGAAGCGCGGCATGTTCGAGCAGGCCGCATAGGCCTTGCTGTTCCACAGCTTGGCCCACGTGTACTTCACGACCTCGGCGCTCTTCGGGTCGGCCGGATCGGCCACGCCGCGCAGCTTGCCGAAGTTGTAGAGACTCGGGCCGATCGTGCCGTAGGACAGCTCCGCCTTGCCGACCTGGTGGCAGTTGTAGCAGCTGCCGCCGTTGCCCTTCGGATCGGTCGACTTGTCGGTCCAGGTCATGCCGCGGCCGTTCTGCGCCAGCTTCTCGCCTTCCTTCCAGTCTCCGAGGTACTTGCCGTCGGCCGGCCACTTGACCGAGGCGAGCGCCGCCTCCTCGATCTGCGCGGCCACCTTGGCGCTCGGCGCCTTGTCGGACGAACAGGCTTTCTGGCCGAGGTCCTGCTCGATGCGGTCCATCGTCGCGATGCCCTGCTCGCGGAACGAGGCCTTCATCATCGCGGCGGCCTGGGCGTCGAGCTCCTGCGAGCTCGGCATCGGCTGCAGCGCGGCACAGCCCGCGACGACGAGGGTGGCGACGAGCGCGGCCGCGGTGAGGGTGATCTTGTGGTTCATGTCCGTGTTCCCTCAGCGCTTGATCGCCGGCGCGATCGACTGGGCGCCCTTGGCGTTGACACCCATGTAGACGCCGAGCGCGACCGTCACGTCCGACGCGTAGCCCGGGTACGGGAAGCGCTGCTGGCGGTAGCAGTCGTTCAGGCGCCGCTGCATGCTCCACAGCTCGCCGCTCGACACGCGGTAGGCCGGCCAGGCCGCGAAGCCGATGCCGTCGCCCGGGTTCTTCGTCAGGTCCGGCAGGTCCTGAAGGCGCACGCGCTTGCCCGACTCGCCATGGCAGGAGGCGCAGGAGAAGTCCATCGGCCCGCCGCGGAAGAAGAAGGCGCGCTTGCCGAGCTCGTACATCACCTGCTCGTCGCGGTGCGCCTGCGGCAGGTTCATCCGCATGCCGTTCGACGCCGCCGACACATAGGCGGCCAGCGCCTCCATGTTGGCCTGCTCGCCGCGGCCGAAAGGCGTCTTGGCGATCTCGGCCGCATTCAGGCCCTGCAGCGTCTCCATGCAGGTCAGCAGGCGCGACTCGAGGTCCTGCACCCGCTTCGTGTCGGCGAAGTAGCGCGGCAGCTCGACCCAGGCGCCCTTCACGACACCCGGGCCCTTGCCGAGATCGCACTGCTCGAGCGAGGCGTTCTTCGGCCCGCGCTGGGTCTTCCAGAGGTTCTCGCCCTTGGCCTCGAACAGCTCGGCCGGGTTGCCGTCCTCGAGCATCTTGCGGTATTCGGCGATGCCGTCCGCCGTGCTCTTGGACTGTGCGCCCACGGCGCCGGCGATCGCCAGCGCGCCGAGCAGCGACGCTGCCTTCCATGCCTTCATCGGACTGTCTCCTCTTGCGGCGCTCGTGACGCCTGGGTGGGTGTTCTGGCGAGCGCGGGTCGCGCTCAGGACACGACGGCTTCGTCGGTGCGGGTGTCGCCCTTGTTGTCGACCCAGGTGATCGACACCTTGTCGCCGGCCTTCGCGCCCTTGAGGTTGAACTGCAGGAAGGGGTTCTTCGCGACCGCCGGGCCCCACTGGGCGCTCATCACCGGCTTGTCATTGTGCTTGGCGCTCACGGTCTGGATGTACCAGGCCGGGATCGCCTTGCCGGCCGAGTCCTTGCGCTGGCCGGTCTCCATCTCGTGCGCCATCAGCACGCGCACGGTCGCCTTGTCGCCGGCCATCTGGGCGCGGATCTTCATCGGGTCTGCCATGGGAATCTCCTGAAATCGTGGAAGGGTTCGCTCGGTGGGGTCACCCGCCGCAGCCGCCCAGCGTGACCTTGACTTCCTTCTGTGCGTACAGCACGCGGCCGTCGTTCATCATCGCCACGGCATAGACGTTGGACGACTGACCCATCTTCACGCGCGTGTTGACGGCGGCCTCGACCGCGTCGGTCAGCTCGAACATCGAGGTCATGATGCTCGGGTTCTTCTCGACCAGGATCAGCAGGCTCTTCACGCCGGCCAGCGTGGTGGCGGCGCCGAGCGGCACGACCGCGCCGTTCTCGGCGATGTCCGGGCCGGTGATCGTCACGTCCTTGCTCTCGGTGGGCGCGCCGGCGCCGAGCGCCTTCATCAGCTCGGCCATCGACTTGGTCTCGAAGGCAGCCGCCTTGTAGCCGGTGGCCTGCGCGCGCGCGGTGGCCGGCAGCAGGCCGGCGCCCATCAGCAGCGTCGCCACTGCGGCGCCGTGCTGGAGCATTTCTCTGCGGGTCTTCATCGGGGCTCTCCTGTAATTAAGCCGATGCTAATGAATGGGGGAAAGCGACGCGGTACGTGCCATCCCTTAGGGGGTTACTTGGGGGCGCCGGTGGCCAGCCAGTCGGCGATGGCCTTCGCGTCCAGTTCGGGCAGCGACTGCGGCGGCATCGCGATCGGGCCGCCCCACACGCCGCTGCCGCCGCTCCTGATCTTGCCGGCCAGGTAGGTCGCAGCGTCGCCACGCCCGGCGTACTTCTTCGCAACCTCGCGGAACGAGGGACCGAGGCCCTTGCCGTCCATCGCGTGGCAGGCGGTGCAGCCCTGCGAGCCGGTCAGCGCGATCGCCGCGGCGCCACCGGCGGCCAACGGCGCCGCGGCCGGCTTGGCACCGGTCTCGCCGCGCGTCGTCACCGCACCGCGCTGCGCGCCGACCAGGCGGTTCTGCTCGGCCAGGTTGCCATGCGCGTCGCGCGCATGCTCGGGCAGCAGCGAGGCCACCTTCGCATCGGTCGCGCAGTTGCTCATGCAGGCGCTGCCCTGCACGTCGGGCTTGCCGCTGCCGCCGAGTTCGGGGCCCGGCCACAGGCCGTGGCGCGTCGTCAGGCCCTTGCGGTTGGGCAGGCGCTGCTGCACCTCGGCGATGTTGCGGTCCGACAGCACGAAGTCGTCGGGCAGCACGCCGCCCAGGTTCAGCAGGTAGGCAGTGACCGCGTAGACCTCCTCGGTGCTCAGCGTCTTGGGGTTGTTCCAGGGCATCGCGCGGTGGATGTAGTCCCACAGCGTCGAGACCTGCGCGGCCTTCATCAGCGTCGTGCGGCCCGGAAAGCCCGCGTCGGTCAGGCGTGCGACGCGGCCGGTCTCCACGTCGGCCTTGGTCGTGCCGCCCACCAGCGGGTTGAAGACCTCGCCCGACTCGCCGAAGACGCCGTGGCAGGAGGCGCACTTGCCCTCCCAGACGTCCTGGCCCTTGGCCACCGAGCCGGAGCCCTTGGGCAGGCCCTTGAAGTCGGGCCGCACGTCGATGTCCCAGGCGGCGACTTCCTTCGGCGTCGCGGCGCGGCCGATACCCTCGATCGCCGTGCCCTGCGCCAGCGCCGCACCACCGCCCATCAGCACGGCCGCTGCGATCAACTCACGCCAGCTGGACATTCTTCACCTCGCCGCTCTCGCCCACCAGCCAGGTCTGGATGGCGTTGTTGTGATAGATCGAGCGCGAGCCGCGCACCGCGCGCAGCTGCGTGTAGGTCGGCTGCACATGGCCGGTCTCGTCGGTCGCGCGGCTCATCACCAGCGCCGGCTTGCCGTTCCAGACCCAGTCGATGTTGAAGCGCGTCAGGCACTTGCTCATCACCGGGCCCTCGAGCCGTGCGCGCCGCCACTGGCGCCCGCCGTCGACCGAGACGTCGACGTGCTTGATCCGCCCGCGCCCCGACCACGCGAGCCCCGAGACGTTGTAGTAGCCCCGGTCCAGCAGCACCTGCCCGCCCGAGGGCGTGGTCACCACGCTCTTGACCTCCTGCAGCGAGCTGTACTGCCGGTGCTGGCCGTCCGGCATCAGGTCGACGTAGTGCAGCGTCTCGTCCTTGGTGCCATAGGGCTGGTCACCGAGCTCGATGCGGCGCAGGTACTTGACCCAGCTGACGCCCTGCACGCCGGGCACGACGAGCCGCAGCGGGTAACCGTTCTCGGGCCGCAGCATCTCGCCGTTCTGGCCGTAGGCGACGATCACCTCGCCGCTGTCGATCAGCGAGCGCGGGATGGTGCGCGTCATCGACGAGCCGTCGGCGCCCTCGGCCAGCACGAACTTGCCGCGCTTCCAGTCGGCGCCGCACAGGTCGAGCAGGACCTTCAGCGGCACGCCGGTGAACTCGCTGCACGAGATCATCCCGTGGCTGTACTGGCAGGTCGGCACCGCGACGTTGCCCCACTCCATGCCGGTGTTGGCGCCGCACTCGATGAAGTGGAAGCGGCTCACCGACGGCAGCCGCATGATCTCGTCGAGCGTGAAGACCATCGGCCGCTTGAGCATCTTCTCGTCCGAGCCGTTGACCATCAGGCGGTGCTTGGACGGATCGATGTCCCACCAGCCCTGGTGGTGGCGCTCGAAGTGCAGGCCGCTGGGCGTGACGATGCCGAACAGGCTCTGCAGCGGCGCAAAGGACACCGAAGCCTGCGCGGTCTGCGTCAGCCCCGGGCTCTGGCGGCGCTGCACGTTGGCCTCGTACTTCGAGGGCTTGCCGTAGCCGTCGGTCACGACCGGCTGGCCGAGGCCGGTGCTGTGCGCCGGCAGGTTCAGGATGTTCGGGTCGCCGTCGCCGGCGGACGGGTTGGCCTGCGCGTGGGCCAGCGGCAGCGCGGCGCCAGCGGCGGCCGCCGCGAAGGCCTGGCGGATGAAGTCGCGCCGGCCGGCCTTGCCCTCGCGGAACACGGTGCGGACGCCGTCGGCATCCAGAAAGTTCTCGGGCGCCTTGATCAGGCGGCCGGAGGCGGTGGCATCGGTGCTCAAGGAATCTCCCTGGAGGGTCGGGCGGCGCGGCTCAGGCGCCGCCGTCTTGGATGGCGATATCGACGCACACCGAGCGGCACACCGCCGCCGCGCCGACGCTGCCGATGCGGTAGTGCATCTGCGAGCCCTCGCGGCGCCGCGCCACCACGCCGGCGCGGTAGAGCACAGCGAGGTGCTGCGACATGTTGGGCTGCGTGGTGTCGATGCGCTCGAGCAACTGACCGACGTTGAGCTCGCCGCGGCACAGCTCGCTGACGATGCGCAGCCGCAAGGGCGACGACAGCAGGCCGAACAGCTCGGCCGCGCGCTCGAACACGTGCTCGGCGTCCTGGGGCTCGGAGGGGTTGCTGCTGCTCATTGCTTTGTCTATCGGCATGCATGAATATAAGTACTTGCGAATGTGCTGACACCGGGACTTTCCCTAGCCGGCACAATCGCGCGCCAAACGCCGTGACCGCTGCGCCATCCACCCACCATGAACCTTCCCCTGAGCCCCGAAACCGCCACCAGCGCGGTGCTGTGGGGCGCCCTGCTGATCGGCCTGCTGCTGGGCGCCGCCGGCCAGGCCTCGCGCTTCTGCGTGCGCGGCGCGATCGCCGACTGGGCCGTGCACGGCGCGCGCTCGCGCATGCTCGAGTGGGTGCTGGTGGTCGCCGTGGCGGCGGCAGGCACGCAGGCGCTGATCGCGCTGCAGAGCTTCGACGCGGCTCGCGCCCTGCCCTGGTCCGACCGCTTCGCCTGGGCCTCCTACCTGCTCGGCGGCCTGGTGTTCGGCTACGGCATGGTGCTGGCCGCTGGCTGCCCGCAGCGCAGCCTGGTCAAGGCCGGCTCGGGCAACCTGCGCGCGGTCGTCACGCTGATCGTCGCGGCGCTGGCCGCGCAGATGACGCTGCGCGGCGTGTTCGCCGAGGCGCGCGCCAAGACGGTCGACGCGCTCGCCACCCCGCTGCCCGGTCCGCAGGACCTCGGCTCCTTGCTCGCCGCCGCGCTGCCGCTGCCGGCCGCCGCGCTGCGCAGCGCGCTGCTGCTGGCACTGCTGGCGCTGGCCGCGGCGTGGCTCTGGCGCCGCCGCGCCGAACTGAGCCGCGTGCAGTGGGCGGCTGGGCTGCTGATCGGGCTGCTGGTGCCGGCCGCCTTCTGGCTCACCGGGCAGGTCGGCTACCTGCCCGAGCACCCGGAGACGCTGGAGCCCGCCTGGCTCGGCACCCAGTCGCGCCGCCCCGAGGCGCTGACCTTCACAGGGCCGATCGCGCACACGGTGGACCTGCTCACCTACTGGTCGGACCGCAACATGACGGCCAGCTTCGGCGTGCTGCTGACGCTGGGCGTGCTGATCGGCAGCCACCTGGCGGCGCGCTGGCGCGGCGAGTTCAGGCTGGAATCCTTCGGCAGCCGCGAAGAACTGCGTGACCACCTGCTCGGCGGGCTGCTGATGGGCGTGGGCGGTGTCACCGCGGCCGGTTGCTCGGTCGGCCAGGGCGTGACCGGGCTGGCGATGCTGTCGGGCGGCGCGGTGCTGGCCGTCGCGGGGATCGTGGCCGGGGCGCTGCTGGCGCTGCGCGGGCCCGCGGGCGAACGGGAACGCCGGCGCGCGATCGTCCGTCCGCCGCGCACCGGGCAGGCGCCGACGGCCCCTTCCGCGGCTTGACGCTGATCAGCGCCGCGCGCGCGGCAGCTGCACAGAATCGCGCATGGCTGCGCTCCTTGCGACGCGCTCGCGGCACCGCGGGCGGGGGTCGGTGTTCCTCCTGCTGATGACGGCCGGCGTGGTGGCGCACGCCGTCGGCGCGCCGCCATCATCGATGCCGCCGGCGCGCTGGCGCGGCGAGGGGGTCGAAGTCGAAGTCAGTCTCGGCGAGGCGCCAGGCGTCGCCACGGCGCAGCGACCGGCGCTGATCCACTACGCGGTCGGCCTCGTCGCGATGCCGCTGGCTGCGATCGACCCCGCTGTCGCGCTGGGCTGGCCCTTCTATGTGGTGCTGGGCGCGCCCTGGCAGGCGACCTTCAACGCGCGCAGCAGCGCGGTCGCACAGGCCCTGGCCGCCCGGCCACTGCCGGATGCCGTGGTGGAGGCCTTGCAAGCCCGAGCGCGGCCCGGCCCCAATGCCGCGCCGCGACGGGCCACGCTGCATCTGCAGGCCTATGGCCTGGCGACGCGGTCGGGCCGTCCGCTGGAGGCCTTTGGCAGCGGCGAGGATCTGTGCCTGTCGGCGCAGGGGGTGCTCGCCGTGGCGCACGACGGCGGTGCGGCCGTCGAGCGGCCGCTGGTCGTGGCGGCGGCCGACCGCTCGCCCGATGCGCCGCCGCCGGCCTGCATGCCGCTCGCGCGCTGGGCCGCCGACGACGCGAAGCTGGTGCACCAGCACCTCGCCGAGCTGGCCGAGATCCTCGCGGCGCTGACGCTCGAACGCCTCGGAGAACCGCGATGAGCCCGCGCCGCGCCGTGCGGGCGATGGCCGTCGCCACGGCGGGCGCTGCGCTCGCGGCCTGCGCCCCGTGGCAGACGCCGCAGCCGGTCCAGCCCTCGAGCTACGAGCGCTCCTACGAGCATGTCGAGCGCAAGGCCGGCCGGCTGCGCCGCCTGGCGGTGCTGGCGATCCGCGAGGCCCCGCCGGCGGCCTGCGGCACGGCGAGCGACGGCGAGGCCGAACTGGCCGAGGTCGACGAGGCCGTGCGCACGCTGCTGGTCGACCGCAAGGGCTACGAGCTGCTCGCCGCCGAGGCGCAGCTCGACGACGCCACCACCACCGCCGTGCTGCACGAGCTGGTGCGCTTGGCCCCCGGCGCTGGCGGCGACCAGGCGCCGGCCGCCACGCGGGCCCTGCTCGACCGGCTGCGCGCGCAGGCGCAGGTCGACGGCCTGCTGGTGCTGCACCGCCAGGACAGTTGCGCGAACGCGGTGGCGGCGCTGCGCGGCATGCTCGCCGTCGGCACGCTCGGCCTGAGCGAGCTGATCCCCAACCCCGACCTGCAGAAGATCGACTCGCTGTGCTTCCTGTCGATCCTCGAGAGCGCCTCCGGCCGCCTCGTGTGGCACCGCGCCGTCGACCGCCCGCAGCTCGCGCTGGAGCGCTTCGCGGTGGACGACGACCCGCCGTCCGCCGGCCGCTGCGCGTTCAGGCGCTACCTGGAGCCGCTCGAGCCGGCCGTGCCGAAGCTGCTGACGCGCTGACTCAGGCGCCCTGGCGCGCGGGCATCACGACGATGCCGTCCTCGTCGGCATAGAGCCAGTCGCCCGGCCGCACCCACACGCCCTGGATCTGCACCGCCACGTCGCGCTGGCCCTGGTTGCGCTTCTCGGTCGGCAGCGGCATCAGCGCCAGCGCGCGGATGCCCACTGCGCAGCCGGCCAGCTCGGCGCTGTCGCGCACGCAGCCGTCGACGACCACGCCGGCCCAGCCGTTCTTCGCCGCCGCCGCGCCGATGTTGCCGCCGACCAGCGCGCGGCGCAGCGAGGCACCGCCGTCGACGACGAGCACCCGGCCCTGGCCCGGTTCGTCGAGCGCGGCCTTCACGAAGCTGTTGTCCTCGTGGCACTTGACCGTGACGACCGGCCCGCAGAACTTGCGCACGCCGCCGTAGTCGTGGAACACCGGCGGCAGCACGCGGAAGCTGCCGTCGCTCGCGTTCTTGTGGGCGTCGCAGAGGTCGCAGGTCGCGAAGTCGGTGCTGCTCATCGGGCCTCCCTCGGGTGCAGTTCCGGCGCGCGGGAGGCGCGCATCAGCACGGCGCCGTCCGCGTCCCACAGCGTCAGGAAGCCATGCGGCGGCACGGCGGCACGGCGCGCGCGCTCGAGCGCAGTCAGCACGCGGTCCTCCTGCTCGAGCTGCGCCTCGGAGCAGATCATCCGGGTGGTGGCGATCGCGCCGATCTTCAGCGCGTTGCCCTCCAGCGTGTAGCGGCCGCGCATGGTGTTGCAGCTGGCGTGTCCGCTCATCGCGCCGTCGGGGCCGAACACCAGGCGGGCCTTGCTCTTGTCGGTGAGCGGCGCACTGCGCGCCTGCTCGATGACCCAGGCGCCGAGCACGGCCGGGTCGGGTGCTGCCACCGGCGCCGGCGCAGGGGCGGCCGGGGCCGGCGCGGGGGCCGGCCGCGGCGCCGGGGCGGGCGCGGCGCAGGCGGCGATCAGGGCGAGGCCGGCGAGCGGCCCCAGGAAGCGGACGGTCATGCGCAAGTTCTCCGGTCGGTCTCTGGGTCGTGGTCAGGGGCTGCCCCGCCGCGCCAACGCCGCGGCGCGCAGCGCGCTCAGCGTGGTGCGGCTCGTGCTCACGTCCTCGTCGAGCACGACGTGGATCATCGTCGGCACGCCCGCCGCCAGCGCGGCGGCGAAGGCCGGGCCGAATTCTGCCGTGCGCTCGACCCGCTGCGCCTGCCAGCCATAGGCCCGCGCCAGCGCCGCGAAATCGGGGTTGGCAAGCGCGGTGCCGACCACCCGGCCCGGAAACTCGCGCTCCTGGTGCATGCGGATCGTGCCGTAGCTGCCGTTGTCGACCAGCACGTTGACGAGCTTCTTCGCGCCGTAGGCGGTGGCGGTCGCGAGCTCCTGCCCGGTCATCAGGAAGTCGCCGTCGCCGGTCAGGTTGACCACCGTGCGGTCGGGGCACAGCAGCGCCGCCGCCACCGCCGCCGGCAGGCCGTAGCCCATCGCGCCCGAGGTCGGCGCGAGCTGGCTGCGGCCGTGGTGCTGCAACCCGGGGTAGCGCAGGTAGCGGTGCAGCCAGGTGCTGAAGTTGCCGGCGCCGTTGCACCACACCGCGTCGGCCGGCGCGAGGCGCTGCATCGTCTTGACCACCTCGGCCATGTCCAGCGGCTCGACCGCATGCGGGACCTGGTTGGCCTCGTAGTCGGCGCGGGCCGCGGCGCTCCAGTCGGCCCAGGGCAGCTCCAGCGGCGCGGCCAGCGTCTCCAGCGCCTTCGCGGCGCAGGCCATCGAGGCTTGCAGCAGCAGGTCGGCGGCGTAGACGCGGCCCAGTTCCTCCGGCCCGGCGTGCACATGGATCAGCGTCTGCACTGGCCTCGGTGCCGCCAGCAGCGTGTAGCCGCCGGTCGTCACCTCGCCCAGGCGCACGCCCAGCGCGAGGATCAGGTCCGCGTCCTGGATCCGCTGCGCCAGCTTCGGTGCGACGCCGAGCCCCACGTCGCCGGCGTACAGCGGATGCCCGTTGTCGAAGCAGTCCTGGAAGCGGAAGCCGCAGGCCACCGGCAGGCGCCAGTTCTCGGCGAAGCGCTGCAGCGCGCTGGCGGCCTCGGCGTCCCAGCCGCTGCCGCCGGCGATGACAAGCGGGCGCTGTGCGGCCAGCAGCCGCGTGCGCACCTCGCGCAGCGCGCCGGGCGCCGGCCAGGCCTGCGCCGGCACGACGCGCGGCAGCACCGGCGCGGCGGTGGGCGTCGTCAGCATGTCCTCGGGCAGCACCACGACCACCGGGCCCGGGCGGCCCTGCAGCGCGGTGTGGAAGGCGCGCGCCACGTACTCGGGCAGGCGGTCGGCGCTGTGGCATTCGCCAACCCACTTGGCCAGGCCCAGCGTGCCGGGGCCGAAGACCTGGCGGTAGTCGAGCTCCTGGAAGGCCTCGCGGTCGCGCTGGTCGCCGGCGACCTGGCCGACGAAGAGCACCAGCGGCGTCGAGTCCTGAAACGCCGTGTGCACGCCGATCGCCGCGTTGGTGGCGCCCGGCCCGCGGGTCACGAAGCACACGCCCGGGCGACCCGTGAGCTTGCCCTGCGCATCGGCCATGAAGGCCGCGCCGCCCTCCTGGCGGCAGGCGACGAAGCGGATGCTGTCCGCGTGCTGGTGGAAGCCGTCCAGCACGGCGAGATAGCTCTCGCCGGGGACGCCGAAGCAGGTGGTGATGCCCTGCTCGATCAGCGCCTCGACCAGCGCATGGCCGGCGAGGCGGTTGGGGGGATGCGGTGGCATGGGCGGCACTTTAGCCGCCTCGGCAGGTGCGTCGCGCGCGACGACGTGAGCCCGGATCGGCGGGCAACCGCGTCAGGCTGGCACGTGCACCCTACCCGGCTTGGCCGCCAACCGCACCCCCACCAGGGCCGCCGACCCCACCGCCGCGAACAGCGCCAACGCCGCCCCCTGCAGCACGCCGGCCGCATGCCCATGGTCGAGCAGCGCGCCGAACACCGGCGCCGCGGTCGCGAAGCCGACGTCCAGGCCCGAATACACCATGCCGTAGACGCGGCCGGTCGCCCCCGGCGGCGCGGCCTGGCGGATCAGCATGTCGCGCGAAGGGCTGGCCAGGCCGGTGCCGATGCCGGCCAGCGCCACTGCCACCGCGGCCACACCGCCCGGCAGCCAGCCGCTGGCCGCAAGCAGCAGCACCAGCGCCGCGGCCGTCATCGCGAGGCCGATGGTGCGCTCCAGCCGCTGCACGCGCCCGACCAGGAAGCCGCCCGCCACGATGCCGGCCGCCGCGCACAGCATGTAGCCGGTCACGACGAAGGCCGTCGCCGACAGCGGCAGGCCGTACAGGCGCTGCAGCGCCGGGCTGGCGAAGCTCTGGATCGCCGCCAGCGCTGCGGTGGTCCAGAAGAAGAAGCCGAAGCACAGCCACACCGACGCGAGCTTGAGGAAGGCCAGCGGGTGCTCCTCCGGCGCCTGCAGCGCCTGGCGGGCCGCTGCTGCGCGGCCGGCCCGGTCGTCGAGCGCGGCGCGCTGCCACACCAGCAGCGCCAGCACGGCCGCACCGAGCAGCGCCGCGCCCAGGTAGGCCATGCGCCAGGAGTCGAACAGCGCCAGCGCGCCGGCCAGGAACACCGGCGCCGCGGCCCAGCCGAGGTTGCCGGTCACGCCGTGGACCGAGAAGGCATGGCCCAGCCGCGCCTGCGAGACGCGGTGGTTGAGGATGGTGAAGTCCACCGGGTGGAAGGATGCGTTGCCCAGCCCGGCCAGCACGGCCGACGCCATCAGCCCCGCGTAGCCCTGCGCCCCGGCCGCGGCGAGTGCCGAGGCGATGAAGAGGCCCATCGCCACGTACAGCACCGGCCGCGCGCCGACGCGGTCGACCAGAAAGCCGGCCAGCGCCTGGCCGATGCCGGAGATCACGAAGAACACCGTCACCAGCAGCCCGACCTCGGACCAGCTCAGCCCGAAGTCCCGGATGAACAGCGGGAACAGCGGCGGCAGCAGCATCTGGAAGAAGTGCGAGGCGCCGTGCGCGAGGCCGATCAGGCCGATGGTGCGGGCGTCGTCGCGCAGCGACGCGGGGGGGAGGGTCGGATCAGTGGAAACCATGACCCGATCGTAGTGAGGGGCGGCTCGGCGCGCTTACGATAGCGGGACAAGTTCTGTCGAATTCATGCCAAAGCAACCATCCCCTGCCAGATCACGCCTGAACCGCGTGACCGCGGCCACGCCGCACCTGTACGCGCCGACCGCCGAGCGCCCGCTGCGCGCCAAGCACAGTCGGCTGGCCGAGGACACGCATGTCGAGCCGCACCGCCACGCCTGGGCGCAGCTCGCCTGGTCGGCCACCGGCGTGCTGCGGCTCACCACCGACGGCGGCACCTACCTCGTGCCGCCGTCGCGCGCGGTATGGATCCCGCCGGGCGTCGAGCATGCGGTCACGGTGGTCGAGTCAGCCGACCTGTGCACGCTCTACCTGCACCAGCGCCCGGGCTGCTGCGGCCCGGGAGCGCGCAAGGCGGCGCAGGCCGAGCAGCGCGACTGGCAGCAATGCCGCGTGCTCGAGGTCTCCGAGCTGCTGCGCGCGCTGATGCTGGCCCTGCCGAGCGCGCCCGACGGCGCCGCCCCGCCCTCGCCCGCCGAGCTGGAGCGCGAGAAGCTCGTCGCCCCGCTGCTGGCCGACGAGTTGAAGCGCGCCGCGCCGGTGCCGCTGGGCGTGGCGATGCCCGCGGACAAGCGCCTGCGCGCGCTGTGCGAGGCGGTGCTGGCCGCGCCGACGCGCCACGACACGCTGGGCGCCTGGGTGCGCGACATCGGCGCCAGCGAGCGCACGATCGCGCGGCTGTTCCGCGACGAGCTGGGCACCAGCTTCGGCCAATGGCGCCAGCAGGTGCTGCTGGCGCGGGCGCTGACGCTGGCCGCGAAGAAGCGGCCGATGAGCGAGATCGCCGCCGAGCTGGGCTATGCCAGCCCGAGCGCGTTCAGCGCGATGGTGAGGCGCTCGCTCGGCGCCCCGCCGAGCCGCCTGTTCGGGACGCAGGCATGAGGACGGCGTGGCTGTGCGGCCTGGCCTGGGTGCTTGCCCTCGCCCTCGCCGCCGGCAGCGCCGTCGCCGACACGCGGCGCGGCACGATCGAGCACGACGGCCTGCAGCGCAGCTACCTCGTGCACGTGCCGGCGCGCTACGACGCGTCGCGGCCGGTGCCGCTGCTGATCGCGCTGCACGGCGGCGGCGGCCACATGGCCTACCAGGCTGACGACGAACGCTACGGCCTCGTCTCCAAGGCCGAGCGCGAGGGCTTCATCGTCGTCTTTCCCAACGGCTACAGCCGGCTGCCGCGCGGACGGCTCGCCACCTGGAACGCAGGCGACTGCTGCGGCGCCTCGCGCGACCGCGGCATCGACGACCTGGGCTTCCTGCGCCGGCTGATCGAGCGCGTGCAGGGCGAGTTCGCGATCGATCGCGAGCGCGTCTTCGCCACCGGCATGTCCAACGGCGCGATGATGGCCCACCGGCTGGCCTGCGAGCTGCCACACACGGTGCGCGCGATCGCCGCGGTGGCAGGCACCGACAACACCCGCCGCTGCGACCCGGCACAACCGGTGTCGGTGCTCATGATCCACGCCCGCAATGACGACCATGTGGCCTTCGGCGGCGGGCGCGGCCCGAAGGCCTTCGGCGACGCGACGACCGAGTTCAACTCGGTACCCGAGACCCTCGAGCGCTGGAAGCGCCGCAACCGCTGCGACGGGCCGCCCCGCCGCGTGCTGGAGCGGCCGGGCGCGCAGTGCGAGCTGTGGTCCGGCTGCGCCGACGGCTCGCGCGTGCAGCTGTGCATGACCGACGACGGCGGCCATTCCTGGCCCGGCGGGCGCAAGGACCGGGCGGCCGAGGCACCGTCGCAGGCGCTGTCGGCGAACGACGTCATGTGGGACTTCTTCATGCGGCGCTGAGGCCGCGCCGGCGGCGCGACAATCCGGGTCCGGAGATTCCTGATGAGCGAGCAGATCCTCTACGACTTCACCAAGCAGAACGCCGCTGGCGCCTGCTCGACCGCCCATGCCTGGGCCAAGGTGCCCGAGCCGCTGACGCCCGCCGGCCGCGACGCGCTGAAGGCCCGTGCCAAGGCGCTGCTGCGAGAGAAGAACGCGGTGCTGGTCGCGCACTACTACGTCGACGGCGACCTGCAGGACCTGGCGCTCGAGACCGGCGGCTGCGTCTCCGATTCGCTGGAGATGGCGCGCTTCGGCCGCGACCACGCGGCCCGGACGCTGGTGGTCGCCGGCGTGCGCTTCATGGGCGAGAGCGCCAAGATCCTGTCGCCCGAGAAGACCGTGCTGATGCCCGACCTCGAAGCGACCTGCTCGCTCGACCTGGGCTGCCCGCCGGAGGACTTCGCCGCCTTCTGCGACGCGCACCCGGACCGCACGGTGGTCGTCTACGCCAACACCAGCGCCGCCGTGAAGGCGCGCGCCGACTGGATGGTGACGAGCTCCTGCGCGGTGGCGATCGTGCAGCACCTGCACGCGAAGGGCGAGAAGATCCTCTGGGCGCCGGACCGCCACCTCGGCCGCTACATCGCCGACCACACCGGCGCCGACATGCTGATGTGGCAAGGCGAGTGCATCGTCCACGACGAGTTCAAGGGCCTGGAGCTCGAGCTGATGAAGCGCGAGTACCCGGACGCGCTGGTGCTGGTGCACCCGGAGTCGCCGCGCAGCGTGGTCGATCTCGCGGATGTCGTCGGTTCCACCTCGCAGATCCTCAACGCGGTGGTCCGCAGCGACAAGCAGACCTTCATCGTCGCCACCGACAACGGCCTGCTGCATCGCATCCGCCAGCTCGCCCCGGGCAAGACGCTGCTCGAGGCGCCGACCGCCGGCAACAGCGCGACGTGCAAGAGCTGCGCGCATTGCCCGTGGATGGCGATGAACGGGCTGCAGGGGCTGGTGAACTGCCTGGAGCAGCGCGTCGGCGAGATCCTCGTGCCGGAGCCGACGCGCACGCAGGCGCTGGGCTGCATCGAACGGATGCTGGATTTCGTGAAGGCGAACCCGGGCGCGATCAGCCAGCCGGCGCGCGGCTTCGTCCCGAACATCGGGGCCGCTTGAGATGCTGGCCTTCGAGACCAACGAGACGCTCGACGAAGCCCGCGCGCGCAACGTCCGCGACGCGCTGTTCGAGGACCTGGGCCGTGCCGACTGGACCGGCCGGCTGGTTCCCGAAGGTCGCCGGGTGCAGGCGCGCGTGATCGTGCGCGAGGCAGCCGTGCTCTGCGGTCGTCACTGGTTCAGCGACTGCCTGCATGCCCTCGACCCGCAGGCCGACGTGCAGTGGCGCTACGCCGAAGGCGCGCGGATGGCGGCCGACACGCTGGTCTGCGAGATCGAGGCCGACGCGCGCGCGCTGCTCGCCGCCGAGCGGCCGGCGCTGAACTTCCTTCAGCTGCTGTCGGCCACCGCGACGCTGACGCGCCGCTACGTCGACGCGATCCAGGGCGCCTCGCCCAACCCGCGCGGCTGCGCCATCCTCGACACCCGCAAGACGCTGCCCGGGCTGCGCCAGGCGCAGAAGTACGCGGTGCGCACCGGCGGCGGCCAGAACCAGCGGCTGGCGCTGTGGCACGGCATCCTGATCAAGGAGAACCACATCGCGGCGGCCGGCGGCATCCCGCAGGTGCTGGCGGCAGCGCGGGCACTCGATGCCGGCGTGGACATCCAGATCGAGGTCGAGTCCATCGAGCAACTGCAGGAAGCGCTGGCCCATGGCGCCGTCAGCGTGCTGCTCGACAACTTCACGTTCGCGCAGATGCGCGAGGCGGTCGCGGTGACGGGCGGGCGGGCGCTGCTGGAGGTGTCGGGCGGCGTCGCGCTGGACCAGGTGCACCAGATCGCCGCCACCGGCGTGGACCGCATCTCGATCGGCCGGCTGACCAAGGACGTGCAGGCGGTCGACTACTCGATGCGGGTGGTCTGAGGAACTGCGGCCCGTCGCGGCCGCATTTCAGCGCTTTCAGGGCGACCGTCGGATTTGATACTGGCCGGCATGAGCACCGACTTCACCTCGATCCAGAACCACCACGAGCGCCCGGTCTTCGAGGCCGTGCTCGCCGAGCAGGAGCATTACCTGCTGGGCGAGGACCTGCTGCCCGACGTGGCCTGCGTCGCGCTGAACCGGCTACCGCCGCGCTACATCCGCCACGCCGTCGACATGGCCTTCTACCAGAGCGAGAAGGAACGCGCCGACAGCGAGCGCGCGATCGCCGACGCGGTGACCTACGCCTACGAGTTCGTGCAGGCGCGCGTCGCGATGCGCGCGCGCTGAGCGCTGCTGCTCAGTGCAGTTTTGAAGGCGGCTGGCTGAACAGCTTGGCCGCCCTCCCCTTGAGCTCGAGCAGTTCGCTCGGCGTCACCGCGTAGCGGCCGCCGACGGCGTCGGCCTCGACGCGGAACTCCACCTCGCGCGCGCCGTTGCGCAGGACGCCGACGGTGAACTCGTAGTCCTCGCGCCCGGCCGGTGAGCCGAGCGTGGCGACGTCGTAGTCCTCGTATCGGACGTTGCGGATCTCGCCGCTGGCGAGGTCGAGTTCGCCCTCGGCGCGCACCTCGCTCTCGCTGAGTTCGTCGATGATGGTGATGGGAAGCTTGAGGTCCATGGCTGGCAGGGTGCGCGGGGTTGCCCGGGAGGGATGAGCCGCGATTGTCGGCGCAGCCGGCGCTACGCGGCCTCGACCGCGCTGCGCACGGCGTCGACCAGCGCTTCCATCATGTCTTCCTTGAACACGACCTGGCGCACGCCCACCGACCGGGCAGCCGCCTGCACTTCGTCGGTGACCAGGCCGCTGATCAGGATCACCGCCAGCGCCGGCCGCTCGCGCCGCGCGGCCTCGGCCAGCGCCAGCCCCGACATGCCGGGCATGTTGAAGTCGGTGACCACGGCGGCATAGCCCGCCGCGTCCGCGACCAGCGCCGACAGCGCGGACGGCCCGTCGCGCACGCAGTGCACGTCGAAACCGGCGCGCGACAGCAGCGCAGCGGCTGTCAGCGACACGATCTCGTCGTCGTCGACGTAGAGCACGCGGGCGGTGGGCAGCGGGGCCGCCACCGGGGCGGCCTCGGCCGCCGCGGCCGGCTCGCCGGCCGTCGCCGGCTGCCTCGGCAGGTAGACCGAGATCGACGTCCCGCGCCCGGGGCGGCTGCGGACCTGGATCGAGCCGCCGCTGGCCTGGACCACGCCGTGCACCACCGCCATGCCGAGCCCGGTGCCGCGCCCGACCGGCTTCGTGGTGAAGAAGGGCTCGAAGATGCGGGTCCGCACGCCCTCGTCCATGCCGGCGCCGTTGTCGCTGACGCGCAGCCGCACCCACTCGCCGGCGCGCAGCCCCAGCGCGGCGGCCTGGGCGGCGTCGAGCATCACCCGCGACAGCGACACGCGCACCTGGCCACGCTCGTTCTTCAGGGCCTGCCAGGCGTTGGTGCACAGGTTCACCACCAACTGCTGGAACTGCGTGGCATCCACGCTGGCCCACAGCGGCAGGGCCGACGGACGCACCGCCACCTGCACGGTCGGCGGCAGCGTGGAGCGCAGCAGCGCGATCGCCTCGTCGACCAGCGGCTGCAGGGCCTGCAGCTGCTGCTGCTTCGGCGCGCGGCGGCTGAAGGTGAGGATCTGCCGCACCAGCGACCGCGCCCGCTCGGCCGCGCGCCGGGCGAGCTGGAGCCGCCCGGCGGGCAGCGACGCCGGCGGCAGGTCCTGCTCGGCCATCGTGACGTTGACCAGGATCGCGGCCAGCATGTTGTTGAAGTCGTGCGCCACGCCGCCGGCCAGCGTGCCGATCGCCTCGAGGCGCTGGCTCTCTGCCAGCCGCTCGGTGAGCTGCTGCCGCTCGGTGACGTCGTGGCCGGTGCCGGTGACTGCCACCACCTCGCCGCCGGCGCCGAGCACCGGCGCGAAGCTGTAGTCGTACAGCCGCCGGCCATTGCGGCCGGCGAACACGATCTCGCCGCGCACCGGCGCGCGGGTGGCGATCACCTGCTCGATCTCGCGGTCGAGCCGCTCGGCCTGCGCGGGCTCGTAGCCCAGCTCCAGCCAGCGCTTGCCGTGCACGTCGCCCAGGCCCCAGGTCTTGAGCAGGGCTTCGTTGGCGTAGATGACGCGGTGCTCGAGGTCGAAGACGCTGAAGATGTCGGGCGTGCTGTCGAGCGCGGTCTGGTAGATGCGCCGCTGGCGCTCGGACTCGGCGAGCAGCGCGTCGCGCTGGGCCTCGAGCGCCTTCTGCTCCGACACGTTGCGGAAGAACACCGAGATGCCCTCGGCCGCCGGGAACACCGTGATCTCGTACCAGCGCTCGTGGCCGGCGTAGTAGGCGGTGAACGAGCCCTTCTCGCGCTCGTGCATCGCGCGCAGATAGCGCCGCTCGATCTCGGTTCCCTCCAGGCCCGGATAGGCCTCCCACACGACCTGGCCCGACAGCTCGCCCGGCCGGCGGCCAAGGATGCGGCAGGCTTCGCGGTTGACGTAGTCGAAGCGCCACTGCCGGTCGAGCGTGTAGAAGCCCTCGGTGATGCTGTCGAGGATCGCGATCGCGTCCTGGTTGGCGCCGGCTGCCGCCTCGTGGACGCGGTGGACGATGAGCTCGACCGCGCCCAGCTCGTCGAGCACCGGCGCATGGACCGGCAGCCAGTAGCGGGCCTCGTAGCCGCCGCCGGCCGCGGCCGGGCGGCGCAGGTCGAACTGCTGCACCGGCATCGTCTCGGGCCGGCCCGTGTCGGCCACGCGTCGCAGCGAGGCCTGGATGTTGTGCAATGCGCCGGCACCGGCCTGCTGCGGGTCGCCTGGCAACCACTCGGCCAGCGGCCGCCCGAGCAGCGCGGCATCGGCCCGCAGGGCCTCGCGGTACTCGCGGCTGGCGGCGACGACGGTGAAGTCGGCGTCAGGCCGCAGGACCAGGAACAGGCCTGGCACCGCATCGAAGAGCCGCTGGACGTCGGCGCTGTCCCGCACGGATCACATCCTCCCTGGCCGCCGCGTCGGCGCGCCGGCGCCGAGCGGAGGCCCCAGGGTAGCTCAGCGCGGTGCCGCGGCCCTGGTCGCCGGGTTGATGCAGATCACGAAGCGCCAGAACGTCACGGCGACCGCCGGGCCGCCGGGCGCTCAGGCCCAGGGCGCGGCCTTGCGCCGGCCCTGGCGCGCGAGGATGGTCGGGAAGCTGACCGGCAGCGCGGCCGGGTAGTCGCGGCTGTAGTGCAGCCCGCGGCTCTCGTGGCGGCTGAGCGCCGAGCGCACGATCAGTTCGGCGCAATCGACCAGGTTGCGCAGCTCGAGCAGGTCGCGGCTGACGCGGAAGTTCGCGTAGTAGTCGTCGATCTCGCGCTTGAGCAGCTCGATGCGGTGCAGCGCGCGCTCCAGCCGCTTGGTCGTGCGCACGATGCCGACGTAGTTCCACATCAGCAGGCGCAGCTCGTCCCAGTTGTGCGAGATGACGACCTGCTCGTCGGCGTTCTCGACCTGGCTCTCGTCCCAGGCCGGCAGCGCGGGGGTCGACGCGGCGCGGTGCGCGAGGATGTGCGCCGCGCAGGTCTGGCCCAGCACCACGCATTCGAGCAGCGAGTTGCTCGCCAGCCGGTTGGCGCCGTGCAGGCCGGTGTAGGTGGTCTCACCGACCGCGTACAGCCCCGGCAGGTCGGTGCGGCCGTCGAGGTCGGTGACGACGCCGCCGCAGGTGTAGTGCGCCGCCGGAACGACCGGAATCGGCTGCTTCGCGATGTCGATGCCGAGCACCAGGCAGCGGGCATGGATGGTCGGGAAGTGGCTCTTCAGGAAGGATTCGCCAAGGTGGGTGGCGTCGAGCCACACGAAGTCCAGGCCATGCTTCTTCATCTCGAAGTCGATCGCGCGGGCGACGATGTCGCGCGGCGCCAGCTCGCCGCGTTCGTCGTGCGCCGGCATGAACCGCGCCGCGTCGCCGTCGAGGTTGGGCAGCAGCAGCCGCGCGCCCTCGCCGCGCAGCGCCTCGGTGATCAGGAAGCTGCGCTCCTGCGGGTGGTACAGGCAGGTCGGGTGGAACTGGATGAACTCCATGTTGCCGACCCGGCAACCCGCACGCCAGGCCATCGCGATGCCGTCGCCGGTGGCCGTGTCGGGGTTGGAGGTGTAGCGGTAGACCTTGCCGACGCCGCCGCTGGCCAGCACCACCGCGGCGGCAGGCAGCGTCTCGACGCGCTGGCGCTCGATGTCGAGCACGTAGACGCCGTGACAGCGCGGCGCGCCGCTGCTGCCAATGTGGCGCTCGGTGATCAGGTCCACCGCCATCCAGCGCTCGCGCAGCGTGATGTTCGGGTGGCGCTTGACCTCGTCGAGCAGCACGTCGTGGATCGCCTTGCCGGTGGCGTCGGCGGCATGGGCGATGCGGCGCACGGCGTGCCCGCCCTCGCGCGTCAGGTGCAGGCCCAGCGGCCCCTCGGGATCGGCCGAGAAGGGCACGCCGCGCTCGACCAGCCAGCCGACCGCCTGCGCGCTGTGCCTGGCGATGAAGCGAGCGGTGTGCTCGTCGACCAGCCCGGCGCCGGCGTCCTGGGTGTCGCGCACATGGCTCTCGATGCTGTCGTCGCTGCCGAGCACGCCGACGATGCCGCCCTGCGCCCAGGCCGTGGCCCCTTCGTCGAGCCGACGCTTGGCCAGCACGACGACCGGATGGCGCTCGGCCAGTTGCAGCGCCACCGTCAGACCGGCCAATCCGGCGCCCACGATCACGACGGGCGGCAAGGGCGTGGAGGCGACAGGGGTGGTCATCGGCAGCGGGAAAGGGTCGAATGATTCTATCGACCACCCCCTGCATGACGCGCGATGCGGTCACGCCACGGTCACACCGCGGTCTACACTGCTTTGCGTCACGCCAGCCGCCGCCAGCCGATGACCCTACCGCCCGATAGCCGCCCGCGCTCCGGATTCGCCTCGCTGCCCTCCAGCGGCTGGGAGGCGACGCGCGTGCAGACCCAGATCGCCACGCGTTTCCTCGGCGGCGCCGGCGAAGCGCCGGAGGAGCGCGACATCGGCCGGCCGGTGGACGAGCGCACGCGCGAGCTGTTCGTCGCCGTGGACCCCGCCGAGGCGCTGGTCCAGCAGTTCGACCACATCAAGCCCGAGTACGTGGCCGTGCACGACCTGGGCACCAGCGCCTCGCGCAAGCTGATCGGCGGCCTCGCGGCGGCCAGCCAGCGCCCGGTGCAGCGCCTGGTGTTCCGCCGCGCCGGCGGTGGCATGACGCTGGCCACCATCGAGTTCGTCGACTGCGTGGCCGCCAACCAGCGCACGGTGCGGCTGTACAGCACCACCGTCGAGGGCGACACCACGGTGCGCCAGGCCATGGCGCGGGTGCTGCTGTCGCGCAGCAGCGTCGGCGTGGTGATCGTCGGCGACCTGCCGGCGCATGCGCTCGCCACCGCCTTCGAGCCCTGGAAGGAAGCCGTGCAACGGGCCCAGTGGCCCTGCCGCCGCATGCTCTTCCTGCCGCTGGGGCCGGGCGCGGCGCTGCACGACGAGGTCGGCCGGCTGCGCAGCACGACCCGCATCGAAGCGACGACGATGCCGCCGGTCAGTCGCCCGTCCGAGGTATGGAAGCACCTGTGCGACGCGTGGAACGCGCTGCAGCGGCAACAGCACCCGCAGCAGGCGCCCGAGGCGCTGTCGCTGCTGGGCACCGGCGACACGCCGGTGCCGGCCGGTGCGGGCGCAGCCGCCCCCACCGTGTCGACCGTGGCGGCGCCGCCGGTCGTCGTCGCGCCGCCCGTGGCGCGCCCGCCGACGCCCATGCCAGTCGTCGGACAACCGCCGCCGTCGGCAGATGTGCCGCTCGAGCACTACCTGCACCAGCTCGCGCAACTCGCCGGCGTGCTCAGCGCCTGCGCGTTCGACATCGCCACCGGGCAGCCGGTCAGCCACGCCGGGGCCCGGCCCGGCCCGGACGACCTGGGCCGCCACGGGGCTTCGATCGCCGGCACCATCATGTCGGCCAGCCGCGCGATGGGGCTCGGTGCCGCCGTGCCCGACACCAGCATCACGCTCGGCCAGCACCACCTGGTGCTGCGCGCCGTGCCCGCTCATCCGGGTGTGGCGCTGCACCTGGTGCTCGACAAGCCGAACACGACGCTGGCGCTGGTGATGCTGCAGTTGCGCCGCCTCGACGAGGCGCTGCTGGCCGCCACCAAGGCGGCGGCCGGGACGACGCCGCCCGCCTGAGTGCGGTGCGGGCCGCACCAGCGGCCCGCGAACCGCGCTCAGTGCAGCGCGCGGCCGAACTGGAACTCGCCCGGCGAGCGGATCGGGTCCACGTCGACCGGGATCACGTCCTTCGGCGCGAACTTGCCCTCCAGCAGCAGTTTCGACAGCGGGTTCTCGATGCGCTGCTGGATCGCGCGCTTCAGCGGCCGCGCGCCGAACACCGGATCGAAGCCGACCTTGGCCAGCTCGGCCAGCGCCGCCGGCGTGACGTCCAGCCCGATGTCGAGCTTGGCCAGCCGCGCCGACAGCAGTTGCAGCTGGATCTTCGCGATCGCCTCGATGTGCTGCGCGTCGAGCGCGTGGAACACCACCGTCTCGTCGATGCGGTTCAGGAACTCGGGGCGGAAATGCGCCTTGACCTCGCCCCACACCGCCTCGCGGATCAGCTCCGGGTCCTGCCCGGCCATCTGCATGATCAGGTGCGAGCCGAGGTTGCTGGTCATCACGATCACGGTGTTCTTGAAGTCCACCGTGCGGCCCTGGCCGTCGGTCAGCCGCCCGTCGTCGAGCACCTGCAGCAGCACGTTGAAGACGTCCGGGTGCGCCTTCTCGACCTCGTCGAGCAGCAGCACCGCATAGGGCTTGCGGCGCACTGCCTCGGTCAGGTAGCCGCCCTCGTCGTAGCCCACGTAGCCCGGCGGCGCGCCGATCAGGCGGGCGACCGAATGCTTCTCCATGAACTCGCTCATGTCGAGCCGGATCATGGCCTCCTCGGTGTCGAACAGGAAACCGGCCAGGGCCTTGCACAGCTCGGTCTTGCCGACGCCGGTGGGGCCGAGGAAGAGAAAGCTGCCGGTCGGACGGTTCGGGTCGGACAGGCCGGCGCGCGAGCGGCGGATCGCGTCGGCCACCGCGCGGATCGCCTGGTCCTGGCCGACCACGCGATCGTGCAGCTTGGCCTCCATCTGCAGCAGCTTGTGCCGCTCGCCCTGCATCAGCTTGGCCACCGGGATGCCGGTGGCGCGCGCCACCACCTCGGCGATCTCCTCGGCGCCGACCATCGTGCGAAGCAGCTGCGGCGTGCCGCCGGCCGCGCTGGCCTTGGCCTCCTTGGCCTGGGCGTCCTTGAGCTTCTTCTCGAGCTCCGGCAGCTTGCCGTGCTGCAGTTCGGCGACCTTGTTGTAGTCGCCCTTGCGGGTGAGTTCGGCAATCTGGAAGCGCACGCGGTCGATGTCTTCCTTCAGGTGGGCCGAGCCCTGGGCGGTGGCCTTCTCGGCCTTCCAGACCTCTTCCAGATCGGCGGCCTCGCGCTCGAGCTTGGCGATCTCCTCCTCGATCAGTCCGAAGCGCTTCTGCGACGCCTCGTCCTTCTCCTTGCGCACCGCCTCGCGCTCGATCTTCAGCTGGATCAGCTTGCGGTCGAGCTTGTCCATCACCTCGGGCTTGGAGTCGATCTCGATCTTGACCTTGGCCGCGGCCTCGTCGATCAGGTCGATGGCCTTGTCGGGCAGGAAGCGGTCGGTGATGTAGCGGTGGCTCAGCTCGGCCGCGGCGACGATCGCCGGGTCGGTGATCTCGACGCCGTGGTGGACCTCGTACTTCTCCTGCAGGCCGCGCAGGATCGCGATGGTGGCCTCGACGCTCGGCTCACCGACCAGCACCTTCTGGAAGCGACGCTCGAGCGCGGCGTCCTTCTCGACGTACTTGCGGTACTCGTCGAGCGTGGTCGCGCCGATGCAGTGGAGCTCGCCGCGCGCCAGCGCGGGCTTCAACATGTTGCCGGCGTCGATCGCGCCCTCGGCCTTGCCGGCGCCGACCATGGTGTGGATCTCGTCGATGAAGACGATGGTCTGCCCCTCGTCCTGCGCAAGCTCCTTGAGCACGTTCTTCAGCCGCTCCTCGAACTCGCCGCGGTACTTGGCACCGGCCAGCAGCAGCGCCATGTCGAGCGTCAGCACGCGCTTGCCCTTGAGCGACTCGGGCACCTCGCCGGCGACGATGCGCTGCGCCAGGCCCTCGACGATCGCGGTCTTGCCAACGCCCGGCTCGCCGATCAGCACGGGATTGTTCTTGGTGCGCCGCTGCAGCACCTGGATGGCGCGGCGGATCTCGTCGTCGCGGCCGATCACCGGATCGAGCTTGCCCTGGCGGGCGCGCTCGGTGAGGTCGAGCGTGTACTTCTTCAGCGCCTCGCGCTGGCCCTCGGCATCGGCCGAGTCGACCTTCTGGCCGCCGCGCACCGCCTCGATCGCGGTCTCCAGCGCCTTGCGGGTCAGGCCATGCTTGCGGGCCAGGCCGCCGGTGTCGCCCTTGTGGTCGGCCAAGGCCAGCAGGAAGAGCTCGGAGGCGATGAACTGGTCGCCGCGCTTGAGCGATTCCTTCTCGGCGGCCTGCAGCAGCGCGACGGTGTCGCGCCCGGCCTGCACCGCCTCGCCACCCTGCACCTGGGGCAGCTTGCCGAGCTCGGCCTCGACGGCGGTCTGCAGAGCGGTCACGTTGACGCCGGCGCGCGCCAGCAGCGGCTTCGGGCCATCGGCCTGGGCCAGCATCGCGAGCAGCAGGTGGGCAGGTTCGATGTAGGGGTTGTCGCGGCCGAGGGCCAAGGTCTGGGCCTCGGCCAGGGCTTCCTGGAACTTGGTGGTGAGCTTGTCGAGTCGCATCGTGAAATCTCCGGTCTGGCGGGGAGATGGCCCCACAGCCTGACATTTCAAGCGGCGCCCGGCTTGACCTGGCGCAAGAGCGGCGTCAGCGGCCTGCCCAGAGCGCTTGGCCGAGCGCCCAGCCTAGCGCCGCGCAGGCCAGCGAACCCACCAAATGCGCGAGCGTGTGGCCCAGCGCCAGCCCCCAGGCGCCACGCTGCAGCAGTTGCAGCGACTCGACCGAAAACGCCGAGAAGGTCGTGAAGCCGCCGAGCAGCCCGGTGACCAGCAGCAGCTGCAGCAGCGGGTCGGGCCGCTGCGCGAACCAGGCCGCGGCGGCACCGATCGCCAGGCCACCGGCGGCGTTGACCGCCAGCGTGCCGAGCGCGAAGCCGCTCCACGCCGGGTTGAGCCACAGGCCGGTAAGCCAGCGCAGCAGGCCCCCGGCGGCGGCGCCCCCCGCCACGCACAGCGCTGCCGGCAGCGTCACGCTCACGCGTTATCCGCCACGATGCCCCAGCGCTTGAGCGCCTCGTCGTCGGCGCTGCGCGCATCGACCCAGCGTGCGCCCTCGGGCGTGTGTTCCTTCTTCCAGAACGGCGCCTGCGTCTTCAGGTAGTCCATCAGGAACTCACAGGCCTGGAAGGCCTGGCCGCGGTGCGCCGAGCTGACCGCCACCATGACGATCTGGTCGCCGACGTCGAGCGGGCCGACGCGGTGGATCACCCGCGCAGCACGGATGTCGAAGCGCTCGAACGCGTGGTCGATCATCGCCTCGATCGCGCGCTCGGTCATGCCGGGGTAATGCTCCAGCTCCATGCGGCTGACGCCGGCGCCGTCGTTGCGGTCGCGCACCGTTCCGATGAAGCTGGCGACCGCGCCCACACCACCGTCGGCGGCGCGCAAGGCCGCCACCTCGGTGCTCAGGTCGAAGTCTTCGGTCTGGATGCGGACGCGCGCGGCACTCATGCGAACGATTCTCGCACCGGGCCTGCGGCCTGGCGTCCGCGCGCCGGGGCGCCCGGCACAGGCCCCTCAGGGCAGTTGCTCGGCCGTGCGAAACGCGACGCACTGCCGGTGCGCGTACCAACGGGGCGTCTCACACTGGGTCTTGACGCACAGGTAGCGCGCGAAGTTGGTGCGCGAGCCGCAGGCCGCGGCCGGGCCGGTGGCACCGGCGGCCGCGCGAGATGCCCTGGACTTGGCGCGGACTGGCTTGGCCGCGGCCGCCGGAGCCGGGGGGGGCTCGGCTGCTGCGACGCGGTCGTCGATGGCCGCGGTCTCCGGTACCGGCTCGACCGGCGCCGGACCGGGCGGCGGATCGTCTGGTGCCGGGCCCGGTGTGGCGAAGGGGGGGGCCACCAGCGGCGTGACGGGTTCGGCCGGTGGCGACGAGGCCGCTTGCGGCAATGCCAACACGACGCCTGCGTCCTTCAGCCCCACCGCGCCGAGCGCCGCCGGGACACCCGCCTGCGCCGACCGCATCGAGACCCATTCGGTCAGCGCCGGCCGCCACCGCTCGTAGGCCCAGGGACCCTGCAGCGCGCCGATCGCCAGCACCGCGCCTGCGGCAGCGCCCGCCAGGGCGGCCGGCCAACGACCGCGCGGCACCGCGGCGACCGACGCCGCCACGCGCGGCGTGGCGGCACCGGGGCGCAGCGCCGTCGGCCCGAGCGGGTCACGGGCCGGGGCGAACGTCGGCTCCTTGACGTGGCGGCGCGGCCGAGCGGCGGCCGGGTCGGCGGTGTCGGCCCGCAGCGGTCGCACCGTCGAGTTGGCCGTCATCCGCTGGATGCCGCCGCCCGGCTCGGCCACAGCGGGTGGCCAGGCCGGCGACATGTCGAACTCGCGCCGGAACTCGGCCACGCTCTGCGGCCGCCGCGCCGGATCGCGTGCCAGCGCCTGGGAGATCGCCGACACGAAGCCGGTCGACCAGCCGCGGGCCGAAGGCAGCGCGGCCAGGTTGTCGAGGGCCACGCCCATCGGCACCGCGCCGGCCGCGCACCAGCGCACCGTGGCGGCAAGCGCATAGAGGTCCGACCAGGGGCCGACCGGCGCACCGAACTCGGGGTTGAGCAGTTCCGGCGCCGTGAAGGCGGCATGCGGCCAGACGGGCGGCCCGGGCAGGCGGGCACCGATCGCGAGTCGCACCGCACCGGGAGCGATCAGGACCGCGGGCCCGTGGGCCTGGATCACGATGCTGTCGGGCTGCACGTTGCCGTGGAGGCCGCCGCTGCCGTGCAAGGCCTCCAGCGCGTCGAGCAGCGGCGTGACCAGGCGACGCAGCCAGGCTTCGGACGGCGGCTCCGTCATTGCGGAGAGCGTCGTCGCCAACGTGCGCCCGGCCACCGCCGCGCACAGGCGGTAGCCGGTGCCGCGCGCCTGCCACACCGCGCCCAGCGGCTGCAGCGAGCCGTGGCCAACCTGCTCGAAGCGCATCGACTCGCGCGCGAAGGCCTGCAGGCCTTCGGTCCACAAGTCCGCGTAGACCGGCGAGCACGGCTGCAGCGAGCCGTCGCCCTGGCGCTGAGCGATGGCCTCGGGCGCGTACTCCTCGACCGTCATCTCGCCGGGCACACCCGGCGCCGTCGCGCCGTAGCAGAAGTGAAAGTCGTCCTGTGCGATCACCCGCTGCAGCACGAAGCTGCCGACGACCGTCCCGAGCGACAGGGGTGCGAGCGGCGACGGAGCGTGTTGCAGCGCGGACAGAACCATACGCGGCAGCTTAGGCGTGCGTCGCGCGTCGCTCCGTTCGCCATCGCACCAAGCGCGAGGTTCGGGCGCGGCGACCGCTGCCGCTCAGGCCGCGGTCACGGGCGGGAAGATCGCCGTCTGGCCGCCGTCGGCGGCGCGGCGCGGCTCAGGAGGTCTCGCCGGTGCGCCGCAGGCGCACGCACTGCGGGTGCGCGTAGAAGCGCGGCGCCTCGCACTGCTTCGTCATGCACCAGTAGAGCGAGAAGTTGCTGCGCGGCGCGCAGGCCGCGGCAGGCGTCGCCGGCAGCGCAGCCGCGGCGCGCTTCTCGGCGGCCGCTCGGGTGCGCGTCGCCGCGGCCGGCGGCTTGGCGCGCGTCGCCGTCGGCCGCGTCTTGGGTGGTGTCGGGGGCGCCGCATTCACCGCCGCCGCAGCAGCGGGTTCCACGCGGTCCGCGGGTGCCGCCGGCGCGGCGATCACCTCGACGCTTGGGGCCATCACCGGGGCCTCGGGGGTGGCTTGGGGTGGGGACAGGACCGCCGGTGCGGCTGCCGCGGGCGTCGACTGCACTGTCGGGGCCTCGGCCGGAACAGGCAGCAGCGCCACCGGCACGGACGAGACGGTCGCAGGCTCCCCGGGCCACGCTGGCAGGCCGGCCCGCTGCGCCAGCGCCGACCACGCCTGCCGGGCCGGATCGGCCAGCCCCTGCAACTCTCCTGCGGCGGCGGCCATGATCGCCGCACCGACGGCCATGCCGCCCAAGGCCCAGGGCCATCGACGCCGCTTCACCACCGGGGCGCGCACGGGCTCGGCACGCTCGATGCCCGGACGCAGCGCACCGATGGGTTCGTGCCGCGGTCCCGGGTCCGGTGACTCGACGGCCAGCCAGGGTGCGGCGCGGCCGTCCGCGCCGTCGGCGACGGATGGCTGCGGCGGGCGTTCGCGCGATGGAGCCGGCGGCGCGTGCTCCCGGGAGGACGCTGCGGGGTGCGCCAGCACCGAAGGCGCTGCGCCCTCTTCCGGGCCGTGGCCGGCATCGTGCGGTGTCGGTCGCTCGGGCGGCGGGATCGCCACCGGCACGGCCTCTTCTTCGGGACGGGCGGGCCGCGGCGCCTGCGCACGCCAGGACGGCGCGGCCGGCAGCGGGCTGTTCAGCCGGTCGAGCGCGGCGCGGAAGGCCGCCACGCTCGCGGGCCGCTCCTGCGGGTCAGGCGACAGGGCCTGGTCGATGGCCGCCGCCATGCCGGCGCCGAGCCCGGCGGCGCCGGGCGTGGTGGCCAGCGGCGCGGCCGACGCCGATGGCGCCTGCCCGGTCAGGCCGTAGCGCAGAACCGCCGCCAGCGCGTACACGTCGCTGGCCGGCCCCGGCGACGCCCGTCGCCGGGGCTCGAAGGTCTCCGGTGCGCGGAACGCCGGTTCCGGCCATGCCGCGTGCCAAGGCGCGACCGACGCGATGGCCGTCCCGGCGGCGCCGAAGTCGAGCAGCATCACCTGCCCGCCGGCGCCGAGGATGATGTTGCCGGGCCGCACGTTGCCATGCACCAGGCCGGCCGCATGCACGCGCTCGAGCGCGCCGGCCAGCGGCTCGAACAGCCGGCGCAGCCAGGCCTCGTCGGGCTCCTCGCGCAGCGTGGGGCGCAGCACGGAGAGCAACTCGCCGTTCAGGTCCAGCCGCAAGCGGTAGGCCGAGCCGCGCGCGCGCCAGATCGGGCCGATCCGCAGCAGCGCCGGGTGGGCGAGCCGCGACAGTTGCTCGGACTCCTCCAGAAAGGCATGCAGGCCGGCGTCGAACAAGCCGGCCTGGCTGCGGTCGCGCGGGCCGAGCACACCGTCGTCGCCGCGTGCCGCGATGCGCTCGGGGAGGTACTCCTCGATCGTGACCTCGACGTCGGAGGCGCTGGCGCGCGCCGCATAGCGCACGGCGAACGCGTCGCGCTCGCGCACACGGGTCAGCACGAAGCTGCCGATCGCGGTGCCCGCGGGCAGGACATCATCGCTCGGCGGGCTCGCGCCGACCAGCAAAGCCTCCAGGCGGTGGGGGCGTGCTGGGTCCGCAGGGGGCCAGGTGGCGTCAGTGACGGGCATGGGCAGTCCGAGGCATGGAAGCACCTCAGACTAGAACCGACGCCGCGTCCACGGCGTAGCAAGTGGTATCGATTTGTGCGCCGCACCAAACCGGTGAGGCCGCCGCGGCGCTCAGCCGCCGGTCACCGGCGGGAAGAAAGCGACCTCGGCCCCCTCCTCGACCACGGCCGATTCGTCGGCCATCACCTGGTTCAGCGCCGCGCGCAGCGCGCGGCCGCGGCCCAGTGCTTCGGCATGCGAGCCGCCGCGCGCGATCAGTGCGTCGCGCAGCGCGCCGAGCGTGCTGCCGGCCGGTAACTCGACGGTCTCACCGGCCCCCAGGGCCTCGCGGATGGAGGCGAAATAGCGCACTTGCAGCTTCATGACATCCATTCACCGAACGGCACGAAGCGTACCGCGTCGCCACGGGCGATGGCCTGCCCCGGCGGGTTGTCGATCAGGCCATCGGCCCAGACGGCCGAGGTCAGCACGCCCGAACTCTGGTTCGCAAACAGGTCCAGGCCGCCGTCGGCATTGCGGCGCGCGCGCAGGAACTCGCGGCGGGCGTCGGGCTTGGGCCAGTCGAAGTCGGCACGCAGCGTGAGGCCGACGGGTTCGTGCTGCTCGATGCCCTGCAGCGCCAGAAGCACCGGCCGCACCGCGAGCAGGAAGGTCACGAAGCTCGACACCGGGTTGCCCGGCAGGCCGATCAGCAGCGCCTCGCCGCCGCCCTGACGCCGCACCGAGCCGAACGCGAGCGGCTTGCCGGGCTTGATCGCGATCTGCCACAGGTCCAGCCGGCCCTCGGCCTGGGCCGCGGGCCGCAGGTGGTCCTCCTCGCCGACCGAGACGCCGCCGGAGGTGAGGATCAGGTCGTGGCCGGCCGCGGCCGAACGCAGCGCGTCGCGCGTGGCGTCGAGCCGGTCGGGCACGATGCCGAGGTCGCTGACCTCGCAGCCGGCTGCCTGCAGCAGCGCACGCAGCGTGTAGCGGTTGGAGTTGTAGATCGCGCCGGGCTTCAAGGGCTCGCCGGGCATCACCAGCTCGTCGCCGGTCGAGAACAGCGCGACACGCGGGCGGCGCAGTACCGTCAGCGCCGCGGCGCCGACCGAGGCCGCGAGGCCGAGCGCCTGCGGCGTGAGCCGGGTGCCACGCGACAGCACGACACTGCCGGCGCGCACGTCCTCGCCGCGGCGGCGGATCCACTGGCCGGCCGGCGGCTGGGCGTTGACGCGCACCGCGCCGCCGTCCAGCGCCTCGCACTGCTCCTGCGGCACCACGGCATCGGCGCCTTCGGGCACCGGCGCGCCGGTGAAGATGCGCGCGGCGCTGCCCGGCGCCAGCACCGCGCCGACCTGGCCGGCCGCGATGCGCTGGCTGACCGGCAGCACGGCGCCGGCCGCGGGCACGTCGGCGACGCGCAGCGCGTAGCCGTCCATCGAGGTGTTGTCGTGCGGCGGCACGTCGAGCTGCGAGCGCACCTCGGCCGCGAGCACGCGGCCGAGCGCGACGAAGGTCGAGACCGTCTCGGTGTCAGCCAGTGCCGTCGTGCCGGCGACCAGGCGCTCCAGCGCCTGCGGCAGACTCAACATAGGCGGCTTCGTTGTCGGCATCGTCATAGGGGCTGCGGTAGGCGTGGCGGTCGGCGTGGGCAAGCAGCCACGCGGTCACCGCGTCGGCGTCGTTGAGGTCGAGCACCGGCAGCGCCGTGGGCACCGGCAGGGCCTCGGGGCTGTCGGTCGCGATCGCGACGACGAAGGGATCGTTCGGGTACTGCACGCGCTGGCCGGTGGCGGCACGCCAGATCTCGATCTTCAGCAGATCGGCGTGCTTGAAGCCCTCGACCAGCACCCAGTCGGCCGCCGACAGTTCCGCGATCAGCTGGTGGGCGTTCGGGTCGGCCTCGACCTCGTACTCGCGGATCTTCGCGAGCCGCCGGTTCGACGCGATCACCACCTCGTAGGCGCCGGCCGCGCGGTGGCGGTGCGAGTCCTTGCCGGGCTGGTCGATGTCGAAGTGGTGGTGGGCATGCTTGACGACCGAGACGCGATGGCCCGCGAAGCGCAGCCGCGCCACGAGCTGCTCGACCAGCGTGGTCTTGCCCGATCCGGAGTAGCCGCAGAAGCCGACGACGTTCATGACGCGCAATTTTCGGCGATGCAGGCCTTCACGGCCTCCACGCTCACCGGCATGACCTTGAAGCGCCTGGGGAGGCTCTCCAGCCCCTCCAGCGCCGCCGGGCGCTCCGGGTCGCGGCCCAGCGCCTCGCGGATGGTCGCGGCGAACTTGATAGGCAGCGCGGTCTCCAGCACCAGCGTCGTCGCGCCTGGCGTGGGGTGCTCGCGGGCCACCTTCAGGCCGTCGGCGGTGTGCGGGTCGATCGTGACGCCGTGGCGATCAAAGGTGTCGCGGATCGTCGCCACGCGGTCGGCATGCGTGCTGCGGCCGGAGACGAAGCCGAAGCCGCGCACGCGGGCGAACTCCTCGGCCGTCAGTTCGAAGCCGCCGCGTGCCACGTCCACGCCGAACAGCCGTTTCGTGCGCGCGGCATCGCGGCCCAGCAGGTCGAACACGAAGCGCTCGAAGTTGCTGGCCTTCGAGATGTCCATCGACGGACTCGAGGTCTCGTGCGTCTCGGCCGCCGCGCGCACCCGGTAGCGGCCGGTGCGGAAGAACTCGTCGAGCACATCGTTCTCGTTGGTCGCGACGATGAGCTTCTCGATCGGCAAGCCCATCATGCGCGCCACATGGCCGGCGCAGACGTTGCCGAAGTTGCCCGAGGGGACGGCGAAGCTGACGCGCTCGTCGTTCGTCTTCGTCGCCTGGAAGTAGCCGGCGAAGTAGTAGACGACCTGGGCCAGCAGCCGCGCCCAGTTGATCGAGTTGACGGTGCCGATGCGGTACTTGCGCTTGAACTCGAGGTCGTTGCTGACCGCCTTGACGATGTCCTGGCAGTCGTCGAACACGCCCTCGACCGACAGATTGTGGATGTTCGCGTCTTGCAGGCTGAACATCTGCGCCTGCTGGAAGGGGCTCATGCGGCCGTGCGGGCTGAGCATGAAGACGCGCACACCCTGCTTGCCGCGCATCGCGTACTCGGCCGCGCTGCCGGTGTCGCCCGAGGTCGCGCCGAGGATGTTCAGCGTCTCGCCGCGGCGCGCCAGTTCGTACTCGAACAGGTTGCCGAGCAGCTGCATCGCCATGTCCTTGAAGGCGAGCGTCGGGCCATTGGACAGGGCCTGCAGCGCGAGACCGGGCTCGAGCGGCTTGAGCGGCGTGATCGCCGGCGTTCCGAAGACCTCGGTCGTGTAGGTCTTGCGCACCAGCATGCGCAGGTCCCCGGGCGGGATGTCGCCGATGTAGAGCGAAAGGATCTCGAACGCGAGGTCGGCATAGGACAGCGCGCGCCAACGCGCCAGCGTCGCGTCGTCGATGCGGGGGTAGCGCTCGGGCAGGTACAGGCCGCCGTCCGGCGCCAGGCCTTCGAGCAGGATGTCTGAGAAGCCGCGCGGCGTGGTGTCGCCGCGGGTGCTGAGGTAGTTCACGTCAAGACTCTCCGCGCCCAGCCTCACAGGCCGACGCCGTAGACGATCAGGTCAAGATACAGCCGCGCGCCGAGCAGCGCGACGAAGCCGCCGACCAGCAGCAGCCAGTGCAGCGGCTGCCGGCCGATCGCATCGGTGGCCTGCAGCGCCCAGAACCAGCCGGCCGCAGCGCCGCTCGTCCCCGCCACGTTCAGCGCCCAGTGGCCGGCCGTGAGCGCCGGCCACAGCACGCCGCCGACCACCACGGCCAGCAACAGCGCCAGCTCCAGCGGCTTGTAGCCAAGCCCGCACAGCCGCACCAGCGCGACCAGCGTCAGCGCCGTCACGACCGTGGGCATCGCGCCGCGGCTCCATTCAGGACAACTCTTCCTTGCGGATGCGCACGATCGGCGCCAGCACGGTGGGCAGCGCCTGCATCTGCGCCAGCGCCGCATTCATGCGGCCTTCGAGCGTGTCGTGGGTGAGGATGATCAGGTCGGTCTGGCGCTCACCCTCGGCCGACTCGCGCTGCAGCACCGCGTCGATCGAGATGTCGTTGTCGGCCAGGATGCCGGTGATCTTGGCCAGCACGCCTGCCTCGTCGGCCACCTGCAGGCGCAGGTAGAAGGACGTGATGACCTGCTCGATCGGCAGCACCGGCGTCGCGTGCAGCGAATCCGGCTGGAAGGCCAGCGAGGGCACGCGGTGGTCGGGGTCGGCGGTGACCAGCCGGGTCACGTCCACCAGGTCGGCGATCACCGCCGACGCGGTCGGCTCGGCGCCGGCGCCCTTGCCGTAGTACAGCGTGCTGCCGACGGCATCGCCCTGCACCACCACGGCGTTCATGGCGCCCTCGACGTTGGCAACCAGCCGCGTGGAAGGGATCAGCGTCGGGTGCACGCGCAGCTCGATGCCGCCCGCGTCGTCGCGCCGCTTCGTGATGCCCAGCAGCTTGATGCGGTAGCCGAGCTGCTCGGCGTAGCGGATGTCGGCCGCCTGGAGCTTGGTGATGCCCTCGGTGTAGGCCCGCTCGAACTGCACCGGCGTGCCGAAGGCGATCGCGCTCATGATCGTCGCCTTGTGCGCGGCGTCGATGCCCTCGATGTCGAAGGTCGGGTCGGCCTCGGCATAGCCCAGCGCCTGGGCCTGCTTGAGCACGGTGTCGAAGTCCAGCCCCTTCGAGCGCATCTCCGACAGGATGAAGTTGGTCGTGCCGTTGATGATGCCGGCGATCCAGGCGATGCGGTTGGCCGCGAGGCCCTCGCGCAGCGCCTTGATGATCGGGATGCCGCCGGCCACCGCCGCCTCGAAGGCCACGACCACGCCCTTGGCGCGCGCCGCCGCGAAGATCTCGGTGCCATGCACCGCGAGCAGCGCCTTGTTGGCGGTGACCACATGCTTGCCGGCGGCGATCGCTTCGAGCACCAGCGCCTTGGCGATGCCGTAGCCGCCGATCAGCTCGACGACGATGTCGATCTGCGGGTTGGCGATGACCTGGCGCGCGTCGCCGACCACCTCGACGCCCGGGCCGACGATGGCTCTGGCGCGCGCGACGTCGAGGTCCGCGACCATCGTGATCTCGATGCCGCGGCCTGCGCGGCGGCGGATCTCTTCCTGGTTGCGGCGCAGCACCTCGAAGGTGCCGCCGCCGACGGTGCCGATGCCGAGCAGGCCGACCTGGATGGGTTTCATCAAAGGAACGCTCATTGCGAGTGACGCTTTCGGTAATGCGCGAGAAAGCGCTCGATGCGACCGAGCGCGTCGCCCAGGTCATCGGTGTTCGGAAGGAAGACGACGCGGAAATGATCCGGCGTCGGCCAGTTGAAGCCGGTGCCCTGGACGATCAGCACCTTCTCCTCGGCCAGCAGCTCGTAGGCGAACTGCTGGTCATCCTGGATCGGATAGATCTTGGGGTCCAGACGCGGGAACATGTAGAGCGCCGCTTTCGGCTTGACCACGCTGACGCCGGGGATCGCACTCAGCATCTCGTAGGCCATGTCGCGCTGGCGCGTGAGCCGGCCGTGCGGCGCCACCAGATCCTTGATGCTCTGGTAGCCGCCGAGCGCGGTCTGGATTGCGAGCTGGCCCGGCGTGTTGGAGCACAACCGCATCGAGGCCAGCATGTTCAGCCCCTCGATGTAATCCTGGGCGTGGCGCTTCTCGCCCGACACCACCATCCAGCCGGCACGGTAGCCGCAGGAGCGGTAGTTCTTGGACAGGCCGTTGAAGGTGACGAACAGCACGTCGTCGGCCAGCGAGGCGATGCTGGTGTGGGTGTTGCCGTCGTACAGCGTCTTGTCGTAGATCTCGTCGGCAAACACGATCAGCTGGTGCTGGCGCGCGATCTCGACGATCTCGCGCAGGAAGCTCTCCGGGTAGAGCGCGCCGGTCGGGTTGTTCGGGTTGATGACGACGATGGCGCGCGTGTTCGGCGTGATCTTGCGGCGGATGTCGGCCAGGTCGGGCAGCCAGTCGGACTGCTCGTCGCACATGTAGTGCACCGGGTTGCCGCCGGAGAGCGACACCGCCGCGGTCCACAGCGGGTAGTCGGGCGCCGGAACCAGCACCTCGTCGCCGTTGTCGAGCAGCGCGTTCAGGCTCATCACGATCAGCTCGGACGCGCCATTGCCGAGGTAGACGTCGTCGACGCCGACGCCGGCGATGTTCTTTTCCTGCGTGTAGTGCACGACCGCGCGGCGCGGCGCGAACAGTCCCTTGCTGTCGGTGTAGCCGGCCGTGTGCGAGAGGTTGCGGATCATGTCCTGCACGATCTCGTCGGGCGGGTCGAAGCCGAACACGGCCAGGTTGCCGATGTTCAGCTTGATGATCTTGTGGCCCTCTTCCTCCATCTGCCGGGCCTTGTCGAGCACCGGGCCACGGATGTCGTAGCAGACGTTGGCGAGCTTGCTGGACTTGGCGATCGGCTTGGACACGCAGGGGCTTTCGGCGGCGGTGGACCTAAAATTTTCCCATGAAATTGCAGCCCGACCGCATCGCCGCACCCAACGTCATCGGGGGCTACAACGCCGCCAGCGTCGACATCGGCGCGCGCAGCTGGACCGAGAGCCTGCTGCTGCCCTGGGCCGGCGAGGTGCAGGCCTGGGACGGCGCATCCTTCGAGACGCTGGCCGCAGCGCATTTCGAGCGTGCCGCGGCCTTCGGCCCCGAACTGGTGCTGTTCGGCAGCGGCCGGCGGCTGCGCTTCCCGCGCCCCGAGTGGCTGCGCCCGCTGATCGATCGGCGCATCGGCATCGAGACGATGGACACGCGCGCCGCCTGCCGCACCTACAACCTGCTGGTCGCCGAGGGACGCAGCGTGGTGGCGGCGCTGCTGCTGGAGCCGGCGGACTGAAGGCGGCGGAGACTTATAATTCCAAGCTTGCCGCGTTCGGCGCGCTCACCCGCAACACCCTACATGACGCCCGCCCTCAACAAAACCCTACCGGACTTTGAAGCGCAGGCCACCGGCGGCGTGACTTTCACGCCCCAGGCCTACTTGGGCCAGACGGTTGTCCTTTATTTCTATCCCAAGGACAACACCCCCGGCTGCACCACCGAGGCAATGCAGTTCCGCGACCGCCACAAGGACTTCCTGAAGTCCGGCGCAGTCGTGTTCGGCGTCTCGCGCGACAACATGGCCTCGCACGAGAAGTTCAAGCAGAACCTCGAGCTGCCCTTCGAGCTGATCGCCGACACCGAGGAGAAGCTCTGCCACATGTTCGGCGTGGTCAAGAACAAGATCATGTACGGCAAGAAGGTCAAGGGCATCGAGCGCAGCACCTTCCTGATCGACCCGCAGGGCGTGCTGGTGGCCGAATGGCGCGGCATCAAGGTCGCCGGCCATGTGGACGAAGTGCTCAAGGCCGTCAAGACGATCAAGAAGGCCGCCTGAGCCGCCGCGACGCCCTGTCACGACAGGGTCGTTGCCGGCCCGCACGCGATATGCATAATGGCCCCATGCATGTGAGTTTCTCACCGCATCCACGCAAGCCGCACAGCTGACTGTGCGGCTTTTTGTTTTCTACGGCCCCGGAAGTCCATGCCCCTGCCCAAGCCCCCCGCCAAGAAAGCCTCCCTTCTCAGCGCCAGCGACTTCGATTCCCAGGCCGTCCCCAAACCGGGCCAGCGCCCGACCCAGCAGCAAGCCCCGGATGCCGGCGGCACCCTGCTCGACCTGTTCGACCCCCATCCCAAGACGCCGAGCGCGAAGGCCGCGCCGGTCGTGACGCCGCCAGCGCCCAGCGCGCTGCCGCACAAGACCGCGAGCCGCGCCGCCACGCCCGAGCCGCGTGCGCGCAAGCCACGCGCCACCGGTCCGGCCAAGCTGTTCGTTCTCGACACCAATGTGCTGATGCACGACCCGATGTCGCTGTTCCGCTTCGAGGAACACGACATTTATCTGCCGATGATCACGCTCGAGGAACTCGACGGCCACAAGAAGGGCATGAGCGAGGTCTCGCGCAACGTGCGCCAGGTCAGCCGCGAGCTCGACGCGCTGGCGGGCGGGCCTGACGCCTCCCAGCTGCACGCCGAGGACGGCATCCCGCTGGCCAAGACCGGCCACAAGGAGGCCGGCGGCAAGCTGTTCTTCCAGACCCTGCTGCTCGACGTCAAGCTCCCCGACGGCCTGCCCCAGGGCAAGGCCGACAACCAGATCCTCGGCGTGGTCAAGGCGCTGCGCGAGAAGCACCCGCAGCGTGATGTGGTGCTGGTGTCCAAGGACATCAACATGCGCGTCAAGGCGCGCGCGCTCGGCCTGCCGGCCGAGGACTACTTCAACGACAAGACGCTCGAAGACGGCGACCTGCTCTACACCGGCGTGCTGGCGCTGCCGGCCGACTTCTGGGAGCGCCACGGCAAGACGATGGAGAGCTGGCAGCAGGGCGGCCACACCTACTACCGCATCGCCGGGCCGCTGGTGCCGGTGCTGATGGTCAACCAGTTCGTCTACCTCGAGCAGCCCGGCGCCGCGCCGCTGTACGCCAAGGTCACCGAGATCACCGGCAAGACCGCAGTGCTGAAGACGCTGAAGGACTACTCGCACGGCAAGAACGCGGTCTGGGGCGTGACCGCGCGCAACCGCGAGCAGAACTTCGCGCTGAACCTGCTGATGGACCCGGACTGCGACTTCATCACCCTCACCGGCACGGCGGGCACCGGCAAGACGCTGATGACGCTGGCCGCGGGCCTGTCGCAGGTGATGGACGACCGCCGCTACACCGAGATCATCGTCACCCGCGTGACGGTGCCGGTCGGCGAGGACATCGGCTTCCTGCCGGGCACCGAGGAAGAGAAGATGGGCCCGTGGATGGGCGCGCTCGACGACAACCTCGAGGTGCTGTCCAAGAACGACTCCGGCGCCGGCGAATGGGGCCGTGCCGCGACCAACGACCTGGTGCGCAGCAAGATCAAGATCAAGAGCCTGAACTTCATGCGCGGGCGCACCTTCCTGAACAAGTTCGTGCTGATCGACGAGGCGCAGAACCTCACGCCCAAGCAGATGAAGACGCTGATCACGCGCGCCGGTCCGGGCACCAAGATCGTCTGCCTGGGCAACCTGGCGCAGATCGACACGCCCTACCTGACCGAGGGCAGCTCGGGCCTGACCTTCGCAGTCGACCGCTTCAAGGGCTGGCCGCACAGCGGCCACGTGATGCTGGCGCGCGGCGAGCGCTCGCGGCTCGCGGACTACGCGTCGGACGTGCTCTGATCAGCGCCTGAATCCTCCGGACTCCAGCACGAAGAACTGCGGTCCCAGGCCCTTCAGCGGCTCGCGCAGCTTGTCGATCTCGGCGGCCGGGCCGTGCACCTCGAGGCGGGTGATGTCGGCGAGCTTCAACGCCTCGCCGAGGATCGCGCCGACGTTGTCGAGGTGGGCCAGGAGGCCCGCGGCGTCCTCGTAGCCCTCGCGGCAGTGCGCCGCGTCGCCGTCGAAGCTGAAGGCGTAGTGCAGGCACTTCGGCTCCTTCCTCGTCGCTTCGACGAAGCGCGGGCCGAGGGCCTTGAACTCGGCCAGCTTGCCGGCGTGGACCTTGAAATAGGGCACCAGGGTGCAGCAGGTGTCGGGGGCGCTCATCGGGGTCTCCTTCGGGCGGGGATCGCCGAACCTTAGCGGAGCAGCCCCGGGCGGCGGGAAGGGATTTGCCCTGGGGTACTGTTTTTATATACAGTATCTTTCCCTCCCGACGCCATGTTGTCCGTCCTGCCCGCCCCGATCGACCTCGCCGCCCTCGAAGGGCGGCTGCTGTGGCGCGCCGGCCGGATGGCCGAACCGCCGGCACTGACCGCCGCCACCGGTTGGGCCGCACTGGACGCCGAGCTGCCCGGCGGCGGCTGGCCGCTCGCCGGCATGACCGAGCTGCTGATCGAGCCGGCCGGCGGCGAGCTGGCCCTGCTCGCGCCCTGGCTCGGCCGCGGCCGCGAGCCGCTGTTGTGGATCGCCCCGCCCGGCTGGCCCTGCGTGGCAGCGCTGCGCTCGCTCGGGCTCGCGGTGGAGCGCCTGGTCTGCGTCGACCCGGCCCGCGCCGCCGACGCCGCCTGGGCCGCCGAGCAGGGCTTGCGCGCCGGCCGCTGCGCCGCGGTGCTGTGGTGGCAGGCGGGCCCGATCGCCGCGGCGACGCTGCGCCGCCTGCACCTGGCCGCCCAGGCCGGCACGACGCCGCTGATCACGCTGCGCGCCCCCGCCGAGCGGTCGCACAGCAGCCCGGCGCCGCTGCGCCTGGCCTGTGCGCCGCAACCGGACTACCGGCTCGCGGTCGAGGTCTTCAAGCGCCGCGGCCCGCCGATGGCCGCGCCGCTGCGGCTCACCCTGCCCTGGCCGGGCTCGGTGCGGCCGCCCGTTCCGGAGCGTCACGATGCCGTGGATCGCCCTGCACCTGCCCCAGTTGCCGCTGCAAGCCCTGCTCGCCTCGCTGCCCGGGTGTGAGGCGACGCTGCCGCTGGCGGTCGTCGAGCGGCACCGGCTGGTCGGCGCCAGCCGCGCGGCGCGCGCGCGTGGCGTGCAGATCGGCCAGAGCAACGCGACCGCGCTGGCGTTGCTGCCGACACTCGTCGTGCAGCCACGCGATCCGGCGCGCGAGGCCGCCTTCGTCGAGACCCTCGCACTGGCGCTGGCGGCGTTGACACCGCGCCTTGTGCTGGCGCCCAGCGGCGTGCTGCTCGAGGTGGGCTCGACGCTGCGCCTGTTCGGCGGCCTGCGCGCGTTGCAGCGGCGCGCGCTCGCGCTGGCGCAGGACTGCAATGCGCAGGTGCGGCTGGCCTGCGCGCCGACCGCGGCGGCCGCCTGGCTGCTGGCCACCAGCGGCAGCGTGCGGCGGCGCGTGCTGCAGGCCACGAGCTGTGCACGCCGGCTCGACGCGCTGCCGGTCGCGGCGATCGAGGCGCTGCTGCCGCTGGCGACGGCGCAGCGCGAACTGCTGGAGGCGCTCGGCGTGCAGCGCCTCGGCGCGCTGCGGGCGCTGCCGCGCGCCGGGCTGCAGCGGCGCTTCGGCACCGCGCTGACCCGGGTTCTGGACCGCGCCTACGGCGACGCGCCCGAAGTCCACGACTGGTTCGAGCCGCCCGAGCGCTTCGCGCTGAAGCGCGAGCTGCTGCAGCGCGCCGACAACGCCGAAGTGCTGGTCGCCGCTACGCAGGCGCTGCTGCCGGCGTTGACCGGCTGGCTGCAGCGGCGCTGGCAGGCCGCCACCGTGCTGGTGCTGCGGCTCGGCCACGAGCGGGGTCGTGAACCGGCGCCCGACACCCTGCTGTGGCTGCAGCTGTCGACGCCGAGCCGCGATGCTGTCCAGCTCGCGCTGCTGTGGCGCGAGCGGCTGCAGCGTCAGGTGCTGATCGCGCCGGTCTACGAGATCGAGTTGCTGCTTGAAGCCGCGGTGCCCGACGGCGGCCGCCCCGGCGAGCTGCTGGCGCTGCCCGGACAGGGCGAGGATGAGCGCGCCGCGCTGCTCGACCGGCTGGTCGCACGGCTCGGGCCGCAGCGGGTGCAGCGCTGGCAGCCGCTGGCCGACCACCGGCCCGAGCGGGCCCAGCGCGCGCGGCCGGTCCACGAGGCCGTCACGCCGGCACCGGCCGACCCCGCCGCGCCGCCGCGCCCGGCCTGGCTGCTGCCGGCGCCCGAGCCGCTGGGTCACGACGCGCTCGGCCGGCCGCGGCATGGCGGCGACACGCTGCGGCTGTGCTCGCGCGCCGAGCGCATCGAGTCGGGCTGGTTCGACGGCGCGCTGGTGCGACGCGACTACCACGTCGCCGAGGGCAGCGACCACCGGCTGCGCTGGGTCTATCGCGAGCACCCGGCCGGCGGCTGGTTCCTGCACGGCTGGTTCGGATGAAACCGCTTCGCGCCCATGCCCCAGCCCGCCCACCCCAAGGCGCCGAAGCCGGCGCCGCCGCCCGAGCCGCCGCCGCAGGTCAATGCCCCCGGCCTGCCGGCCTATGCCGAGCTGCACTGCCGCAGCAACTACAGCTTCCTGACCGGCGCCTCGCACCCGGCCGAGCTGGTCGCGCGCGCCGCCCAGCTCGGCTACACGGCGCTCGCGATCACCGACGAGTGTTCGGTGGCCGGCGTGGTACGGGCGCACGAGGCCTGGAAGGCCGAGCGCGACGCGGGCCGGTCACTCCAGCTGCTGATCGGCGCCGAGTTCACGCTCGAGGCCTCGGCGGCCGAGCCCGGCTGCCGCCTGGTGCTGATCGCGATGGACCGCGAGGGCTATGCGCAACTCGGCGGCCTGATCACGCTCGGCCGCAGCCGCAGCGCCAAGGGCCGCTACCGCCTCGCGGTCGGCGACCTCGACGCTCCGCTGGCCGGCGCCGGTCACGCCCGAGGCCTGCCGAACTGCCTGGCGCTGCTGGTGCCGCGGCGCGAGGACGGCGAGGCCATGCTGCGCGTCCAGGCCCTCGGCCTGGCGACGCGCTTCGGCGACCGCGCCGCGATCGCGGTCACGCTGCTGCGCCACGCCGACGACGACGCGCAGGTGGCGCGGCTGCTCGCCGCCTCGGCCGCGAGCGGCGTGCCGCTGGCGGCCGCCGGCGACGTGCTGATGCACGCGCGCTCGCGCAAGCCGCTGCTCGACACGCTGACGGCGATCCGCCTGAAGCGCACCGTGGCCGACTGCGGCCTCGCGCTCGCGCGCAACGGCGAGCAGCACCTGCGCCCTCGCTCGACGCTGGCGCGGCTGCTGCGCTCCGAGTGGCTGGCGCATGGCGTGGCACTGGCCGGGCGCTGCCGCTTCACGCTCGACGAGCTGCGCTACGAGTACCCGGACGAGATCGTGCCGGCCGGACTCGGCGCGGCCGAGCATCTGCGCCAGCTCACCGAAGCAGGTGCGCGTGACCGCTACCCGAACAGCGTGCCGCAGGCCGTGCACGTGCAGATCGAGCGCGAGCTCGCGCTGATCGGTCGCAAGCGCTACGAGGCCTTCTTCCTGACCGTGCACGACATCGTGCGTTTCGCGCGCTCGCAGGGCATCCTGTGCCAGGGCCGCGGCTCGGCGGCCAACTCGGCGGTGTGCTACTGCCTGGGCATCACCGCCGTCGACCCGACGAAGACCACGCTGCTGTTCGAGCGCTTCATCAGCGAGGAGCGCAACGAGGCGCCGGACATCGACGTCGACTTCGAGCACGAGCGTCGCGAGGAGGTGATCCAGTACGTCTACCGCAAGTACGGCCATCACCGCACCGCGCTCGCCGCGGCGCTGATCACCTACCGCACGCGCAGCGCGGTGCGCGACGTCGGCAAGGCCCTGGGCCTGGACGAGGGGCGCATCGCGCGGCTGGCGCGCAGCCACCAGTGGTTCGACGATCCTTCGTTGCTGCACGAACGCCTGCTCGACGCCGGCTTCGAGCCCGAGGCGCCGGTCGTGCGGCAATGGCTGGACCTGAGCGCGACGCTGAGCGGCTTCCCGCGCCACCTGTCGCAGCATGTCGGCGGCTTCGTGATCGCGCGCGACGAGCTCTCGCGCATGGTGCCGATCGAGAACGCAGCGATGGAAGGCCGACGCGTGATCCAGTGGGACAAGGACGACCTCGAATCGCTCGGCCTGCTCAAGGTCGACGTGCTCGCGCTCGGCATGCTGACGGTGCTGGCGCGCAGCTTCGGCTTCCTGCGCGAGCTGCGCGGCCGCGCCTGGGGTCTGGCCGACGTGCCGGGCGAGGACGCGGCGACCTACGACATGATCTGCCGCGCCGACACCGCCGGGGTGTTCCAGATCGAGAGCCGAGCCCAGCAGAGCATGCTGCCGCGGCTGAAACCGCGCGTGTTCTACGACCTGGTGATCGAAGTCGCGATCGTGCGCCCGGGGCCGATCAGCGGCGGCATGGTCCACCCCTACCTGAAGCAGCGCGAGCTGCAACGCGCAGGCCGCCTGCCCGAGCCCGAGTACCCGGCGCTGTGGGAGGCGCTCAAGCGCACGCTCGGCATCCCGATCTTCCAGGAGCAGGTGATGCAGGTCTGCATGATCGCCGCCGACTTCAGCGGCGGCGAGGCCGACGCGCTGCGCCGCGCGATGGCGGCCTGGAAGCGCAAGGGCGGTGTGCACCACTTCCGCGACCGCATCGTCGGACGCATGGTCGCCAAGGGCTACGACCCCGCGTTCGCCGAGCGCCTCTTCGAGCAGATCAAGGGCTTCGGCGACTACGGCTTCCCGGAGAGTCACGCCTACAGCTTCGCGCTGCTGGCCTATGTGAGCGCCTGGCTCAAGTGCCACGAGCCGGCGGTCTTCCTGGCCGCGCTGCTGAACTCGCAGCCGATGGGCTTCTACTCGCCGTCGCAGCTGGTGCAGGACGCCAGGCGGCACGGCGTCGAGGTGCGCGCGGTCGACGTGCGCACAAGCGGCTGGGATTGCAGCCTCGAAGCCATTGCCGACCAACGCCGGCCCGCCGTGCGCCTGGGCCTGCGGCTGCTCAAGGGCATGGAGCGGTCGGCGGCCGAGCGGCTGGTGGCGGCGCGCGCGCAGGCGCCCTTCTCGGACCTCGACGACCTGGCGCGCCGCGCGGCGCTCGACGCACCGGCGCTCCAGGTGCTGGCGCGCGCCGACGCACTGGCCGGCCTGGCCGGCCACCGCCGCCAGCAGGCCTGGCTGGCCACCGGGCAGTCGCGGCGCACCGCCCTGCTGGCCGAAGCCCCGCAGCCGGACGAGCCGCTCTCGCTGCCCGCCGCGCCCGAGAGCGAGGAGATCCGCCTCGACTACACCACCACCGGCCTGACGCTGCGCCGCCACCCGCTCGCGCTGCTGCGCGAGCGCCTCGCGCAGCGCGGCTGCCGCAACGCACGCGAGCTCGGAGCGCTGCGCGACGGCGCCCGCGCGCGCGCCTGCGGCATCGTCGTGATGCGCCAGCAGCCCGAGACGGCGAAGGAAACGATGTTCGTCACGCTCGAGGACGAGACCGGCTCGGTCAACGTGATCGTCTGGAAGCGCGTGCGCGAACAGTACCGCCAGGCGCTGCTCGCCTCACGGCTGCTGGCGGTGGCCGGGCAGTGGCAGAAGACGCCCGAGGGCGTGATGCATCTGGTCGCGCGGCATCTGGAGGACCTGACGCCCTGGCTCGGGCGGCTGGGCACGTCCTCGCGCGACTTCCACTGAGCTTCAGTAGTCGCTGCCGGCGCTGCCCGGCGCGAGGTTGTCGAACTTGGTCAGCGGCTTCAGGAAGGTCAGCTTCACGGTGCCGACCGGGCCGTTACGCTGCTTCGCGATGATGATCTCGGCGACGCCCGGCTCCTTGGACGCCTCCTTGTTGTAGTAGTCGTCGCGGTAGATGAACATGATCACGTCGGCATCCTGCTCGATCGCACCCGACTCGCGCAGGTCGCTCATCATCGGCCGCTTGTCGGTGCGGCTCTCGACGCTGCGGTTGAGCTGCGACAGCGCGATGACCGGGCACTTCAGCTCCTTGGCCAGCGACTTCAGGCCACGCGAGATCTCGCCCAGCACGGTGGCGCGGTTCTCCTCGTTGCTGCTGGAGCCGCTCATCAGCTGCAGGTAGTCGACCACGATCAGCCCGAGCTTGCCGCACTGGCGCGCCTGGCGGCGCGCGCGGGCGCGCAGTTCGCCCGGCGTGAGCGCCGCGCTCTCGTCGATGAAGATGCTGGCCTTGCCGAGCTTGTCGACGGCCTCGGTCAGGCGGCCCCACTCGTCGTCGCGCAGCTTGCCGGTGCGCAGACCCGACTGGTCGATGCGGCCGAGCGAACCCACCATCCGCAGCGCCAGCTGCGAGGCGCCCATTTCCATCGAGAACACCACCGCCGGCAGGCCCTCGTTGACCGCCACATGCTCGGCGATGTTCAGCGCGAACGCGGTCTTGCCCATCGACGGGCGCGCCGCCAGCACGACCAGGTCGCCGGGCTGCAGGCCCGCCGTCATGCGGTCGAGATCGAAGAAGCCGGTGCGCACGCCGGTCACGTCCTCGGCGCCGTTGTTGGCCAGCTCGGTGACGCGATCGATCAGCTGCACCACCAGCTGGTTCATCGGCATGAAGCCCTCGCGCGTGCGCGAGCCCTCCTCGCCGATGTGCATGATCTTGGTCTCGGCCTCGTCGAGGATCTGCGAGACCGAGCGGCCCTGCGGATTGAAGGCGTTGGTGGCGATCTCGTCGCTGGCGGCCACCAGCTTGCGCAGGATCGCGCGCTCGCGCACGATCTCCGCGTAGCGGCGCAGATTGGCCGCGCTCGGCACGCTCTGCGCCAGCGCGTTCAGGTAGGCGATGCCGCCGACCTCCTCGGCCTTGCCGAGCGACTGCAGCTGCTCGTAGACCGTGATGACGTCGGCCGGCTTGGTCGCGTTGATCAGCCGCCCGATCGCGTCGTAGATGAGGCGGTGCTCGTAGCGGTAGAAGTCGCCGTCGGCGAGCAGGTCGCCGGCACGATCCCAGGCACCGTTGTCGATCAGCAGACCGCCGAGCACGCTCTGCTCGGCCTCGATCGAATGCGGCGGGATGCGCAGCCTGGCGACCTCGTCGTCGGCGTGCGAGTCGGGCCGCGCAGCGGCGCCGCTGAAGAGAGCAGACATCGAAGGATATTAAGTCGATCACCGCCCGCCGGCTGTGGGCAAGGCTGTGGAAATCCGGTGGGATCGCGGTGGAAGGCGGTGGACAGAAAAGCAAAGGGCCGGCAGAGCCGGCCCTTGCTGCGGTGCGGTGCGACCTCAGTCGGTCTCGCCGACCACCGTCACGTTGACGTCGACGACGACATCGGTGTGCAGCGCGACCGTCACGGCGTGCTCGCCGACGGTCTTCAGCGGACCGTTGGGCAGGCGCACCTGGGCCTTGACGACCGCGAAGCCCGCCTTGCCCAGCGCCTCGGCGATGTCGTGGTTGGTGACCGAGCCGAACAGGCGGCCGTCGACGCCGGCCTTCTGCGTGACGCTGACGGTCTTGCCGGCCAGCTTCTCGCCCTCGGCCTGCGAGGCCGCGAGCTTGGCCGCGGCGGCCTTCTCGAGCTCGACGCGCTTGGCCTCGAACTCCTTCACGGCCGCTTCCGTCGCGCGGCGCGCGGCGCCGCTCGGGATCAGGAAGTTGCGGGCGTAGCCGTCCTTGACCTTGACGACCTCACCGAGGTTGCCGAGGTTGGCCACTTTTTCGAGCAGGATGATCTGCATGGTGTCGTCCTCCTCAGACCTTGTGCTGGTCGCTGTACGGCAGCAGGGCCAGGAAGCGCGCGCGCTTGATGCAGGTCGACAGCTGGCGCTGGAAGAAGGCACGCGTGCCGGTCAGGCGCGCGGGCGTGATCTTGCCGTTCTCGGAGATGAAGTCGCGCAGCGTATCGACATCCTTGTAGTCGATCTCGGTGACGCCGGTGACGGTGAAGCGGCAGAAGCGCTTGCGGCGGAACAGCAGCGATTGCGTGTTGCGCTTGGGCTTCTTGTCCTTGCCGAAACGGCCTTTACCACGGGGCGGGGGCATAGTGAACTCCTGAAATCTGTGATCCGAATCAAAGGGACTGCGGGGGTGACGCGTCGAGCTCGGTGATGTGCAGCAGCACGCCCTTGCCGTTGCGGGTGGGTCCGAGGAAGCCGGCAAAGCCTGCGGTGTCTCCCACCGCCAGCTTCGCGACCTGCTCGGCCACCGCTCCGATCCCCACCGCGCGCATCTCCAGCGAGACCTTGCGGGGGTGTCCGGCTTCCGTCACCTGCGACTCGTGCTTCAAGCTCAAGTCCAGGGCCGGCAGACCGGCGGGCGTGTAGCGCACCGGGCCCCTCTCCACCACCTGCGCCTGCAGAACCACGCGGTTCATGCACGCTCCGGCAGCGGGCGGAGCCGCACCGTTCTCAGGCCGCGGCCTCCTGCGGCTGCTGCGGGGCCTTGCGCGATTCCTCGCGCTCGACGGCCTTCATCATCACCGACGGGGCGGTCTCGGCCTTGGTCTTCGCGACGGTCAGGTGGCGCAGCACCGCGTCGTTGAACTTGAAGCCGGTCTCGATCTCCTGCAGCGTTTCCTTGCTGCACTCGATGTTCAGGCACAGGTAGTGCGCCTTGGCGAGCTTGTTGATCATGTAGGCCAGCTGGCGCCGACCCCAGTCCTCGACCCGGTGGACCTTGCCGCCGGCGGCCGTGACCAGGCCCTTGTAGCGTTCCAGCATGGCCGGAACCTGCTCGCTTTGATCCGGATGGATCAGCAGCACGATTTCATAGTGACGCATGGTGACTCCTTGTGGATTCCCGCCTTGGCGGGGGAAGCCGCCCCGTAGCGTCAGAGCCGGGTGCGGCAAGGGGAAAACCAAAGATTATAGGCGGAAACGAAAACGGCCCCCGGGATCGCCGGGGGCCGCAGGGAACCGCCGGGCGGGCGCTTCGGGCGCCCACCCGCGGTAGAGCGGGGCTCAGGTGCCCAGGCTCTGCACGGTGTCGCCCTTGATGTTCGGGTAACGCACGTGCTCGATCAACTCCTGCACCTTCTTGCTCGGCGCCGGGGTGAACAGGCTCACCACGATGATCACGGCGATGCCGACCGGCACGCCGAACAGGCCGGCCGAGATCGGCTGGATACCCCACCACAGATCGACCGGCGAGGTCACGCCGAAGATGCCGCGCAGCCAGGGCTGGTTCATGACCATGTAGTACACGGTCGTGCCCAGGCCCGCGGCCATGCCGAGCACCGCGCCGGCACTGGAAGCGCGCTTCCA
>Ga0209966_1000024_pt1 | contig 67059 bp, 65 predicted proteins | sample RhisoiCoNPM_FD_187575 | JGI IMG/M metagenome (GOLD analysis project Ga0209966, IMG submission 187575) | Arabidopsis thaliana rhizosphere microbial communities from the Joint Genome Institute, USA, that affect carbon cycling - Rhizosphere... | ecosystem: Host-associated > Plants > Roots >... | reverse complement strand
CCGGCGTGGTCGTCGCTCACCAGCAGCGAGCCGTCCTTCATCACCAGGAAGTCCACCGGCCGGCCGAGGTAGGTGTTGTTCTCGACGAAGCCGGTCATGAACGGCTCGACCTTTGCGCCGCCCTTGCCGTCTGGCCACGCCACGTAGACGCCGTTGTATTTCTTGGTGCGGTTCCACGGGCCGTGCAGCGCGATGAACATCGCCCCCTGGTACTTGGCCGGGAACATCTTGCCGGTGTAGAACTTCAGGCCGAGCGAGCCGGCGTGCGGCCCCAGCAGCGCCGCAGGCTTGACGAAGTCGGCGCACGACTTGCCCCAGCCGAACTCCGGATCGGGGATGGTGCCCTGATGGCAGAACGGGTAGCCGAAGTGCTGCTTGCCCGGTTGCGTGACGACGTTGAGCTCGTCGTTGGGCAGCTCCTCGCTGAACCAGTCGCGTCCGTTGTCGGTGAACCACAGGTAGCCCGTCTTCGGGTCGAAGTCGAAGCCCACCGTGTTGCGCACGCCCGAGGCGATCGTCTCGAGGCCCGACCCGTCGAGGTTCATGCGGTAGATCTTGGCCCACTCGCCCGGATCGCAGATGTTGCACGGCGCGCCGACCTCGAAGTAGAGCTTCTCGTCCTTGATACGGAGATACTTCCAGCTGTGGTCCTCGCCGCCGGGCAGCTTGTCGTAGATGACGGTAGGCTCGCCCAGCTTGTCGAGGTTGGCCTCGACGTTGTCGTAGCGCATGATCTTCGTGTTCGTGGCCAGGTACAGGCTGCCCTTGTGGATCTCGATACCGGCGGCCAGCGGCATGTTCTCGATGATCGCCTTCGCCTCGTGCTTGCCCTGCTCGGGAATCACGTAGACCTTGTTGGCGACGAACAGCGTGCTGACGAAGACGTTGCCCTTCTCGCCCTGGCGCAGGCCGCGCGCGTCGAGCACGCCGGAGGCCCACACCTCGGCCTTGAAGCCCGGGGGTAGCTTGAACTTCTTGACCGGCAGCTGATCGACCGGCGTCGGGACCGGGAACGCTGGCACCGGCGCCATCTTCATCGCCTCGTCGGTTTTCGGACGGCCCTTCGCCCAGCCGGGTTCTTCGGGAGGCTTCTGCTGGGCCAGGGGGGCGCCCACGATGCAGAGCGCAGCAAGCGCTACGAATGTCACGACGGCAACGAGCGAGTGGATGGCACGCATGGTGGCTGTCTCCTTCTGGGCCGTTGACGACAATACCCGGGGCGATTATGGGGGAGACCAGGTACCCGATCAAGCTCCGCCGCGGAGCGTGATCCCGGAGGTCTAGGCGCGGGCCTTCGCGGCCGCGGCGGTCTCCGCATCCGCGGCATGGCCGTTGTCGCCGACCGCGCACGCGTCGGCGGCGCCGCGGTGGATCGAGAGATCCGTGATCGTCGGGTGCTCGCCGCAGAGCGGGCACTTCGGGTCGCGACGCAGCTTGACCTCGCGGAAGCGCATGCCGAGGGCGTCGTAGGTGAGCAGACGCCCGATCAGCGGCTCACCGACGCCGAGCAGCAGCTTGATCGTCTCGGTGGCCTGTACTACTCCGATGATGCCTGGGAGCACGCCCAGGACGCCGGCCTCGCTTCAGCTGGGGACGAGGCCGGGCGGCGGCGGCGTCGGATAGAGGCAGCGATAGCAGGGGCCCTGGTTCGGGGCCAGCACGGTGGCCATGCCCTCGAACTGGAAGATCGAGCCGTGGACGTTGGTCTTGCCCGCGAGGTAGCAGGCGTCGTTCACCAGGTAGCGCGTGTCGAAGTTGTCCGAGCCGTCCACCACCAGGTCGTAGTCCTTGATGATGTCCAGCACGTTGTCGACGTCGATGCGCGTGGGCAGCGGGATGACGTTCACGTCCGGGTTCAGGGCGCGAATCATCTCGGTGCCCGAGTCCACCTTGGGCCGCCCCACGTTGGCGGTGGTGTGGAGGATCTGGCGCTGCAGGTTGGAGACGTCCACCACGTCGCCGTCCATCAGGCCGATGGTGCCGACGCCGGCCGCGGCCAGGTACAGCGCGGTCGGCGAGCCGAGCCCGCCCGCGCCGATCAGCAGCACCTTCGACCGCAGCAGCTTTCGCTGGCCCTTCTCGCCCACCTGGTTCAGCAGGAAGTGCCGGCTGTAGCGCTGGATCTGATCGGCGTTCATCGGGCGGTCCTTGACCACGGGCAGACCCGACTGCGCCCACTTCTGGAAGCCGCCCTGCAGGTTGGTCACGTTCTCATAGCCAAGGTCCTTGAGCGCCTTGGCCGCAAGCATGGAGCGCAGACCGCTCTGGCAGTAGAGCACGATGGGCGTCGCCGGATCCGCCGCCGCGCCACCGATACGGAACTCGAGGAAGCCACGGCTGATATTGGTCGCCGGCTCGATGAAGCCGTCGCGGTATTCGTCCGGGTCACGCACGTCGATCAGGACCAGCGGCTCGCCCGCATCGATCCGCTTCTTGACCTCGGCCGGTCCCTGCTCGGGCACGACCTGCCGGGCGTCGGCCAGCATCTCCTTCAGCGTCTTCATGTCCCGCTCCTCACCCGATGTCCCTGCAATTTCGCGCTGTTGATAATACCACCAATTCCGGTCGGATCTAGGACTTCGGCCGGCCGGGCCTGCGCGGATGGCTAAGACTGCTATAATCGGCCGCGAAATGAAAGGGTTAATCCTCTCCGGCGGCCGTGGCACGCGGCTTCGGCCCATCACGTTCACGTCGGCCAAGCAGCTCGTTCCCATCGCCAACAAGCCCATCCTCTTCTATGGCATCGAGGCGCTGGCCGCCTCCGGGATCCGCGAGATCGGCATCGTGGTCGGCGACACCCGGCAGGAGATACGTGACGCGGTGGGCGACGGGCGTCGCTTCGGAGTCTCGGTCACCTACATCGAGCAGGAGGCGCCGCTCGGCCTCGCTCACGCGGTGCTGGTGTCCGAGCCGTTCCTCGGCAGCGAGCCGTTCTGCATGTACCTGGGCGACAACCTGATCCGCGAGCGCCTGGAGCCGCTGGTCAGCCGATTCCGCGACGAGAAGCCCAACTGCCAGATCCTGCTCGCCTCGGTGCCGGATCCCACCCAGTTCGGCGTGGCCGAGCTGCGCGACGGGCAGGTGATCCGCCTGGTCGAGAAGCCGAAGCAGCCGCCGTCCAACCTCGGCCTGGTCGGCGTCTACATGTTCGACCCGACCGTGTTCGAGGCGGTGAAGGCGATCAAGCCCTCGGCTCGGGGCGAGCTGGAGATCACCGACGCCATCCAGTGGCTGATCGACAAGGGCCACGTGGTGAAGCCGCACGTGATCGAGGGCTGGTGGAAGGACACCGGAAAGCTCGAGGACATGCTGGAAGCGAACCGGATCATCCTCGACACGCTGCTGCCGCGCAACGACGGCACCGTGTTCGACAGCGAAGTGCTCGGCCGCGTGGTGATCGAGGCGGGCGCGCGGGTGGTCAAGAGCACCGTGCGCGGGCCGGCCATCATCGGCCGCGACGCGGTGATCGAGGGCGCCTATGTGGGGCCGTTCACCTCGATCGGCGACCGGGTGGTGCTCCGGGCCAGCGAGGTCGAGCATTCGATCCTGCTCGAGGGCGCCAGCGTGACCGACGTGGGCGGCCGGATCGAGTCGAGCCTCATCGGGCGCAACGTGTCGATCTATCGCACGACCGCCAAGCCCCGCGCCTTCAACTTCATGCTGGGCGACCGCAGCGAGGTCGGGCTGCTCTGATGGCGGCCGACGACCCGATCGAGCTGACCGACGCGGCCAAGCGGGCGTTCTCGCTCCAGGACTACGGCCCCCCGCCGGTGATCGACGGCGTGCAGCTGGTCGAGCTGAAGCGCTTCACCGACGACGGGGGCTCGTTCATGGAGCTGGTCCGCCTGCAGCGGGGCATGGCGACGGCGCTGCCCGGCTTCGAGTGCCGGCAGGTCAACTACAGCGAGCTGGAGGCGGGGGCCATCAAGGCGTTCCACGTGCACCGTCGCCAGACCGATGTCTGGTTCGTGCCGCCCGGCGACAAGATGCTCGTGATCCTGCTGGACGTGCGCGAGGGCTCGAAGAGCCGGGGCGCGCAGCGCCGGATCGTGCTCGGCGACGGCACCTCGCGCCTGCTCGCCATTCCTCCCGGAGTGGCCCACGGGGTGAAGAATCTCGCCGCGTCGCGGGGCCACATCATCTATCTGGTCGACACGCAGTTCTCGCCCGATCCCGACCAGACCGAGGAAGGGCGCTTGCCGTGGGACTTCGCGGGGCCCGAGATCTGGGACATCGCGCGGGGATGAAGATCCTGGTCACGGGCGGCGCCGGCTTCATCGGGTCCAACTACGTCCGTCACGTGCTGGCCGCGCATCCCGGTGACTCGGTGGTGAACCTGGACAAGCTGACCTACGCGGGCAACCTCGAGAATCTCCGCGACGTCGAGCACGACCCCCGCTACAGCTTCGTGCACGGCGACATCTGCGACGGCCCCCGCGTGCGCGAGGCGATGCGGGGCGTGGACGCGGTGGTGCACTTCGCGGCCGAGACGCACGTCGACCGCTCGAACCGGGGCGCCGACGACTTCCTTCGCACCAACGTGACCGGCACCTTCACGCTGCTGGAGGCCGCGCGCGAGCTGGGAGTGGGTCGCTTCCTCGCGGTGAGCACCGACGAGGTCTACGGCAGCATCGCGGAGGGGGCGGCGCGGGAGACCGATCCGCTCAACCCGTCGAATCCCTACTCGGCGTCGAAGGCCGCCGCCGATCTCCTGGTGCGCGCCTACTGGACGACGCATCGGCTGCCGGTGCTGATCACGCGGAGCAGCAACAACTTCGGGCCGTACCAGTACCCGGAGAAGGTCATCCCGCTGTTCGTGACCAACGCGCTCGAAGGCCAGCCGCTGCCGCTCTACGGCGACGGCCGGAACGTGCGCGACTGGCTCTACGTCCTCGACAACTGCGCGGCGATCGACCTGGTGCTGCGCCGCGGCCGCGACGGGGAGATCTACAACATCGGGGGCAGCACCGAGGTCGAGAACATCGCCCTGACCCGGCGGATCCTCTCGCTGCTCGGCCGGCCCGAGAGCCTGATCCGGCCGGTCACGGATCGGCCCGGTCACGACCGCCGCTACGCGCTCGACTCCGGGAAGGTCAAGACGCTCGGCTGGACGCCGGCCACGACCTTCGACGCCGCGCTCGCCGCCACCGTGGAGTGGTACCGCGGCCACGAGTCGTGGTGGCGGCCGATCAAGACCGGCGCGTTCCGCCAGTACTACCAGAGCCAGTACGCGACCGGGTAGCGCCGTGTCGCGCGTGCGGATCGCGCTGACCGCGGTCGCCCTGATCGGCCTGCTCCTGCCCGGCGAGACGCCCGCCGCGCCGTCCGACCGCGCCCCGCGCCCGGATCCGCGTCAGATCTCCCCGCTCGTCTCGCAGATCCGGCGCGTCGAGCCCGCGGTGGTGGGCATCCGCGTGGAGGTGGACGCCGATCGGCCGTCGGCGGCCACGCTGGGCACCGAGCGCTGGGGCAGCGGCGTCATCTTCGACGCCGATCGCGGCTACGCGATCACCGTGAGCTACGTGCTCCTGGACGCCCGGCGCATCGAGGTCGCGCTCCGCAACGGCCGGCGGGTGTCGGCCCGGCTGACCGGCCTCGATCTGGAGGTGGGCGTCGGCGTGCTCCAGCTCGAGGGGCGCGGGCCGTGGCCCGCCGCGATGCTCGGCGATTCGAAGACGGTCGCCGCGGGCGAGGTGACCGGCACGGTGGGCGTCACCGACGACGGCGACCTGGTCTCGACCCCGAGCCGCGTCGAGTCGGTGCAACCGTTCGCGGCGGCGTGGGAGTACATGCTGGACCGCGCGTTCATCGTGGCCCCGTACAACTCGGCGTTCGGCGGCGCCGCGCTGGTGAATGCGGCCGGCAGCGTCATCGGCGTCACCTCGCTGCGCCTGGGCGAGGCGCCGCACGTCAACCTCGCCATCCCGATCGAGAAATTCCTCGCCCACAAGGACGATCTCCTCGCCAACGGCCGCGTCATGGGCCGCGCGCCGCGACCGTGGCTCGGGCTCTACACCGAGTCGGTGCGGGGAGGGGTGGCGGTCTCCGGCCTGAATCCGATGAGTCCGGCCCGGGCCGCGGGCATCCGTCCCGGCGACGTCATCGTGGCCCTGAACGGGACACCGGTGGCCAGCCGCGAGGAGTTCTACCGGGCGCTGTGGCAGTCGCCGATGGATCAGGACGTGCGAGTGACGGTGGTGCGGGCGGGCGCTCGCGAGGCCATCGCGGTCCGTCCGGCGGACCGCTACCGTTTCTATCGCACCTCCGACAAGTAGGTTAGGCTCTTATTCATGAAGGGCGTCGATACCTACCAGGGGCGCGGTCTCATCGCCGACCCCATCCACCAGTACATCCTCTACACGCGGCCCGACGGGCGGCCCGGCGAGGCCACCGAGCAGGACCTGATGGACTCGCCGTGGATGCAGCGTCTGCGGCGCGTGCCCCAGCTGCAGTCGGCGCGCTGGGTGTTCCCGGCCGCCGAGCACAGCCGCTTCCAGCACTCGCTCGGGGCCATGCACCTGGCCGGCCGCTTCGCGCAGCAGCTGCATCGCTCGCTGAAGGCGGAGTTCCCGGAGGGGCCCTCCGCCCCGTTGTTCGAGGAGCTGATGCGGGTGGCCGGGCTGCTCCACGACGTGGGCCACGGCCCCTTCGGCCACTTCTTCGACGACAACTTCCTGGCCGACTTCGACCTGACCCACGAGAAGGTCGGCCAGCGCATCATTCGCGAAGAGCTGGGCGATCTCATCCGTGGCCTGCGGCGCAGCCCCTGGGGCGCCTTCGACGAGGGCGAGCACATCGATCCGGAATGGATCTGCTACCTGATGGGCAAGAGCTACACGGTGCCGGTCAAGGAGCACCCCCCCTGGCTCGCCCACCTCAAGCCGCTGCTCTCCGGCATCTACACCGCCGACAACATGGACTACGTGCTGCGCGACTCCTACATGTGCGGGGTCGCGGTCGGTCCCATCGACATCGAGCGCATCATGTACTACTCGTTCTTCAGCGAGAAGGGGCTGACCCTCGATCGCGGCGGCATCCAGGCCTTCATCATGTTCCTGAACGCCCGCTTCTACCTCTACACCAACGTCTACTATCACCGCACGACTCGCGGCATCGACCTGCACCTGAAGGAGATCTTCCGCGAGACCATGAAGATGGTCTTCCCGTTCGATCTCAACAAGGACCTGCAGCCCTATCTGAACATGACCGAGTGGACGCTGCTGGAGGAGGTCGCCCGCTGGGAGCACTCCGACGATCCGGACCGCCGGGCGGTCGGGCGGGAGTGGCGGCAGATCCTCGACCGTCGCCTCAAGTGGCGCATGTCGCACGAGGTGGTGCTCGACCTCTTCGAGCCGCGCCGCGGGCAGAGCTTCATGAAGGCGGAGGACGTGGAGCAGCGGGTGCGCGAGCTGCTGCCCGCCGGCCTGCGCGGGTTCCCGTTCAAGATCGACATGGCCCAGCAGGACCCGCGGCCCCTGAACCCGATCGGCATGCAGGACCGCCAGATCTACGTGTACGACGCGGCGTCGCGCACCGTGTCGGCCGAGCCGCTGAAGGAGCTGCTGAAGTACCTGCCGGGCAAGGTCGCGCAGTGCCGCATCTTCGCGATGAGCCACGAGCACGACCAGCAACTCGCCCGCGCGCTCGAGCAGGCGCTGGGCGAGGACCGTCCCGCGCACCCCACCAATCTCTGAGCCACCCCGGCCAGAAGGACTGAAGCCATGGAAAAGTTCCGCGGCGTCGACTACTACGGCATCGACGATCTCCTCACCGAAGAGCAGCGGATGATGCGCGACGCGGTTCGCGACTGGGTCGAGTCGCGGTTCCTGCCGATCGTGGGGCAACACCATCGCGACGGCAGCTTCCCGACCGAGCTGTCCCGGGACCTGGGCGAGATGGGGGTGTTCGGGGCGACCCTCAAGGGTTACGGCTGCGCGGGTCTGGACAACATCGCCTACGGCCTCATCATGCAGGAGCTGGAGCGGGGCGACTCCGGCCTGCGCTCGTTCGCCTCGGTGCAGAGCGGCCTCGTCATGTATCCGATCCACGCCTACGGCTCCGACGCCCAGAAGGACCGCTGGCTGCCCGCGCTGCAGTCGGGCGCCGCGCTCGGCTGCTTCGGGCTCACCGAGCCCGATCACGGCTCCGATCCGGGCGGGATGAAGACGCGCGCGAGCCAGAAGGGCCACGAGTACGTGCTCAACGGCACCAAGCTCTGGATCACCAACGGCTCGGTGGCCGACGTGGCGGTGGTGTGGGCCAAGGGCGACGACGGCGAGATCGGCGGGTACCTGGTGGAGCGGGGCACGCCCGGCTTCAGCACGCTCGACATCCACGGCAAGTTCTCGATGCGCGCGTCGATCACCTCGGAGCTGGCCTTCGCGGATTGCCGTATCCCGCTGGAGAACAAGCTGCCCGGGGTGAAGGGCCTCAAGGGTCCGCTGTCGTGTCTCTCGCAGGCGCGCTACGGCATCGCGTGGGGAGCGATCGGGGCGGCCATGGCCTGCTACGACTGGGCCCTGCAGTACTCCCAGCAGCGCATCCAGTTCAACAAGCCGATCGGCTCGTTTCAGCTCGTGCAGCAGAAGCTGGTGTGGATGATCACCGGGATCACCAAGGCCCAGCTCCTGTGCTGGCGGCTCGGCCAGCTGAAGGACGAGGGCCGCGCGCGCCCGCAGCAGATCTCGATGGCCAAGATGAACAACGTGCAGATGGCGCTCGACTCGGCGCGGATGGCGCGCGACATCCTCGGCGCCGCCGGCATCGTCGACGAGCACCCGATCATCCGCCACATGCTGAACCTCGAAACCGTCAACACCTACGAAGGTACGCACGACATCCACACCCTGATCGTGGGCCGCGACATCACCGGCCTCGACGCGTTCGGCATCTGAGGTAGCATAGGGCCCCTATGACTCCCGAGCCGGCGTCGCCCGCTGTCGCCCTGCCCGCGCCTCCCGGGGTCGTGGCCTCGGCCGAGCGGGCCCGCCCCGACATGCGTCTGCTCGGCCTGCTCGCCCTGGGCCACATGGTCATCGACATCAACCAGGGCTCGCTGCCCGCGATCCTGCCGTTCATCAAGGACGCGCTGAATCTCTCGTACGCGGCGACCGGCGTGATCGTGCTCACCGCGAACGTGACCTCCTCGCTGATCCAGCCGCTCTTCGGCTACTTCGCCGACCAGACCGCGCGGCGCTGGCTCCTCCCGCTGTCGGTGGTGCTGTCCACGGTGGGGCTGGCGTTCACCGGGCTCGCCCCGTCGTACGCGGCGGTGCTTGCGCTGGTGATGGTCACCGGCTTCGGCGTCGCCGCCTACCATCCCGAGGGCTACCGCACCGCGACCGCGGTGGCGGGAGATCGCAAGGCCACCGGCGTGTCCATCTTCTCCACCGGCGGCAACATCGGCATCGCGCTCGGGCCGCCGCTCATGACCGCGCTCCTCACCGGCTTCGGGCTGGCCGGCAGCCTCGGCATGCTGGTGCCCGGCTTGCTGGCCGGAGCCCTGCTCACCGCGGTGCTGCCGCGGCTGTCGGCGCCTCCGCCCGCGGTCGCCCAGGCCCGCGCGGCCGCCGCGGGCGCCCGCACCATGGTGGGCGCCATGAGCCTGCTCATCCTGGTCGTGGCGATCCGCTCATGGACCCAGCTCGGCTTCACCACCTTCATGCCGTTCTACTGGGAGAACGTGCTCCACGGCGATCCGCGGCTGATCGGCACCCTGCTCGCCGTGTTCCTCGGCGCCGGCGCGGTCGGAACGCTCGTCGTCGCGCCGCTGGCCGACCGTCTCGGCGCCCGGCGCTGTGTGGTCTGGGTATTCCTCCTCTCCACGCCGATCGCGCTGGGCTTTCTGCTCGTCCGGGGCGGCCCGCTCGTGTTCGTCCTGCTGGCGCTGCTCGGCTTCGTGCTCGTCTCCACCTTCACGATGTCGGTCGTGTTGGGCCAGGCGTATCTGCCCCGCAACCCGGGCCTCGCGTCGGGCCTCATCGTCGGCTTCGCCATCGGCGCGGGCGGCGTCGGGGCGACCGGGCTCGGCTGGGTGGCCGACCACTGGGGCCTGACCTCCGCGCTCGCCATCTCGGCCTCGATGCCCATCGCGGGGTTCGTGGCGGCGCTCTTCCTGCCGGATCCCAGAACCGGTGACCTCGGCTAGGTTCGAGGACGGCGAGCAGGTCCTGCTCATCGACCAGCGCGGCAGGCGTCATCTGCTGCTGCTGCGGAAGGGCGACACCTTCCATTCCGACCGCGGCTGGGTGACGCACGATGCCATCATCGGGCAGCCCGACGGCTCCTGGGTGCGCACGTCCAAGGGCACGCGCTATCTCGCCCTGCGCCCGACGCTGGCCGAGTACGTGCTCGACATGCCGCGTGGCGCCCAGGTCATCTACCCGAAAGACCTGGCGATGGTGATGTTCTGGGCCGACATCTTCCCGGGCGCGCGGGTGCTCGAGGCGGGCATGGGCTCGGGCGCGCTGACCCTGGCCCTCTTGCGCGCGGTGGGGCCGGAGGGCCGCGTCGTCTCTTACGAGCAGCGCGAGGACTTCTGCCGGCGCGCGCTGGCCAACATCCAGACCCGGCTCGGCGAGGTCACCACGCTCACCGTGCGGATCCGGCCGGTGGAGGACGGGCTGCCCGAGGAGGAGCCGGTGGATCGGGCGGTGTTCGATCTGCCCGAGCCCTGGCGCCTCGTGGATCCGGTCGCCAACGTGCTGCGGCCGGGGGGCATCTTTCTCTCGTACGTGCCGACGATCATCCAGTCCCATCAGCTGACCGAGGCGCTCAGACGCCACCGCGGCTACGCGCTGGTCGAGACGTTCGAGACGCTGCTGCGGCCGTGGAACATCGACGGCACCTCGGTTCGGCCGTTCCATCGGATGGTCGCCCACACCGGCTTCCTCACGGTGGCCCGCCGGGTGGTGCCGGAAGAAGGCGTGACGCTGCCGAAGGTGGCGGATCCCGAGAGCGACTGAGCCCGTGCTCGAGCGCTGCTTCGAGCTTCACCGGAGGGGAGCCACCCTCGGCGGGGAGATCCGTGGCGGCCTCACCACGTTCATGGTGATGGCCTACATCATCTTCGTGAACCCGGCGATCCTCTCCTTCGCCGGCGTCCCGCCCCTGCAGGGCCAGGGGCCGTCGTTTCTCGCCACGCAGGCCGCCACGTGTCTCATCGCGGGCGCGATGACGATCGCGATGGGGCTGCTCACCAACTACCCGCTCGCGGTCGCGTCGGGGATGGGGCTCAACGCGGTCGTCGCCTTTCAGCTCATCGCGGGGATGAAGCTGCCGTGGACCGCCGCCATGGGCGTGGTGGTGCTGGAGGGGCTGGTCATCACCCTGCTCGTGCTGACCGGGTTCCGAGAGGCGATCATGAACGCGATCCCGGTGGCGCTGAAGCGCGCGATCGGCGTGGGCATCGGCCTGTTCATCCTGTTCATCGGCCTCGTGTCGGGCGGCATCGTCAAGCCGGGGCCGCCGGGCGTGCCGGTGACGCTCGGGGACCTCGGCTCGGCGCCGGTGGCGGTCGCGATCTTCGGACTTCTGCTCACGCTCTGGCTGACCGCGCGGCACGCGAGCGGGGCGCTCCTCGTCGGCATCCTGGCCAGCACGGTGGTGGCGATCGTGGTCAATCAGATGACCGGCGGCCGCGCCTTCCCGCTCCCGGGGCAGGCGGTGTGGCCGGCCAGCCTGGTGGCCTGGCCGGACTTGAGCAGCCTGGGCGCCGGGCTCGACTTCTCGGTGTTCGTGCGGGTCGGCGTGATCACCGCGGTCGTCACCGTGTTCTCGATCATGCTGTCCGATTTCTTCGACACCATGGGCACCGTGATCGGCATCGGGGGCGAGGCCGGCTGGCTCACCCCGGCGGGCCGCCTGCCGCGGCTCAATCGCGTCCTGCTCGTGGACTCGGTTGCCGCGATGGCGGGCGGCGCGGCCGGCGCTTCCTCCGCCACCACCTACATCGAGTCGGCGGCCGGCGTGGCCGCCGGGGCCCGCACCGGGCTCGCGTCGGTGGTGACCGGCGCGTGCTTCCTGCTCGCGCTGTTCTTCGCCCCGCTCGCCGGGGTGGTCCCGGCGCAGGCCACCGCGCCGGCCCTGATCGTGGTCGGGTACCTGATGAGCCGGGTGGTGCGCGAGATACCGTTCGCCGACCTCGAGGAGGGCTTCCCCGCGCTCCTCACCCTGACCGTGATGCCGTTCACCTATTCGATCACCAACGGCATCGGCGCGGGCTTCATCGCCTACTGCTTCATCAAGGTCGTCCGCGGCAAGGGGCACGAGGTGGCGTCCATGATGTACGTGGCCGCGCTGGCCTTCGTGGTCTACTTCCTCCTGCCCCTGCTCCAGCGCCTCACCCAGAGTTGAGGCGCGCCGGCGCCCCGCGAGGGCTGTGGTAGGCTAAGTGCCTCGATCAGCTACCCCGCGGAGGAGGCCCCAGCAGTGATCAGCGTGATGCGTGAATACGCCCGGAGCCTGAAGATCGTGCTCCTGGTCGTCATCGTGGTCTTCATCCTCACCTCCGGCGTGCTCTTCTACTTCGGCACGAGCCCGTTCGGGAGCACCGGCGGGCGGAGCAGCGCGGTGGCGGTGGTCAACGGGGAGGAGATCCCGCGCGAGCGCTACCAGCGGGCCCAGGCCAACATCATGGCCGCCTACGAGCGGATGTCCCGCCAGCGGCTCACCCCGGAGATGGCCGAGCGTCTCGGGCTATCGCAGCAGGTGATGAACGAGCTGGTGACCGAAGCGATCGTCATCCAGGGCGCGGCGAAGGAAGGCATCCGCGTCACCGACGACGAGCTGCGCGCCACCATCCAGCAGATCCGGGAGTTCCAGGAGAACGGGCGGTTCTCGCGCGACGAGTATCTCAAGGTCCTGCGTCAGGTTCGCCTCGATCCGGGTCAGTTCGAGACCGAGGTGCGCCGTCAGCTCGCCCGCCGCAAGATGGAGGCGATCATCAAGCAGGGCGTGAAGGTCTCCGAGGAGGAGGTGCGCCAGGCCTACGCGCAGCGCAACGAGCGGGTGCGCGCCGCCTGGGCCCACGCCGAGTTCAAGCCGGCGATGGCGGCGGTGCAGGTCGCCGACGCCGACCTCGAGCCCTACGTCAAGGCCCACGCCGCGCAGTTCAGCCAGCCGGAGCGGCGGAAGCTGCAGTACGTGCTGGTCGCGCCGGCCAAGCAGCCGCCGGCGGTGACCGACGCGGAGGTCGAGGCCTACTACAAGGAGCACGGCAGCGAGTTCGAGGAGCCCAAGCGCGTGCGGGTGGCCCACGTGCTGGTGCGGGTGCCGCCGGTCGGCGGCAGCGATGCCGAGAACGCGGCGAAGGCCAAGATCGAGGACGTGATCAAGCGGGCCCGCGGCGGCGAGGATTTCGCCAAGCTCGCGCGCGAGATCTCCGAGGACAAGGCGAGCGCCGCGCAGGGCGGCGAGCTGGGGCTGGTGGGGCCCGGCGAGCTGGTGGCCCCCTTCGAGCAGGCCGCCTTCGCGCTGAAGAAGGGCGAGATCTCGGAGCCGGTGCGCACGCCCTTCGGCTATCACGCCATCCGGGTGCTCGACATCCGCGAGGGCGGCAAGACCCCGCTCAAGGACGTGGCCGCGAAGATCAAGGAGACGCTCGGCACCCAGAAGGCCGAGCGGGCCGCCGCGGCGCGGGCCGACGAAGTGAAGACCGCGCTGGCCGCGGCCCCCGACTTCGCCGCGGAGGCCAAGCGGCTCGGGCTCGAGGCGCACGAGTCGCTGTTCGGGCGCGGCGACGGCCTCGCCGAGGCCGGCCGCGATCCGCAGGTGGACGAGACGCTCTTCGGGCTGGCCCCGGGGGGCGTGTCGGCGCCGATCAAGATCGCCGGCGGCTATCTCATCGCCAAGGTGGTGGCGCAGGTGCCGGCCGGCGTGCCGCCGCTCCCCGAGATCCGCGATCGGGTGGTCGAGGCGATCAAGCGGGAGCGGGCCGAGCAGCAGGTGACCGACAAGGCCCGGGCGCTGATCGCTTCACTCGGCAAGGGCGGCGACTTCGCCGCGACCGCGAAGGCGGAAGGCTTCACCACCGGATCGCTGCCCGCGTTCTCGCGCGCGGAGCCGCCGAAGGACCGGGGCTCGCTCCCGCCCGGCGTGCTGCTGGCCGCCGTGCAGACGCCGGCCGGGCAGATCGCGGAGCCGGTGCGGGGGGAAGGCGGCGTCTACGTGGTCAAGACGCTCGAACGCCAGCCCGCGCCCGCGGACGGCTTCGAGAAGGAGCGCTCGGACCTGGAGAAGCAGGTCCTCGAGCAGAAGCGGGCGCTCGCGTGGGAAGACTGGATCCGAGGCCGGCTCGCCGCCGCCAAGATCGAGGTGGGCGGCCAGCCCGCGACCATGACTCGCTGATCCCGAGGCCTCCAATGGACAAGACCGCGCTCATCATCATCGACGCCCAGCAGGAATACTTCGCGCCGATCGGCAAGGTGGTGCTCCCCGACGGCCCCCAGGCGGTGACGCGCATCGCGGACACGCTCGAGTGGGCGCGGCGGGCGGGCGTGCCCGTGTTCCACGTGGTGCACGAGAGCCGGCGGCCCGGGGCGACCACCTTCGTACCGGGCAGTCCCGCGCTCGCCATTCACGACGCGGTGATCCCGGCGGCCGGCGAGGCGGTCATCACCAAGCATCTGCCGGGCGCCTTCACCGACACGTCGCTGGAGAGCGACCTGCGCCGGCTGGGCGTCGAGCGGGTGATCGTCTCCGGCTTCATGACCCAGATGTGCTGCGACACCACCACCCGGGAGGCCGCGCACCGGGGCTTCAAGGTCACGCTGCTGTCCGACGCCACCGCCGCGATGGACGTGCGCGCGCCCGACGGTGAGGTCATTCCTCACGACCAGGTCCATCGCACGCATCTGGGCAGCCTCAACGGGTTTCTGGCCGAGGTGAAGCGGAGCGACGAGGTGATCCGGCCGTGAGCATCCAGCGCACCCCGATGACCCGCGTCGGCTACGACCGGCTGCGCGACGAAGTGGAACGGCTCAAGAAGGAGCGCCCGAACATCGTGCGCGCCATCGCGGAGGCGCGGGCCCACGGCGATCTCAGCGAGAACGCGGAGTACCACGCCGCGCGCGAGCGCCAGGGATTCATCGAGGCGCGCATCACCGATCTGGAGTCGAAGGTCGGGACCGCCGAGGTCATCGACCCGCCGACCTCGGGCGACCGGGTGACCTTCGGCTCGACGGTGAAGCTGGAGGACGAGGACGGCAAGCAGGCCACGTATCAGATCGTGGGATCGGACGAGGCGGACCCGAAGCGCGGGCTCATCTCCGTCATGTCCCCGCTGGCCCGGACCCTGATCGGCAAGAAGGTCGGCGACCGCGTCACCGCCCAGCTGCCGGGCGGGAAGAAGGCCTTCGAGATCCTCGGCGCGAACTTCCGGCTCGAGGCCGCGCCCTAGTTCCGGAGCGCTTCGCGCAGCTCCCGGGTCAGGGCTTCCACGGTGCCGCGGGTGCCGCCGGCGAGCTTGCTCTTCCACTCGCCCTCGGTCTCGAAGCGGCGGTCCTTCAGGCGGTCGCCCCACGGCTTCACCGCCTCGCGGATGGCGTGGAAGTCGAAGGCGTCGCGCTTGAGCTCCCGCGCGCGGGCCATCACGTCGGGGGCCACCCGGATGAAGGCGCGCAGGGCCGCTCCGGTCTTGATGGAGTACTTGCGGCCGGCCCACGCGGTGGGGAAGACGCCCGCCACCGACTTCATGTAGTTGAGGAAGAAGCGCTTGGCGTGCTGGCGCACCTCGTTGATGCGCGCGCCGCCGCCGATCTTCTCCACCGCCTCCAGGAACTCCACGATCTCCTCGGCGAGCGGGGCCTGCGAGACGCGTCCCCGCCCGGTGCCGAGCATCTTGATGTCGCCGGAGAGCGGCGAGGTCTCGTCCTCGTTGAGCGAGCGGATCACGTCGTGGGCGAGGGCCTGATTCGGATCCGGATAGAGCTTGCGGCCGGCGAGGCTCACGATGTGCGAGGGGTTGAGCCGGGTGTGCTTGGCGTTGATGGTCACGAACAGCTCGACGATCTGGCGCGCGTCCAGCCGATCGAAGAGCACCGCCGGCACCTCGATGCCGAGATTCTCGCCGGCCTGGGTCAGCGCGTGCAGCGCGAGCAGCCGATGCTGGCCGTCGAGCACGCGCAGCACCCCGTGCTCCTCGGGGATCTGCAGCAGGCCCAGGTCGTGCTGGCTCGCCATCGGCGTGAACGTGAAGCGCTTCTCGGAGGTGATGATCACCGCGCCGGGGATGGCGGGCAGCGTGCCCGCGTCCTTGCAGTCGCGGTAGTAGTTGACGAGCTCGTCGATCTTGCGACGGATGACCGGCCGCTGGTAGGCGGTCTCACTCTCCCCGATGCGCTTCTCGAGCGCTTCCCAGTTCACGCGCGCGCGGTTCACTCGCTGCTTGCCCTTCGCGGGCGGCTCATGGTCGGCGCCGCCGTACCCGAGCACCTCGAACTTCACCAGCCGGTCGATGTCCTTGGCCGAGAACGACGCCTGGAAGAATTCGACCCCGAATTGCTTCACGCGGTGCGCGGGAACCGTGATCATCGGTCGTGTCCGCCTCCGTGGGGACGGGTTTGGGGAGCAGGGAAACGGGGCAACTGTATACGATGCGCAAACCCTTGTCAACATGCACGTTTTAGGCGCTGTAGGGGTGTGGTATCACCCCCAGGAGTTGGGGCTCGATCCGACGTTATCCACAAGATGTGGGCAGGCTGGGGATACGGGAAACCTTGTGGATAGCTGTGGATGAATCGCGAATCACGACAGCCGGAGCGCGCCCGCGAGCGCCGCGACGCCCAGGATCAGGAACAGCGCCGCCGCGATGCGGCGCAGCGTCACCGGCGAGACCAGCCGGGCGAGATACGACCCGCCGAAGACGACCGCCCCGTCGGCGGCCAGCATGCCGAGCGTGCTGCCCGCGGTCACCCCGGCGGCCGACACGAAGCGGGCGCCGAGCGCCACGGTGGCGAGCTGTGTCTTGTCGCCCATCTCGGCGAGGAAGAACACGACGACGGTGGTGAGCAGCGGGCCCCAGCGAGCGGGCGCGGACGTCTCGGGGGCCTCGTCCGGCCTGAGCGTCCAGATGCCGAACGCGATGAACCCGACGGCGAGCGCCCACGCCAGCGCGGCCGGCGGCAGGCGACGTGCGACCCAGACCCCGGCGGTGGCGGCCAGCGCGTGATTGAGCGTCGTCGCGATCAGGATGCCGAGCATGATGGTCCATGCGCGCTGAAATCGCGCGGCGAGGGCGAGGGCGATCAGCTGGGTCTTGTCGCCCATCTCGGCCAGGGCGACCACGAGACATGATGTCCAGAGCGCGGTCACGTGAGCGAGATCCTGGGTGGGCGCGGGCCTCCGCCCGGCGCTCCCGCCCCCGTACTAACCGGGACGCCGCCTTGCAAATCGCGCGGCCAGGATGCTAGGCTCCCGCCCATCCGATCCCACGATCTCCCTCCGGAGGACACGATGTCGAATACCCCGCGCCGTTGCGATGCTCCCTCTCTCGGCCGTCGCCGCTTCCTCGGCACCATCGGCGCGGCCGGGGCCATGGCCGCGCTCGGCGCTCCCGCGATCGGGCGCGCCCAGGCGCGCGAGGTCAAGGTGGGTTATATCCTGCCGGTCACGGGCCCGCTCGCCTTCGAGGCGCAGCTCGCCCTCAACGGCCTGCAGCTGGCGGTGGACGAGATCAACGGCGGGGGCGGCATCAAGTCGCTCGGCGGCGCGAAGATCGTGCTGCTCCCCGGCGATACCCAGAACAAGGTCGAGCTCGGCAACTCGGAGGCGGCGCGCCTGATCGACCAGAACGTGACCGCGCTGATCGGCCCCTTCTCGAGCCTGGTCGCCTTCTCGGTGCGCCAGGTCACCGAGAAGAACAAGACCCCGTTCCTGCTGCTGGCCACCGTGGCCGACAACGTGCTCGAGGGCGGCCTCCACTACGCGTTCCGCATGCAGCCGAACGCGCGCGCGATGGCCACGCTCACCCTCGGCAACATGATCGAGATGTCGAAGAACGCGGGGCTGGTGGTCAAGCGGGTGGCCATCATGCACGAGGACGGCAACTTCGGCACCACCATGGGCAACCACGTGGAGGCCTTCGCGGCCAAGATGAGCTACGAGGTCGTGCAGCGCGTGCCCTACAACCTGCGCTCCCCCGACTTCACCGCCGAGCTCTCCAAGGTCAAGGCGGCCCGGCCGGATCTGCTCGTGATCAGCGGCTACTACGGCGACTCCAAGCTGATCGCGGAGACCGCCTCCAAGCTGCGGATCGGAGTCAACGCGCTGGTGGGGCTGGCCAACGCGGCCTACTCGAATCCCAAGTTCATCGCGGAGAACCGCGAGCTGACCGACCTGCTCTTCGACGGCAACTACTGGCACAACCCGCAGAGCCCGCGGGCCCGCGCGGTGTTCGAGGCCTACCAGAAGAAGTACAACTCGGTGATGTCGAACCACGGGGTCCAGGGCTACCAGGTGATGTTCGTGCTCAAGGACGCGCTCGAGCGGGCGGCCTCGACCGATCGCGAGAAGGTGCGCGACGCGATCGCCAAGACCAATCTCACCGACCACATCCTCACCCAGGACGCGATCCGCTTCGACGACAGCGGCGAGAACGTCAACGCCACCCCGGCCCTGCTGCAGGTGCAGGGGGGCAAGCCGGTGGTGGTGGGGCCGGCGCGCTTCCTGGAGGCCAAGCCGGTGTTCCCGGTTCCGAAGTGGAAGGGCTAGCCGCCGCGAGGTGACCTGGCTCTTCTTCCAGGCCGTCGTCAGCGGCCTGCTGCTCGGCGGCGTCTACGGTCTGGTCGCGAGCGGGCTGTCCCTCATCTTCGGGGTGCTGCGCATCATCAACTTCGCCCACGGGGCGGTGATGATGCTGGCCATGTACACCTCGTACTGGCTGTTCGTGCTGCTCGGGGTGGATCCGTACCTCTCCATCGTCGTCACCGGCCCGCTCTTCTTCGCGCTGGGCGTGCTCATCCAGCGCGTGATCATCGAGCCGAACCGGGCCGCCGCCGAGCACAACCAGCTGCTGCTCACGCTCGGCGTCGCGTTGTTCCTGGAGAACCTGGCCCTCGTGCTCTGGCAGGGCGACTTCCGGACCTTGCGCGTGTGGTACTCGGGCGCCTCGTTCATGCTGGGCGACGTGCTGGTGGAGGTGCCGCGTCTCATCGCGGCGGGCGGGGCGGTGCTGGTCGGGCTCGCGCTCTGGGGATTCCTGCGCACCACGGACGCGGGCAAGGCCATCCGCGCCCTCGCCGAGGAGCCGGAGGGGGCGCGCCTGGTCGGCATCGACGTGGCGCGGATCCGGGGGGTCGCGTTCGGCATCGGTTCCGCGTGCGTGGCGGTGGCGGGGGCGCTGATCACCCCGTTCTTCTACGTGGCGCCCGACGTGGGCGAGAGCTTCAACATCATGGCCTTCGTGGTGGTGGTGCTCGGCGGCATGGGCAACTTCCTGGGCGCGCTCGCGGGCGGCTTCATCGTGGGGCTGGCCGAATCGCTCGGCGCCGCGTTCCTGCCCGGCTCGCTGAAGCAGCTCGTGGTCTTCGGCCTCTTCGTGATCGTGCTGCTGCTCCGCCCCGAGGGCCTCTTCGGCGCGCGTCGTGGCCGCTAGGGTCCTCCTCGGCGTCGGCCTGGCCGCCCTGGTCGCGGTGCCTCCGCTCCTTCCCAAGTACGCGCTCGACGTCCTCATCAGCATCCTCTTCTTCGGCTACCTCGGCGCGTGCTGGAACATCCTCGGCGGCTACGGCGGGCAGTTCTCGTTCGGCCACGCCGCCTTCTTCGGGATCGGCGCCTACACCTCGACCCTGCTGCTGCTGCACTGGGGATGGAGCCCCTGGCTCGGGATGCTGGCCGGCGGCGCGCTCGCCGCCGGCTTCGGGCTCTTCGCCGGCTACCTGTCGTTCCGCTACGGGCTGCGCGGGCCCTACTTCTCGCTGGTGACGCTGGCCTTCGCGGAGATGCTGCGGGTGGTGGCGGTGAACTGGAAGGCGGTGGGCTCCTCGTTGGGCCTGGTGGTGCCGAACCGCGGCTCGGCGCCCGCGATGTTCCTGTTCGCGGAGAAGCTGCCCTACTACTACGTCATCTTCGCGATGGCGATGGGAGCGGTGTGGATCACGCGGGTGATCGAGCGGTCCCGGATGGGCTACGCTCTCGCCGCGGTGCGCGAGAACGAGGACGCGGCGGAGGCGGCCGGCGTCGACGCGCTCTCCACCAAGCTGCGCGCGATGGCGGTGTCGTCGTTCCTCACCGCGCTCGGCGGGACGTTCTACGCGCAGTACTTCGCCTACATCGATCCCACCATCACCTTCGGGCCCGCGATCTCCATCGGCGCCCTGCTCCCCGCGATCGTGGGCGGCGCCGGCACGGTGGCCGGGCCGCTGCTGGGCTCGTTCGTGCTGACCCCGATCTCCGAGGTGACGCGGGCTCTGCTGCGGGGCCGCGCCGGGGCCGACATCATGCTGTACGGCCTCATCCTGATCCTCGTCATCTCGTTTCTGCCCAACGGGCTCGTGGGCTGGTTTCGAAGCCGCCGGCGCGGCGCGGAGCGGGCGGTGTGAGCGGTCCGGGGCTCGAGGTCCGCGGGCTCACCAAGCGTTTCGGCGGGCTGGTGGCGGTCAATCACTTCGACCTCTCGGTGGCGCCGGGCGAGATCGTGGGGCTCATCGGGCCCAACGGCGCCGGCAAGACGACCGTCTTCCATCTCATCGCGGGCTTTCACGGTCCGAGCGAGGGCTCGATCCACTTCGACGGCGTCTCGCTGGTGGGCCTCAAGCCTCACGCGATCTGCCGGCGCGGTCTCGCGCGGACCTTTCAGCTGGTCCAGCCGTTCGCGGGGCTCACCACGCTGGAGAACGTGATGGTCGGCGCGTTCAATCGGGTGGGCGACGTCGCCGGGGCGCGCGCCCGGGCCGCCGAGATCGTGGACTTCGTCGGCCTCGGGCCCCGGCGGGACATGCCGGCGCGGCACCTCACGCTGGCCGACCGCAAGCGCCTGGAGGTGGCGCGCGGCCTTGCCACCGGCCCGCGGCTCCTGCTACTGGATGAAGTGATGTCCGGGCTGAACCCGACCGAGATCGAGGCCATCATCGGGCTGATCCGCCGCATCCACGCCCGCGGGGTGAGCCTGCTGATCATCGAGCACGTCATGCGCGCGATCCTGGCGCTCTCCCATCGGCTGGTGGTCCTCCACCACGGCGAGAAGATCGCCGAGGGCGCGCCGGCCGCGGTGGCCCGGGACCCGCGGGTGATCGAGGCGTACCTCGGCGAAGCGGTGGAGGAGGCGCGGTGAGCCTGCTCAGCCTCCGCGGAATCGACGTGGCCTACGGCGACCTGCCCGCGCTGACCGGCGTGGACCTCGTCATCGAGTCGGGCGAGATCCTCTCGGTGGTCGGCGCCAACGGCGCGGGCAAGACCACGATGCTCCGCGCGATCTCCGGCCTGCTGCGCCCGCGCGCCGGCGAGATCACGCTCGACGGGGCGCGCCTGGACCGGCTGCCGAGCCACGCGGTCGTCGAGCGGGGCGTGGTCCAGGTGCCCGAGGGCCGCAAGATCTTCCCGAGCCTCACCGTGCTGGAGAACCTCGAGCTGGGCTCCTACACCGCGGCGGCGCGGCCGCACCGACGCGAGAGCCTGGATCGTGTGCTCGCCCTCTTCCCGATTCTCGGGGAGCGTCGGCGCCAGGCCGCCGGCACCATGTCGGGCGGCCAGCAGCAGATGCTGGCCGTCGGCCGCGCGCTGATGGCACGACCGCGCCTGCTCATGCTGGACGAGCCCTCGCTCGGGCTGGCGCCCAAGATCGTCCAGGAGATCTTCCGCATCATCGGCGAGATCAACCGGACGGGGACGACGGTGCTGCTGGTCGAGCAGAACACCCGGCAGGCGCTGGCGCTCGCCGGACGCGGCTACGTGCTGGAGAACGGCCGCGTCGTGCTCTCGGGCGCGGGACGAGATCTGCTCGACAACGAGCACGTGCAGCGCGCCTATCTCGGGATGTGACGGAGCGATGCCCATGTCCGACCTCGATCTGACCGATCCGACCGCCGCGACGCTCACCGAGCTGGCCCGGGCCATCCGCGCCGGCAAGCTCTCGCCGCTGGCGCTGACCCGCGCCTACCTGGAGCGCATCGCCCGGCTCGACGGCACGCTGCGCGCCTACATCACGGTGGATCGAGACGGCGCGCTCGCCGCGGCGGCGGCGCTCGAGCGCGAGGCGGCCGCCGGCGCCTGGCGTGGGCCGCTGCACGGCGTGCCGCTCGCCCACAAGGACCTCTGCCTGATCCCGGGGCTGCCCACCTCGTGCGGCACGAAGACCGCCGACTACTTCGTGGGCGCGCCGCCGTGCACCGCGGTCGCGCGCCTCGGGTCGGCGGGCGCGCTCACGCTGGGCAAGCTCAACATGACCGAATTGGCCCTCGGTCCCTTCGGCGACAATGCCCACCACGGCGACGTGCAGAACCCCTGGCGCCTCGGCCACGTCTCGGGCGGCTCCAGCAGCGGCTCGGGCGCCGCGGTGGCGGCCGGCCTCGCCGCGGCCGCGCTCGGCACCGACACCGGCGGGTCCATCCGCCTTCCCGCCGCGTGCTGCGGGCTCGTCGGGCTCAAGCCGACCTACGGGCGAGTCAGCCGCGCCGGCGTGATGCCGCTGTCCTGGTCGTACGACCACGTGGGCCCGCTGGCGCGCACGGTGCGCGACGCCGCGCTCCTGCTCGGCGTGATCGCGGGGCACGACCCGCTCGACGCGACGTCGAGCCGTCGGCCGGTGCCGGATTACCTGGCCGCGCTGGAGGGCGGCGCGAAGGGTCTGCGCATCGGCGTGGCCGGCGGCTTCTACACCGAGGGACTCGATACCGAGGTCGCGCGCGCGCTGGACGCGGCGGTCGCGGCGCTGCGGGGGCTCGGGGCGGCCGTCGAAGCCGTCGCGGTGCCCGATCCCGGCCCCATGGTGGCCGCCTGCAGCAACGTGATGGTGCGCGCGGAGGCCGCGGTCATCCACTCGCGCATCCTGAAGGAGCGACCGGGCGAGCTGCAGCCGGCAGTGCGTGACCGGATGGCGCCGGGGCTGACCGTGACCGCCTCGGAGTATCTGCAGGGCCAGCGTTTGCGCGCCCGCTTCACGCGCGAGTTCATCGACGACGTCTTCTCGCGGATCGACGTGCTGGCGACGCCGACCATTCCCGAGCCGTCCCCCGCGCTGGCCGCCGCCAAGGCGGGGAGCGCCGCCGACGTCATCCGTCGCATGGGCCGCTTCTCCCGGCTCACCCGGCCGTTCAACGCGCTGGGCCTGCCTGCGCTGTCGCTGCCGTGCGGCGCGTCCGCCGACGGCCGGCCGCTCGGCCTCCAGCTCGTGGGCCGCCCGTTCGATGAAGCCACGCTGCTGCGCCTGGGCCACGCCTACGAGTCCGCGACGGCATGGCATCGCCGCCGGCCCGCACTGCCGTGATGGCCGCTGGTCCGGTCGCGCGGTCGATCGGGCTTGCGCTCACGATCATGTCGCTGCCGCCTGGGCCGGCCGGTGCCGCCGATCCGGGGCCCCGGGTGGCGCTCGTGACGACGGTTCCAGCGACCCGCGACGCATTCGTCGGCGGGCTCCGGGACCTCGGCTACCAGGACGGGCGTAACATCGTGATCGACTGGCGCCGAGCGCCGGAGGACGGCGCCGGTGATATCGAGGCGATCGTGCGGCAGGCGCCGGCTTGCCTGGTACTCCCCGGTCCGTTCCGGCTGGCTCGGGGGCTGGGCCTGACCACCACGATCCCGATCGTTGCCATCGATCTGGAGAGCGACCCCGTGGCCGGCCGATTCGTCGCCAGCCTGGCCCGCCCGGGTGGAAACGTGACCGGCATCTTCCTCGACCTGCCCGAGCTGGCGGGCAAGCAGATCGAGCTCCTGCGCGAGGCGGTGCCGCGCCTGGCCCGGCTCGCCGTGCTGTGGGACGAGCGAGTCAGCGGCCCTCAGCTACGGGCGGCGGAGGCGGCCGCGCAGACCGCCGGCATCACGTTGATCCCGGTCCCGATCCGATCGGCCGCCGACCTGGCCGACGTGGTCGAGCGCGCGATGAAGGCACGTCCCCAGGCGCTCCTGGTCCTGACGTCGCCCGACGTCTTCGCGGCGCGGGCCCACATTGCGGAGGGGGCGCAGCGCCACCGGCTTCCCGCCGCGAGCATCTTCCCGGCCTTCGCCGACGCGGGCGGACTGCTCGGCTACGGGCCGGATCTCCTGGGGATGTACCGTCAGGCCGCGCAGTACGTCGATCGCATCCTGAAGGGTGCGCGGCCGGCGGATCTTCCCATCCAGCGGCCGAGCAAGTTCCAGCTCGTCATCAACCTGAAGACGGCCCGGGCTCTTGGCCTGACGATCCCGGCGTCGCTGCTCGCCAGGGCCGACAAGGTCGTCGAATGACGGCGCGTGCGTCCGGTCGTTGACGACCCGCGGGACCTGGGCTAGGCTCCGTTCGTGCTCGACCTGGTGATCCGCAACGGGCAGGTGATCACGCCGCAGGGCGCCGGCCTCTGGGACGTGGGCGTGCGCGGCGAGCAGATCGCGGTGGTCGCCGCGCCCGGCACGCTGCCGACCGACGCCGCGCGGGTCATCGACGCGGCCGGCCAGATCGTCTCCCCGGGGGGCGTCGAGCCCCACGCGCACCTGGCCCACGGGATCATGTCGCATCCCGAGGAGCCCGCGATCACCCTGGGGCCCGAGGACGACACCCGCGGGATGGCGTGCGGTGGCACCACCACCCATATCGACTTCGCCTACGTGCGGCCGGGCGGCGATATCCAGCCGGTGATCGAGCAGCGCGCCAGTCGGTGGAAGGGCAACTCCTACGTCGACTACGCGTTCCACATCACCCTGGCCGGCGCGCTGCCCATCCGCGTCTTCGACCAGATCGGCGAGGCGATCCAGGCGGGCCATCCGAGCTTCAAGGTCTTCACCACCAACGTGCTGCCGCCGCATCCCAAGCGGTCGGGCAACCGCATCGACTTCGGCCGCATCCATTTCGCCATGGAGAAGGTCGCGAAGGCGGGCGGGATCATGGTCGTGCACGGCGAGGACGAGGATCTGGTCCAGTTCAACTACGAGCGCTTCCGCGAGGAAGGCCGGATGGACGGGACGAATCTCCACCTGGTGCACACCAAGCTCTCCGAGCTGCTCGCCTTCCGCCGCACCGTGGCGCTCGCCAGGGCCAGCGGCGCCGGCGTGTACTTCGTGCACGTCTCGGCGCGCGAAGGCGTCGAGACGGTCGCGGAGGCTCGCGCGCAGGGGCTGCCGGTCTACGGCGAGACGCTTCACCAGTACGCCTGCTTCAACGCGGAGTACTACAAGACCCCGCGAGGCTTCTGCTCGCACACCTATCCGTCGCTGAAGTTCCCGGAGGACCAGCAGGCCCTCTGGAACGGACTGGTGCACGACGGGCTCTCGACGCTCGCCACCGACGAGTACCCGACGAGCCTCGAGCTGAAGCTCCGGGGGCGCACGATCGAGGACGTCACCGGCGGCAACGTGGGAGCGGAGGCGCGGATCGGCATCGGCTTCACCGAGGGCGTGGTGAAGCGCGGCATGTCGCTGACCCGCTTCGCCGACATCACCGCGACGAACGCGGCCAGGATCATGGGCCTCTACCCGAAGAAGGGCGTGATCGCCCCGGGCAGCGACGCCGATCTGGTGCTGATCGATCCGACGATCCGCAAGACGCTCACCAAGGACGACTTCCACGTGACGGACTACAGCCCCTGGGAGGGCTGGGCGGTCTCGGGCTGGCCGGTGATGACCCTGCTGCGCGGGAAGGTGATCGCCGAGCGGGGACGCCTGCTCGGCAGCCCGAGCGACGGGCAGTGGGTGTCGCGGCGGATCGATCCGGGCGTGCTGCGGCGTCCGGCCTGCTAGGTTGTCCATGTCCGGGTCCACGGCGCGCCCCTCACCCCGGCCCGCTCCCCTGGGGGGAGAGGGGGTGAAGGACTACGCCGGGCAGTTCAACCCGGGGTTCCATCTCGACGCGAAGCGGGTGGCGCTGGTGGTGGTGGACATGCAATACGCGAGCGGATCGCGCCACGAGGGGCTGGGGCGGCTCCTGAAGGACCAGGGGCGCCAGGACCAGGGCGGCGAGCGCTTCGATCGGATCGAGAGCGTGGTGGTCCCGACCATCCAGCGGCTGCTCGAGGTCTTCCGCGGCCGCGGCCTCCGGGTCGTGTACCTCACGGTGGGCTCCGAGCTGCCCGACTACAGCGATCTGCCGCCGCACATGCGCCCGATGGCGGAGGCGGTCGGCAACACGAAGGGCCGGCGCGAGCACGAGATCCTGGACGCACTGGCGCCGCGGCCGCACGAGCCGGTGCTGAACAAGACCACGATGAGCGCGTTCCACTCCTCGGGCTTCGAGCGGCTGGTGCGCGCGTGGGGCGTGGAGCAGCTCGTGTTCACCGGCGTGTCCACCAACTCCTGCGTGGAGGGGACGGCACGGGACGCAGCCGACCGGGGCTTCCGCTGCCTGCTCGTGGAGGACGGCTGCGGCGCGGCCAGCCGCCGGCTCCACGAGGCGGCCTGCGAGAACTTCGCGCGGCTGCTCGGCCGGGTGGACTCGAGCGCGCAGGTCATCGCCGAGCTCGACGCCGTCCCCGCCGCTGCGCGCTAGGACCCCCGCTCCGCCCACCCGGCAAGGAGGCCACCGATGGCCGGCAAGCTGTTCGAGGAGCTGGAGCTGGGGCAGACCTTCCAGCATCAGCCCGGGCGCACCATCACCGAATCCGACAACGTCTTCTTCACCTGCCTCACCATGAACCCGCAGCCGCTGCACATCGACTTCCACGCGGCCCAGAAAGCAGAGTTCGGCAAGCCGCTCGTGAACAGCCTGCTCACGCTGGGCATCGCGGTGGGCCTGAGCGTCGGCGAGACCACGCTCGGCACCACCGTCGGCAACCTGGGCTTCGAGAAGGTCGAGTTCCCCAAGCCGGTCTTCCACGGCGACACCATCTACTCGGAGACCGAGGTGGTGGAGAAGCGCGAGTCGAAGTCGCGCCCGCAATGGGGCGTGGTGATCTTCGAGCACCGCGCCCGCAACCAGCACGGCGACGTGGTGATGCGCTGCCGCCGCGCCGCCATGATGCGGCGCCGCGCGTCCTGAGCCCGATGCGCCGATCGCTGCACTTCGTCCCGGGCGGCAACGAGAAGATGATGGCCAAGGCGCTCACCTTGCCCGCCGACGGTCTCATCCTCGATCTGGAGGACGCGGTCACGCCCGATCGCAAGGCGGCGACCCGGCCCGTCGTGCGGCGCTGGCTCGAGACCCTCGACTTCGGGGGGCGCGAGCGGTGGGTCCGGATGAATCCCATCTTCACCGAGCACGCCGAGGCCGATCTGGCCGAGACCATCGCGGGCCGCCCCGACGGCTACGTGATGCCCAAGCCGCGCCGGGCCGAGGACGTCCGTCGGGTGACCGATCGCCTCGATGCCCTCGAGCAGAAGCACGGGCTGCCCTTCGGCTCGACCCGGCTCGTGCTGATCGCCACCGAGACGCCGGAGGGGCTGCTCAACATCAAGGAGATCGCGGCGGCCAGCCCACGGGTCGCCGCGGTCTCGTGGGGCATCGAGGACCTGTCGGCCGCGATGGGGCTGCCGCGCACGCGCGACGAGCACGGCCGCTATCTCGACATCCCGCGCTACGCGCGGGTGATGTGCGCCGTGGCGGCGTCCGCGGCCGGGGTCGAGGCGCTCGACACCGTCTACACCGACATCCCCGATCTCGACGGCCTGCGGCGCGAGTGCCTCGAGGGCGTGGCGATGGGCTTCAGCGGCAAGATCTCGATCCATCCGGGCCAGATCGAGGTGATCAACGCCGCGTTCACCCCGTCGAAGGCCGACGCGGAGGACGCGGTCGCCCTCATCGCCGCGTTCGAGGAGCACGCCCGCCGCGGCGCGGGCGCCTTCGCGTGGAAGGGCCAGATGATGGACATGCCCCATCTCACCCGCGCCCGCAAGATCGCGGAGCAGGCGCGACGGGCGGGGGTGATCTGAGCCGTCGCCGAGCCGCCGCGCTGCTCGCGCTGCTGCTCGTGTCGTCGCTGGTGGTGTTCAGCCTACCCGTCGGGCGCCGTCCGCTGGCCAACCAGGACGAGGCCCGCTTCGCGCTCCTCGCCCGCGAGGGGGTGGAGCACGGCCACTGGCTCCTGCCTCGCGTCCGCGGCGTCATCTACCTCAACAAGCCGCCGCTCTATTTCTGGACGGTCGGCCTCCTCGCGCTGCCCTTCGGGGTGGTCGACGACGCCACCGCCCCGCTGGCCTCGATCCTGTGCGCGCTGGTGACGCTGCTCGCGGTGGTCGCCCTCGGACGCCGGCAGTGGGAGGTGGACATCGGGCTGACCGCGGGCCTGGTGCTCGCCACCGCGCCGTTCTTCTACTTCATGTCGCACCAGGTCCTCTCCGACATGATGCTGACCGCGTGGCTCGCCTGGGCGCTCTATTTCCTGCTGCGCGCGCGACAGGCCGCGTCGCCCGGCCGCCTGCTGGCCGGCTATTACCTCTGCCTGGCCGGCGCGCTCGCCACCAAGGGCCCGGCCGCGCTGATGGGGCTGGCCGCGGCCCTGGCGGTGGTGCTGATCGAGGACGGCTGGCGCGGGCTGCGCTGGCTGCGCCTGCCCATGGGCCTCGGCCTCCTCGCCCTGTGCACGCTGCCGTGGGTGCTGCTCTACCTGCTGCAGACCGAGCGGAGCTACGTGGGCGGCGTGGTGGTGGGGCACTACGGCGAGTGGTACTTCCGCGAGAAGCCCGGCTCGCGGCTGGCCGCCGTCGGAGACAACCTCGGCCGCTTCCTGCCGTGGACGCTCTTCCTGGTTCCCGGCCTCTGGTGGTGGTGGCGCGACCGCGATCCGCGTCGGCGGCCGCTGCTCGCGTGGACGGTGACCATCGCGGTCGCGGTGAGCCTCTCCGGCGAGCAGCGCGCGCGCTATTTCCTGCCCGCGCTGCCCGCGCTCGCGGTGCTGATCGCCGAGGTGCTGGTGCGGGCGCCGCGTGAGGGCGGCCGCCTCGGACGCCGGGCGATCACGGCCACGTACGGAGCGCTGCTGCTCGCGGCGGTGGCGGCGATCGCATGCCTTCTGGGTCCGTCCGGCCGGGGCGCGCTCGGCGTCGATGTGTTCACGCCGGCCGCCGGGTGGGAACGGTGGCTGGTGAGCCTCCTGATGCTGGGCGGACTCGTGGCGGCCCTCGTCATCCTGGCCAGGCGCGGCTCGGGCATCGCCGCGACTCTGGCGGTGACGACCGCCCTCGGCGGTATCCTGTTCGTCGAAGGATGGAGCTATCCGGTGCGCTACGCGGAGCGCCTGAACATCCGCGGCTTCACCGCCGCGATGGCCGCGACGCTCTCGGCCGACGAGCGGGTGCTCGCGTATCCCGACGCGAATCTCTACTACGACTTCTACCTGCGACGGCCGGTGCGTGAGCTGGGCACCGCCGCCGAGCTGGACACGCTCCTGGCCTCCCCGCAGCCGGGCGACGTGCTGCTGATGCGGGAGGCGGCCTGGGCCGCGGCGCGGCCGCGCGCGGAGTCGCGCTGGGAGGTGCGGCTGACCGGCCAGGTCGGGAACCATCCGATGGTCCTGCTCGGCCCGCGGCGATGAGCGTCGCCGCCCCGGAGCTGTCGGTCGTCCTGCCCGCGTTCAACGAGGAGGAAAGCCTGCCGCAGGTCTGGTCGGAGGTGTCCGGAGTGCTCGACGCCCTGGGCCGCTCCGCCGAGGTCATCTTCGTGGACGACGGCAGCGCCGACGCCACCCCCGACATCGTGCGGTCCTTCCGCGCGGCCGATTCGCGCGTCCGCCTGATCCGCCTCGCGGCCAACGCCGGGCTCTCGGCCGCCCTGGACGCGGGCTTCACGCGGGCGCGCGGGCGCATCGTCATCACGCTCGACAGCGACCTGCAGAACGATCCGCGTGACATTCCCCGCATGCTCGACGCCCTCGAGGGCTACGACGCGGTGACCGGCTGGCGGCAGCGCCGCGACGATCCCTGGCTGAAGTGCATCTCCTCCCGCATCGCCAACGGCGTGCGCAACGCGGTCACGCGGGAGAGCGTGCACGACAGCGCGTGCACGCTGCGCGTGCTGCGGCACGGCTGCCTGTCCTGCCTGCCGCGCTTCCGCGGCTTCCATCGCTTCGTGCCCACGCTGTTGCGGATGGCCGGCTGCCGCGTGCTCGAGCTGCCGGTGGGCCACCGCGCGCGGCGGTTCGGCGTGTCGCACTACGGAATCCGCAATCGCGCGTTCGTGGCGTTCGAGGATCTGCTCGCGGTGCGGTGGATGCAGGATCGCCGGCTCCGCTACGACGCGACCGAAGAGCCGTAGAGCACGGTCGGCGGGCGAGGGAGTGGCGGGGGCTGCTCCCGGGGACACGCTGAGTCGCGACCGCCCGGGGGCTCTCGATCGGGCCACGAGATGGGGGCGCGGCGCTTCGCTTGCGCGCAGAAGACACGGTCCCCGGGAGCAGCCCCGCCACTCCCTCGCCCGCCTATGCGTGTTCTCCGGCGTTTCGGGGCGCGCGGAGGCCGGCTTGTAGGTGTCTACAGCTTTGTGGAGGGGGGGAGGTTGCTGAGGTGGGCGAGGAGGTCGAAGAGGATGGCGAAATCGTACTTGGCGAGGCCGAGGCCCTTGGCCGCGGTGAGCAATTCGTGGGTGAGGGCGACCGAGGGCAGCGCCACGCCGGTCGCGTGCGCGAGATCGAGGGCCAGGCGCATGTCCTTCTGGATCATGTCGACGTCGAAGAGGGCCTCGGCGGGCATGCCGAGCACGAACGGCGCGCGGTACTTCACCATCGGTGAGGCCACCACGCTCTTCAGCACGACCTCCACCGCGCGCTCCCGCGCGATGCCGGCCTTCTCGGCCAGCAGCACCGACTCCGAGAACGCGAGCATCTGCACCGCGAGCGCCTGATTGACCGCGATCTTCATGCTCTTGGCCAGCCCGACCCGGCCGACGTGCGTGATCGTGGGGCCGATCGCGAGCAGGAACGGCCGCGCGCGCTCCAGCACCGACGGGTCGCCTCCCACCATGAACGAGAGCTGACCCGACTCGAGCGTGACCGGGCTGCCCGACACCGGGGCGTCGAGCAGCGCGGCGCCGCGCGCCGAGACGTCGGCGGCGAGCCGCTCGACGACCGCCGGGCTCACCGTGCTCATCTCGATCAGGATGCCGTCGCGGGTCAGCCCAGCCACGAGGCCCTGCGGCCCGCGGGTCACCGCCTCCAGCGCGGCGTCGTCGGTGACCATGGTGAACACCGCGGCGGCGCGCTCGGCGACCTCGCGGGGGGACGCGGCCAGGCGCAGGCCCGCGCGCACGAGGTCGGCGGCCTTCGACGCGGTCCGGTTGTAGCCGTGGACGGTGTAGCCGGCGTCGAGGAGCCGTCGCGCCATCCGGCCGCCCATCGCGCCGAGGCCGACGAAGCCGAGGGGCGCAGTCATTTGCGGCGGGCGGACAGCCTCTTACTCCTGGTGGGTCGTCTGCGTCCCTTGGACTGTTCTCGTGTTCGTTCGGCTCGCCTTGGGCTGCGCCTCGCCCTGCCGACCGCGATCACGCTGATCTCGATCTTGCAGTTGGCGTGGGTCGCGAGCCGCGAGACCTCAACCGTGGTGGTGGTCGGCCGATGAGCGCCCAGGTACGAGCCCCAGACCGCGTTGAGATCGTCCTGCTCGGCGACGTCGGTCAGGAATCGCGTCGCCGAGACCACGTCGGCCAGCGTACAGCCCGCGGCGGCCAGCGTGGTCTCGAGGTTCTGCATCAGCAGCACCGCCTGCTCGCGCATGCTGGTCGGCAGATCGAACTCTTCCTCGCGGTGGGGATGGCTGTGGTAGACGGGCGCGGCGGTGAGGCCCGAGAGGAAGAGCAAGCTCCCGCGCCGGACCAGCAGCGCGGGAGCGTAGGGCATCTCCACGTGCCGCTTGTCCGGATGATGTATGGCCTGAACGTCCTTTCGCATGACACGGCATGATTGACGCTCGCCCCGCCGCCGTCAAGCGTCTTTCGGGGCCGGAACCTTGACACCTTCCGGTATGTTTGCTAGAAGAAAGACCCACTTCGGCCGCTCCGCCCGATCCTGTCCTCTCAGGAGGAATCGCATGACAACCAGGTGTCTCAAGCGCGCCGTCTCGGCCGCCCTCGCCGGCGTCGTGCTCGTCTCGCTGCCGCTGCCCGCTCCCGCGCAGACGCCCATCCGCATCGGCGCCTCGCTGTCCGTCACGGGCACCTACGCCAAGCCGGGCACCCAGCAGAAGGAAGGCTATGACGTCTGCGTGGACGAGCTGAACGCCAAGGGCGGTCTGCTCGGCCGCAAGGTCGAGTTCGTGGTCTACGACGACCAGTCGATGCCGGCCACCGCGGTGAAGCTCTACGAGAAGCTGATCACCGAGGACAAGGTCGACGCGGTGATGGGGCCGTACTCCTCGGCGGTGAGCGAGGCGGTGGCCAACGTGACCGAGAAGTACAAGAAGGTCATGGTGGCGCCGCTCGCCGCGACCACGTCCATCTTCAAGAAGGGCCGCAAGTACATCTTCATGGTGATCTCGCCGGCCGAGGTATACCTCGAAGGCCTCGTGGACATGGCGGCCAAGCGCGGACTGAAGACGGTGGCCATCATCAACGAGGACACCCTCTTTCCGAAAGCGTCGGCCGCCGGCACCGCGGAGGCGGCCAAGAAGCGCGGCCTGCAGGTGGTGCTGCAGGAATCCTATCCCAAGGGCAACACCGACTTCTCGGCGCTCCTCGTGAAGATCAAGGCGCTCAATCCGGACGTGATCGCGGCGGGCACCTACTTCGACGACGCGGTGGCGATCACCCGCCAGATGAAGGAGCTGAACGTCAACCCGAAGATGTTCGGGCTCACGGTGGGCGGAGACTTGCCCGAGTTCCACGACCTGCTCAAGCAGAATGCGGAATACGTCTACGGCTCCACCCAGTGGGACGACGCGCTGCCGTATCCGGGGGCGAAGGATTTCTTGACCGCCTTCACCCGGAAGTTCAAGCACGAGCCGTCGTATCACGCGGCGGCCGGCTACGCGGGCTGCCTGATCTACGCGGAGGCGGTGAAGCGGGCCGGCTCGCTCGACGCGGACAAGGTGCGCGAGCAGCTGCTGAAGCTCGAGACCAAGACCGCGTTCGGCGACTACAAGGTGGACGCCGACGGTTTCCAGGTCGCCCACAAGATGGTCATGCTGCAATGGCAGGACGGCAAGCGGGTGGTGGTGTGGCCCGACGATCTGGCCAGCGGCAAGCCGCGTTACCCGACGCCGGAGTGGAACAAGCGGTAGCCCGCCGCCGTTGCTGAGCCGTCCCGCCGCGCGCGTCCGCCGAGACCTCGGCGGGCGCCGCCGGGCGCCGGAGGCCTCGTGGGCGTCCTGATCACGCCGACCATGATCGGCCAGGTCGTGATCTCCGGCCTGCTCGCCGGCTCGCTCTACGCGCTGGTCGCCCTGGGCCTCGGGCTGATCTTCGGCGTGATGCGCGTGCTGAATGTCGCCCACGGCCCGCTGATGATGCTGGGGGCCTACACCACCTTCTGGCTCTTCCATTGGTGGGGGTTCAATCCCTACCTCTCGCTGCTGATCACCATGCCCCTGCTGTTCCTGGTCGGGGTGGTGCTGCAGCACTTCCTGGTGCGCCGCGTGGTCGACGCCCCCGAGCTGTCCTCGCTGCTGCTCACGTTCGGCGTGTCGATCGCGCTCGTGAACCTGGCCCAGCTCGCCTTCACCTCCGACCTGCGCTCGGTCGAGTTCCTCACCGGCTCGTTCATCGCGGGCCCCTACGCGCTGTCCAAGCCGCGGCTGGCCGCGTGCGCCTTCGCGGTGGCCATCACCATCGGCGCGTTCGTGTTCCTCCGGTCCACCCGGCTCGGCAAGGCGGTGCGCGCGGTGTCCCAGAGCCGTGAGGTGGCGCAGGTGTGCGGCATCGATGTGCAGCGCATCCACCTGCTCGCCTTCGGGATCGGCTCGGCGCTGGCCGCGGCCGGGGGCACGCTGGTCGCGGTCATGGTCGCGATCCAGCCCGAGATGGGCCAGGTCTACACGTTCAAGTCGTTTCTCGTCATCGTGCTGGGCGGTGCGGGCAACTACCCGGGCGCGTTGCTGGGCGGTCTCCTCCTCGGGCTGGTGGAGCAGCTCGCCTCGCTCTTCCTCACCACGCAGGTCAACGAGGCGGTGGCCTACGTGCTGCTCGTCCTGGTGCTGCTGATCCGGCCGACCGGCCTGCTCAAGGGGCGCGTGTGAAGCGCGGGCTCCCGATCGCGCTCGCGCTGGCCGCGATCGGCCTCACGCTCTATCCAGTGCAGGCGACCGGGTACGGCATCCGCGTGATGCTGCAGCTGTTCATGTGGATCGCGCTGGCCCAGTCCTGGAACCTGATCTCCGGGCTCACCGGCTACGTCTCGTTCGGCCACGTCGCGTTCTTCGGCACGGGCGCCTACGCCTCGAGCCTGCTGATCGTGAAGGCGGGATGGCCGTGGCCGCTCGCCTGCCTCGGCGGCGGGGTGGTGGCCGCGGGCGTGGCCCTGGTCATCGGCTGGCCGTGCCTGCGGCTGAAGGGGCCGTACTTCGCCATCGCGATGCTCGGCCTCAACGAGGTGCTGCGGGTGATCGCGTCCTACTACGAGGGGCTCACCGGCGGGGGCAACGGCCTCTCGCTGCCCACGCTGTATGCGAGCGTGCAGATCTACTACGCGATGGGGCTTGTGGCCGCCGCGGTGACGCTGGTGGCCTACGTCATCCTCACCTCGCGCTTCGGCCTGCGGCTCATGACCATCCGCGAGGACGAGGTGGCCGCCGAGTCGATGGGCATCGACACCCTCCGCTACAAGCTCTACGCGTTCCTGCTCTCCGCGATCGGACCGGGCATCGTGGGGGGGCTCTCCGCCCGGGACCAGGGCTACATCGAGCCCATCTCGGTGTTCCCGCTGATCATGACCATCACCATGATCGTGATGGTGCTCTTCGGCGGCAAGGGCACGATCTGGGGGCCGGTCCTGGGCGCCACCGTGCTGTTCGCGTTCCAGGAGGCGGTGTGGGCGCGCTTCATCTATCTCCACCAGCTGCTCTTCGGCGCCATCATCGTGGCGGTGGTGCTGCTGATGCCGCGCGGGATCCTGGGCGTGCTCCAGCAGAAGTACAACCTGCCGCGCACCATCTGAGCGCGATGCCGCCGGTGCTCGAGGTTCGGGAGGCGGTCAAGCGATTCGGCGGCGTGGCCGCGGTCAACCGCGTGTCGCTCTCGCTCGAGCCGGGCCGGGTCTACGGGCTCATCGGCCCCAACGGCTCGGGCAAGACCACGCTGTTCAACTGCATCACCGGCGTGGATCGGGTCGACGAGGGCGAGGTCTGGTTCAAGGGCCGCCGCATCGACCGGCTCAAGCCGCACCGGATCTTCCACCTCGGGATGGGGCGCACCTTCCAGGTGATCCGCGTGTTCCCCGAGCTGACCGCGCTGGAGAACCTCCTGGTCGTCACCACGAGCGGCTACGAGGAGGCGCGCCGCCGCGCCCGCGACCTGCTCGGGCTGGTGAAGCTCGAGCGGCTCGCCGACGAGTTCGCGGGCAATCTCTCGTACGGGCAGCAGAAGCTCGTGGAGCTCGCCCGGGTGCTCATGACCGATCCCGATCTGATCCTGCTCGACGAGCCGGCGGCCGGGGTCAACCGCACCCTGCTCAATGAATTGCTCGACGCGGTCCGGCGGCTGCGCGACCAGGGCAAGACCGTGCTGCTGGTCGAGCACGACATGAAGGTCGTGATGGGCCTCTGCGAGACGGTGTTCGTGCTCGATCACGGCGAGAAGCTGGCCGAGGGGGCGCCCGGCGTCATCCAGGCCGACGAGCGGGTCATTGAGGCCTATTTCGGCCGCTAGCGCGCTGGTGCTCGCGTACCTGCTCTGGGCCTCGCGCGGCTGGCCGCTGATCCACGACGCGCCCCTCATGCACTACATCGCCTGGCTGATCGATCAGGGCGGCGTGCCGTACCGCGACGCGTTCGACATGAACCTGCCCGGCGTCTACCTGCTGCACATGGCCGTGCTGCGCGTCGGGGGAGCGGGCGACGTGGCGTGGCGGCTGTTCGATCTGGGCTGGCTCGCCGTCACCTGCGGTGTGCTCGCGGTCTACTGCCGCCGCATCGGCGAGGGCTGGGGGCCCGCGGCCGCGGCGCTGCTGTTCGCGGTCTACCACCTGAGCGGCGGCGCCTGGCATGCGGGGCAGCGCGACTACCTGCTCTGCCTCTTCCTCCTGCTCGGCGCCTGGGGCGTCGCGCGCGGCACGGAGCAGCCCGGGCCTGGCGCCTTCGCCTGGGGCGGCCTCGCCCTCGGCGCGGCCATGACCATCAAGCCGCACGCCGCGCTCTACTGGATCGTTTGCGCCGCGGTCGCCGCGCGCGATCGATCGCGCGCGGTCTCGCCCTGGCGGGCCGCCGGGCTCGTGCTCGCCGCCGGGCTCGTGGTGCCGGCCGCGGTCTTCGGCTGGCTGGCCTGGCGGGGCGGGCTCCGGCCGTTCCTCGATCTCTTCGGCGGGTACGTCGTTCCCCTCTACAGTCATGTGGGCCGAGTGTCGCCGTGGCCGGCGATCGGGCAGCACCTCTATGGTCGTCGCCTGATCGCTCTGTTCGGCCTGCTCGTCGTGCTGGCCCTGCTCGCGCCGATGCCGCGGGAGCCGGCCGCCAAGGGGTTGGCGCTCGGCGGCGTGCTGTACGGTCTCGTCCACTTCGTGGCTCAGGGCAAGGGGTGGGAGTACCAGCTCTATCCGTTGGCCGCCTTCTGCTGTGCCCTGGCTCCCGCGGCGGTGGTGTCCGCTCGCCGCGCCCGGTGGTCGCGGCTGCTCGACCTCTTCGGGGCCCGTCGCCCTCTGGGCCTCGCGGCGTGGGCCCTGCTCGTGACCGTGCTCGGAACCAAAGCGGTGAAGATGTCCGCCACAGATGGGATCACCGAGAAGGCCGACCGGGTCGCGGCCATCACGCGCGACCTGCAGCCGCTGGCTCCGCTCGGCGCCACCGTACAGGTCATGGACACCACCGCGGGCGGCATCCATGCGCTGCTGCGGCTGCACCTGCGGCAGCCCACGCGCTTCATCTATGACTTCCCGTTCTTCCACGACGTCGGCGACCCTCGCATCGAGGCGCTGCGCGCCGAGCTCATCGACGGGCTCCTGGCCGGCCGCCCGGCCGCCATCGTCGTCCTGGAGGAAAGCTGGCCCGACCCGGACCGTGGCTACGGCCGGCTCGAGACGTTTCCGCGCCTCCAGGAGTATCTGGAGCGCGCCTACGAGCCGCCGCTCGAGGGCCCGGGATACCGGATCTATGCGAAGCGAAGCGATTCGTAGCGTCATCCGCGCGTACGACGACCCGATCGTGCGGGCGTACTGCTGGGGCCGCTTCTGGATCCTGCGCCAGCGCTTCCTCGACGAGATCGGGCAGTACCTGCCGCCCCGCGGCCGCGTGCTGGACCTGGGCTGCGGCTTCGGCCTGTTCTCCCTCTACTACGCGACGGCGCGCCCGGCGCTCAGCGTGGAGGGCTTCGACCGCAACCCGCGTCGCATCGCGATGGCGCGCGCGGCCGCGGCACGGCTCGGCCTGCCCAACGTGCGCTACGAGGTCGGCGACGTGATGGACTTCCGCGGCGGCGAGCGGTTCGACGCCGCCTACATGCTCGACATCGTGCACCACATCCCGCCGCACGCGGTGCGCCCCCTCGTGGAGCGCGTGGCCCGCACGCTGCCGGAGGGCGGCCGGCTCCTCGTGAAGGACGTCGACCGGCATCCGGCCTACAAGCGCTGGTTCACCCTCGCGCTCGACAAGGTGATGGACCCGGCGGCGCCCGTCCGCTACTGGGGCACCGAGGAACTGCAGAATCTGCTCGAGGAGGTCGGCTTCGACGTGCACCGACACCTGATGGTGGACGTGCTGCCGTATCCCCACGTGCTCTACATCGCCCGGCGGCGCGCGTGACCGGCGACGCCGGACCGGTCCTGCTGCGTGCCGAGGCCATCACCGCGGGCTACGGCAAGATGGCCATCCTCCACGACGTGACGCTGGAGGTGCGGACCGGCGAGATGGTGAGCGTGATCGGCCCCAACGGCGCCGGCAAGTCCACCGCGTTCAAGACCATCGTGGGGTTCCTCCGGCCCACCCACGGCCGGGTGCGCTTCGACGGCCAGGATATCACCGGGCTGAGGCCCGATCAGGTGCTGCACCGCGGCCTGGCCTACGTGCCCCAGGGTCGCATCGTGTTCCCGCAGATGACGGTGCTGGAGAATCTCGAGATGGGCGCCTACATCGAGCGCGACGCCGGCCGCATCCGCCACGCGCTCGACCGCGTCTACACCTTGTTCCCGATCCTGGCCCAGCGCCGGGGCCAGAAGGCCGGCACGATGTCCGGGGGCGAGCAGCAGATGGTGGCGATCGCGCGCGCGCTCATGACCACCCCGAAGCTGATCCTGCTCGACGAGCCGTCGCTCGGGCTGGCTCCGAAGTTCGTCTCGCTGATCTTCGACAAGCTGAGCGACATGCGGCGCGCCGGCTTCACCTTGATGGTGGTGGAGCAGAATGCGGCCCGGGCGCTGGCGGTGGCCGACCGCGGGTACGTCCTCGAGCTGGGCCGCAATCGGTTCGAGGGCGGAGGCCAGACGCTCCTGCAGGACCCGGAGGTCAAGCGCCTCTACCTGGGCGGCTGACCGTCATTTCGGTCTAGGCTTTCCGCAGGTTTTTGAGTATATTCGGAAAGCTCATGCGTACGACTCGACCTGCCGTCTTCGGTAGTGCGGCCATCGCGGCCGTCCTGATCGGAATCCTCATCGGCTTTCCCCTATCCGCGGCCAAGTCCGCGACCGCGCCCGCCTCGGGCCAGAAGGCCGCGTCGGGACACGGGGCCGCGGGTGGCGTCGATCCGCGCGTCATCGACCGGGGCAAGGCTCTCTTCGGTCAGTACTGCGCCAACTGCCACGGCGATGACGCCAAGGGCGACGGCATCGCCGGACAGAATCTGCCGATCAAGCCCCAGAACCTGACCGAGGGACGGATCGTCAATGCGCTGCCGGATCATTTCCTGCACAGCGTGATCGCCCACGGCGGGCAGGCGGTCGGGCTCTCGCCGCTGATGCCGAATTTCACCCCGTATCTGTCCGACTATCAGATCAACGAGGTGATCGCGTACGTTCGGACCCTCGCGGATCCGCCGTACGATCCGACCAAGGTGCTGCCGGTGGCCACCACCCGGCAGGGCCCGGTGCAGCCGATCTTCTTCAGCCACGTCATCCACGCGGGCTCCTACCAGATCGCCTGCCAGTACTGCCACGCCAACGCGCGCCGCGGGCCGTCCGCGGGTGTGCCGTCGGTCGAGCGCTGCATGGGATGCCACAAGATCGTGGCCGCCGAGGGCAATCCCGAGGTGCAGAAGCTCCACGGCTACTGGGAGCGGAAGGAGCCCATTCCGTGGGTCCGCATCTTCAAGATCCCGGAGCACGCTCAGTTCCCGCACAAGCCGCACGTGCAGGCGGGCGTGCAGTGCCAGACCTGCCACGGCCGGATCGAGGCCATGGAGCGGGTGCACGCCGAGACCGGGCAGAACATCGTCAACGACCTGAAGAATCTCGCCCTGCTCCCGGTCGCGCCGCCGAAGCTCACCATGGGCTGGTGCGTGGAGTGCCACCGCAACGTCAACGCCAAGGGCGTGCAGGGCGTGCAGACCGCCGCGGACGCGCCCATTCCGTCGGTGCACGCGCCGGCGGGCAGCGAGAGCGAGCGCCGCAACGCCCCGCTCGAGTGCGTGACCTGCCACCACTAGCCTGACCGTTTCTCCTCTCCCGCGAGGGAGAGGCGCCGAGAGATGCGCCCGGTCTGGACCGCCCTCCTCGTCTACCTCGTCGCGGTGGTGACCGTGCTGGGCCTGCAGCTCGCCGCGGTGACCGCGCTCGTCGGCTGGCGCGGCTCGATCGAGGTGGAGCGCGATGCGCTGGTCACCCTGCTGGCCGGGGTGCCCGCCTCGTCGCTGGCCCTGATCGCCATCGCGTTCGTGGCCGGCGGCCGTCCGTCGAGCCTCACCCTGCGCCTCCGCCGCGGGAGGATCGTCGGCCGAGGCCTCGCGATCGTGGTGCTCGGTACCCTCGCGCTCAGCCAGGCGCTCGAGTCCCTCACCATCCTCCTCGGGGTGGGACCGGGGCCCGCACTGGACTGGATCGCGCGGACCATGGCCGACGCGCCGCCGCTCGGCGTGCTGCTCGCGGTGCTGGTGGTCGGCCTGCTGGCCCCGATCGGCGAGGAGCTGTTCTTCCGCGGCTACCTGCAGACGCGGCTCCGGCGGGCATGGAGCCCGGGCCCGGCGATCGTGGTCACCGCGCTGGCGTTCGGGGTGATCCACGGCGAGCCGGTCCATGGCGTGCTCGCCTTCGCGCTGGGACTCTACCTGGGTCTGCTGACCGAGCGCGCCGAGAGCGTGGTGCCCGCGATCATCTGCCACGCCGCGAACAACTCGGTCTCGGTGGTGCTGTCGGCGTGGGTGGGCTCACCGGAGAGCGGCGGCGTAAACGCGGCGATCCTCGTGGCGAGCGCCCCGGTCGTGGCAGTCGCGATCTGGTGGATGACCCGCGTACCGCGGTCGCGGCCGGTCTGACGTCCGAGCGTGTCCGGAGTGGGTCTCCGTTCCAGCGCGGGCTTCGCCCGCGCAATCTTGCTCCTGGGGGAGGCTCGGAGGGGGCCGTCTAGGCCCCCTTCGACATTTTAGCGTCCGGAGTCGAGGATCGCGGTCAGGCTCCGCAGGTCGGGGCACATGTCGAGCGACTCGACCATCTGCCGCACGGCGTCCGCCCGATCCGCCGGCAAGACCAGTCCCGCGCACTCGCGGAACTTCTCGCGCAGCGCCTCGATCGGCAGCGGATTCTCGGGATGGCCGGGCACCGGACGCGGCCCCACGGTGGCGGTGCGGCCGTCCGCGCAGCGGACCGTGACGCGCGTCCACATGTGGCGCTCGAGGTCGGTCGGGATGTCCGGGTCCACGGTCACGCGCACGCGCTCCATGAGCCGCCGGATCGCGGGGTCCTGCACGCGATCGTCCTGGAAGGTGGTGATGCCGACGCGTCCGTCGGTCAGCGCGGCCGCCGCGGAGAACTGCGCCGAGAATTTCCCCTCGAGCCCGGTGCGGGGGCGCGCGTGGATGAGGATGCGCGGGACGCCCGCGGCCACTCCGACCGTCACCTCCTCGATCTCCTCCGGCCGCACGCCGTGCGTCCGCCGGATCTCCAGCGTGGAGTCGATGATCGAGTGCGTGCAGGCGCACGAGGGATACGGCTTGACCGCGACGCCGGTGGTCAGGATCTTCCACGGCGCGCCGAGGGTGGCCAGCGGCTCGAGCGCGCGCTTGCCCGCGCCGAGCACGTTGAAGAAGCCCTGCGGCCCTTCGAGCGCGTGCTCCGACGCGGTCCAGCCCCCGCGCGCCAGGAGGGCCGAGAGCACGCCGCTGCGGGCCGCGTGCCCGGCGTGGAACGGCTTGGTCATGGTGCCGAAGTTCTCCTTCAGGCCCGAGGACTGCGAGGCGGCCACCGCGAGCGCATGACGGGTCTGCGCGCCGTCGAGGCCGAGCAGCCGCGCCGCCGCCGCCGCCGCGCCCAGCGTGCCGAGCGTACAGGTGGCGTGCCAGCCGTGCTCGTAGTGCGCGGGGTTGATGACCTCGGCGAGCGTGGTCTCCGCCTCGAAGCCGAGGAGGAAGGCGTGCACCACCGCGCGTCCGTCGGCCAGCGCCAGCTCGCCCGCGGCGAGGGCGGCGGCCAGGACCGGCGCGGAGGGATGCCCCATCAGGGCGAAGTTGGTGTCGTCGAAGTCGAGCGCGTGGGCGGCGGTCCCATTGCAGAGGGCGGCCCAGACCGCGCCGGTCCGACGGCCCGTGCCCACCACCGTGCAGAGCGGCAGGCCGCCCTCGGCCTGGGCCACCTGCTGGAGAATGCGCGACGCCGGCTCGATCGAGCCGGCCAGCATGACGCCGAGGCAGTCCAGGATCGCCCGGCGCGCGGCGTCGATCGCCGCCTCCGGGCAATCGTCCGCGCGATGCTTGGTCACGAAGTCGGCGAGCAGCGTGGTGGCGTTCATGTCCGGGAGCCTATCACACCGGAGGAAGGCCCGACCCGGCGTGGCCGATCGCCTCGCGCGCCCGCGCGGAGGCAGGTATGATCGGATCCTCGCGATGCGCCGGCTGGCCTGGCTCCTCACCGTCACCGCACTGGTCCTGACTCCCGCTTCCGCGCGGGCCCAGCTGTTCGTCGCGGCCCGTCCCGATCCGCCGTTCACCATCGGTCCGCTCGCGATCCGGGCCACCGTGCGCGAGGGCACCGGGCCGGTCCCGGTCGTGGTCGCCTTCAGCCTCCAGCCGTCGCCGGATCAGAAGTCGGTGGACCCGGGGCAGGACCTCTATCTGCTCTGGCCCGGCGAGGTGGTGAACGCGATACCCGGCCAGAAGCCCGACGCGGCGCTGGCCCGCTACGTCACCGACCGCGGCTTCGATATCACCGCGGAGGGGCGCGTCGCGCTCGCCGCGCGCAACCTGAGCGACGAGGGACGGCTCGAGCCGCAGGCCGGCGGTGCGCCCTTCGTGACGTTCGTGCAGACCGGCGCCCTCGGCCTGAGCCCGCCCGCCACCTTCATCCGCATCCCGTGGACGCCGCGGCTCATCGACCGCAGCTGGCTCATCGAGCTGACGATGGACACCGCCGGGCTCGTCAAGCCGCAGAAGGTGGGCTGGGCGGAGCGGCTCGTCCGCGGCGTGCACTACCGGATCGCGATCGGCTTTCACGAGGTGCGGGACCGCCCGCTCTTCCCGATGTACTTCGCCCATCGCGATCGCGTGGTGCACCTGGCCGACGCGCCCGCCGAGCTGGTCGTGCAGTTCCCGCAGTCCGACCGCCTGAAGATCGACGAGGTCTATCCGCCGACGTCGATTCGACGGCTGAGCGAGACGCTCGAGTCCACCGAGATCGTCTCGCTCTTCCTGGACCGCTCGGACGGGCTCACCCCGCAGCAGCTGGCCGTGCAGTTCGGCTACTTCTCGCGCACCCAGACCGCGCTGCTGGTGGCCGCGCCGCTCGTGCTGCTGGCCCTGGGGCAGGCGATGGGCCCGCTGCTGGGACGCGGCCTCGCGCGCGCGATCGGGGTGGCGGCCGCGCGGGTGCAGCTCGGCGGCTGGCGACCCGGCGGGCGCCGGCGCGAGCAGGGCGTCATCCTCCCGCGCGAGGTGCTCGCGCGCATCAAGCCCGGCACCACCACCCAGGAGGAAGTGCTGCGCCTGTGCGGCGCGGAGGTGGAGCGGCAGGAGCGGCTGCAGGACTCGGCCCGGACCACGCTCATCTACCGCGGGCGGCGGCTCGTGCCGGAGGCGCGCCGTATTCTCGGATGGCTCACCACGGTGCGCCGCTGGGAGGTCGAGCGTCACGAAGTCCGGATCGAGCTCGAGGATGACCTCGTCCGCGACGTGCAGGCCGAGGTGCGGCGCTATCGGCTGGGACCGGAAGAGCCGCGCTGAGCCATGGGAGCCGGCCGAGGGCCCCTTGACGCAAGTACCCGGAGACGCTACCCTGCCGCAACTATTCGTCCGGCGACCGCCCGAGGAGGGCCGAGGTGAAGTGTCCCCGCTGTCAGTCCCAGAACCGAGAGGGCGTCCGGTTCTGTGAGGACTGCGGCGGCCGCCTGGTGACGGTCTGTCCGAGCTGCGGCGCCGAGCTGGCCCCCGACAAGAAGTTCTGCGGCTCCTGCGGCTCGCCGGTCACGACGCAGCCGGTCGAGCGTCAGACCGGTTCCCCGCAGGGCTACACGCCCAAGCATCTCGCCGAGAAGATTCTCACCTCGCGCCAGGCGCTGGAAGGCGAGCGCAAGCAGGTCACCGTGCTCTTCGCCGATCTCAAGGGCTCGATGGAGCTGCTCGCCGATCAGGACCCGGAGGAGGCCCGCCGGCTGCTGGATCCGGTGCTCGAGCGGATGATGGAGGCGGTGCACCGCTACGAGGGCACCGTGAACCAGGTGATGGGCGACGGGATCATGGCCCTCTTCGGCGCCCCGCTCGCCCACGAGGACCACGCGGTCCGCGCCTGCCACGCCGCCCTGCGCATGCAGCAGACGGTGGGATGGTACGCCGAGGAGCTGCGTCGTGGCCGCGGCGTGGACGTGCAGATCCGCATCGGGCTCAATTCCGGCGAGGTCGTGGTGCGCGCGATCGACAGCGACCTGCACATGGACTACTCGGCGATCGGCCAGACCACGCACCTGGCCGCCCGCATGGAGCAGCTCGCGCGGCCGGGCAGCACGCTGATCTCGCGCGACACGCTCCGCCTGGCCGAGGGCTACATCGAGGTCAAGCCGCTCGGGCCGGTGCCGGTCAAGGGCATGCCCGACCCGGTCGAGGTCTTCGAATTGCTGCGCAGCGAGCAGGTCCACTCGCGGCTCGAGGCCAGCGTCGCGCGCGGGCTCACCCCCTTCGTGGGCCGCGAGGCCGAGATCGACATCCTGCACCAGGCGATGGCGCGGGCCGCGGCCGGCCACGGGCAGATCGTCGCCGTCTCGGGCGAGCCCGGGGTGGGCAAGTCGCGTCTCTTCTGGGAATTCACCCACTCCCACCGCGCCCACGGCTGGCTGACGATGGGGGCCCAGGCCACGTCCTACGGCAAGAACACCTCGTACCTCACCGTCAAGGAGCTGCTCCAGTCGTACTTCCAGCTCGAAGAGCGCGACGATCCCCGTCGCGTTCGCGAGAAGGTCACCGGCAAGCTCCTGACCCTGGACGAGAGCCTGCGGCCCACGCTGCCCGCGTTCCTGCAGCTGCTGGACGTGCCGGTGGACGACGCGGAGTGGCAGACGCCGGACCTGCCCCAGCGGCGTCAGCGGATGCTCGACGCGGTGAAGCGGCTCATCCTGAGGGAAGGCCAGGTGCAGCCGGTGCTGGCGGTGTTCGAGAACCTCCACTGGCTCGACTCGGAGAGTCAGGCCTTTCTCGACAGCCTGGTGGACAGCCTGCCGCTCGCCCGCGCGCTCGTGCTGGTGAGCTACCGCCCCGAGTACCAGCACGGCTGGGCGCGCAAGAGCTACTACACCCAGTTCCGCATCGACCCGCTGCCGCCGCAGAGCGCCGAGGAATTGCTCAGCGCGCTGGTGGGCGACGATCCGGGCCTGGACCCGCTCAAGCAGCTCCTGATCGAGCGCACCGAGGGCAATCCGTTCTTCCTCGAGGAGAGCGTGCACACGCTGGCCGAGACCAAGGTGCTGTCGGGCACGCGCGGCCACTACCGGCTCACCCGCGAGGTCCACAAGGTCCAGGTGCCGGCCACCGTGCAGGCGGTGCTGGCCGCGCGCATCGACCGGCAGCCCATCGAGGGCAAGCGCCTCCTGCAGGCCGCCGCGGTGATCGGCAAGGACGTGCCGATGGCGCTGCTCCAGGCCATCGCCGACATGCCGGAGGAGGCGGTGCGCCGCAACCTGGCCCAGCTGCAATCCGGCGAGTTCCTGTACGAGATCAGCCTGTTCCCGAGCGTGGAGTACACCTTCCGCCACGCGCTCACCCACGAGGTCGCCTACTCGAGCCTGCTGCAGGACCGCCGGCGCGCGCTGCACGGCCGCGTCGTGCAAGCGATGGAGCAGCTCTACGCCGATCGGCTGCCCGAGCACTTCGAGCGGCTCGCCCACCACGCGGTGCGCGGCGAGGTGTGGCCCAAGGCGGTGTCCTACCTGCGCCAGGCCGGCACCAAGGCGGCCATGCGCTCGGCCAACCGGGAGGCGGTGATCTTCTTCGAGCAGGCCATGAGCGCGCTCACCCGGCTGCCCGAAGGCCGGGTCGCCACCGAGCAGGCCATCGATCTGCGCCTGGACCTGCGCTCGCCTCTTCTTCAGATGGGCCAGCTCGAGCGGGTGCTGACGCTGTCGCAGGAAGCGGAGGCGATGGCCGAGAAGCTGGGCGACGAGCAGCGCCTGGCCCGGGTCTACACGTACCTGATCAACTATCACTATCTGAAGGGCGAGCCCGATCTCGCCATCGAGTACGGTGAGCGCTGCCTGCGCATCGGCGACTCGGCGGGCGACGCCTCCCTGCAGGCGCTGGCCCGCGGCTACCTCGGGTACTCCTGCCACGCCCAGGGGCTCTATCGCCGCGCCCACGCGATCCTGCGCGAGAACGTGGAGGCGCTCGAGCTGGTGCAGGGCGATGCCCCGGGCGGTCAGGCCGGCGTCTCCTACGTCACCTCGAGCGGATGGCTCGCCTTCACGCTGGCCGAGCTGGGCGAGTTCGACGCGGCCGCGATGTCGCTGGACCGCGCCCAGCGCGCCGGCGAAGCGAGCGGCCACGCCTACACCCAGACCATCGCCCGCACCATGGCCGGGCTCGCGTGGCTGCGTCGCGGCCAGCTCGAGCGCGCGCTGCCCGCGCTGCAGCGGAGCCTGGACGCCTGCCGCGAGAAGAGCCTCGACGTGTGGCGGCCGATTCCCTCGTCGCTCCTCGGGCTCACGCTGGTGCTGCTGGGACGGGTGGACGAGGGCCTGCGCCTGCTGGAGGACGGCGTCTCGCTCACCGAGGATCTCGGGGTGCGCGCCTACCTGGCGCTCTGGACCGTCCAGCTCGCCGAGGGCCTGGCCGCCGGGCGGCAGCTCGACCGCGCGGGCACGGTGGCCCAGCGCGCGCTCGACCTGGCCCTGCGCCACAAGGAGCGCGGGCACCAGGCGTGGGCGCTGCGGCTGCTGGGCGAGCTGGCCGGCCTCGCCGAGCCCCCCGCGGTGGGCGAGGCCGAAGGCTACTTCGCCAGGGCGCTCGCGCTGGCCGAGGAGCTGGAGATGCGGCCGCTCCAGGCGCGCGCCCAGCTCGGTCTGGGCCGGCTGCTCCGCCTGGCCGGTGACCGCGACCGCGCCGAGGATCATCTGGCCACCGCGCTCGGCCTGCTGCGCGAGATGGACATGCGCTTCTGGCTCTCGCGGGCCGCCGAGGAGCTGCTGCATCTGGGGCACCTGTTCGTGGTGGCGCGCCACAACATCCAGCTCTACGACTATCTCAAGCGCGAGTACGCGGGTGAGCCGGTCACGGTGATCCTCGACCGCCGCCACGGCCAGCGCCGCGAGCGCGACGAGGTCACGACTTCCGAGCGCCGGCACGCCGAGCGGCGCCGGCAGATCCAGGTCGACGACGCGATCCGGACCCGCGGCTTCGCGGTGGTCCCCGAGATCATCGGAGGAGCCTGAGGCCCGCCGAGGCCGGCTCGCGTCCCACCGACGCGAGCCCTCGATTCACCAGCCGCACCTCCGCCGCGCGCTTGCCGTCGGCCGCGGTCTGCGGCTCGAACGCGACCCGCTCGCCCACGCGCGGCATCATCCCGCGGCCGTCGCGCCCGCGCACGACGTACAGCTCCTGGTCGTCGCCCATGATCAGGCCCCACGCGGTGGGGCGGTCGTAGAACTCGATGCGGCCCGTCTTGATCACGCGGCCATCCTATGAGCGGGCGCGCGACGCCACAATGTCCAGAATTGCCGACAGTCGGGCGGCGGCGGTGGCAGTTCGGTAGAATATGGCGACGAGGCCACGCTGTTCCGACTCGCCGCACAGCTCGAGACCGCACAGCCGTGGACGGACCGCCGTCCGTCGCCACGAGGAGATCAGCCATGACCGTCAGCCAGCACGAGAAGGCGGCGCGCTTCCGCGCCCTGCACGAGGCGCCGGGCGCCTTCGTCATCCCCAACCCGTGGGACGCGGGCTCGGCGCGCGTCCTCGCCGCGCTCGGCTTCCCGGCCCTCGCCACCTCGAGCGGCGCGCAGGCCGGCATCCTCGGCCGCCGCGACGGCAAGGTCTCGCGCGAGGAGGCGCTCGCGCACTGCCGGGGCATCGTGGAGGCGACCGACCTGCCCGTCTCGGCCGATCTGGAGAAGTGCTTCGCCGACGCGCCCGCGGAGGCGGCGCAGACGATCCGGCTGGCCGGCTCGGTGGGCCTGGTGGGCGGGTCGATCGAGGACGCCACCGGCAACAAGGACAAGCCGCTGTTCGATATCGGGCTGGCCACCGAGCGGGTGGCCGCGGCGGTCGCGGCGGCCCGCGCCCTGCCGTTTCCCTTCACCCTGACCGCGCGCACCGAGAGCTTCCTGCGCGGCAACCCGAACCTGGGCGACGTGATCAAGCGGCTGCAGGCCTTCGAGCAGGCGGGGGCCGACGTCCTGATGGCGCCCGGCCTGCCCGATCTCGCCGCGGTCCGCGCGGTCTGCGCGGCGGTCTCGAAGCCGGTGAACTTCATGGTGGGCATCCCGGGCAAGTCGTTCACGGTGGCCGAGCTGACCGCGGCCGGCGTGAAGCGGATCAGCCTCGCGACCTCGCTCTATCGGAGCGCGATGAGCGGGCTGATCGACGCCGCCCGCGAGGTCAAGGACAAGGGCACCTTCGACTACGTCGCCCGCGGGGTGTCCACGCCCGATCTCGCGGCCTTCATGCAGGGGTGAGCGACCGCGCCTTGACCGGCTCCGGAGGCGAGTGCACGATGGGAAGCGGAAAGGACACCCCATGCCGACCCCGGCGCCCCACATCACGATCGAGCCCAACCCGAACCGGGTGATCGTCCGCGCCGGCGGTGCGATCATCGCCGACACCACCCGCGCGCTGGTCATGCGCGCGCCGGGGACTCCGGACGTCCAGTACATCCCGCGCGAGGACGTGGACATGGCGAGCCTGCTCCGCACGTCGCACGTCACCCACTGTCCCTACAAGGGCGATGCGTCGTACTGGAGCATCCGGAGCGGGTCGCGCACCGTGGACAACGCGGTGTGGAGCTACGAGGCGCCGTTCGACGCGATGGCCCCGATCAAGGGCCACCTGGCGTTCTACGGCGATCGCGTCGACTCGATCGAGGAGCAGGCCCGCTAGCTCACTTCGGCTCGGGCCGGCGCGGCGCGGTCCGCGACGCCACCACGATCGCGGGCTCCTCGCCCTCCCACGGCTGCAGTCCCTCGATCCGCGTGTCGGTCGCCCGCGCGGTCCGGGGATCCTCGCCCTTCACCCGCTGGCTGATCCGCGTGAACACCCGCTCGCCCGCCTGCGTGTGGCCGGCGATCGTCTGGCGCGCGGTGCGGAATCCGAGATAGCGTCCGGTCACGTCGACCGTGAAGGACCCCGCGCCGATGCCGGTGAGCACGAGCGTGTAGTCGCCCGCGGTGCCGGCCGGCACCTCCACCAGCCAGCGCTGGCCCGGCGCGCGCTGGGTCAGCGAGCCGAAGACCTGGTTCACCTCGACGCCGTCGGCGAGGAATCCTGCGGCCACGCGGCCGTCGGGCATCACCACCAGCGGCGCGACGGGGCCGGTGGCGCGGATCTCGAGCAGGCTCGCACTCGGGACGAACGGCTCGGACTTGACGGGCAGTCCCATGCGCGCCCAGCCCCACTGCCCGGCGATCAGGCTCGCCTCGGCGTGGCCGGCGCTGTTCTCCATCGCGAGCGTGCCCCGCCGGGTCCAGCACACGAAGCCGTCGGCGGTCTTCGCGGCGCCGATCAGGCCGTCGTGCGCGGTGGCCGCGTACTCGTTGGACTCGAGCGTGAGGCTCGAGCGGGCGCCCGCCACCTGCACCACGCGCGCCCACACGCGCCCGGCGTGGATGAGGATGCGGATGCCGGTCCGGGCCGGCGTGCCGATCTGCTTCACGGTGATGTCGGTGCTCGACAGCACGGTGACGGTCGAGCCGTCGAGGAACGTGACGAGCGCGATGCCGCCCACGCCGGCGCGGATGCGGTCGCCCTCGACGAGGTTCATGCCGTTGAAGCCGGGCTCGGGGGCCCCGGCGCCCGCCGGGATCCGATCGACCGGCTCGGACAGCACGCTGAGCGTCGCCGTCACCTCGCCCTGCGCCGACGCCGTCGTCGGCGCTGCCATCACGCTCAGCGCCACCAGTCCCGCTGCGACCCCTGTGCGCCACACCATGACCGCCTCCTGCCGTTCTCCCGGCGTTTTGCATCCACCCGGCCACCCGGCCGGCCGTCGGATCAAGGAGCAAGGGACACGCCAGGGGAGTCAGCCGCGTAACGTCGCCGACGACCTGAATCGGACCGAGACGCGACCGGGCAGGACGCCCGATCGCGCCGCGGCCGCGGGCACGAAGCCCGCCGCCAATTCGGGCCGCGCGGCGCCGATTGACTCGGTCCCTGACCCGGCCTAGGATGGCGCGCGCCCGTGACCGCCCTGCTGCCGCGCCGCCTCGTCCTGCGCTTGCTCGCCGCCGGCTTCGGCTGGCCGCCTGCCCTCGCGAGCGCGGCGCCCTTGCCGGATCGCGCGCCGCCCTCCGGCTTCACCTTGGTCAATGGCACCGCAGGCGGGCGCACGCTCGCCGGGACCTTCAGCGGCAACGCCCGCTCGGCCGCCGTGTGGCGCTCGTGGTCGCTCAATCAGCAGATGCTGCGCGACCGGATGCAGGACGCGGCGACCACGATGCGCCAGACCGGCGAGATCCTGAGGAGCGCCGCGCGCGGCCAGCGCGAGGCGTTCGATCGCGCCAGCCGGGGGTTCAGCTACTATCTGCGTGGCCTCGAGGTGCTGGAGCACACCCCCTCCGGGGCCCGCGGCAGCTTCGATCGCGACTACGCCCACGCGGTGGTGCGCGCCGATCCCACCAAGTTTCGCCTGGTCCCACCGAGCCAGTACCGGAGCGGCGACTAGCCGTAGTAGAATCCCCGCCGTGCCGGCACCCGAGGGCATCGACATCCACGCGCATTTCTTCCCCGAGCGCTTCTTCCGCGCGATCGAGGAGGCCGGCGCGTCTTCGGGCGGCCAGATCGATCGCTCGGACCCGCGCGGCCCCGCGATCGTGGTGAAGGGGAGCAGCACCGCGCCGCTCGAGGCGCGCTACTACGATCTGGGCAAGCGGGTGGCCTCGATGAACCGGCAGGGCGTGGCGGTCCAGGCCCTGTCGCTCACCGCCCCGATGGTGTACTGGGGACAGGGCGAGTTCGGCGCCCGCCTCGCCCGCGAGTGGAACGACGGGGCCAGCGCCGCGCACGTGGCCCATCCCGACCGCTTCGTGGTCTGCGCCACCCTGCCGATGCAGGACACCGCGCAGGCCCTGGCCGAGCTGGAGCGGGCCGCGACGCTGCCCGGCGTGCGCGCGGTCTACATGGGCACCAACGTCAACGGCCGCAACCTCTCGGATCCCGCGCTCTTCCCGGTCTTCGAGCGCTGTCAGGCGCTCGGGCTGCCGATCGGGCTGCACCCGTTCAACGTCAACGGCGCGGAGCGGCTCCGGGCCTACTACCTCACCAACCTGCTGGGCAACCCCTACGACACCGGCATCGCGGCGGCCCACCTCATCTTCGGCGGCGTGCTGGACCGGCTGCCGAAGCTGCAGGTGATCCTGCCGCATGCCGGCGGCACCGTGCCCCTGGTGTGGGGCCGGCTGCAGCGCGGCCAGAAGGTGCGCCCGGAGGCGAACCGGGCGGCCCGCAAGCCGGTGCGCGCCTACCTGCGGCGCTTCACCTACGACACGATCAGCCACGATCCGGGCGCCCTGCGCTACCTGATCGACACCGTCGGGGCGGACCGGGTGATGCTCGGCACCGACTTCTGCTTCGACATGGGCTACGAGAAGCCGCTCGACATCATCCGCGACCGGAGCGTCAAGCTGTCGCGGGCCGATCAGGCCAAGGTCATCCGCGACAACGCCGCGCGGCTGCTACGCCTGCGCTGAGGGTCGGGCTCGGCGCGTGAGCACCGAGTTCTGGATCGCGCAGTCCTTCAACGGCATCTCCTACGGCGCGCTCCTCTTCCTGCTCGCCAGCGGCCTGTCGTTGATCTTTGGCGTCATGCGGATCGTCAACCTGGCCCACGGCTCCTACTTCATGCTGGGTGGCTACGTGGGGCTGACCGTCGCGTTGCGCACGCAATCGTTCACGCTGGCCTGCCTGGCCGGCGCGGTGGCGGTCGGATTGATCGGTATCGGCATGGAGCGGCTCTTCCTGCGCCGGCTGCGCAACGAGGTCCTGGGCCAGGTCCTGCTCACCATCGGCTTCGCCCTGATCTTCCAGGACCTCGCGCTGCTGATCTGGGGCGGCGATCCCTACACGGTGCCGATCCCCGCGGTGCTGACGGGGACCGTGCGCCTCGGCGGCGCGGTGTTTCCGATCTACCGGATCTTCATCGTGGCGGTGGCGATCGTGGTGGGCCTCTCCATGTGGCTGGCGCTCGACCGCACGCGCGCCGGCGCGATGATCCGCGCCGCGGTGGACGACGCGGAGATGGCGCAGGGCGTGGGCATCAACGTGCCGCGGGTGTCAACGGCCGTCTTTGCCCTGGGCGCCGCGCTGGCCGCGCTGGGCGGCGTGATCGGCGGCGGCTTCCTCGGGGTCTACCCGGGCGCGGACTTCGAGGTGCTGCCCTACGCCTTCGTGGTGGTGATCGTGGGCGGCCTCGGCAGCCTGCCCGGCGCGGTCGCGGGCAGCCTGCTCGTCGGCCTGCTCGACAACTTCGGCAAGGCGCTCTTCCCCGAGCTGTCGTACTTCACGCTGTTCGCGCCGATGGCGGTGATCCTGGCCCTGCGGCCCACCGGCCTCTTCGGCCGCTCGTGATCGCCCGCCGCGCCCTGCTGGCCGTCGTCGCGGTCGCGGTCCTGGCCGCGATCGCCCCGCTCCTGCCCGCGTATCCGCTCACCCTGCTGACCCAGGCGCTCATCGTGGGCATCCTGGCCATGAGCCTCGACGTGCTGCTGGGCTACACCGGGCTCACGTCGCTCGGTCACGCCGCGTACTTCGGGGTCGGGGCCTACGCGGTGGCGATCATGGCCACCGAGAAGCAGGCCGGGCTCCTCTCCTGCCTGGTGGTGGGCGTGCTGCTCGCCGCGCTCACCGCGGCGATCTTCGGCCTGCTCGCCATCCGCGCCACCGGCACCTACTTCCTGATGATCACGCTGGCGCTCGGCATGGTGATCTGGGGCCTCGCGTTCCGGTGGGTCTCGCTCACCAAGGGCGACAACGGCATCGCGGGCGTGCCGCGGCCGGCGCTCGGGCCGCTCGAGCTGAGCGGACCGCTGCCGTTCTTCTACTTCTGCCTGGTCGCCGCGGCGCTGGCGTGGGCGCTGATGGGCCTGCTGGTGGTGTCGCCGTTCGGCCTCGGCCTGCGCGGGATCCGGGGCAGCGAGAGCCGCATGCTCGCGCTGGGCTACAACGTGTGGCTGCACAAGTACGTCGCGTTCGTCCTCTCGGGCGTCTTCGCGGGCTTCGGCGGCACGCTCTGGGCGTACTACAACGGCTTCGTCAGCCCGAACGACGTGCAGCTCGTGACCTCGGTCGAGACCCTGTTGATGGTCGCGCTCGGCGGCTCCGGCACCCTGATCGGCCCCGCCCTCGGCGCGGGGCTCATCGTGTTCCTGAAGAACTTCGTGAGCGTGTACACCAAGCGGTGGCTGCTGATCCTGGGCGCGGTCTACATCGGGGTCATCCTCTACGCCCCGAACGGCATCGTCGGCGCGCTGCGAGGCCGGCGCCGCTGATGCTCGCCGCCGAGACGGCCCACGCGGCCCTGCGTCTGGACGCGGTCTGCCGCTCGTTCGGCGGCCTGCAGGCGGTGGACTCGGTGACGCTCGCGGTGCGCCCGGGGGAGCGGCGCGCGCTCATCGGGCCCAACGGGGCCGGGAAGACCACGCTGTTCAACCTGATCTCGGGGGCGCTGCCGCTCACCACCGGCCGCATCTCGTTGTTCGGGCGCGACGTGACCTCCGCCCCCGCGCATCGCCGCGCCGCGCTCGGTCTCTCCCGCACGTTCCAGATCACCAACCTGTTCCCCGACCTCACCGTGCTCGAGAACTGCCTGCTCGCGGCGCAGGCCCACCGCCGCACGCGGTTCGCGATGCTGCGCCCGGTGTCACACTACGTGGCGCTCCAGGAGCGCGCCCGGATGACGCTGGCCTCGCTCGCGCTCGAGAGCCTGGGCGACGCGGTCGTGCGCAACCTCTCGCACGGCGAGCAGCGGCAGCTCGAGATCGCCCTGGCCCTGGCCGGCCGGCCCCGCGTGCTGCTGCTGGACGAGCCGACCGCCGGGCTCTCGCCGGCGGAGTCGCGCCTGATGGCCGGGCTGCTGCGCGGGCTCGATCCGTCGATCACGGTGCTGATGATCGAGCACGACATGGACATCGCGCTGGAGCTGTCCGAGATGGTGACGGTGCTCCACTACGGGCGCGTCATCGCCGATGGCCCGCGCGAGCGCGTGAAGGCCGACCCGCAGGTGAAGGAGATCTACCTTGGCGCTTGAGGTGGACGGCCTCCACACCTACTACGGCGAGAGCCACGTGCTCCACGGCGTGTCGCTGCGGGTGGACCCCGGCGAGGTGCTGGCGATCCTGGGCCGCAACGGCATGGGCAAGACCACGCTCGTCCGGTCCATCGTGGGGTTCACCCCGCCGCGCGACGGCCGGGTGCGCTACAAGGACACCGAGCTGACCGCGCTGCCGCCCTACCGCATGGTGAGCCTCGGCGTGGCGCTGGTGCCGCAGGGCCGCCGGGTCTTCCCCTCGCTGAGCGTGCGCGAGAACCTGGACGTGGCCCGCCACGGCACCGGCCGCTGGAGCCTCGAGCAGGTGTACGCTCTGTTTCCGCGCCTGCGTGAGCGCGCGGGCAACCGCGCGAACAAGCTCTCCGGCGGCGAGCAGCAGATGCTGGCGATCGGCCGGGCCCTGATGTCGAATCCCGACCTGCTGCTGCTGGACGAGCCGACCGAGGGGCTCGCGCCCCTGCTGGTGCGCGAGGTGGGCCGGGTGCTCGCGGAGCTGAAGCGCGGCGGGCTGTCGATCCTGCTGGTGGAGCAGAACCTCGGGCTGGCCCTGTCGGTGGCCGACCGGATCCACGTGCTGAGCCGCGGGCAGATCGTCCATACCGGGACGCCCGCCGAGCTCATGCGCAACGACGACGTGAAGACACGCTACCTCGGAGTCACGTGATGCGCTTCGGCACCTACTTTTTCCTGCAGGCCCGCCCGGCCACCGCCACGCCGACATCATCCAGGGCGAGCTTCAGCAGATGGTGTGGTCGGAGCAGCTCGGCTTCGACGAGGTGTGGCTCACCGAGCACCACTTCATCGACTACGGGCTCTCGGTGGACCCGACCACCCTGGCCTCCGCGGTCGCACTGCTCGACCGCTGGGGCGTGTCGCGCCAGATCTACGTGGCGCCGACCGATGCGCAGGCCCTCGCCGAGGCCAGGGACGCCGAGATGTGGTACCAGGAGTCGTTTCCGCTGAGGGGGTCAGGTCTTGCAATACGACATTTTTCCGCCGGTTGACGACTCAGCGCCCGCTGAAATGTCGTAATGCAAGACCTGACCCCAGGTCGGTGGGGCGGCCTCACACGACCTTGTAGACGTTCACTTCCTCGGCGCGACCCTTCACCCGCACCGCGGAGAGCTCCTCCACCGTGAGCGTGGCATCGATGGACTTGCGGGTGGCCTCGCTGATCAGGATGTCCACCTCGAAATTCTTGGTGAGCCCCTGGATGCGCGAGGCGAGGTTCACCGGATCGCCCACCAGCGCATAGGAGAGCCGCTCCCCGCCGCCGATGTTGCCGGCCAGCACCGTCCCGGTGTGGATGCCGATGCCGTGGCGCAGGACGGGCTTGCCCGCCGCCTCTCGCCGCACGTTCCAGGCGCGCAGGCGCCGGCGCATGTCCAGCGCGGCGCGCACCGCGTGGGTGGCGTGCTCCGGGGAGGCAATGGGCGCGCCGAAGACGGCCTCGATCTCGTCGCCGATGAACTGGAGCACCAGCCCGTGGTGGCGACCGATGGCCTCGCCCATCTCGGTGAAGTACTCGTTGAGATCCTGCACCACGTCGCGGGGCGCGGTGGCCTCCACCCACGGGGTGAAGTCGCGGATGTCCGCGAAGAGCACCGTCACCTCCTTCAGCTCGCCCTCGCCGCTGATCCGCCCGGAGAGGATCTCGTCGCGGATCTCGGGCGTCACGTACTTGCCGAAGGTCTCCTTGACCCGCTCGCGATCGCGCAGGCCCTGCAACATGCGGTTGAAGCCCTCCGCCACCGCCCCGATCTCGTCGGTGCTCACCACCGGGGCCCGGCCGTCGAGCCGGCCGCGCTCGACTTCCGCCATCGCGTTCTCGACCTGCTTGAGTGGCGCGGCCACGCTGTTGGCCGCGAAGAGCGCAAGACCCACCGCCGCGATCACGCCGACCGCGAGGATGAAGCCGATGGCGAGCCGCAGGCCGGAGACGATGTCGGCGGCCGCGGCGGGGTCGGCGCCCACCAGCTCGAGGGCGCGGGTGTAGGCCAGGATGCCGAGCACGGTGAGCGGCACCACGCTGGTGAGCAGGAAGATCGCGAGCAGCCGCGCCCGGACCACCAGGCGCGGGATGCCCGGCACGGCGCGCAGATCGCCGGCGGGAAAAAGGTGGGGCAGGCGGCGGCGCCACGCGTACTCGCTCGCGAAGAAGATGAAGGCGCAGGTGACGCTGCCGGAGATGACGGTCACGCCGAAGATGTTGCGCAGGGACTCGGGGAGCGAGAAGTGGCCCATGCCGATCGGCAGCGCGACGCCGAAGATCAGCCCCGCCATCGTCCAGCCCGCGGCGGAGACCGCGGCCAGGAAGTAGGGAAACAGGAGCGCGCGCCGCCGGGCTACCGCGAGGTCTGCCTCGTCGACGGTGTCGGGCTCGAGCCCGGCGCGAACGATGGGCGCGAGCCAGCGTGCGCTGTACCATTGCCCGATCCCGATCAGCGCGGCGACGATCAGGGCCGAGTAGGCGATCTCGATCCAGCCGAGCCGCATCCTGGCGGAGTAGCCGGGGTCGATCACCCGGAAATAGAAGAATGCGATGCTCGCGCCGAGCATGTTGCCCACGCTGTTGATCACGCGCAGGACGGGCGCCGGGTTGAGACCGGTGGCCATGGCTCGGATTGTAAACCTCGCCGAGTCGGCCGGCTCCCTCGGTCGGAAGTGGGCGCCGGGATTGGCGGTTGACCGCCCCGCGGGCGGCCGGCTAGGCTTGGGCCCTCGCATGCCACCATCCGCCATCACGGAAGCGACGTCGATGCCGACGGTGACCGCGCCATGAGCGCCGGGCGCCCGATCGCGCACCTGGCCGCTCTCCTGGCGATGGCGTGGCTCGTGGCGCTGCCCGCGGGCGCCGAGGAGCAGCGCAACATGCGCCTGGTCGGCATGGACGACCTCCAGGCGCGCTCCGCCTACCAGCCGGTGATCCATGCGCAGAACGGGCGCTTCATCGCTTACGTCGGCCACCACGGGGGCAAGCGCCCGAACCCGCTCACCGGCCAGGTCGAGGACAACGGCACGTCGATCGTGGACGTGACCGATCCCAAGCGGCCACGGTATCTCCATCACATTCCGGGTGCTGCGGGCGAGGCGGAGGCGGGCGGGGCCGCGATGGTGCGCGTGTGCGACGGCAAGACCCTGCCGCGCGGGGCGCGCGAGAAGACCTATCTCCTGCGCACGCTCGGCAATCTCGCCCACGAGATCTGGGACGTGACCGATCCCGCGAAGCCGTCGCGGGTCACCACGGTGCTGGACGGCCTCCGGAGCACGCACAAGAACTGGTGGGAGTGCGACAGCGGCATCGCCTATCTCGTCTCCGACGGCGCGCCCGGCGGGTGGCGGACCACCCGCATGACCAAGATCTACGATTTGAGCGATCCGACGCGGCCGCGCTTCATCCGCGACTTCGGGCTGGTCGGCCAGGAGCCGGGCTCGACCGGCGTCGCGCCGGAGGGCGTGCACGGGCCCATTGCGTTCCGGAACCGGGTCTACTTCGCCTACGGCACCGGGGCCAAGGGCGTGCTGCAGATCGTGGACCGCGACAAGCTGCTCGCCGGGGATCCGCGGGCCGCGGATCGGCTCGCCCCCACCCCGGACAATCTCCGCTATCCGCAGATCGGCCGGCTCGACATGGCGCCCGCGTGGGGCGGGCACACGAGCTTCCCGGTGCCGGGCATCACGGTGCCGGGCTGGAGCGCGAGCGTGCCGGGCCGCACCCGCGACTTCGTGGTGCTGGTCTCCGAGTCGCTGCGCAACGAGTGCCAGGAGATCCGTCAGCTCTCGTTCATGGTCGACGTCACCACCGAGCGGACACCCTACTCGGTGGCCACCTTCGAGGTGCCCGATCCCGCCGGCGACTTCTGCCGGCGCGGCGGCCGGTTCGGGCCGCACTCGAGCAACGAATCGTTCACGCCGATCTACCACGGGCGGCTCGTGTTCATCGCCTACTTCAACGCGGGGGTGCGCGCGGTGGACATCCGCGACCCGTTCCACCCGGTCGAGGCCGGTTTCTTCATCCCCGACACCACGGCCCGAACCGACAAGCGCTGCGTCGAGGTGTCGGGGACGCCGCGGTGCAAGGTCGCCATCCAGACCAACAACGTGGAAGTGGACGACCGGGGCTACGTCTATCTGGTCGACCGCGCCGACACCGGGCTGCACATCGTCGAGCCGACCGGCTCCGCCCGGGCCATCGCGAACTTCTCGAGATAGGGCCTCCATGAGCCGATTCATCGACCTCTCCGTGACGGTGGACGAGCACACCCTCAGCCCGCCCTCGACCAACATGCGCCTCGAGGTGACGCCGCACCGCCGCGGGCCCGGCTTCTGGCAGGTGTCCAGCGTGAACCAGAGCCTGCACACCGGTGCCCACATCGACTCCCCGCTGCACGTATTCCGCGACGGGATCACCACCGCCGAGATCACGCTCGACCAGGTCATGGGCGACGCCCTCGTGGTCGACCTCTCGTGGGTCGGGGCCAATCACGAGATCACGATCGAGGACCTGAAGAAGGGCGGGGCCGGCGACGTCAAGCGCGGCGACATCGTGCTGCTCCACACCGGGTGGACCGACAAGATGTACGGGACGTGGCCGGACTACTTCACCCGGTCGCCCTACTTCCCGCCCGCGGTGGCCCAGTGGCTGGTGGATCGCGGGCCCAAGAACATCGGCTTCGACTTCTTCGAGGAGTACTGCGCGCGCCTGCCCGACTTCAGCTCCGAGGACTTCGCGATGCACCGGGTCATCCTCGGCGCGGGCGTGGTCATCATGGAGGGCCTGACCAACCTCGCGGCCCTGCCGCGACGCCGGGTGGAGTTCGCGGCGCCCTTCTACAAGATCGCCGGCACCGAGGGGGCGCCCGCGCGCTTCTTCGCCACGGTATGACCGGCGCCGACGGCGTGCTGCTCGAGACCGAGCGGCTGACCCGCTCGTTCGGGAGCCTGGTCGCGGTCAACGGCGTCTCGCTGGTCATTCGACGCGGCGAATTGCGCTCGATCATCGGCCCCAACGGGGCGGGCAAGACCACGCTGTTCCGCCTGATCTCGGGGGAGATGGCGCCGTCGTCGGGCCGCGTGAAGTTCCGGGACGCCGACATCACCGGGCTGCCGCAGCATCGAGTGTGCCGCCTCGGCATCGCCAAGTCGTACCAGATCACCAACATCTTCCCCCATCTCACGGTGCTCGAGAACGTGCGGGTGGCGGTGCAGGGCTACGCGCGCTCGTTCAACTTCTGGTCGCGCGCCGATCGGATCGCGGGATGTCGCGAGCGGGCGGTCGAGATCCTCGAGACGGTCGGTCTCGCCCGCCGGACCGAGCGTCTGGCCGCGCACCTCTCGCACGGCGAGAAGCGGCACCTCGAGATCGGCATCACCTTGGCCTCCGAGCCGGTCCTGCTCCTGCTGGACGAGCCCACGGCGGGCATGAGCCCGGAGGAGACCGACGAGACCATGGTGTTGATCCGCGAGCTGGCGCGCGCGCGCACCGTGGTGCTGGTGGAGCACAAGATGAAGCTGGTCATGGGCGTCTCGGACCGGGTGACCGTCCTGCACCAGGGCCAGGTGCTGGCCGACGGCAGCCCCGACGAGATCCGCAACAACGCGCTGGTGCAGGAGACCTACCTCGGAGCCGGGCGATGAGCCTCCTGAGCCTCGAGGACCTCCACACCTACTACGGCGAGGCCCACATCCTCCAGGGCGTGTCGATCGCGGTGCGCGAGGGCGAGGTGGTGACCATGATCGGTCGCAACGGCGCGGGCAAGACCACCACGCTGCTGTCGATCATGGGGATCGCGCGGGCCCGCCGCGGGGCGGTGAAGCTGGGCGGCGCGGACATCACGGGGCTCGAGACGCACGAGATCGTCCGGCGCGGCGTCGGCTGGGTGCCCGAGGAGCGCCGCGTGCTGCCGAACCTGACCGTGCTCGAGAACCTGCGGCTGGGCATGATGGCCGCGGACGGCGCCGGGGCCGAGCAGCGGCTCGAGGAGGCGCTCGAGTACTTTCCGCGGCTGCGCGAGCGCATCGCGCAGAAGGGCCGCTTCCTCTCGGGCGGTGAGCAGCAGATGCTGGCCATCGCGCGCGGGCTGGTGGCCCGGCCGAAGATCATGCTGGTCGACGAGCCGACCGAGGGGCTCGCCCCCTTGCTGGTGCAGAGCCTCACCGGCATCCTGCGCGAGATCAATCGGCGCGGCACCACCATCCTGCTGGTCGAGCAGACCCTCGAGGTGGCGATGGCCCTGTCGCATCGCCTCTACGTGATGGATCAAGGCCGCATCCAGTTCGAGGGCACGCCCGATGCCCTCCGCCAGGACCCCACCATCCAGCAGCGCTTCCTCCAGCTCTAGAGCGCTCTCCCTCTCCCCTCAGGGGAGAGGGCAGGGGGAGGAGTGGTGCTCCACCCATTTCCCCACCCCGCCGCGTATACCCCTGCGAGATGACCCGGAGACAGTGGGCGCTGCTGGGGCTGCTCGCGATGCTGTGGGGCGGCGCCTTCTTCTTCAGCAAGGTGGCGCTCGGCGAGTTGCCGCCGTTCACGGTGGTGCTGGTGCGCTTCGGCGTGGCCGCCGCCGCGATGCTGGCGGTGGTGCGGCTCACCGGACAGCGCATGCCGCGGTCGCTCCGAGTGTGGGCCGGCTTCGCGCTGCTCGGCCTGCTGAACAGCTTCCTCCCGTTCAGCCTGATCGCGTGGGGTCAGGTGCACATCACGAGCGGGCTGGCGTCGATCCTGAACGCGGCCACGCCGCTCTTCACCGCGCTGGTGGCGCATGCCCTCGGGCAGGAGCGCCTCACCGCCCATCGCGTGGTTGGCGTGCTGCTCGGGCTCGGCGGCGTGGCGGTGCTGATCGGGCCGGGCGCGCTCCAGCAGATGGGCGTGCACACCTGGAGCGAGCTGGCCATCGTGGGCGCGGCGGTCTCCTACGCGCTGGCGGGGACGTACGGCCGGCGCTTCCGCGCGATGCCCGCAGTGGTGCCGGTGGCGGGCATGCTGACCACCGCGGCGTTGATGGCGCTGCCGATCGCGCTCGTGCTCGATCGGCCGTGGACGGCTCGGCCCAGCCTGCCGGTGTGGGGCGCGCTGCTCGCGCTGGCGCTGCTGACCACCGCGCTCGGCTTCTGGCTCTACTTCCGGCTGCTCTCCTCGGCGGGCGCCACCAACGTCATGCTGGTGACCCTGCTGATTCCGGTCACCGCGCTGCTGCTGGGCTCGCTCGTGCTCGACGAGCCCGTCACGACGACCGCACTCGCCGGCATGGCGCTGATCGGGGCGGGCCTGCTCGCGATCGACGGCCGGCGGCTGCGGCGGCGCCCGGCGCTCAGGCCACGGCCGACCGGCTAGCCGGCGGCCGGAACTCGGGCATCACCTTCTCCGCGAAGAGGCGCAGGCTGGCCATCGCCTTGTCGTGGCCGTAGTAGGGCGGGTAGTGGAGCAGCAGCGAGGTGAGCCCGGTCTTGTGGCGCAGCTCGCGGAGCTTGGCGATGACCGTCGCGGGCGAGCCGTGGAGCAGGGTGGAGGCGGCGAGGTCGTCGTAGTTGAGTCCCTCGACGCGATTCTTCTCGGACACGTTGCCGAGATAGCCGGCGGTGCCCGCGCCCATGAAGTGGCCGATGTGGCGGACGATGCCCTGCTCGGTGTCGTGCCGGGCCGCCGCGTCGGTGTCGGCCACGTAGACCCAGCGCGCGATGTCCACCTTGCCCGCGGCCGGGTTCTGGCCGAGCGGCGCCGGCGCCTCCGTGAGATGGCTCCGGTAGAGAGCGATCTGCTTCGCCAGCGTGTCGGCCGACGGCAGCGTCGAGAGCATCAGCCCGAATCCGTGGCGGGCCGCGTAGGTCAGCGAGCGATCGGTGGCGCCGGCCATGAACAGCGGCGGGTGCGGCTGCTGCTCGCTCACCGGGAAGATCTCGTAGTCGCCGTCGATGACCGATCGGAAGTGCCGGCCGGAGTGACGCACCCGGCGCTTGTGCAGCAGCTCGAGGATGAGATCGATCGCCTCCTCCTGGACGTCCCGCCGCGCGTCGAAGTCGCGCCCGAAGCCCTCGAACTCATAGGGGCGATAGCCGGAGCCGAGCCCCAGCACGACGCGCCCGCCCGAGAGGATGTCCACGAAGGCCATGTTCTCGACCACCCGGATCGGGTCGTAGAGCGGCACCGTCACCACCGCGGTGCCCAGGCGGATGCGCGACGTCTGAGCCGCCAGGTAACCCATGTAGGTGAACACGTCCGGCATGATGCCGTACTGGTTCGAGAAGTGGTGCTCGGCCACCCACGCGGTGTCGTAGCCCAGGCGATCTGCGGCCTGGATCTCGGCGGTGACCCGCGCGTGAACGGCGCGGTGCGGGTAGGGCTCGGTGGCGTGATTGGGGTGCGACGTGAACAGGATGCCGAATTCCATGCGGGGGATCCTCCGATCGACCGTGCGTTGCGTCGAGTCTAGCAGAATGCCTCCTTGCCAGGGGCCGGCCCCCTCGTGTATGTTCCGTGAACCCAACGCCCTCGGCGCGGACACGACGACGTGCTCGGCCGCGTGGCGGCGACCCGCAGGTGCGGAGACCCCAAAGGAGGGGAACGCCATGGCCGATCCGGTACCCCACAAGGCTCGCAAGTCCCCGGTGAGCCGCCGCTCGTTCCTCCAGACACTCGGCGTGGCCGGCGCCGCGGCCGGCGTCGCCCCGGCGTTCCTGCGGCGGGCCGACGCGCAGGAGTTCATGCTGAAAGCCGCCGATCCTGCCGCCAAGCCGGGCGGGACGCTGCGCTTCGGCATCCTGAACGCGCCCGCCCACTTCGACGTCCACCAGTCCGGCACGATCTCGAATCTCGGCGGGCAGGCCCCGATGTACGACCTGCTGATCCGTCGCGATCCGCGGGACGGCAACACCATCATCCCGGACCTGGCCCACAAGTGGGAGGTCTCCCCCGACGGCAAGCGATACACCTTTTACTTGAGAAAAGGCGTGAAGTTCCACGACGGCGCCGAGATGACCGCGGAGGACATCCGCGCCACCTACGAGCGTATCGTGCGGCCCCCCAAGGGCGTGGTCATTCCGCGCTCCTCGCTCTTCACCGCGGTGGGCGACATCGTGGTCGTCGACCCCTACAAGATCGAGTTCCGGCTGACCGAGCCGCGGCCCCGCGCCTACATGCTCGGCGCCTTCGCGAGCGGCTGGAACGTCATCGTGCGGAAGAAGACGCTCGACGACAACGGGGGCAACCTGCGCCAGGTGATGAATTATCCGGGCACCGGTCCCTTCCGGCACGTGTCGCGAAAGGACAAGGAAGTCTGGATCCAGGAGAAGAACCCCAACTACTGGAACAAGAACCTGCCGTACGTCGACCGGCTCGAGATCTACAATCTCCCCGCGTTCTCGCCCGAGCTCGGCTCGGCGTTCCTGTCGGGCAAGGTGGACTACGCGCGGATCATGGATCCGATCTCCTGGCGCAAGGCCAAGGAGATGCCCGGTGTGACCGCGACCGCGATGAACCAGTCGGTCATCCAGGCCTACTTCTTCAACATGAAGCGCAAGCCCTTCGCGGACCCTCGCGTGCGCCGCGCGCTGCACCTGGCCACCGACCGGCACGTGATGGTCGATGTGGTGAAGGACACCGCGCCCATGCAGGTGGGCGGTTTCGTGTATCCGTTCCACGAGTGGTCGACGCCGAAGGCCCAGCTGGAGAAGCGCCTGGGCTACCAGAAGGATCCCAAGGCGGCCATCCAGGAAGCCAAGAAGCTGATGGCGGCCGCCGGCTATCCGAACGGACTCAAGAACCTCGACTTCGTGGTGCGCGACCTCGCCAGCTTCAAGCTGTGGGCGGTGGCCATCCAGGCCATGCTGAAGGACACGCTCAACGTGGAGTCGAATCTGCGGGTCGTGCAGACTTCGCAGTGGTTCGAGGAGGCCGGTTCCGGCAACTTCGACCTGGCCATCAGCGCCATCGTCTCGTCGCTGATGGATCCCTCCGACTACTTCACCGCCTGGTACGGCAAGGGCGGTCCCCAGAACTACTCGGGCTGGACCAACGAGGAGTTTCATTCCCTCGCCCACAACCTCGAGCGCGAGGTGGACGAGAACAAGCGCAAGGCGATGATCCCCAGGGCGGAGGAGATCCTCGAGAACGATCCGCCGCTGGTGCCGGTGGCCTGGGAGCAGATCTACGACGCGTTCTACAACCGGGTGCGGGGGCAGAACGCGACGAAGTTCTTCGGCATCTACGACGTCACCCGCTGGGACACGGTCTGGATGGCCCAGTCCTAGCAGCGGCTCGCTCACGTGCAGAAGTACCTGCTTCGCCGGGCGCTCTTCGCCCTCGGCACCGTGATCGGCGTCTCGATCATCGTGTTCGTGGTGCTGCGCATCCTGCCGGGCGATCCGCTGGTGGCGCTGCTCGGGGTGGAAGGCCACTCCAAGATGACGCCGGCGGATCGCGCGGTGATCATGCGCGACCTCGGGCTCTCCGACTCGCTGCCGGTCCAGTACGTGCGGTGGATGCGTGACATCGCCACCGGCCAGCTCGGCAAGTCGTTCTTCCGGGGCGACACCGTCCGCGACCTGATCCTGCACCGCGGGCCCCTGTCGGCCGAGATCGCGTTCCTGTCCCTGGTCATCTCCTGGATCATCGGGCTGCCGGTCGGCGTCCTGAGCGCGATCCGCCCCAACGGCTGGGCCGACGCGGTGGCGCGCCTGCTGTCCATTCTCTTCATCGCGATTCCGGGATTCTGGCTGAGCATGCTGGTGGTGCTGGCGCTCCTGTTCTGGTTCGGGTACAAGGCGCCGCTCCTGGTCGTGCACGTCTGGGAGAACCCATGGCAGAACCTGCAGCTCGTCATCGGGCCCGCGGTGGTGCTCGGGCTCGCCCAGGGCGCCTACATCGCGCGCATGTCGCGCTCCTGCCTGCTCGAGGTCATCCGCGAGGACTACGTGCGCACCGCGCGGGCCAAGGGCGCGGTGGAGAGCGCGGTGGTGCTGCGCCACGCCCTGCCCAACGCGCTGCTGCCGGTGGTCACGATCTCCGGCGTCCTCCTGGGCTTCGTCCTCGGCGGGTCGGTGGCGGTGGAGCAGGCCTTCGGGGTGCCCGGCCTCGGCCGCTCGCTCGTGACCGCCATCAGCGAGCGCGACATCATCGTGGTGCAGAACCTCGTGCTGTTCTACGCGCTGATCTTCGTGGCGGTGAACGTGCTGGTCGACCTCTCGTACGCGTGGCTGGATCCGCGCATCCGCTACCAATAGCCTTCCCTCGATGTACACGATCCTTCGTCAGAACTGGCTGTCGGCCGCCGGCGGCTTCGTCGCCCTGCTCATCGTCCTGGTGGCGCTGACCGCTCCCCTGATCGCCCCGCGCGACCCGCTCAAGGCCAACTTCCGCCACATGAACAAGCCGCCTAGCGTGGAGGCCTTCTTCGGCACCGACCAGGTGGGTCGCGATGCGCTGAGCCGCGTGATCTACGGGGCGCGCACCTCGCTCTTCGTGGCCTTCGCGGCGGTCCTGCTCGGCACCACGGTGGGCTCGCTGTGGGGCGTGGCGTGCGGTTACATCGGCGGACGCTTCGACCTGATGAGTCAGCGGGTGATGGAGATCTTCCAGTCGTTCCCAGACCTGATCCTGGCCATGGCGATCTCGATGGCCATCGGCACCGGGCTGCCCGCGGTCATCGTGGCCATCGCGATCACCCGCGTGCCCTTCGGCGGCCGCGTCATCCGCTCGGTGGCGCTGAGCGTGAGCGCGATGCCGTTCGTGGAGGCCGGCCGCGCGGCCGGGGCCTCGCCGCTGCGGGTGATGGCGCGCCACGTCCTGCCCCAATGCGTCGCGCCGTATCTGGTGCTGGCCACCACGCACCTGGGGGTGGCGATCGTCATCGAGGCCGCGCTGGGATTCCTGGGCGTCGGGGTGCCGCCGCCGACTCCCACCTGGGGCAACATGCTGTCCGACGCCATCACCGGTCTCGTGCCGCAGTGGTGGCTCGTGCTCTTCCCGGGCCTGGCCATCACGGTGACCGTGCTCGCGTTCAATCTGCTGGGCGACGGCATCCGCGACAGCCTCGATCCCCGGTTGGCCCCCACCGTCATGCGCCTGGTCACGGGCGTGCGCGGCAGCGCACGCTCCGCCGGCTCCGCCTCGGCCACCCCGGCCCCCTCCTCCGCCCAGGGCCAGCCCGGCGCCGCCTGACGGCGGCGAATCGCTAGAGAGGCTTGCAACCGGGGCGGTCGTAACGGTGGAACTCGCCGCGCGCGTTGATGGCGATGCGAATGCTCGGCCCGGTGCCGACCGGCTCGAGATGGTGCCAGAGGTGCTTGGGCCCGAACACGAAGTCGCCGGGGCGGGCGTGGATCGGGGCGGCCTGGCCCTCGATGTGCCAGTCGATCTCGCCCTGCAGCACGATCCACCACTCGTCGTGATGATGATAGTGCGTGTCGTTGGGCTGGCCGGGCGAGTGGCAGATCAGGAAGGCCTGGATGTCGTCGGTGAGCACGACCGCCTCCGACCACGGCGGCTCGCCCTTCTTGGCGATCAGGTCCGGCAGCCGGCTCTGGAGCGAGCCGATCTCGAGCAGCGGAATGCGCGTGGTCGTCATGTCGGTCTCCCCGATCGGCGCCCGAGCCACCGGCGTGCTCCCTCGACGGCCTGCACGAGCCCGCCCGGGAAGAGCAGCACGATGGCGATGAAGAGCACGCCGAAGATCAAGAGGTGGAAGTCCACCCAGCGGACGGTCAGGTACTCCTTCAAGAACACGTAGAGCACGGCGCCCAGCACCGGCCCGTGCAGGGTGCCGACGCCGCCGATGAAGGTCATGAGCAGGGCGTCGAACGTCCAGTGCGGGCTGAACGGGTGCGAGGGGTAATAGCTGATGTGATAGAAGGC
>Ga0209966_1000023_pt1 | contig 67589 bp, 63 predicted proteins | sample RhisoiCoNPM_FD_187575 | JGI IMG/M metagenome (GOLD analysis project Ga0209966, IMG submission 187575) | Arabidopsis thaliana rhizosphere microbial communities from the Joint Genome Institute, USA, that affect carbon cycling - Rhizosphere... | ecosystem: Host-associated > Plants > Roots >... | reverse complement strand
ACCGGGTTGTGCACCATCCCGACGGCGCATTTCAGCTCATGCGACCGGATGGTCGCGAGCTACCGGACGTACCGCCGCCGGCAGTGGTTCCAGTTGACCCCGTCGAGTCAATTCGCGCCGAGAACGAGGCGCGACAGATTCGCATCGAGCCGCGCACGGCGTGCGCCCGCTGGACCGGCGAGCGGCTCGACGTGGGCTGGGCCATCGACGTCTTGTACCCGGGGCCGCGCCCGGCCGGCGGGGGATCGACGGTGACGTCAGCCCGTGAGCGAGCGACGCAGCCGCCGGCCGGTGACGCGGTCGGTCTTGGCCGGCTCGTAGCGGCCGGTGCGGGCCAGCGCCCACAGCACGCGCCAGGCGCCGCGCGTGGCGAGCAGCCAGTAGGTCTGGCAGCGGAACGTGCCGAGGAACTTCTCCTGCAGGCTCTTCCGGCGCAGGTCCACCGGGCGCGGTAGGTACGGGTGCAGGTCCTCGATCAAGGCCTGGGTCATGATCCCGCCCACCCACACCGTGAGCAGCAGCGAGATCGTGGGCGCGCCGGTGGCCACGTAGAACCAGAAGCGGTGGCCTTCGTGGTGGTAGGCCAGGTACCACCCGAGCCAGCCGGTGGCCGGGTAGACGATGGCGGCGATCGGCCACTCCACCATCTTGTTGCCGAGGTGGCGCACGAACTGGGCGAAGTTGAACGCGGTGGGCTCGGTGCGCCACGCGTTCCAGAGGTACGGGATGTCGTCGATCACCCCCGTGTACCAGCGCGCGTTCTGGCGGATCACGCCCTCGGACGTCTCGGGCAGGTCGGTCACCTCCACCATCGGCAGCGCCTGCATCAGGACGCCGCGACGGCCGATCGCGTAGCCGAGGGTGGAGTCCTCGGTGGCGCCCGAGGTCGGGAAGCCGCCGATCGCCTGCATGAGGTCGAGGCGCACGAACTGGTTGTGGCCCAGGCAGATCTGCGCGCGGCGGAAGAACAGCTCGAACGTGGGACGGATCAGCCAGGCCAGCCGCGGCAGCGCCGCGGTGAGCCGGCCGAGCAGCCGCACGCGCTTGACCTCGTTCAGGAGCCGGGCGATCGACACCCGGATGAAGATCGACGATTGCTGGATCGCGCAGATCTTCCCGCGAATGGTCAGCCGGTCGTAGTTCGCGAGCGACAGCGGGATGCCCTGGTAGGCGAGGCTTCCCTGCCCGCTCAGCTCGCGGTGCGCGATACAGCGATAGGTGTCGGGGTCCGGGATCGAGTCCGCGTCGCTCACGCCCACGAAGACGCGTCGCGGGTCGACGTCCTCGCTCAGGATCTCGCGCAGCACCTCGGGCCGGAGCGCCCAGTTGAGCTGGTGGGCCTTGCGGCCGGGCCCCGGCATCGCCACGTGGAAGAGCCGCTTCTGCTGATAGGGCGGCAGCGTCTCGCGCAGCCGTCGCACCAACTCGCCGGTGCTCGCGGCCATGCCCGGGTGGGGGTTCCGCTCCTCCTCCTCCTTCGTGATCACCACCACGTGCAGGCGCTCGTGCGGATAGCGCGAGGCCACCAGTGCGCCGACGGTGCCCGCGATCTCGGGCTCGTGGTATGCGGGCACGAGGTGCAGGAACACCGGGGCGGCCGGCTCCCGCTCGAGGCGCTCCTCGCTGGGGAGCTCGCCCAGGCGCGCGTAGGCCTCGCGGACGAAGCGGGTGGTGACGAGCATGCCGCGCCAGTCGAGGGCCAGCTTGAAGGAAGCGCGGATGTTGAAGAAGAGCGCGATGAAGAAGAGGAACGGGATGAGGTCCACGCGGGCTAGCGCCCCCTCTGCCCGGGAGAGGGCGGCAACTTCAGCACCTTCTCGCCCGGCTTCACCAGGCCCAGGTCCTCCCGGGCCACCTGCTCGATGAAGTCGGGATCGCTGCGCAGCCGCGTGACCAGCGCGGTGAGCCGGCCGGTCTCGGCGCGCAGCGTGGAGATCTCGCGCTCGAGACTCTCGACCTCGGTCTTCATGTGCCAGACCCGGGCCAGGCTCTGCCCGCCGTAGGCCAGCATCATGACGGTCGCGAGGCCGAACAGTCCGAGGATCAGCGAGCGCGGGCTCACTGAGCGAGGCTCCTGAACACGGCGCGGCCCGCCCACACGGCGGCCGCGCCCAGCTCCTCCTCGATGCGCAGCAGCTGGTTGTACTTGGCGGTGCGCTCCCCGCGGGCCAGCGAGCCGGTCTTGATCTGTCCCGCGTTGACCCCGACCGCGAGATCGGCCACGAAGGCGTCCTCGGTCTCGCCGGAGCGGTGGGAGATCACGGTGCCGTAGCCCGCGCGCTTGGCCAGCTCGACCGCCTCGAGCGTCTCGGTCAGCGTGCCGATCTGGTTCACCTTGATGAGGATCGCGTTGGCGATGCCCTTGCGGATGCCCTCCTGCAGGATGGCCGGGTTGGTGACGAACACGTCGTCGCCCACCAGCTGGCACCGGCCGCCGATGCGCCGGGTCAGCGCGCCCCAGCCCTCCCAGTCGTCCTCGGCGAGGCCGTCCTCGATCGAGCAGATGGGGTAGCGGCCCATGAGCGTCTCGTAGAAGCCGATCATCTCCTGGCTCGACTTCTCGGTCTTGTCCGCGCGCAGCCGATAGCGGCCGTGCTCGCCGAACTCGCTGGCCGCGGTGTCGAGCGCGAGCCACACGTCCTCGCCCGGCCGGTAGCCCGCGCGCTCGATCGCCCGCAGCATGAAGTCGAGCGCGGGCTCGTTGCCGCCCAGCGCGGGGGCGAAGCCGCCCTCGTCGCCCACGCCGGTCGACAGCCCCTTGTCTTTCAGGAGCTTCTTCAGCGTGTGGAAGATCTCTGCGCCCATGCGGAGGGCGTCGCTGAAGGAGCCGGCGCCCGCGGGCACCAGCATGAATTCCTGGATGTCGAGTCCGTTGTCGGCGTGGGCGCCGCCGTTGAGGACGTTCATCAGCGGCACCGGCAGGATCCGCGCGCCGGGGCCACCGAGATACTGGTAGAGCGGCAGGCCCGCGTCCTCGGCCGAGGCGCGCGCGGCGGCCAGCGAGATGCCGAGCAGGGCGTTGGCCCCGAGGCCCGACTTGTTCGGGGTGCCGTCCAGCTCCAGCAGCGCCCGGTCGAGCGCGGCCTGCTCGCCGGCCTCGAGCCCCTCGATCTCGGGGGCGATCACCTCGTTGACGTTCTGCACCGCACGGCGCACGCCCTTGCCGCCGTAGCGGTTGTCGTCGTCGTCACGCAGCTCGACCGCCTCGCGCTTGCCGGTGGAGGCTCCCGAGGGCACGATCGCGCGCCCGAAGGCGCCCGAATCGAGCCACATGTCGACCTCGACGGTGGGGTTGCCACGCGAGTCCAGCACTTCACGGGCGTGGGTCGTACGGATCTCGGACATGGCTCAGGCCTTCCGCTCGAGGATGAAGCGCCCGAGGGCGCGAATGGGCTCGGCCCGGGGCCCCAGCGCGGCCAGCGCCGCGTCGGCCGCGTCGATGAGGTCCCGCGCGCGGGCCCGGGAGGCCTCGAGGCCGTGGATGGCGGGATAGGTCGCCTTCTGCTGGATCTGGTCCTTGCCCGCGGTCTTGCCCAGCTCTTCCGAGCTGGCCACCACGTCGAGGATGTCGTCGACGATCTGGAACGCCAGCCCGAGGTCGGCGCCCGCCACGCTGAGGGTGTGCACCTGCTCGGCGGTCGCGCCGCAGAGCCGCGCGCCCACGCGCAGCGACGTGCGGATGAGCGCGCCGGTCTTGTGGGTGTGGATGTAATCCACCGTCTCGGCGCCGACCTGCCGGCCTTCGGCCTCGAGGTCGGCGACCTGGCCGGCCACCATGCCGCCGTGGCCGGCCGCGTCCGCGATGTCCACGACGACCTCCAGCGCGCTCCGGTTGGTCTGGCGCACGTTGTCGGCGACCAGGCGGAAGGCGAGGGTCAGCAGCGCGTCGCCCGCGAGGATCGCGGTGGCCTCGCCGAAGACCTTGTGGTTGGTGGGGACGCCGCGGCGGAAGTCGTCGTTGTCCATCGCGGGCAGGTCGTCGTGCACGAGCGAATACGTGTGGATCAGCTCCATCGCGCAGGCCGTCGGTATCACCTGCTCGGCCGCGCCGCCCACCGCCTCCGCGCCGGCCATCACCAGGATCGGCCGGAGCCGCTTGCCGCCCGCGAACACGCTGTAGCGCATCGCCTTGTGCAGGGTCTCCGGCCGCTGGGTCTCGGGGGGCAGGAAGACGTCGAGGGCGGCGTCGACCGCGGCCAGGCGCTCCTTCATGTACGCGTCGAGATCGAAGCTCATGCGCGCTCGTCGTCGGCGAGATCGAACGGCGCCGTCCGCAGCACGCCGGTCTCGTCCCGGGTCAGGGTCTCGATGCGCTTCTCGGCGTCGTCGAGATACTTGCCGCAGCGACGGGCCAGCCCGACGCCTTCCTCGAAGACCTGGAGCGACTCCTCCAGGGAGAGATTACCCGCCTCGAGCTGGTCCACGATCTGCTCGAGCCGTTGCAGCGCCGCTTCAAACTTGAGGTCGGTCATCCCGTTCCTTGAGCCGCTCCACCCGGGCGTCCAGGGCGCCCTCGCGCAGCAGGATCTCGATGGCGTCACCGGGGCGCGTCTGCGCGGCACTGCGCACGATCGCGCCGGAAGGCAGCAGCCGGGTCAAGCTATAGCCCCGTCCGAGCACGGCCAGGGGCGACAGGCTGTCGAGCTGTCCCACCGCGGCGTCCAATCGATGACGCGCGGTCTTCGCGCGGTTTGCGCCCGCCGACGCGAGCCGGACGCGCAGCTGCGCGAGAACCACCGTGCCGTTGGCAATCCTAGCCACCGGATTGAGAGAGCGCAAGGCGTTTCTGGCCAGCGACAGGCGGTGCTCGCCGAGCCGGCGATTGGCGCGCGCGCCGAGGGCGAGGCGCGTGCCCAGCTCGTCGAGGCGGCGGTGCCAATCGCGGAGCGCGCGCGCCGCATCGGTCAGCACGCGCCGCCGGCCCAGCGAGTCGATCCGCTGGCGCTCGCGGGCGAGGCGCGCCGCCATCGCCTGCTTGAGCGTGTCGTACATGTCGCAGAGGGCGCGGATCACGTGCAGCTTCTCCCGCACCACCACCTCGGCGGCCGCCGACGGCGTGGGCGCCCGGAGGTCGGCCACGAAGTCGGCGATGGTGAAGTCGGTCTCGTGGCCCACCGCCGAGATCACCGGAACGCGGCAGGCCGAGATCGCGCGGGCCACCCGCTCGTCGTTGAAGGCCCACAGATCCTCGATCGAGCCGCCCCCGCGGCCGACGATCACCACGTCCAGCTCCGGGACCTCCTGCAGGTCGCGCAGCGCGCGCACGATCTCGCCCGGCGCCTCCTCGCCCTGCACGCGCACCGGGGTGATCAGCACCCGCAGGTCCGCGAAGCGACGGCCGATGACGTGGAGCATGTCGCGGATGGCCGCCCCGGTGGGCGAGGTCACGATGCCGATCGTCCGCGGGAAGGGCGGCAGCGCGCGCTTGCGCCCCGCCTCGAAGAGGCCCTCGGCCTCGAGCCTGCGCTTGAGCTGCTCGAAGGCGAGCTGCAGCGCGCCCACGCCCTTGGGCTCCAGCAGCTCGACGATCAGCTGGTACTCGCCCCGCGCGGCGTACACGTCGAGGCCGCCGAAGGCCAGCACCTGCATGCCGTCCTCCGGCTGGAACGCGACCCGGCGGCCGCGACTGCGGAACAGCACGCAGCGCAGCTGGGCGCCGTCGTCCTTGAGGGTGAAGTACACGTGCCCCGACGACGGGATACGCAGATTGCTGATCTCGCCCTCCACCCACACCGCGGGGAAGCGATCCTCGAGCGTCTCCTTGATCCGCAGCACGAGCTCGCTGACCGTGCAGACGACCCGCTCGCTCATCGCCCCTCTTCTCCCTCTCCCTCCCGGGGAGAGGGCCGGGGTGAGGGGCGGTTGTCGAGACGGCCGAGCGCCCGAGCAATGGCCTTGCCCAGCACGTCGTGATTCCAGAAACGAAGGACGCGATAGCCGAGACGCGCGAGATCTTCGCTGCGCGAGGCATCGTCCGCCGCGCTGAGTGCGTGCTGACCACCGTCTAACTCGACGACGAGCCTCTGCTCGCGGCAGCAGAAATCGGCCACGTACGGCCCGATGGGCACCTGGCGTGAGAACTTCACGCCGAAGAGGCGTCGGTCGCGCAGCCGGAACCATAGCCGGCGTTCCGCATCCGTCTGCCTCCGACGGAGACCGCGTGCGTAGTCGCGCGGGGTCTCGCAGACCGCGCCCCTCACCCTGCCCTCTCCCCAGAGGGGAGAGGGTGAAAGTCGCGTCGTCATCGGGTGAGCTGGCGGCGGGCCGCGCGGGCGGTGTTGCGCATGAGCATCGCGACGGTCATGGGGCCGACGCCACCCGGGACCGGGGTGATCGCGCGCGCCTTGGGGCTCACCGAGTCGAACTGCACGTCGCCGGTGACCTTGCCGGTGGGCAGACGGTTGACGCCCACGTCGATGACCACCGCGCCGTCGCGCACCATGTCCCCGGTGATCACGCCGGGTCGGCCGGCGGCCACGCACAGGATGTCGGCGCGCCGGCAATGCGCGGCCAGGTCGCGCGTGCGCGTGTGACACATGGTCACGGTGGCGTGACGCGCGAGCAGCAGCTGGGCCAGCGGCTTGCCGACCAGACGCGAACGGCCCACCACCACCGCCTCGGCGCCCTCGATGGCAATGCCATAGTGGTCGAGGATCTCGATGCAGCCGGCCGGCGTGCACGGGATCGCGCCCGGCTTGCCCGCGAGCAGCCGGCCCAGATTGGTGGGATGCAGGCCGTCGGCGTCCTTCTCGGGCGCGATGGCCGCGACCGCCTGGTCCTCATCCATGCCCTTGGGCAGCGGGAGCTGCAGCAGCACGCCGTGGACGGAGGGGTCGCGGTTGATCCCGGCGATGGTCTCGAGCAGCTCGGCCTGGGCGCAGCCCTGCGGGAAGAGATAGTCGCGCGCGTTGATGCCGACGTCGTCCGCCGCGCGCTTCTTGTTGCGCACGTAGATCTGCGAGGCGGGATCGTCGCCGACGAGGATCACCGCGAGGGTGGGCTGGACGCCGGTCGTCTCTCGGAGCGCCGCGACGTCGGCCTTCACCTCGGCCAGGACCTTCGCCGCGACCTCCTTGCCGCTCAGTATCTGCACGACACCGTCAGTCGGCGAGAGGAACGCGCAGACGCTCGATGGACAGCCCGCGACCGGTGTCGGGATCGATACGGATCACCACGCCCTGGAGCATGGCCGGGCCCTTGGCGGGCTCGAAGCGATTGGGCATCTGGCTGATGAAGCGCCCCAGCGCCAGCTCGGGGTCCACGCCGATCACCGAGTCGACCGGCCCGGTGAGGCCCAGATCGGTGATATAGGCGGTGCCCTTGGGCATGAGGCGCTCGTCCGCGGTCTGCACGTGGCGGTGGGTGCCGACCACCGCGCTCACCCGCCCGTCGAGGTGCCAGCCCATGGCCTGCGACTCCGAGGTGGCCTCGGCGTGCATGTCCACCACGATGATCGGCGTCTCCGCGCGCAGCCGCTCGACTTCCTCGCTGGCCTTGCGGAACGGGCAATCGAGCTGGGGCAGGAAGACGCGGCCCATCAGGTTCAGCACCGCCACCCGGTGAGGCCCCGCCTTCACCACGATGGAGCCCGCTCCCGGCGTGCCCGGCGGATAGTTGGCGGGGCGCAGGAGCAGGTTCTCCTTGACGATGTACTCGATGATCTCCTTCTTGTCCCAGATGTGATTGCCGGAGGTCATCACGTCCACGCCCTGCTCGAGGAAGGCCCGGGCGATCGTCGGGGTCACCCCGAAGCCGGAGGCCGAGTTCTCCACGTTGACCACCGTGAAGTCGGCCTGATGCTGCTTCTTCAGCCGCGGCAGCAGCACCTGCACCGCGCGCCGGCCCGGCTCGCCGAAGACGTCGCCGACGCAGATGATCGTCAGGGGCTTGGTCACTTCGCCACCTCGACGGCGCGCGTCTCGCGGATCACCACCACCTTGATGTGGCCGGGGTACTGCATCTCGGCCTCGATCCGCTTGGAGATGTCCTTGGCGAGCTGATGGGCGTCCAGATCCGAGATCTGCTCGGCCTTGGTCATCACCCGCAGCTCGCGCCCGGCCTGGATCGCGTAGCACAGCTCCACGCCCTTGTAGGACATGGCGATCTCTTCCAGCTTGGCCAGGCGCTTGATGTAGCTCTCGAGCACGTCGCGCCGGGCGCCCGGCCGCGCGGCGGAGATGCCGTCGGCCGCCTCGGTGAGCACCGCCTCGATCGTCTCGGGCTCGACGTTCTCGTGGCCGCACAGGGCCGCGTTGATCACCTGCGAGGACTCGTTGTACTTGGTGAGCACCTGCAGCGACAGCTCGGGGTGGCTTCCCTCCTGCTCGTGGGTCAACGCCTTGCCGATGTCGTGGAGCAGGCCCATGCGCTTGGCCAGCTGCACGTCGGCCCCGATCTCGGCTGCCATCATGCCGGCCAGCCACGCGACCTCCTTGGAGTGCTGCAGGCAGTTCTGCCCGTAGGAGGTGCGGAACTTCATGCGCCCCACCAGCTTGATCAGCTCGGGATGGAGCCCGTGCACGCCCACCTCGAAGCAGGCTTTGTCGCCCTCCTCGCGCAGGTGCTGCTCCATCTCCTTCTTGACCTTCTCCACCACTTCCTCGATGCGGGCGGGATGGATCCGCCCGTCGGCGATGAGCCGCTGCAGGGCCAGCCGGGCGATCTCGCGGCGGTACGGATCGTAGGCGGAGATGAGCACCGCCTCCGGGGTGTCGTCCACGATCAGGTCCACGCCGGTGAAGCCTTCGAGCGCCCGGATGTTGCGGCCCTCGCGGCCGATGATGCGGCCCTTCATGTCGTCGGAGGGCAGGTCGACGATGGACACCGCGGTCTCCACCGTGTAGTCCGGGGCCAGGCGCTGGATGGTGGTGGCCAGCACCTCCTTGGCCTTCACGTGCGCGGTCTGGCGGGCTTCCTCCTCGAGACGCATGCCCAGCAGCTGCGCCTCCCGCCGGGCGTCGAGCTCGGCCTGGGCCAGCACCTGCCGCTTGGCTTCCTCGGTGGTGAGCCCGGCGATGGACTCGAGCTTGCGGCGCTGCTCCTCCAGGGCGGAGCCGAGGCGCGTCTCCTTCTCCCCGAGGCTCCGCTCGCGCTCGACCATGGCGCGGTCGCGGTTCTGGAAGTCGGTCTCCCGCCGGTCGAGCTGATCGAGCCGCCGACCGAGCTGCTCCTCCTGCTGCACGACGCGGCGCTCGACCTCCTGCATCTCGCGCTGCCGGTGGCGGGATTCCTGGTCCAGCTCCGCGCGCACGCGCAGCGCCAGCTCCTTGGCCTCGAGCTCGGCCGCGCGGATCTTCGTGTCCGCCTCGCGGAGCTTGGCGTCGGCCTCGCTGCGGGCCTGGTCGACCAGGCGCTTGGCGTCGTCGACGATGCGCGTGGCGCGGGTCTCCGCATCGCCGAGGGTGCGCGCGGTGGCGCTGCGCGCGCCGAAATATCCGACGAAGAGCCCCAGGATCGCGACGATCGGAAGCAGGACCACCAGCCACAGCGTGGCGTTCATCGATCACTCCATCCCGGGAATGACCCGGTCCGGATCATGTGCACTCGAGGCGGCGAGCGGCAAATAGCCGCTAAAGTTGACGAATTATAGGCGCCGCGGGAGAGCAATGTCAACGAACGGGGAGAGCGTGGCCGCGGTTACGGACGCTCCGGGTGGCCGAGAGGAAGGTGCCCCGCCTCTGCCGTGTGCCGACGGTGTTTCGAACCTGGTATGTACCAGGTGGGCGCCAAAATGGAGGGCTTCAGGCTTCCCCTCTCGTGAGGGGCATGCGCACCACCCTCGTGAGCGGCTCCCAATCTTTAAACGAGGTTGAAACTTCCCCCCGACATCACGAACAGCGCAGGGCCTCTTCTGTGTACTCCCGGCCCCGCGGGCGGGTCAAGCGAATCCGTTCACTTCTCCGGCACGACGGCGTCGAGCAATTGCCGCAGTGCGCCGAGACGGGCGCTCACGTCCTTCTGGTCGACATCCTGCTCCTTCCGCTCGTCGCGCAGGCGGAACAGCTCGTCGGTGATGTCGAGCGCGGCGAGGGCGAGCACGCGCACCGAGTCCTGGCCGGGCGCGTCGCCCCGGATCTCGCGCGCCCGCCGGTCGACGAAGGACGCGAGCTGACGGACGTAGTCGGGCGCCTCCTCGCTGCGGATCGGATACTTCTGGCCCAGGATCTCGATGTCGACGCGCTGTTTCTCGGCCATGGCGTTGAACCTCTTTGTGTATTCGCTCGGCTCGCCTTCGGCTGCACCTCGCCAAGCAGCTTACTGAATGTCCAGGCGGTCCAGCTCCTTGAGAATGCCGTCGACCTGCGCCAGCACTTCCTTCCGCTCCTGCCGCAGGCTCGCCAGCTCGGCACGATCGCCGTCCGCGCCGGTGAGCTTGGCCTCGAGGCCGGCCACCTTGGCCTGCAGGCCGTCGCGCTCCTTGCGCAGCCGCGTGATCGTCTCGGCGGCCCGCCGCACCGACTTCTCGAGCTGCTCGAGCCGCTCCACCAGCCCTTCGGCCATCGCCTCCTCCGTCATGCGCCGCGCACCTCGGCCTGGAAGCGCCGCGCGATCTCGGCCACGATCCGCTCGTGCAGCCGGTTCACCTCCGCGTCGGTGAGGGTGCGATCGGGTGCCTGGAACGTGAGGCTCCAGGCGAGACTGCGCTTGCCCGCGCCGACCTGGCCGCCAGTGTACACGTCGAAGAGACTGATGCGGGTGAGCAGTGGCAGGTTCATGCCGCGAATCGCCGCCTCCACCTGCCCCGCGGTCACGTCGGCGCCCACCACGATCGCCAGATCCCGCTGGACGGCCGGGAAGCGCGGCAGCGGCTCGTAGCGCGCGGTCGCGGGCGGGAGCGCGGCCAGCGTCGTCACCGACAGCTCGGCCACGAAGACCGGCGCGGGCAGATCGAACGCCTCGCGCGCCGCGCGCGACGCCTCCCCGAAGTAGCCCAGCTCTTGCCCGCCGCGCACGAGCCGGGCCGCGCGCCCGGGCTCGAGGTACGCGGGCGCGCGATCGTCCGCGAACGGCACGGTGTCGGCGTCGGTGACCCCGGCCGCGGCCAGCGCGGCCTGCGCCATGCCCTTGGCGTCGTAGACGTCGACCCGCTCGCGCGCGGGGTTGAACCAGGCGCGCGGCGCGCGCAGACCGGTCAGCGCGATGCCGAGGCGCAGATCCTCGTGGGCGGGCCGGTCGCCGTCCTCCGGACGATGCGGCGCGAAGACGTGGCCCACCTCGAACAGGCGCGCGTCGGGCGTCTGCCGGTTCGCGTTGATGGCGAGGATCTCGAGCAGCCCGGGCAGCAGCGAGGGCCGCAGCACCGACCGCTCGACCGAGAGCGGGTTCTGCAGCGGGATCAGCGCCGACGGGTCGCGCCAGCCCATGCGCGCGAGCCGGTCCGGGTCCACGAAGCTCCAGCTCACGCACTCGTAGAGGCCGGCCGCGTTCAGCGCCCGGCTCATCGCCCGCGCCACCCGCAGGCCCGGCGGACGCTTGACCGGGATGATCTCGCCGCCCCCGGCCAGGGTGAGCGGGATCTTGTCGTAGCCCCAGATCCGGGTGATCTCCTCGACGAGGTCGTCCTCCTGGTGGACGTCGCGGCGGAAGCTCGGCACCACCACCTGCAGCTCCTCGCCCGAGTCGTCGACCGCGAAGCCCAGGGCCTGCAGGATCCGCACCGCCTCCTCGCGCGAGGGGCTCGCGCCGATGACCCGCTCCACCCGAGCCAGACGGAGCCCGAGGCGACGGTGCGGCCGCGGCGCCGGATAGGCGTCGAGCACGCCGCGCGCGACCGCGCCGCCGCCCAGATCGACCATGAGCTGCGCGGCGCGGGCCAGCACGTCGGGCGGCGCCTCGACATCGCCGCCGCGCTCGAATCGATACGCGGCATCGGTGGAGAGCCCGAGCGCCCTCGACGTCCGACGGATCGAGCCCGGATCCCAGTACGCGGCTTCGAGGAGCACGCGGGTGGTCGACGCGGTCACCTCGCTATCGGCCCCGCCCATCACCCCGCCGATGCCAACCGCGCGCTCGGGATCGCACACCATCGCCATGTCGGGGCCGAGCGCGCGCTCCTGGCCGTCCAGGGTCTTGATCCGCTCGCCCGGGCGGGCCCGGCGCACCACCACGGTGTGCTGGGCCAGCGCGTCGAGGTCGAACGCGTGCAGCGGCTGGCCCATCTCCCACATGATGTAGTTGGTCACGTCGACCAGGTTGTTGATCGGGCGCAGACCCACCGCGCGCAGGCGCTGGGCCAGCCACGGCGGCGACGGCTTCACGGTGAGGCCGGTGATCACGCGGGCGCAGAACCGCGGACACAGGTCGGTGGCCTCGATGTCCAGGGCGGCCAGCGCGGACGCCTCGGTCTCCCCCTCCGCGACCGCGACCTTGGGGAAGCGGAACGGCGCCCCGGTCAGGGCCGCCACCTCGCGGGCCACGCCCACCACCGAGAGCGCGTCCGGGCGGTTGGGCGTGATCTCGATGTCGAGGATCCAGTCGTCGAGCCCGAGGTAGGTCGAGAGATCCGCGCCCCGCGGGGCCTCGGCGGGCAGCAGCAGGATGCCGCTGTGGTCGTCGCTGACCCCGAGCTCCTTCTCGGAGCACAGGATGCCCTCCGAGACGACGCCGCGGATCCTCGCCGCTTTCACCTCGCCCAGGCCGGGCAGCCGCGCCCCGGGCGGCGCGAAGGCGGCCCGCCCGCCGACCGCGGCGTTGGGCGCGCCGCACACCACCGAGAAGTGGCGGTCGGGCAGCGCCACGCGCACGAGCCGATTGTGATGACCGGCCGCGCTCACCCCGAGATCGCGCTCGATCGCCTCGATCTCGCCGACCACCACTCCGGACAGGCCCTCCACCACCGGGGCCACCTGCTCGACGCCGATGCCCGCGTTGGTGAGGCGGTCGGCCACCGCGCGCGCGTCGAGATCGGTCTCGACGAACTCCTGAAGCCACCGGTAGGTGATCTTCACCGGCCGGGCAGCCCCGCGAACTGCTGCAGGAAGCGCAGATCGTTGTCGAAGAAGAGCCGGATGTCGTCGATCTCGTACTTGAGCAGGGCGATGCGATCGATCCCCATGCCGAAGGCCCAGCCGGTGACCTCTTCCGGGTCGTAGCCGACGTTGCGGAGCACGTTGGGGTGCACCATCCCGGAGCCCAGGATCTCGAGCCAGCCCGATTCCCTGCAGAAGCGGCACCCGTCGCCGCCGCACTTGAAGCAGCGCACGTCCACCTCGGCGGAGGGCTCGGTGAACGGAAAGAACGACGGCCGGAAGCGCACCGCCGAGCGCGGCCCGAACATCTCGCGCGCGAAGAGCTGCAGCGTGGCCTTCAGATCGGCCATGGTGATGTGCCGATCCACCGCGAGCCCCTCGACCTGGTGGAACATCGGCGAGTGGGTGGCGTCCAGGATGTCGCGCCGGTAGACCTTGCCCAGGCAGATCACCCGCACCGGCGGCCGCTGTGCCTTCATGGTGCGGATCTGCACCGGCGAGGTGTGCGTACGCAGCAGCGTGTCCGCGGAGAGGTGAAAGGTGTCCTGCATGTCGCGCGCGGGATGGTCGACGGGGAAGTTGAGCGCGGCGAAGTTGTAGTAGTCCGACTCGACCTCGGGGCCTTCCGCGACCGAGAAGCCGAGCCCCTCGAACACCTCGATGATCTCCTCGGTCACCCGGGTGATCGGATGGACCGGCCCCGGGATGGGCCCCCGCCCGGGCAGCGTGAGATCGGGCCGGTCGATCTCGAGCGTGCGGCGATGCTCCTCCGCCCTCAGCGACTCGAGGCGCGCCGCGATGGCGGCCTCGATCTCGGTCTTGGCCCGGTTGGCCTGCTCGCCGACCTTCGGCCGCTCGGCCGCCGGGATGCCGCCGAGCGAGCGCAGCACGGCGGTGAGCTGACCCGCCCGCCCGAGCACGCGCACCCGCACCTGCTCGAGGTCGGACGTGGAGCGGGCCCCGGCGACCTCCGCCAGGGCCCGCTCGAGGACCTCCTGGACCCGCGGGTCCTCCGCCACGCTCAGGCGCGCTGGGCGCGAGCCGTCTCGGCCAGCTTGGCGAACGCCGTGGGGTCGGACACCGCCAGCTCGGCCAGGATCTTGCGATCCAGCGCGATGCCGGCCTTCTTGAGCCCGGCCATGAAGACGGAGTACGACAGCCCGAGCTGTCGGCACGCCGCGTTCACCCGGATGATCCAGAGCGCGCGGGCGCGCCGCTTCTTCTGCTTGCGTCCCTTGTAGGCGAAGGCGCCGGCGCGCAGCACCGTCTCCGCGGCCGGACGGTACAGCTTGCGGCGACCGCCGAAGTAGCCTTTCGCCTGCTTGAGGATCTTCTTCCTGCGCTGGCGGGTCTTGGCCCCGCCCTTTGCCCGTGGCATGACGTGCGCTCCCCTTCGGTTAGAGGTACGGAACGAGGGCCTTCAGACGCGGCTGGTCCGCCTTCGAGACCAGCGTCGGCTTGCGGAGGCGGCGCTTGCGCTTCGGCCCCTTGCCCTCGAGTTTGTGCCGCTTCCAGCCGCGACTGCGCTTCAGCTTGCCCGTCCCGGTGGCCTTGAGCCGCTTCGCGGCGGCCCGCTTCGTCTTGATCTTCGGCATATGCGTGTCTCCGGCTAGTGCGGCTTGGGCGACAGGATCATGCTCAGCATCCGGCCTTCCATCCGCGGATGATTCTCGATGACCGCGATGTCGGACATGCCTTCCATCATCTTGTTCAGCATCTTCCAGCCCAGCTCGGTGTGGGCCATCTCGCGGCCCTTGAAGCGCACCGTCACCTTGGCCTTGTTGCCTTCCTCCAGGAAGCGCCGCACGTGCTTGGCCTTGAAGTCGAAGTCGTGCGTGTCGGTCTTGGGTCCGAGCTTGACTTCCTTGACCTGGATCGTGGTCTGCTTCTTCCGCGCGTCCTTCTGCCGCCGCGACTGCATGTACTTGTACTTGCCGAAGTCCATGATCCGGCACACCGGGGGCTGTGCCTCGGCGGCCACCTCGACCAGATCCATGTCCCGCTGCCGCGCCAGATCGAGCGCCTGCTGGATCGGCATGACCCCCAGCTGCTCGCCGTCGGCGCTCACGACCCGCACTTCCCTCACCCGAATGCCTTCATTGATCCGGATGTCCTTTGACTGGATGGCGCGCGCTCCTTGGGTGCGAGCGCGCGCTAGACCGCGCGGCCCACGGTGAGGGTGGCGGAACGGCCGGCGATCTCCGCGGTGAGCTCGGCCACGATGCGCTCCAGCGGCACCGCGCCCACGTCCTCGCCGCCGCGGCGGCGCAGGCTGGCGGTGCCGGCCTGGGCCTCCCGCTCTCCCACGACCAGCACGTAGGGGACCTTCCGGATCTGGGCGTCGCGCACGCGGTAGCCCAGCTTCTCGTTGCGGTCGTCCAGCTCGGCGCGGATGCGCGCGGCCCGCAACGCCGCGAACACGCGCCGGCCGTACTCGGCGTGCTTCTCGCTGATCGGCAGGACCCGCGCCTGCACCGGCGCCAGCCACGTCGGGAACGCGCCGGCGAAGTGCTCGGTGAGGATCGCCACGAAGCGCTCGTAGGAGCCGAAGATCGCGCGATGGATCACGACCGGGCGCTTGGGCTGGCCGTCCGCGTCGATGTACTCGCACTGCATGCGCTCGGGCAGCATCGTCAGATCCACCTGGATGGTGGCGAGCTGCCACTGGCGGCCCAGCGCGTCCTCCACGTCGATGTCGATCTTGGGGCCGTAGAAGGCGCCGCCGCCCTTGTCCAGGTCGCAGGTCAGCCCGTTCGCCCGTAGCGCCTGGTGGAGCGCGTCCTCCGCCTGGTCCCACTGCTGCTCGCTGCCGAGCTTGTCGGGCGGCCGCGTGGCCAGCCGGTACGACGGCTGCAGGTTGAAGGTGCCGTACCACTCCCGGACCAGCTCGAGCAGGTCGGTGATCTCGGACTGGACCTGCTCCGGCCGGCAGTAGAGATGGGCGTCGTCCTGCGTGAACTGGCGCACCCGCACCAGCCCGGACAGGGCACCCGACCGCTCGTTGCGGTGGCAGCGGCCCATCTCCGAGTAGCGCAGGGGCAGATCGCGGTAGGAGCGGAGCGCACGCTTGTACACGAAGGTCGACTCGGGGCAGTTCATCGGCTTGAGGCTGAAGACCTCGTCCTCGACCTCGAACTTGAACATGTTGTCCTGGTAGAGGTCCCAGTGCCCGGACTGCACCCACAGCTTCTTGTTCACCAGCAGCGGGGTCGAGATCTCCTGGTAGCCCCGCTGATCGAGGGACTCGCGGGCGTACTTCTCCAGCTCGCGCACCAGCACCATGCCGCCCGGCAGCCAGAACGGCGCGCCGGGGGCGATGTCGTAGAAGTCGAACAGGTCGAGCTCGCGCCCGAGCTTGCGGTGATCGCGCTTCTTCGCCTCCTCGAGCCGCCAGAGGTGCTTGTCGAGCTCCTCCTGGGTGAGCCAGGCGGTGCCGTAGATCCGCTGCAGCATCGGGTTCTTCTCGTCGCCGCGCCAGTAGGCGCCGGAGGACGAGAGCAGCTTGAATGCCTTCAGCTGACCGGTGGACGCCACGTGCGGGCCCCGGCAGAGATCGAGGAAGTCGCCCTGCCGGTAGATGGACACCACCGGCGCGTCGATGCCGCGCAGGATCTCCACCTTGAACGGCTCGCCGCGCTCCTCGAAGAAGGCGATGGCGCCCTCGCGCGGCATCTCCTCGCGCGTGAACGGGTAGTCGGCCTTCACGATCTCGCGCATGGTCTCCTCGATGCGCGCGAGATCCTCCGGCGAGAACGGCTCGGCCTTGAGGAAGTCGTAGTAGAAGCCGTCCTCGATGGCCGGCCCGATCGCGACCTTGACCTCGGGGAACAGCCGCTTCACCGCCTGGGCCATCACGTGGGAGGTGGAGTGCCGCAGGGTCGGCAGGGGCTCGGGCAGGCAGTCGAATTCCCCCGCGAAGCTCAGGTGGCGAGACTCCTCAGACATGTTCATCTGCGGGGGCCCCGAAATGGCCCCCGCACTCCCCCAGACATGTTCATCTGCGGGGGCCCCGAAATGGCCCCCGCACTCCCCCAGACATGTTCATCTGCGGGGGCCCCGAAATGGCCCCCGCACTCCCCCAATCAGCGGACACGCGATCACCACATTCCTTTCACGGAGACAAAAAAGCATCACAGGGCTGCGCCCGGTGATGCTCGCAACTCCCCTCAGTCACTTCACGCTCGACCGGCTGACGATGCACACCCCCCAGAGCATGGATGGTAGGCTCGGGCGGTTTCGAACCGCCGACCTCTACCGTGTCAAGGTAGCGCTCTCCCACTGAGCTACGAGCCTATGCCCACAAAAGCATTGAATACCCTACCGGAGCGGCCGATCCCCGTCAAGGGGAGCGGCCCGCCGCGAGCCCGGCCAACACCGTCTCGGTCAGGCCCGGCCCGTCCTCCGGGGCCAGCAGCACCCGGGCGGCCGCCAGCATCGGGTAGCCGTCGCGCCCCCGGGCCAGGTAGTCCGGCACCGCGACCCGGTAGCGCCCGTCCGGAACGAGCGGGCGGCCGTCGACCTCGACGTGGCCGATGCGCCGGCCCGGAGGTCTCGCCGGATCCACGGTGAACCGCACCCCCGCGGTCTGGAGGAAGTGGCCGCTCGGGCGCGGCAGCTGGTCCACCGAGCGCTCCAGCGCGGCCCGCAGAGCCTCGCCCGAGACCTCCAGCAGCGTGACCGTATTGCTGAACGGCAGCAGCTGACGGACGTCGCGCTTCGTGATCGGCCCGGCCGGGATCACCCGATTGCCCCGGATCGCCCCGCTGTTGAGCAGGCCCACCTGCGCGCCCACGCGCGCGCGCATCAGGTCGGCGAAGAGACGGCCGACCGGCGTCTCCTGTCGGCGCGTGACGCTCTCGCGCGCGTCGAGCGGGGCCGCGGCGGTGGCCACGACGCTGTCCAGCTCGCGCGCCAGCCGCACCGCCTGCTCCTGCACCAGCGCGACCACGTCCGGCGCCTCGGCCAGCCGGTCGTCGATGGGAATCAGGCGCTCGCGACGGCCGAGCACCGCGCCGCAGCGGATCTCGTACTCCACCTGCCCCACGTTGAGCGCGTCCGCCCCGGCCTTGATGATCACGGTGCGGCCCGCCTCGTGCAGCATCGGGTCGTGATCGTGGCCGCCCAGGATGGCGTCGATCGGCAGGGCGTCGGCCAGCACCCGGTCCTCGCGCAGCGGCAGGTGCGTCAGGGCCACCCGCAGGTCGACCGGGCCGAGCGCGGCCAGCGCGGCGCGCGCCGCGGCCAGCGGTGCCTCGAAGCGCAGCCCGGGCCCCGGGCTGGAGGTCTTGGCCGCATCGGCCGTGGTGAGGCCGATCATTCCGACCCGCACGCCCTCGAAGTCCCGGCGAAGCCAGGGCCGCGCGCCGCCGAAGGGAGCGCCGGTGGCCCCGTCGAGCACGTTGCTCGACACCCACGGGAAGCGCGACTCGCCGATGCGCTGCGCGAGCACCGCGGGACCGAAGTCGAACTCGTGATTGCCGAAGGTGGCCGCGTCGAGGCCGAGCGCGTTCCAGCCCTCGATCATCTGGGCGCCCTGCCGCAGCGTCGACAGCAGCGAGGGCGACAGCGTGTCGCCGGCCAGCACGAACAGCGTGTTGGGGCTCTCCTGCCGCAGCGCGCGCACCAGCGTGGCCACCCGCGCGAGGCCGCCGCGACCCTGGGCGGGCTCGAGCTCGTAGACGTCGTTGACGAGCAGGAGCTGCACGCGGACCGGCGGGCGGTCGGCACAGCGCGTCTCCGCGCAGCCCGCGCACAGGAGGAGCAGCGTGGCGACCGCGAAGCGGCGAACGTTCGAGGCGTCGACGGCTCTACCGGAGGAACTGATTCACGAAGCCGCTGACGATCTGGTACCGGAACTGTCCGTTGATCGCGAGCGTGCGCTTGGCGATGTCGTCGGGCACCGGGGGAAACGGCTGGGCCAGCTTCACCGCAGTGAGGGCGGCCTCGTCGAGGATCTGGGTGCCCGAGGAGTGGCGCAGCTCGATGTACTCCAGGCGGCCGTCCTTGGCGATGTGGAACTCGATCAGCAGCTCGCCCTCGATGCCTCGCTCACCGGCCGGTCGCGGATACACCCACTTCGATTTGATGCGCTCTCGCACCTTGTTGAAGTAGTCCTGGTACTTCGGCTCCGGCGTGTCGAGCGGGATCGGCTCTCCGTCGACGCCCCCGCGCCCGCCGCCCTGCAGCCCGCCCCCGCCGCCGGGCTGCCGCCAGATGCTGGGCGGCCGTGCGGCCGCCACCTGCGGCTGACTGGGCGCCGTGGGGGCCGGCGCACCCTGCGCGGTCTCCGCGGGCGCCGTTTCGGGCGCGGGCGGCGTCGGCTCGGGCGTCTTCACCATCGGCTGCGGTGCCGGCTCCGACTTCGCCACGGCCCGGGGCGGCGCGGGCGGCTGGACCGGCGCGAACCGGGGCGCCGGGGCCACCCGCGGCGGGGCCGGCGGCATCCGCGGGGCGGGCGGTGTCCGCGGCGCCGGCGGCGCCTCGCGCGCCACGCTCTCCGGCGGCGCGGCCGGGCGCGACGGGTTACCGAGCGGGGCCTTCTCCTCCGGCCGCTCGGGCGCGATGTCCACGAGGAGGGGCTCGCCTCGCTTCACGTAGGGCGACGACTGGAAGAGCCCCGGCACGACGACGAACGGAACCAGGACGAAGAGGTGGAAGAGGAGCGACGTCACGATGGCGAGCACCAACGTGCGCTGGGTGCGGTCCTCGGGAAGCGGAATCCTCCACTTCACGCGGTCAATTATGGCACGGCCCGTCATCCCGGGGCCGGCGGGGAACGAGCCCTCCGTCCGGCCGCTTCTCTGACGAAATCCGTCCCGGCGATGACATCCGTGGGCTCGGCCCCGCTCCCGACCCGGGTCGGGCGGAATCGCCTCCTCGTCGTTTCACGGATTTAGCCGCGCGCAGACTTGGCACGCCACTGGAAGACAGTGCGCGGCAACCCCATGAGACTCCTGATCAAAGCTCTCCTCGCGCTCGCCACCCTCGTGCTCGTGGCCGGGGCCGGCGGGACTCAGCCGGGCCCGTACTCCTTCGGGGTCCTGAACCAGCAGAGTCCGGCCCTCACCGCGGAGCGCTGGAATCCGATCCTGCACTACGTGAGCGTCGGCAGCGGCGTGCCGCTGCAGCTGAAGATGGGTCGCACCGTGCAGGAGACGGACGCGATGATGGGCCGCGGCGAGTTCGACTTCGTGTTCACCAATCACAACTTCCAGTCCGAGTTCGACGCGGTGGGCTTCAAGGTGATCGCGCGCTGGGCCGGCGAGCCGATTCGCGCGGTCATCGCGGTGCCCACGGACAGCCCGATCCGTCATCTGCGCGAGCTCGAGGGCAAGCGCGTCTCCTTCCCCTCCACCGACGCCTTCGTGGCCTACGCGGTGCCGCTCGTCGCGCTCAAGCACGCGGGCGTCCGGGTCGAGCAGGTGTTCGGCGGCAACCAGGACGGCACGCTCGCGCAGCTCAAGGCGAAGCGGGTGGAAGCCGGCGCGGTGAACTCGCGCTTCCTCGCCCAGTACGCGGAGCGCGAGCAGGTGCAGTTCCGCGAGATCTTCGTCTCCGAGGGGTTTCCGGACCTCGCGGTGATCGTGCACCCCCGCGTCCCCGCCGCCACCGTCGAGCGAGTGCGCCGCGCCCTGCTCGCGATGGGCCGCGACCCCCATGCGGCGCCGGTGCTCGCGCTCGCCAGGTTCAAGGGCTTCGACCCGGCCGGCGATCGCGACTACGAGGCCGTCCGCCGCATCTACCGCCTGATCGGCCAGTGAGATCGAGCCTCCGCACCCTCCTGCTGGGCCTCAGCAGCGTCGCGATCGTCGCGGTGACGCTCGGCGGCCTCGCGGTCAACCTCCGTGACCGCTCGACCGCGGCCCGCGTGCGGCTGGGCGAGCAGACCGAGCGGCTGGCCACCGCGGCGGCGCCGCTGCTGCTGGACTCGCTGGTGGTCGGCGATCTGGCCCGGGCCGAGCAGACCCTTCGCAATCTCAACGGCGAGTCGGTGTGGAGCCGCATCGCCCTCTACGAGAGCGACGGGCGCCGCCTCATCTTCGACGCCTCCCCCACCAACCTGCGCCGCTCGGACGCCCCGCGCTGGCTCAAGCAGCTGATCCCGGTGCCACTGGAGGAGCATCGCGTGGCCATCGCGGCCGCGCCGGTCGTCTACGGGGTGCTCGGGGTGACCCCGTCGCTGCAGAGCCTCGAGACCGAGCTGTGGTCGGAGATCCGCACCATGATCGCGGTCACCGGGGTCCTGCTGATCAGCCTGCTCGGGCTGATCCACGTGATCCTCGTGGTCGGCCTGCGCCCGGTGCGCGCGCTCGCGGAGAGCGCCACCCGGCTCGGCCACGGCGACCTCACCGCCCGCATGCCGGAGACGCGCCTGACCGAGATGTGGCCCACCGTGCGGGCCTTCAACTCGATGGCGGCCAGTCTGGAGCACTCGCTGCACGAGGCCCGCCACCGCGAGGCGCGCATGCAGAGCCTCGTCGAGATCAGCGGCGAGCTGTCGCGCATCCAGCACATCGACACGCTGCTGGGCCGCATCGCGGACGCGTGCGGGCGCCTCGTCAACACCGACTGGGTGGGGTTTCGCCTCGTGGAGGGAGACGAGCTGGTGGTGGCGGGTACGCTCGAGACCGGCTCGCACCTCTCGCTCAAGCCGCGGATCAAGATCGGGGAGAGCCTCGCCGGGCTGGTCGCCCGCACCGGCAAGCCGCTGCTGCTCCGCGATCCGGCCAACCATCCCGGCGTGATTCCCGAGCACGCCGAAGCGGTCCGCCGGCTGGGTCACCGGGGAGTGCTCGTGGTGCCCGCGAAGATCGGGGATCGGGTGGTGGGCGTGCTGAGCTTCCTCACCCGCCGCGAGCAGGGATTCTCGGTGGAGGACCTGGCCATCGCCACCGCGTTCGCCTCGCACGCCGCGATCGCGCTGGAGAACAGCCGACTGCTGCACGAGTCGCGGCGCGCCTACGACGAGCTGGCCCAGACCCAGGGCCAGCTCGAGCAGGCCCAGAAGATGGACGCGATCGGCCGGCTCGCCGGCGGGGTGGCCCACGACTTCAACAACCTGCTGACCGTGATCCTCGGCCGGACCGAGATGCTGCTGCAGCCGCTGCCGCCGGAGCACCCGATGCGGCGGGGCATCGAGCTGATCCAGCGCACCGCCGGCCGCGCCGCCGATCTCACCCGCCAGCTGCTCGCCTTCAGCCGCAAGCAGGTGCTGGAGGCCACCGTCCTCGACCTCAACGCGGTGGCCGCCGACATGCGCGACATGCTCGGCCGCCTCATCGGCGAGGACATCGCGCTCGTGACCAGCCCGAGCCTGGAGCTGGGCCGGGTGAAGGCGGATCGCGGACAGATCGAGCAGGTGGTGATGAACCTCGCGGTCAACGCGCGCGACGCGATGCCCCAGGGCGGCCATCTCATCATCGAGACCGAGAACGTCGATCTCGACGCCGAGTACGTGCGCCGCCACGTGGGAGCGCGCCCGGGTCCCCACGTGATGCTGGCGGTCTCGGACAGCGGCGTCGGCATCCCGCGCGAGATCCAGCGCCACATCTTTGAACCGTTTTTTACTACCAAGGAGCCGGGGAAGGGTACCGGTCTCGGGCTGGCCACCGTGTACGGCATCGTCAAGCAGAGCGGCGGTTACATCGAGTGCGACAGCGAGCCGGGGCGCGGCACCACCTTCCGCATCTACCTGCCGCGGGTGGACGTGCCGGCGCCGGGAGCCGAGCGCGTCGGCCGGCCCCCGGACACCGCCGGCGGCACCGAGACCATCCTGCTGGTGGAGGACGAGGAGGGCGTGCGCGAGCTGGCCCGCGACATCCTGCGCGCCACCGGCTACACCGTGATCGAGGCGCGCAACGGCGCGGAGGCGCTCCTGCTCTCCGAGCGGCACCAGGGGCCGCTCGATCTCCTGCTGACCGACGTGGTGATGCCGCGCATGAGCGGGCGCGAGCTGGCCGAGCGGCTGACCCCGCTGCGCCCCGACCTGAGCGTGCTCTACATGTCGGGCTACACCGACGACGCGGTCATCCGCCACGGCGTCCTCGGCGCGGGGACCGCCTTCCTGCAGAAGCCGTTCACGCCGGCGATCCTGGTCGGCCGCGTCCGCGAGACGCTCGACCTGTCCCGACCGGCCGCGGTCTAGTCTAGCCGGCTAGAGACCGCGTCCCACCGCCTCCGCCACCGGCCGCAGCTCGCGCATCAGCTGGGCGAACTTCGACGGCTTGAGCGACTGCGGGCCGTCCGAGAGCGCCTCCTCCGGCCGCGGATGCACCTCGATGATGAGGCCGTCGGCGCCACACGCCACCGCGCCCTTCGCCATCGGGGCCACCAGGTCCCAGTGCCCGGTGCCGTGCGAGGGATCGACCACCACCGGGAGGTGGCAGAGCTTCTTGATCACCGGCACCGCGTTGAGATCGAGGGTGAAGCGGGTCGCCGTCTCGAACGTGCGGATGCCGCGCTCGCACAGGATGACGTTCGGATTGCCGGCGGAGAGGATGTACTCGGCGGACAGGAGGAATTCCTGGATGCTGGTGGCCATGCCGCGCTTGAGCAGGACCGGCTTGCCGATCTCCCCGACCCGCCGCAGCAGCGTGAAGTTCTGGATGTTCCGCGCGCCGATCTGCAGGATGTCCGAGTACTCGGCCACCACCTCGACGCTCTCCGTCTCGAGCACCTCGGTCACCACCGGCAGCCCGGTGCGCTTGCGCGCCTCGGCCAGGTAGCGCAGCCCCTGCTCCTTGAGGCCCTGGAAGGCGTAGGGCGACGTGCGCGGCTTGAAGGCGCCGCCCCGCAGGATCCGCGCCCCCGCCTCCTTGACCGCGTCGGCCACCTCCAGGACCTGCGACTCCGACTCGACCGAGCACGGGCCGGCCATCACCACCACGTCGCGGCCGCCGACCGAGACGCCGTTGATGCGCACCTCGCTGGATTCGCGGCGCACCTCGCGGCTGGCCAGCTTGAAGGGCTGCTGCACCGGCATGACCGACTCGACGGTCTCGAGCGCCTCCAGCAGGCGCAGGTCGGGACGGCCCCGCTCCTCGCCGACCGCGGCCACGATCGTCTTGAACTCGCCGCGGATGACGTGCGGGCCGTAGCCCATCTCGGTGATGCGCTGGCACACGTCGGTGACGTCGGCGTCGCTGATCCCGGACTTGAGCACGATGATCATAGGGTCCTCCCCAGCACCTGGGCCAGTGGCCGCAGCTCGGCCATGAGCTGCGCGAACTTGGTGGGCTTGAGCGATTGCGGGCCGTCGGACAGCGCCTCGGCCGGGTTGTTGTGCACCTCGATGATGAGCCCGTCGGCGCCCGCCGCGAGCCCCGCCCTGGCCATCGCGGAGACGTACTCCCAGTGCCCGGTGCCGTGGCTCGGATCCACCATCACCGGCAGGTGCGAGAGCTTCTTCACCACCGGGATCGCGTTGAGATCCAGCGTGTAGCGAGTGGCGGTCTCGAAGGTGCGGATGCCGCGCTCGCAGAGGACCACGTTGGGATTGCCGCCGGCCAGCACGTACTCCGCGGACAGCAGCCACTCCTGGATCGAGGTGGACATCCCGCGCTTGAGCAGGACCGGCTTGCCGCACTCGGCCACCCGCTTGAGCAGGGAGAAGTTCTGCACGTTGCGCGCACCGATCTGGAGGATGTCGGCGTGCTGGGCGACCACCTCGACCTTGTCGGGCTCCATGACCTCGGTCACCACCGGCAGGCCGGTGCTCTTGCTCGCTTCCTTCAGCAGCGCGAGCCCGTCCTCCTCGAGCCCCTGGAAGGCGTAGGGCGACGTGCGCGGCTTGAACGCCCCGCCGCGGAGCACGTGGGCGCCCGCCGCCTTGACCCCCTCGGCCACCGCGTTGAGCTGGGGCTGCGACTCCACCGAGCACGGGCCGGCCATGACCACGATCTGGCGGCCCCCGATCGGGACGCCGTGCACCTTGAACTGGGTGTTGTCGGGATGCGCCTCGCGGCTGGCGAGCTTGAAGGGCTGCAGGATGCGAACCACGCTCTCCACCGATTCGAGCGACTGCAGCGCGAGCAATTGCTCCTTGGCGCGGTCGTCGCCGACCACCCCGATGATGGTGCGCACCTCCCCGCGCGAGAGATGGGTCTTGAACCCGAACTCCCGCACCCGTCGTGAGACGTCCTCGATGTCGGCGTCACTGACGCCCGGCTTCAGCACGATGATCATCGGTTCCTCCTTGTCGAGACGGCCGTAGAAACTAAAACGCCGCGGGCCGGTTGCCCGCGGCGTCTATCGTGTTCCTGGCGCCACGGGCCGGTTCGTCCGCCCGTGGCTCCTCGAGTTCAGCTCATGGGAGCCAGGTGGCGGACGTTGGGAAAGTAAAAATACGACCGCCACGCGCCGTGGCCGCCCATTCCCGCTGCCGTCGTGTGCACCTGACTCATGGCCTCCAAAGTGCGCCGAGTCTACGGGCCCGGCTTCTCCCTGTCAAGCCTCCCGTTGGGCGTCTGATCCGGGGCCTCGGACGGGGGGACCCGGCGGCCGTGGAGCCACGTCGTGATCCGGTGCCGGTAGTAGTAGAGCGGCAGGGCCACCGCGACCGCCACCGCGGAGATCAGGATGACCTGCAGATAGTCGCCGGCCGCGGTATGGGCGCCCTGAGCGGAGAGCACCCAGGTTCCGGGAATCCGCCCGAGGCCCGACACGAGCGCGAAGACCCAGATCGGCATCGGGCTGATCCCGAAGAGGTAGCAGACGATGTCCTTGGGCAGGCCCGGGATGAGGTACACGATGAAGCAGAGCACCGCGCCCTCCGCCTCGACGATGAAGCCGAGGCGGTTCCAGGTCTCGGTGCTCACCAGGTTCTTCACGTAGTGCACGCCCAGCCACCGGCCGATCCCGAAGGCGGCGACCGAGCCCAGGGTGAGACCGATGGTGGAGTAGAGCAGGCCGAGCCACTGACCGAAGAGATAGCCGCCGAGGATGCCGGTGGCCTCGCCGGGGATCGGCGAGATCACGACCTGCAGCGCCTGCAGGACGATGAAGATGACCGGCGCCAGCATGCCCCACTCACGCAGCGTCCGCTTGAGGAAGAGCTTGTCCGCGTAGAGCCTCACCAGGAACTGATAGAGGGGGGCGTCGGTCCAGACGAGCCACGCGCCGCCGCCGATGATCAGCGCGCTGGCCCCGATGGCGATGCCCCAGCCGACGCGCGAGCTCATCCGGCTGGTGCTCCTCGGAGCGGCATCGGCGGCGCTCAGGTCGCCGGCGCCACGCTCGACCGGCCCAGGTGGCCGAACCGGCCGTAGCGCGGCCACCAGCCGGGTCGGAACGGCCGCGTCGCGGCCAGCTGGGTGACCATGGCGAACCAGCGCGTCGGGGTGTGGGCCGCCATCCACTGCGCGAAGCGCAGCACGCGGTAGGGGCCGTGATAGCGCGCGACCAGATGCCGGTAGCGGTCGAGCCCGGCCTCGAGCGACTGGCGGCCCTCGAGGACGCGCTGCACGATCCGGCCGCACTCGCCGCCGAAGTAGAGCGCGGGGCGGATGCCCTCCGCGGTGAGCGGCAAGCACTGCCCCGCCGCGTCGCCGACCGCGAAGATCCCGTCCACCGTCGGCGGGAGCAGACGGCTCGGGAAATAGGTGCCGTGATACGACTCGGCGGCCGTGCCGTAGTCACCCAGTAAGCGCTCGATCGCCGGCTTGAGCTTGGAGTGGCCGGCGTAGGAGCCCAGCCCGACCAGGCTCCCCTGCCCGACCGGGAAGATCCAGCCGAGCCCCTGCGGGATCAGCCGGCGGTCCAGCAGAAACGCCAGGCCCCGGTCCTGGAGCGCGGTGTGGGTCTCGAGCCCGAAGGAGTGACGGTGGCGGCCCGGCCCGCCGGTGACCGCGCGCCGCCAGCCCGAGGCGTCCACGATGATCGGAGCGGTGAACCGGCCCTCGCCGGTCAGGACCGACCCGTCGTGGAGGCCCGACACCGACGTGCGGAGGAATCGCACGCGGCACTGGGCCAGCAGCCCCTCGCAGAAGGCCCGGTAGTCGAAGGTGCAGAAGGGCACGCCCGAGAGCTCGTAGCGCACGGTGCGCGTGGGCGTGCGGATCTCGAGCCAGTCGTGCACGTCCAGCACGCTGTCGCGCACGCCGAGGGCCTCCGGCACCCAGAGGGGCGTGCCGCAGGCCGAGGTCTGCACGGTGCCGACCTCGTGGCGATCCAGCAGGAGGACGTGACCACGGAGCTGGCGGGCCACCGCGAGGCCGGCGAAGCTGGCCCCCACCACGATGGCGTCGTAATCCCGGGCGGGCATTTCGAGGCCCAGCATACCCGAAAGCCGTGCCGTCGCTATGGCTCTCGCAGGAATGCCCGGAGCGCGGTCTTCACCTTGGGGTTCTGACCCAGCAGCACCGTGTAGTGATTGGTGCCCGGCACCATCACCAGCTTCGCCCGCGGGATGGCGTGGGTCATCGCGCGTCCTTCCTCCTCGGTCATCAGGCAGTCGGTGGGCGTGAGCAGCCCGTCGGGCGCGCGGAAGATCAGGGTCGGCGCCTTCACCTGATGATGGTAGACCCAGAGCCGCTCGCGCTCGAGGTTGGTGATCTCCTCCTCGATCGCGTGCCGCGCCGCCTTCGACCGCACCGTGCCCGCGGGCAGCACCTCGACGTCGTAGCGGAAGTACCGCTCGAGGTAGTCGTTCCAGCGGCCCTCGAACATGGGCAGCATGCGGACGAAGCCGAGGAACATGTCCAGCGACGGGAACTCGACGCCGAGCCGGTTGATCGCGGGCCGCAGCGAGTCGAGCACCTCCGCGCGCACGTCGATGCCGCCGTCCACCAGCACGAGCCGGGAGACCCGCGCGGGCCGGGTGGCCGCGAAGCGCAGGGCGATGTGCGCGCCGAGCGAGTGGCCGATCACGACCGCCTGGCGCAGCCCGAGGTGATCGAGCAGGCCGTCGAGGTCGTCACAGTGATGAGCCAGGCTGTAGCCCTTCTCCGGCTTGTCGCTCTCGCCCCGGCCCCGCAGGTCGTACGCGATGAGGCGGTGACCCGGAGACAGCACGTCGGCCACGCTCGCCCAGCAGACGTGATTCGCGGTGAGGCCGTGGATGCAGACGATGGCCGATCCCGCGGGTCCGTTGGCGGGGCCGGGCCACTGCTCGACGGCGAGCGAGACGGGGCCGATCGCGACGCGATCCATCGCGGTCAGCACGCTAGCAAGCGACGATCAGGCGGTCAAGGGAGGGCGCCGAGATCACTCGCCGAGGTACCAGCGGCGCCGGGCCCGGGGACCGTAGGTGAGGCCGAAGCGGCGCATCGCCACCGACGTCACCCATTCCACCGCCTCCGCCGGGGAATCGGTCAGCTGCAGGCGCTGCTCGTCGCCCGGATCGATGGTGCCCTCCACGAGGAGCCGATTGCGCACGAAGGCGGTGAGCGGGCCCCAGAAGTCGCGCCCCATGAGCACGATGGGAAACTCGCGCACCTTGCCGGTCTGCACGAGGGTGGCGATCTCGAACATCTCGTCGAGGGTGCCGAAGCCGCCGGGCAGCGCGATGAACGCGTAGGAATATTTCACCAGCATCACCTTGCGCACGTAGAAGTGCCGGAAGGTGATCCAGCGATCGAGGTAGGGGTTCGGCTGCTGCTCGTGGGGCAGCTCGATGTTGCAGCCGATCGAGCGGCCGCCCGCCTCGCGGGCGCCCCGGTTCGCCGCCTCCATGATCCCGGGGCCGCCGCCGGTCATCACCGTGAACCCGGCCCGGGCCAGCCGCGCGCCGAGCTCGCGCCCGAGCTCGTAGTACGGATGGTCGGCCTTGAAGCGCGCGGAGCCGAATACGGTGACGCACGGGCCGACGAAGTGCAGCGCGCGGAAGCCCCGCATGAACTCGCAGAAGATGCCGATGGCCCGGCCCAGCTCGAAGATGCGCGTCTGCGGGCCCTGGAGGAAGCGGACGACCTCCGGCGTGACGGTCTGCTTGCCCCAGTGCGAGCGGTCGGACGCCGGCGGGGCGGCCGGCGGATCGTGCGGTGTCGGGTCGGCTGCGCTCGTCAGGCGCGCTACTCGGGGCCGCGGGCGGACTGCACCGCGACGACCGAGACGTTGTCGGGCTGCGCGTCCTCGCGCGGACGGTAGCTCGCGGTGTAGCCGAGCGTGAGAGAGAACTGACCCTCGCCGCGACCATCGGTGGCCTGCACGCCGCCGGCCGCGTCCCCCGATTCGGCGAGCGCGTTCAGCTGGCTCAGGATGGGCTCGAGCTCGAGGCCGTTCTGGCGGGCGAAGTCCCCCACGGTCAGGCCGGGGAAGCGCGCGTAGAGGTCGTGCTTCTGATCCACGTAGAGCCGGCGGCCCTGGGTGAACACCGGCGCGGTCCCGGGATGACGGGCCAGCACGTCGTTGATCTTCGACTCCGCGGTGATCGGAGCCGGCTCGGCCGTCGCCATCGCGCTACTTGCCCCGCACCGTGAGGACCGGGCGCGGCGCCATCGAGACCAGGCGCGTGGCCACGCTGCCCAGGAAGAGCTTGGCGAGCCCGCTGCGTCCGTGCGTGCCGATCACGAGGAGGTCCGCCTTCCGCGATCGCGCGGCGCGGGCGATCAGCTCGTGGGGCACGCCCTCCAGGAGGAGGCCGGTGGCGCGCGCGCCCGCCTTGCGGGCCTTGGCCACGATCGCGTCGAGACGCTTGCGGGCCTGCGCCCGCGCCGAGCTCTCCAGGTTTTCGTAGAGGGCGGGCGACACGTAGCCCTCGCCGGGCATCGCCAGCGCCGGCGGCGTCATGACGTGCAGCACCAGGAGCTGGGCCCGATTGGCGCGCGCCAGCTCGATCGCCCAGCGCAGCGCGGGCGTCGATGCGGCGGAGAAATCGGTCGCGTGCAGGATCCGGCGGATGCGTGGCATGGGCGGTATCTTACAACTCCGCGTGCTCAGCGTCGAGGCACTGCGCGCGGCCCGGCCTCGTTCCGTCTCACGCGCCGACGCCCGACGGCCCGGCCCCCAGGAGCGCGCGGAGCGCGGTGCGGCTCCTCACCGCCGGACGCCAGCCCAGCTCGTCGCGCGCCTTCGCGCAGTCGAAGCGGAGCGGCGTGACGCCGGAGCGCAGCCGATACGGCGAGGGCCCGAAGGGCCGGCCGAGCCGTCGCGTGAGCCCGGTGACCACCGCCGCCGCCGAGGTGACCATGGGCAGGGGCACGTGGGTCACGCGCAGCCCGGGCTCGCGGGCCGCGATGTAGAGCCTCGCCAGCTCCTCGCGCGTCATCGGATCGTCGTCGACGAGGTGGAACACCTCACCGGGCGACACGGGAGCCTTGGCGGCGAGGAGCATCGCGCCGACCACGTCGTCCACGTGAACGAGGGGCAGTCGCAGCGACGGATCGCCGATCATCACGAGCCGGTTGCCACCCCGGATGCCGACCGACGGCGAGAGCAGCGGCCCGGCCTCGCTCCAGATGTGGCCGGGGCGCAGGATCACCGCGGGCAGGTGTTGCTCTCGCACCGCGTCCTGCACGATCCGCTCGGCCTCGAGCTTGGCGCGCGTGTAGAAGCCGCGCTCGTCCGGGCTCGGCTCGAGAGGAGACGACTCGGTGACCGTGACGTTGGCGAGCCCGGTCACGTGCAGCACGGAGAGTGAGCTGACGTGCACGAGCTTGGGGACGCCGTGGGCCAGGCACGCGGTCACCACGTTGCGCGTGCCGGTCACGGTGGCGCTCTCGTGGGCCGGCCACGGCCCGGCCATCGCGGCGCCGCAGTGGAAGACGGTGGTGGCGTGGCGCAGCGCCTGGTCGACCGCGGCCGGATCTCCCAGCTCGCCCAGGACGACGTCGACCCGCGGATGCGGGAGGATGTCGGGCGCGGGCGGGCGACGGACGAACAGGCGCACGCGCTCGCCGTCGTCGAGCAGGCGCCGCACGAGGGCGCGGCCGAGCAGCCCGTTGGCGCCCGTGACCACGATGGCCGGCTCGGTCGAGGGCACCTGCAGGCGGGCCTGGAGCTTCGCCGCGTCGGCCCGCCGCGCGACCCGCTCGGTCCAGTCCACGATGTCGCGAGCGTCCTCGACGGTGGCGGGCATCCGGCCACCCGAGGCGAGTGCCTCGTAGAACCGGCGCACGAAGTCGTGCAGGCCCTGATAGGGCACGACCTTGCCCGCCGCGAAGCGGCCGGCGCCGACGACGACCTGGGCCGAGGCCCCGGCGGACTCGAGGGCCGCGTTGAGCACGCGCTCGATGGCCTTGGGGGCCGGGGTGTTTCGCCGCCGCGTCACGAACATCGTGTAGAGGTCGGCGCGCAGCGTGCCCCGGGTGCCCTGCACGATGATGAGGTGCTGGAGCGGCCGCACGTTCCACGAGAGCTGGACGTGGCCGCTCCCCTTCCGGCCGCGCACGAGGGCGCGCCACTCGTCGAAGTGGATGTTGGGGTCCGACGACCGGGCGCCCGCGCTGCTGAACTCCGCGGTGACGTGCTCGATCGGACCGAGCAGCTCGCGCATCATGTAGAGGGCGTGGACCCCGAGATCGCGGAAGGGATAGCCGCCCGCGCCGTACTGCGGCGGCAAGGGGCCGCCGTGGTAGGGCGGAAAGATCGAGCTGCGCAGGATGTCGACGGTCAGGATGTCGCCGATCGCCCCGTCGCGCACCGCCTGAAGCACTTTGACGAAGACGGGATCGGCCAGCATCGAATGGCTCACGCACACGTGCCGGCCGCGGGCCGCGCTCTCCGCGGCGAGCCGATCGCAGTCCTCCACCGTGGTGGCCAGCGGCTTCTCGACGAGCACGTGACAGCCGTGGCCCAGCGCCTCCAGGGCGACCGCGGTGTGGCTCTCCGGCGGGGTCAGGACGTGCACCACGTCGAGGCCCGCCGCGGCCATGGCCGCGAGCGAGGGATGCACGGCGAGCCCGAACTGCTCGCCCACCGCGCGGGCCCGCGCCTCGCGCAGGTCGGTGATGCCGACGATGCGCACCTGGGGCAGCCGGCGCAGGGCGCGAACGTGGAACTCGCTGACGTAGCCGGCGCCGACGAGGCCGACGCGCACGGGCGTCACGAGCGGCACGGTCCGTCGGTCATGGCGTCAGTCGAGGTGGTGGATGGGCCTCGCTCTCCCGCGACGCCGATCGAGCAAGCCATTGATCGAGTCTACCGCAGCCGCCGACGCGCGCTCGAATTTCCGACGGGCCCGGCCTCGAGCCGCACTAGAAGTGGAAGTGCGCCCCCAGCCCCAGATACTCCACGCGCTTCGTGTAGAACTGCCCGTCCGGCGAGTTCCCGTTGAAGTACTCGACGAGGAGCTGGAGGCTCCGCTCCAGCACGCGGACGCTCTCGAACTGGATGCCCGCGCGCACCGACACGTCCACGTTCCAGTTGTTCTCCTGCCGCGATTGTAAGTCGACCGCGGCCACCGGGCGGAGGTACTTGCCCGCCATCGTCCACGGGCTCCGGAACTCCACGCCCCCCTGCGTCGTCCACGGCTTGAGATCCGACGGATCCTGGTCGAACAGCCAGCCGCCCCCGCCGTAGATCCGGAAGCCGTAGGGCAGATCATAGGACAGCTTCAGGTCGAGGCTCTCGTAGCTCAGGTTGACCCGATCGACCCGCGTGCGCAGCAGGAACTCGTCGCCGAGGTGCGAGCTCTGGTGGAACACGCGCCCGAGCGCGGAGAACGGCCCGCGCCGCCACACTCCGTAGAGGGCCGCGAAGTAGTCGGCGTTGATCAGATCCTTCGACGGCGCGTCCAGCTCGAACATCGAGAACACGCCGGCCTGGATCCCGGCCTCCCACTGGCTGTCCGCGAAGGCGCCGCCCCGGAACAGCGGAATGGTCTCGCCGAAGCTCACCGCGCCCACGTTCCTGAAGTCGTCGTGGCTGTTCAGGTAGTAGCGGTACGAGGCCGCGAAATGCGGCCACCGCGGGTCGGCGAGGAGCGGCTGGAAGAGATGCCCGGTGGGCAGCACGCCGGTCGGCAGCGTCGAGGTGGCCAGCGGGGTCACCTCGGGTCCGGCGCCGGCCGGCGGCGGTGACGGCTGCCGCACGTCTACCCGCATCACGCCCGGCAGCGTGGCGAGCGTGGCCACGATCTTGTCGCGAGCCGCGGGGTCGATCTGGGTGGCGTCGATCGTCAGCACGCCGTGCGCCGCGGTCACCGCCCGCGGGCTCACCTTGAACTCGCGCTCGAGCACCGCGCCCGCGTACCCGGCCAGGTACGGATCGTCGAGCGGCGGAGCGGCGTGAGCGGAGGCCGGCAGTCCGAGCGAGAGCATACCCAGGCACGCGAGAAGCAGGCGAACACGCATCGTCATCCTCCACCCGCGCCGTAGCCGCGCCAGGTATACGACTGCACCGTCACCCGGTATGCGGCGGCCTTGGCGGGAGCCTTGACCTCGAAGTAGGAGCGATTGGATGGGGGCACGTCGCCGAGGACGTAGCCGGTCGTCGAGCCGACCGTCTGCCCGGACCCGTCGAGGGCTTCCACGCGCAGGCGCATCCCGGTGGCGTAGGAGCCCGCGCGCTCGTTGTAGACGTAGCCGCTGACCACCGTGCGGCCGCGTCGGTCTTCTTCCGCGCTCCACTCCACGCGCAGGTCCGGCGCCAGCGCGCGCCCGGTGATCTGGGCGCCGACCGGCCCGGCGATCAGCAGGGCCAGCAGCATGGCGATCGAGCCCGCGCTTGCGATCGAGTGGCGGGTACCCACGACGTCAACGGTTTGCCGCATCGCTGACCCTCCCGCCATTGTGCCCTGCCCATCAAGCGTGGCGCAGGAGCACCGCTCGCGGCTCATGGAGGCCGCGAAGCGGCAGGAGCCGGGGGCGCCGAAGCGCTAGCTCTCTCCACCCTGGGCGTACTTTCGTACGCGCACTTTCTCCATCGTGATGAGGCCGCCCTGCATCATGCGGTCGACCGAGGGCAGGACCCGATCCAGGTGCTCCTGCGAGTCCACCACCTCGATCACCAGGGGCAGATCCGAGGAGAGCCGCAAGATGTTCGCGGTGTGCACCACCGAGTCGGGCCCGAATCCGGCCACCGCCCGGAGCACCGTGGCCCCGGCCAGGCCCTCGCGACGGAACAGCTCGAGCAGCGCGGCGTGGAGCGGCCGATGCTCCCACCGATCGCTCTCGCCGATGAAGACCCGCATCAGGACCTGTTCGCCATCCAGCTTGCGCACGGCTACCAGCCTCCCTTCCCCTCGACGAGCAGGCCGCCCAGGGCCAGGCCCGCGGTGCAGCCGCCGAGGCACAGCAGGGTCGTCAGGACGACGTATGCGGTCGCGGCCAGCCACGAGCCGGACTCGATGAGCTTGATGGCTTCGTAGGAGAACGACGAGTAGGTCGTGAAGCCCCCCATGACGCCCACCGCGAGCACCAGCCGGAGCGTGTCCGGGACCCACAACGTGCTCAGGCCGACGTGCTGGACCACGCCGATCAGGAAGGAGCCGAGCACGTTGATGATCAGCGTGCCATAGGGGAATTCGGGACCGAGCCACCGCACCGCGAGGCCGCCGAGCAGGTATCGGGCGCCGGTGCCCACCGCCCCGCCGCAGCAGATCAGCACGAAACGCGTCATGTCGGGCCCGCGACGGGTACCGGCGGCCTAGTCGATCGGAGGACGGCGATCCGCCCATGGCTGCGCGGCCTCGAAGGCGGCGGAGGCCGCGAGCACGGTGTGGTCGGCGTGACGGCGGCCGACGATCTGCAGGCCCACCGGCAGCCCCGCGCGCGTGAACCCGACCGGCACGCTCGCCGCCGGCTGACCGGTGAGGTTGAACGGGAAGCAGAACGGCATCCACCCGAGCGGCGACGACGGCGCGCCGTTGATCTCGTTGAGACCCGGCTTCCCCACCTCGAAGGGCGGCACCGCCACCGTCGGCGTGATCAGCAGGTCGAAGCGGGCCAGGAAGCGCTGCACCTCGGTCCAGAGCTCGTGGCGCCCGCGCAGGGCGCGGAGCAGCTGCGGGCTGGTGATCGTGGACCCGAACTTCAGGAAGGCGCGGAACGAGCGGTCCATCTTGTCGCCGTCGGACTCGAGCCGGTCGCCCCACGCGCTCCACGTCTCGGCGCCCACCGTGACCCGGAACATCTCCTCCGGATCCTCCCACGAAGGCGACACCACCTCGACGTGGCCGCCGAAGCTCTCGAAGCGCTCCGCCGCCGCCGCGCAGAGATCGGCCACCTCGGGATCGACGCGCGCATATCCCAGGTCGGGCGACCAGGCCACACTCAACCCCGCGATCCCCTCCCCGCACGCGGCGAGGAACGACCGGTCGGTCGCGGGTAGCGAGTAGCGATCGCGGTCGTCGGGACCCGCGATGACGTCGAGCATCAGGGCCGCGTCGCGCACGGTGCGGGTCATGGGGCCGGTGTGGGAGATGTTCTCCCAGCCCGGGAAGCCCGGTGCCTGCGGCACGCGGCCGAAGGACGGCTTCAGCCCGTAGATCCCGCAGAACGAGGCGGGCACCCGGATCGAGCCGCCGCCGTCGGTGCCGACCGCGAGCGGCCCGAGGCCAGTCGCCACCGCGACCGCGGCCCCGCCGCTGGAGCCGCCGGAGGTGAGGGCGGGATTCCACGGATTGCGGGTGATCCCGAGCAGCGGGCTCTCGGTCACCGCCTTGTGGCCGAACTCCGGGGTCGTGGTCTTGCCGACGATGATCGCGCCCGCCCCCTTGAGGCGCTCCACCGCGACTGCGTCCTCCTCGGGCACGTGGTCCGCGAACAGACGCGAGCCGCCGGTGGTCAACACCCGACGGGTGAACAGCAGATCCTTGATCGACACCGGCACCCCGTGCAGCGGGCCGAGCGTCTCGCCGGTCATCACCGCCACCTCGGCCGCGACGGCGGCGTCGCGCGCCTCCTCGGCGGTGACCGTCGCGAAGCAGTTGAGCGCGGGATTCAGGCGCTCGATGCGGGCCAGCACCGCGTCCACCACCTCGACCGGCGAGACCTTCTTCGCGCGGATGAGGCCGGCCACCTCCTGCGCGGGGAGCCAGACGAGGTCCGGGGCGGCCATCACGTGGCCGGGTTGATGCGGGCGACGGTGTATTCCACGTGAGTCGCTCCCTTGCCCTCGATGATGGTCAGGCGGCACAGATCGTCGCCCTTGCCGAACTCGGCCCACACTCCCGGGAAGTTCTCGGCGTTGACGAAGCGCTCGCTCTGCGTCTCACTCCACCCCGCGCGGGCGAGCAGCCGTCGTCCGTCGGCCAGCGTCGTCTCCAGGCTGCCCATGCTGAAGTAGATGAGGCGCGCCGCGGTGACCTTGGGCGAGCGGATGATCGCCCAGTCGTCGGAGTACGGCGTCCACTCCGCGGGCGTCGGCAGGTCGGGAAACGGCTGAAACGGCATCGGGTTCACCGCGGACGCACACGCCTGCAGCCACAGCGCCGCGCCGGCCACGATCGCACTCGGTCTCACGCGCGGGATTGTAACACTCACCTCCCGCCCTTCTCCCCGCCACCGCGGGCGGGCCGCGACGGTATCATCGTGGCCATGCATGAGACGGCTCGGGCGCGACTCGCCGCGTGGCTCGCGCGCCCGGACGTGGCCGCGCTCGATCCCGCCGGGGTCGCGGCACTGCGCGCCGCCCTCGCGGCGGACGACCCGCCGGTCACGGTGGGACGCGGCGGCACGCTGGTGGGCTATCGGCCCGGCTCCCCCCGTCGGCGCCTCGCGCAGTTCGATCGTCTGGGCCACCTGGTCGCGGCCTGCCGCTGGCGATCGGACGGCGCGCTCGCGTGGGCCAAGTGCCGGCTCGCCGACGAGCGCTGGCTCGGCATCGAGCCGGCCGCGGCGTCGCACCCGGCCTGGGGCGCCTCGGATCAGGTGTGGCTCCTGGAGCCCGACGCCCCATGGGCGCCGCGCGAGCCGATCACGCTCTTCCAGGCGCTCGACTACCGCCGGCCCGACTTCATTCCGCCGCTGCTCGAGCCGCGACGGCTGCCGCCCGGCGGCGGCACCGCGCTCCTGAACCTCGTCGCCGGGCTCATGAAGGACCACGGCGTGGCCACCGTGCGGTATCGCGGGCCCTATCCCACCGAGCAGCTGTTCACCGCGCTGCTGGAGTGCTTCCGCTACGACGCGCGCGAGGCCCTCCCGCTCGAGCGCTTCCTGGCCGATGGCGCGCTCGACTGGCACCCGGCCCCGTTCGAGACGCACCACGTGGCGCCGGGCGTGGTCGTGCATCTCCGGCACGAGGTCGAGAAGGTGACGCTGGACGGCGTCATGTTCTACCGCGCGCAGTGGCAGGAGATCCGCCGCCGGGAGCCCCGCGTCATCCGCGACGACGGCGATCGCCTCGTGTGCTCGCTGTGGGCCCTCGGCGGCTCGGTCGAGGACCGCCTCGTGCTCGATCGCCGGGGCGAGGTGCTGGACACGCCCGCCTCCCCGCCGGACTCGACCGCGCCGTCTCCGCTGCCGCCGGTGTGGCGGGCCGCCCTCGGCGACCTGATCGCCCGAGAGAGCGCCCCGGCCCTGGCCTCCTCCATCGCGGACGTCACCACGATGCTCGATCTCGAGTGGGGACCGGTGCCCGGCGATCTCCTCCGCGCGCACGGGCAGCGGATCCGGCTCAATCGCCGGCTGCGGGAGGCGGCGGAAGCGGCGCTGGGTGGTGCGGCGTCACCTCAGGAGCGCGCCGAGCAGGCGCTGCGCTTCGTGCTGGAAATCGCGCGCCTGCTCGGCCCCGAGGTGCGCGCGCGCGCCCAAGCCCACCTCGAATCGCTCGGCGAGGAAGAGCAGCGCCGCATCCTGGAAAATGTGCCGGAGCCGCCGGAAGCGGTGGGCGAATCGGTGGGCCGGCTGATCAGCCTCGTGATTCGCGGCGGCGGGTAGCGGGCGGTTCACGTGTCACGGGTTGTCCGCCGCCTGTCTCACGGGGCGTCCGCCGACTGGGGGAGTGCGGGGGCCATTTCTGGGCCCCCGCAGATGAAGAGAATTCCCCGGTGTCAGCCCAAGCGCGCAGTCCGAACCCCCAGCCCGCCTACGACTTGCCGGCGGAGCTGAAGAGCCAGACGTTGAAGAGGATGAAGCCGGCCACCGACGCCAGCGAGAGCGTGAAGTAGGCGAGGCAGATCGCCTCCTGGCGGGTGAGCCACGTGGCGGTGCGGATGCGCCGCCAGAGGGATTCGCGCACGAAGCGGACCGAATCGTGGTTGAGGGTCGGCACGCCGACCCATTCGACCAGGATGTGGTAGCCGTCCATCTCGAGGAACCAGAACGGGTAGAGGCTGATCAGGAAGGACTGCATCTGCAGCAGGGCCGAGGCGGCCAGGAAGCCCTGCATGAGCCCGGGCGAAAGCTGCGCGGCGATCCAGAAGCAGAAGAAGCCCAGGAAGAGATGGAACAGCGGCCCCGCGATCGCGTTGACCACGCGGGCCCGCCGGGTGGCCATGAAGATGTCGGTCACGTCGGCGTAGAACGTCGGGATGAAGCCGTGCAGGATCGTGAAACCGAATTCGCGCACCCGCCGCTTGTAGTGGACGCAGGCGAGCGCGTGGATGATCTGGTGATTGACCACGGTGAGCCAGAACACGATCTTCACGAGGAGGATCGCGATGAGCGGGTGGCTGGCCAGCCCGTGGGTCACCTCGGAGAGGTCGTGCCAGATCGTGATGGCGCTGCGCCCGCCCACCACCACCATGATCGCCAGCACGATCAGGGCCCACGGGGTGAAGAGGAGGAAGCCGCCGTAGCGGTACACGCGCTCGAAGAAGACGTGGGAGCGCCGGCTGGTCACGGTCAACCGCTCCAGCGCGTGGAGCGTGCCCTCCATCGCCCGCGCGGCCGGGTTGCGCCGGTTACGCGCGAGCACCGCGCGCAGGCGGGAGACCGGGCGCATGGTGAGCAGGTCCGCGCGGAGCAGCTTGACGATGAGGGTCGGGATGACCTCGAAGTCGAACGAGCCGTAGTGCAGCAGGTACGACGTCCCGATCTCCTGCAGCGAGGCGCGGCCGTCCATCTGCTCCCACAGGAACTTCTCGGTCTCGCTGATCTGGATGATCTGCTCGGTACGGCGGTTCTTGAGCGCGTAGGTCACCACGCCCTGCGGAGCGAAGGGCAGTCGGGCCATCTCCCAGTCGGCGTCCGGGATGCGCTGCGGGCGGCTGTGCAGGTAGGCGACCGCGCTCGCGATCTCGCGGGTCTCGAAGCCCTCGCCGTCGCTCTGGCGGACGAGCAGCTCGATGCGCGTGCGCTTCGGCCGGCTCTCCGCGGTCTTGTCCGAGGCCTCGCCCACGCTGACTCCGCGGCGCTACTTGTGCTCGATGTCGAGGCCGGTGGCCTCGAGCCCCCAGCGGGTGACCTCGGCGACTAGGTCGGAGGCGTCGCGCAGGCGCTTGAAGGCCACCTGGGCCATGTGCTGGAAGAACTTCGCGGCGGCGAGCGGGCTCCCCGTGATGAACCGGTTCAGGCTGTCGCGGTCCAGGCTGTAGACCACGCTGTCGATCTCGGCCTGGCACGTGGCGGACCGGTGTGGCTCGTCGCCGAGCACGCTCATCTCGCCGAAGACCTCGCCCGGACCGAGCCGCGACAAAACCTGCTCGACGCGCCCGGTCACCGGCTTGGAGACCACGATGCTGCCGTCCTTGATGAGGAACAGCTCCTCGCCGGGGTCGCCGGCGCGGAAGAGCACGTCCCCCTTGCGCAGGCGACGCTCGCGGAACGACGGCCACAGGGCAAGGAGGACGGGCTCGTCGACGTCCTTGAACAACACGACGCGCCGCAGGAAGCCGATGTCGGGAAGGCTGGGCACTCAGCTCCGTCCGAGGGACGCCGACATCAGGTGGCCCAGCGCTTGAGCATCACGTTCTGGATGGCGCGAGCCCGCTCGCGATCCGAGACGTGAGACGTGCTCCCGAGCGCGTGCATGATGGCGGTCCTCTCGTCGCCGGTCAGATCGAAACCGGCCAGAACTCGCGCGGGGTCCTGCACCAGATCGGCGAGGAACTCCTTGTCGATCATCACTTGCCCGACCAGATCCTGGATGCCCTTGCCCGCCACGCCCTGACCTCGACCTTTCGGGGCCCGGACTGGCGGCCCACGACGTCAATTTAGCAGAGGTGGCGCGGTTTTGGAAGCAGTTGCTCACTCGTAGGAAGCGCGTCGATCGGCAGTCACGGTTGACCGGGGTCAACCGGCCGGCGGCCTGGTTCGTCGAACGAACAGGGAAAGTAAATGAACCGGCATGGGACAACCGTCAGAGCGGCGTGGAAGCCTCGAGGAGCCCCGAGTCACTCGTCGACGCCCACTACGGGCGGCTGCGCCGACTCTGTCGCGTGCTGCTGGGCGATCCGGAGGAGGCCGAGGACGTGGTGCAGGACGTGTTCCTGAAAGCCCACGAGGCGGCGCGGTTCGGGCGGCCTCCGATGGACTGGGGCGCGTGGCTCACCCGGGTCGCGGTGAATGCCTGTCACGACCGACGGCGGGCCGGCGGCTGGATGCGCTTCCGGTTCTGGAGCACGCCGGTCGAGGACACCGCGCTGGCCGCGGACATGCTCGGTCCCGGCGACGCCGCGGTCGGGGCGGAGACGCGGCGGCGGATCTGGGAGGCCTTTCGCGCGCTGCCCCGGCGTCAGCAGGAGGTGTTCGCCCTGCGCTACGTCGAGGAGCAATCCACGCAGGAGGTCGCCGCCGCCCTCGGCCTGACCGCGGGCAGCGTCAAGCGTCATCTCTATCGCGCGATCCGTCACCTCCGGCGCGCGCTGGGGGCGCCGGCATGAGCCGCTGCCTGTCGGACGACGCGCTCACCCGCGTGGTGGCCGAGCTGGCCACCGACGCCGAGCGGGCCCACGCGGCCTCCTGCGCCGCGTGCGCGCGTCGCGCGCGCCGGGTGCGCCACGATCTCACGACGATCGCCGCCGTGCTCCACGATACCCCGGAGCCCCGGCCGCGCGCGGCGGTGCTGCGCCGCCGCTGGCTGCCCGCCGCGGTCGGGCTCTCGGCCGCCGCGCTGGTCCTGCTGCTCTGGATCGAGGTGGCGGTGTGGCGCGCGGTCACTCCGGTCCCGCCCACCATGCAGCCGCAGGAGGTTGGGGCCATCCTCGCCGACGTCTCCGCGTCGCTGTTCTCGCTGACCGGCGGCCCCGTCGGCGCCGCGCCGACGCTGCCCGCGGTGGACGGGCCGGACGACCAGCCGCTCACGCTCGAGGCGATGGCGCAGGAGCTCGACAGCACGCTCATGGGCGGTGAGCCATGACGACCCGCGCGCGCGCGATTCGCGACGCGCTGATCGGACTGCTCGGCGGCCTCGTCCTGACCGCGGCGGCGAGCGGGCCCGCCCTCGCCCAGGCGCCGGGCCCGCCGCCCGGCCACGAGCCCGGCATGCACGGGGGCATCGGCCGCCCGGACGGCGAGCTGTGGCTGATGATCCGCTCGGCGAGCCTCACCCCGGAGCAGCAGGCCAAGGTGCGCGCGATCCTCTCCGCCCACCGCACCACCGCGCGGCCGTTGATCGAGCATCTTCGCGCCGCCCAGCAGGAGCTGGGTGCCAAGCTGCTCGCTCCCGGCGCGGTGCAGACCGGTGACATCCAGCCGCTGCTGCTCCGGATCAGCCAGCTGCGCGACAACCTGGCGCTCGACAGCGCCCAGGCCGTGCTCGAGGTGCGCGCGGTGCTCACTCCGGAGCAGCTCGCCCGCGCCGCGCAGATCCGGGAGCGCCTCAAGCAGCTTCGCGAGGAGATGCGCCAGCTCACCCAGCCGGCCCATCCCTGAGCTCGGCGCTTCGCGAATAGGTGGCCCCCGCCGACCGTCCACCGACTGCGATGTGGCCTTCTCTCCGCGCGCCGCTGCTGGCGGTGGTCCTCACGACCGCGATCGCGCTGCCCGCCCTCGCGCACGCGAGCCCGCCCGATTCGACATGGATCGCGGGCGTCTACGATGACGCCGACTCCGACGACGTCATCGTGCGCGTCACGTCGGCCGCCGGCGACGTGGCCTCGGGCCCCCCCGCCGACCTGCGCCCGCTGCACGCGCTGGTCCTCGGCCTCGTGCCCTGCGCCGAGTCGGCGACGGCCTCGCTCGCCGACCTCACCGCCCAGCCCCGCGCCCCGCCCACCCGCTAGCCTCTTCGATTCCGTTCCCCGCATCGACCCGCGCGGCGCGCACGTGGTCGTCACGCACCCTGTTTCAGATGAGGAGGATGCCATGCTCAAGTTCTGCGCGGTGCTGTTCGCGAGCGTCGTGATGTTCGGAATCCCGCCAGCCCGGGCTGAGTGGGTCGTCGAGATGGCGAACTGAGGAGGGCCGCCCAATGACCACCACGGCCCTCACCTCGACTCCCGATCTGCGGTCCCGCGGTGACCTCTGGGCCATCGTGCTCGCCGGAGGCGAAGGCCTGCGGCGGCGGGCCTCCCGATCGCTCCTGCGCCAGACTCTCGCGCGCGTCGCCCTGCTGGTGCCACCCGATCGCACCGTCGTGGTCACGCAGGCCGACCACGCCCGACTCGTCGGCGCCGAGCTGGCCGGCCGGCCCGCGGTGCACGTCCTGACTCAGCCATCCGACCGCGGCACCGCCGCCTCGGTCCTGCTGCCCGCTCACTGGATCCGTGCGCGCCACCCGCACGCGATGGTCGCGGTGTTCCCCGCTGATCACGTCATCCTCGCGGAGTCGGTCTTCCTGGGCCAGGTGGCCGAGGTGGTCCACTACGTGCGCGCGCATCCCGACTGGCTCGTGCTGCTCGGCGCGCCGCCCACCGACCCCGATCCCGACTACGGCTGGATCGAGCCCGGCCCGCGCCTGGGCTGGGCCGGCGGCGGCGCGGTCCACCAGGTGCGGGCATTCCGCGAGAAGCCGAGCCGGGAATCGGCGTGCCGCCTCTTCTCGCTCGGCGGCCTGTGGAGCACGTTCAGCTTCATCGCCGGCGTCGCCGCGCTGATCGAGGCCGGCCGGGCGTGCGTGCCGCTGCTCCACGACCGTCTGGTCCGCCTCGCCGTGTTCGCCGGCACGCAGTTCGAGGGGTGGGCGGTGCGGCAGGCCTACCTCTTCGCTCCCGCCGCCGACTTCTCGCGCTCCGTGCTCGCGTCGACGCTGCCCCGGTTGGCCGTCGCGCGCCTGCCGCCGTGCACGTGGTGCGACATCGGCGTCTCGGAGCGCGTGGCTCGAGCGCGCGCGGGCCGGGAATACGGGTCGATCGAATGATCGGGCGAAGCGCCGCGTCGAAGTATGCTACAAGCGGAGCCACACGGGAGGAAGCCCCGGCATGTCGGTCGAGACGAGCAAAACCGCGGAGATGGAGGGGTCATCCCCCACCCGCCGGACCTCCCGACGGATCTGGCTCATCTGCCTGGCTCTGGCCGGGCTTCTCGGCATCGGCGCCTACGTGGCCCTCAAGGTCCCCGGGCGGGCGCAGTCCGCCGCCCCGCCGGCCGCGCCGCGCGCGGTCCCGGTGGTGGTCAGTCCGGCGCGGTCGGGTGATCTCGCGGTGTATCTGTCCGGCATCGGCTCGGTCACGCCGCTCAGCACGGTGACGGTGCGAAGCCGCGTGGACGGCCAGCTGATGCGGACGCTGTTCCAGGAAGGCCAGAGCGTGAAGGCCGGCGATCTCCTGGCCGAGATCGACCCGCGCCCCTTCGAGACCCAGCTCACCCAGGCGGAAGGTCAGCTCGCGAAGGACGAGGCCGCGCTGAACAACGCGCGGCTCGACCTCGAGCGGTATCGCTCGCTCGTCAAGGGCGGCTTCATCCCGCAGCAGCAGCTCGACACGCAGGCGTCGACCGTGTCGCAGCTGTCCGCCGCGATCAAGTCCGACCAGGGGCAGATCGACAGCATCCGCCTGCAGCTCACCTACACCGAGATCCTCGCCCCGATCACCGGGCGCGCCGGACTGCGGCTGGTCGATCCCGGCAACATGGTGCACGCCAACGATCCGGGCGGGCTCGTGGTGCTGACCCAGGTGCAGCCGATCGCGGTGATCTTCACGATTCCCCAGGACAACCTGCCCGCGGTGCTCGCGCGCCAGCGCCAGGGCGGCGCGCTGCCGGTCGACGCGTACGATCGCGAGGGGCGGACGAAGATCGCCACCGGCACGCTGGTGGCGATCGACAACCAGATCGACGTGGGGACCGGCACGGTGCGGCTCAAGGCCTCGTTCGAGAACCGCGAGGGCGAGCTGTTCCCGAACCAGTTCGTCAACGCCCGCGTGCAGGTCGACGTGCTCAAGGGCGCGGTGCTGGTGCCGAACGACGCCGTCCAGCGCGGAGCCCAGGGCCCGTTCGTGTACGTGGCGAAGCCGGACAAGACGGTGGAGCTGCGGAAGGTCTCGCTCGGCCCCACCGAGGGCAACGTGACCGCGGTCCGCGAGGGCGTGGCCGCGGGCGACGCCCTCATCGTCGACGGCGTCGACAAGGTGCAAGAGCGCTCGCGCGTGGAGCCGACCGTGCGCGAGCGCCCGGCGGGGGCGCGCCCGGCGAAATGAACCCGTCGCGGCCGTTCATCCTGCGGCCGGTCGCCACCTCTCTCCTCACTGCCGCGATCGTCCTGGCCGGTCTCGTCGCGTACCGGCTCCTCTCCGTCTCGGCCCTGCCCCAGGTCGACTACCCGACCATGCAGGTGCAGACGTTCTATCCGGGCGCCAGTCCCGACGTGATGGCCTCCGCGGTCACCGCCCCGCTCGAGCGCCAGTTCGGCCAGATGCCCGGGCTGAAGCAGATGACCTCGACCAGCTCGGGCACCGCGTCGATCATCACGCTGCAGTTCGACCTGAACCTGGCGCTCGACATCGCCGAGCAGCAGGTGCAGGCGGCCATCAACGCGGCGACCTCGTTCCTGCCCCCCGATCTGCCCAATCCGCCGATCTACAGCAAGGTGAACCCGGCGGACGCGCCCATCCTCACCCTCGGGCTCACCTCGAAGGCGCTGCCCCTCACCACCGTGCAGGACCTGGCCGACACGCGGCTCCTGCCCAAGATCTCCCAGCTGCCCGGGGTCGGGCTCGTGTCGCTCAGCGGCGGGCAGAAGCCGGCCATCCGCATCCAGGCGAACCCGGCGCGGCTCGCCGCCAACTCGCTCACCCTCGAGGACCTGCGCGCCGCGGTGGCCAGCGCCAGCGTCAACCAGGCCAAGGGCAGCCTGGACGGCCCGCGCCAGGCCTTCACCATCGGGGCCAACGATCAGCTCGTCTCGAGCGAGCAGTACCGCAACCTGGTCATCGCCTATCGCAACGGCGCGCCGGTGCATCTCTCCGACGTGGCCGACACCATCGACGACGCGGAGAACGTGCGCCAGGCCGCGTGGATGGGCACCGAGCCGGCGGTGATCGTCAACATCCAGCGCCAGCCGGGCGCCAACCTGATCCAGGTGGTGGACCGGGTGAAGCGGCTCCTGCCCACGCTCGAGTCCACCCTGCCCTCGGCGGTGACGGTGTCGGTCCTGACCGACCGCACCATCACCATCCGGGCCTCGGTCCACGACGTGCAGATCGAGCTGACCCTCGCGGTGATCCTGGTGGTGCTGGTGATCTTCCTGTTCCTGGGCAGCCCCGCGGCCACGTTCATCCCGTCGATCGCGGTGCCGGTGTCGATCATCGGCACCTTCGCGGTCATGTACGCGCTGGGCTTCAGCCTGAACAACCTCTCCCTGATGGCGCTGACCATCGCCACCGGCTTCGTGGTGGACGACGCGGTGGTGATGATCGAGAACATCGCGCGCTACATCGAGGCCGGCGACCCGCCGCTGCGGGCCGCGCTCAAGGGGTCCGCGCAGATCGGCTTCACCATCCTCTCCCTGACCGTGTCCCTGATCGCGGTGCTCATCCCGCTGCTGTTCATGGGCGACATCGTGGGCCGCCTCTTCCGCGAGTTCGCGATCACCCTGAGCGCGGCGATCCTGGTGTCGGCCGCGGTGTCGTTGACCCTGACCCCCATGCTCTGCGCGAAGCTGCTGCACCATCGCCCGGCGCAGGAGGCCGGGCGCGTGGCCCGCGCCTCGCAGGCCGTCTTCAGTCGCGTGCTCGCGCTCTACGCGCGCACGCTTCGCGCCGTCCTGAATCACCAGCCCCTGACCCTGGTCGTGGCGGTGGCGACCCTCGGGCTCACCCTCGTGCTCTACACCGTGGTGCCGAAGGGCCTGTTTCCGGTGCAGGACACCGGGGTGATCCTCGGCATCTCGGAGGCGCCGCAGTCGGTGTCGTTCCCCGCGATGGCCCAGCGCCAGCAGGCCCTCGCCCGGGCCATCCTGGACGACCCGGCGGTGCAGACGCTCTCCGGGTTCATCGGCGTGGACGGCACCAACGTGACGCTCAACAGCGGGCGCATCCTGATCACGCTCAAGCCGCTCGACGAGCGCCGGGTGGGCGCGCGCGACGTCATCGAGCGGCTGCGCCCGCGCCTGGCCCAGGTGCCGGGCATCACGCTCTATCTGCAGCCCGTGCAGGACCTCACGGTGGAGGACCGGGTCAGCCGCACCCAGTACCAGTACAGCCTGGAGACGCCGAGCCTGGCCGAGCTGAACACGTGGGCGCCCCGCCTCGTCGAGCGCCTGCGCGGCCGGCCCGAGCTCCGAGACGTCGCGAGCGATCAGCAGGACCAGGGGCTCGAGACCTCGGTGCGCATCGACCGCAATACCGCCGCGCGCCTCGGCATCACCCCGCAGATGATCGACGACGCGCTCTACAACGCGTTCGGCCAGCGCCAGATCTCCACGATCTTCACCCAGCTGAACCAGTACCGGGTGGTGCTGGAGGTCAAGCCCGAGTTCCGGCAGGATCCCGCGGCCCTCAACCAGATCTACCTGCGCTCGAGCACCGGCGGGCAGGTGCCGCTCTCCACCTTCACGACCTTCGAGGAGCGGGCCAGCCCGCTGCTGGTGAGCCACCAGGGCCAGTTCCCGGCGGTGACCGTCTCGTTCAATCTCGCCCCCGGCACCTCGCTCGGCGAGGCGGTCGACGCCATCGAGCAGGCCCGGCGCGACATCCGGATGCCCGCCTCGATCGAGGCCAGCTTCCAGGGCGCGGCTCGCGCCTTCCAGGCCTCGCTCGCCAACGAGCCGCTCCTGATCCTGGCCGCGGTGGTGTGCGTCTACATCGTGCTGGGCGTGCTGTACGAGAGCTGGATCCACCCGGTCACGATCCTGTCCACGCTGCCCTCGGCGGGGGTGGGCGCGCTGCTCGCCCTGCTCGCGGCCCGTCTGGACCTCAGCGTGATCGCGCTGATCGGCATCATCTTGCTGATCGGCATCGTGATGAAGAACGCGATCATGATGATCGACTTCGCGCTGGACGCCCAGCGCACCGAGGGCAAGCCGGCCCCCGAGGCGATCTACCAGGCGTGCCTGCTCCGCTTCCGCCCCATCGTCATGACCACCATGGCCGCGCTCCTGGGTGGCGTGCCCCTCGCGCTGGGCCAGGGCGTGGGCTCCGAGCTGCGCCAGCCGCTCGGGGTGGCGATCGTGGGCGGGCTCATCATGAGCCAGCTCCTCACGCTCTACACCACGCCGGTCATCTACCTGGCCTTCGACCGCCTCGTCTCGCCCGCGGTCCGCCGGCGCGCGGTCCCCGCCGGCGCGCCCGTCGAGCCCTCGCGGCCGTGAACCTCTCCGGCCCGTTCATCCGGCGGCCCGTCGGCACCACGCTGCTCACGCTCGCGCTGGTCTTGGCCGGGACCATCGGCTTCCGGCTCTTGCCGGTGGCGCCGCTGCCCCAGGTGGACTTCCCGACCATCAGCGTCTCGGCCGGTCTTCCCGGGGCGAGCCCGGAGACGATGGCCTCGGCGGTGGCCACCCCGCTCGAGCGCCAGTTCTCGCGCATCGCCGCGGTGAACGAGATGACCTCGACGAGCTTCCTCGGCTCGACGAGCGTGGCCCTGCAGTTCGATCTCTCGCGCGACATCAACGGCGCGGCGCGCGACGTGCAGTCGGCCATCAATGCGGCGAGCGGCCAGCTGCCGTCGAACCTGCCGAGCAATCCCACCTACCGGAAGGTCAATCCGGCCGACGCGCCGATCATGATCCTCGCGCTGACCTCGGCCACCGCGAGCACCGGGCAGCTCTACGACATGGCCTCGACGATCCTCCAGCAGAAGCTGGCCCAGATCGACGGCGTCGGCCAGGTCTTCGTGGGCGGCAGCTCGCTGCCCGCGGTGCGGGTGGAGCTGAACCCGCACGCGCTGGCCCGCTACAACATCGGCCTGGAGGACGTGCGCGCGGTTCTGGCCAGCGCCAACGTCAACCGCCCGAAGGGTCAGATCCACGGGACGCAGCGGGCGTGGGAGCTGCGCACCAGCGATCAGCTCCGCCACGCCAGCGAGTACCGGCCACTGCTGGTGGCCTGGCGCAACGGGGCGGCGGTGCGGCTGTCCGACGTGGCCGAGGTGGTGGATTCCGTCGAGGACCTGCGCGCGGTCGGCATCGCCAACGGCAAGCCCGCCGCCCTGATCATCATCTTCCGCCAGCCCGGCGCCAACATCATCGAGACGGTGGACCGGATCCGCGAGGCCGACCCCGAGCTGCACGCGCTCCTGCCCGCCGACGTGACGCTGACCCCGGTGCTCGATCAGACCGTCACCATCCGCGCCTCGGTGGGAGACGTCGAGCACGCCCTGATGATCTCGGTGGCCCTGGTGGTGCTGGTGGTGTTCCTGTTCCTGCGCGACTGGCGGGCCACCGCGATCCCCGGCGTGGTGGTGCCGGTGTCGCTGGTCGGCACCTTCGCGTTCATGTACCTGATCGGCTACTCCATCGACAACCTGTCGCTGATGGCCCTGACGGTGGCCACCGGCTTCGTGGTGGACGACGCGATCGTGGTGGTCGAGAACGTCACGCGCCACCTCGAGGCGGGCATGTCGACCCTGGAGGCCGCGGTCACCGGCGCGCGCGAGATCGGCTTCACCGTGCTCTCCATGTCGATCTCGCTGGTCGCGGTGTTCATCCCGATCTTGTTGATGGGCGGCCTGATCGGCCGGCTGTTCCGCGAGTTCGCGGTGGTGCTCTCGGTCGCGGTGCTGGTCTCGCTGGTGATCTCGCTCACCGCCACCCCGATGATGTGCGCGCGCCTGCTCCGCTCGCACGCCGACCGGCCCCGCGGCCGCCTCTACCGGGCCGGCGAGTGGGTGTTCGACCGGATCCAGGGCGGCTACGCGAGGAGCCTGAGCTGGTCCCTGCGCTACCGGCGCACCGTGCTGCTCATCGCGACCGTCACCCTGGGGCTGACCGCGTACCTCTTCGTGGTGATCCCCAAGGGCTTCTTCCCCCAGCAGGACAACGGCCGGCTCACCGGCTCGATCGTGGCCTCGCAGGACATTTCCTTTCAGGCCATGCGCGACAAGGTGACCCGGCTCGCCGCGATCGTGCAGGCCGATCCGGGGGTGGCCACCGCCACCACCTACACCGGCGGCGGCGGCGGACGCGGCACCACCGTGAACACCGCGCGCATGTTCGTGGCGCTCAAGCCGCGCCACCAGCGCGACGCGAGCGCGGACCAGATCATCACGCGCCTGCGGCCCAAGCTCGCGCGGGTGGCCGGCGCGACCCTCTACCTGCAGGCGGTGCAGGACATCCGGCTGGGCGGCCGCCGCGGCAACGCGCAGTACCAGTACTCCTTCCAGGCCGACAGCCTTCGCGATTTGAGCGAGTGGGCGCCGCGCATGCTGGCGGCCCTGCGCGATCTGCCCCAGCTGCGTGACGTGTCGAGCGACCAGCAGGACGCGGGCCTGCAGGTGCCGCTCACCATCGACCGGGCCACCGCGGCCCGCCTGGGCGTGAGCACGCGCCTGATCGACGAGACGCTCTACAGCGCCTTCGGCCAGCGGCAGGTGTCCACCATCTACACGTCGCTGAACCAGTACCACGTGGTGATGGAGGTGGCCCCCGAGTTCTGGCAGAGCCCCGACGCCCTGCGCGGCATCTACGTCCGCTCCACCGCCGGCACCCAGGTGCCGCTCACCGCGCTGACCCGGTTCGAGCCGAGCGCGGCGCCGCTGCAGGTCAACCACCAGGGCCTCTTCCCGGCGGTGACCATCTCCTTCAACCTGGCCCCCGGGGTGGCGCTGGGCGACGCGGTGACCGCGGTCGAGGGCGCGGCCCGCCGCATCGGGCTGCCCGCGAGCATCCAGGGCAAGTTCGCGGGAGTGGCCCAGGCCTTCCAGGATTCGCTGGCCACCCAGCCCCTGCTGATCCTGGCCGCGCTGCTGACGGTGTACGTGGTGCTGGGCGTCCTCTACGAGAGCTACGTGCACCCGCTCACCATCCTGTCCACCCTGCCGTCGGCGGGCGTGGGCGCGCTGCTCGCGCTCATGGCCTTCGACATGGAGCTGTCGATCATCGCGCTGATCGGCATCATCCTGCTCATCGGCATCGTGAAGAAGAACGCGATCCTGGTCATCGACGTCGCGCTCGACCTCGAGCGGCGCGAGGGCCGCGCCCCCCACGACGCGATCTACCACGCGTGCCTGCAGCGGCTCCGGCCCATCCTGATGACCACGATGGCCGCGCTGCTCGGCGCTCTGCCCCTGGCCCTGGGCGCCGGCATCGGATCGGAGCTGCGGCGGCCCCTCGGCGTGTCCATCGTGGGCGGGCTGCTGCTGAGCCAGCTGCTGACGCTCTACACGACCCCCGTGATCTACCTGTTCCTGGAGCGCTGGCGGTTGCGCACCGCCGCGGGCTGGGGCCGCATCGGCGAGCGCATCGGCATCCGCCGGCCCGCTCCCGGCATCAGCGGCGGCAGCGGCACCTGACCCCGTCGTCCCCGAGAGAGAGGAGCCTCGCATGCAGCTCGATCCGCGCACGATGAAGTCGGAGGCCACCTACAAGCTGCTGATCGGCTGCGTGGTGCCGCGGCCGATCGCCTGGGTCTCCACGGTGAGCGCCGACGGCGTCCACAACCTCGCCCCGTTCAGCTTCTTCATGGGCGTCTGCGGGGACCCGCCCACCATCGCGTTCTCCTCGGGCCCGCGCGCGACTGACCGCAAGGACACCGTGCGCAACGCCGAGCACACGGGCGACTTCGTGGTGAACATCGTGGACGACGACCGCGCCGAGCAGATGAACCTGAGCTCGGGGGAGTACCCGCCCGAGGTGGACGAGTTCGCGCTGACCGGGCTCACCGCCGCGCCGGGCGTGCGGGTGCGCGCCCCGCGCGTGCTGCAGGCTCCGGTCAGCCTCGAGTGCCGCGTGGCCCAGATCATCCCGGTGGGCCACGGCCCCCACCAGCTGGTCCTGGGCGAGATCGTCTACTTCCACGTGCGCGAGGACGTCTACGACGCGGGCACCGGGCGCATCGACGTGGGACGCCTGAAGCCGGTCGGCCGCCTCGCCGGGCACCAGTACGCCTACATCCACGACATCTTCGAGATGAAGCGGCCGAACGAGAACTACCGGGGGTAAATTCGGAGGGGGGCTCTCGCCCCCTTTCCGAACCTCTCCCCGAAGAATCGATTGCGCCGGCAAAGCCGGCGCTCGAAGCCGCCAGTCGTCGCGCGTCGACCTTTCTCCCACGCGATTTCCACCTGACAACCGGCGTGGGACGGTTTATGGTAGCCGCCGTGATCTCCGTGTTCGCGCTCTGCAGCGGCGCGCTCGAGCTGGACCGCGCCAGCATGCTCGACGATCTCCCGGCCGGCCAGCCGTGGACGGTGCCGGTGATGAGCGTCCTCGTCGCGCATCCGAAGGGCCGCCTGCTCTTCGACACCGGCGTGCACTGCCAGGTCCGCGTCGATCCGATCGGGCGCATGGGCCCGGAGCGGGCCAAGCGCCTGACCGACCGGTCGAAGGCGGGCGAGGACATCGTGCCGCAGCTGGCGCTCCTCGGCCTCGCCCCCGACGACGTGCGCTACGTGGCCAACTCGCACCTGCACTTCGACCACTGCGGCGGCAACGAGTTCTTCCCCCGCTCCACCTTCCTCGTGCAGAAGGCGGAGATGGACGCGGCGCGGCGGCCTGGCTTCGCCCCCGGCTACAATCCGAGCCCGCTCGATTTCGACCATCCCCTGGACTACCGGCTCGTCGACGGCGAGCACGACGTCTTCGGCGATGGCACCGTGCTCCTGTTCCCCACCTTCGGCCACACGCCGGGGCACCAGTCGCTGCGCGTGCGCGCCGGGAAGGGCCGGGACCTGGTCTGCGCGGCCGACGCCTGCTACACGCGGGAGAACATGGACCGCGACGTCCTGCCGCGCGTCCTGTGGAGCGCGCCCATCATGCGCGAGTCGCTGGCCACGCTGCGACGGCTGCGCGATCAGGCGGGCGCCACCGTGTTCTACGGGCACGATCCCGCGCAGTGGCAGGCCACCCCGCACGCCCCCGCACCCGTCATCTGAGCCGGAGGCGCGCGTGAGCGGGAGCGCCGCGCCCGGAGTCGCCGCGAGCCACCGGCGAGCCCACGACGAAAGGCGGACGACATGAGCGCAGCCCCGGCCGCCACGCGGCCCGAAGACGATCCGGAGCTGGCGGGACGGGTGGCCATCGTCACCGGCGGCGGCGCCGCGGGCGACGGCATCGGCAACGGACGCGCGGCCTGCATCCTCCTCGCCCGCAGCGGCACCCGCGTGCTCGTCGTCGATCGCGACGAGGGCCTCGCCACGCGCACCGCCGAGATGATCGCCGCGGAGGGCGGCACCGCGTCGGCTCTCGCGTGCGACGTCACCGACGAGGCGCAGTGCGCGGCCATGGCCCGCGAGGCGGCGAGCCGCTACGGCCGCGTCGACTTCCTGGTCAACAACGTGGGCATCGGCAGCAAGGGCAGCGTGGTCGAGGAGAAGCCCGAGACCTGGCGGCGGGTGATGCAGGTCAACGTCGAGACCATGTTCCTCGCCTCCAGGGCCGTGATCCCCGAGATGATCCGCACCGCCAAGGGCGGAGCCATCGTGAACATCTCGTCGATCTCGGCCCTGCGCCCGCGCGGCCTCACCACCTACTCCGCCTCCAAGGGCGCGGTGATCGCGCTCAGCCGGGCCATGGCGGTGGACCACGGCCGCGACGGCATCCGCGTCAACTGCATCGCCCCCGGCCCGGTGTACACCCCGATGGTCTACGCGCGCGGCATGAGCCCGGCAGCGCGCGACCAGCGGCGACGCGCCTCCGTCCTGGCCCGCGAGGGCACCGGCTGGGACATCGGGCAGGCCGCCCGCTTCCTGCTCTCGGGCCACGCCCGCTACATCACCGGCCAGGTGCTGGTGGTGGACGGCGGCGCCACGCTCGTCGGCCCGGCCCGCGAATCCCAGACCGAGCACTAGGAGACCACGATGCGCTTCGGCATGTTCACGAGCATGGGCAACCAGACCTGGCCCGGCGTCCTCGAATTGTGGCGGCACGCGGAGGCGACGCGCTGGGACGTGGCCTGCGTCACCGATCACTTCATGCCGAACACGAAGGAGCGGGAGGGCGCGATGCTCGAGGGCTGGAGCACGCTGACCGCGCTGGCCGCGCTGGTGCCGCGCATGCAGGTCGGCACCATCGTGCTCGGCAACACCTATCGCCATCCCGCGGTGGTGGCCAAGATGGCCGCGCAGGTGGACATCATCTCGAACGGCCGGCTGCTGCTCGGGCTGGGCGCGGGCTGGCAGGAGAACGAGCACGAGGCCTACGGCATCCCCTTCTACACCATGCGCGAGCGCCTCGAGCGGCTCGACGAGGCCTGCCAGGTGATGCGCGCGCTCTGGACGGAGGACCGCAGCACCTTCACGGGCCGCTACTACACGCTGTCCGACGCGCCGTTGCAGCCCAAGCCGGTGCAGCGCCCGCATCCCGAATTGATGATCGGCGGCGGCGGCGAGAAGGTGACGCTGCTCACCGTCGCCCGGCACGCCGATCACTGGAACGTCTGGGGCGGGCCGAAGGTGCTCGCCCACAAGGGCCGCATCCTGGACGAGCACTGCGGGACCGTCGGCCGCGATCCCAAGTCGATCCGCCGCTCGGCCAACATGGCGCTGCTCATCACCGACAAGAAGGCCGATGTCGAGGCGCTGGCCGAGACGCTGGGCGCGCGCATGGGCCGGCACGCCGCCGACGCCCGCGACACCTGCCTGGCCGGCACGCCCGAGCAGATCCGGGAGACGCTGGCCGCGCTGCGGGCCGCGAAGGTCGACACCGTGTTCATCCCGACCCTGTTCCGTCCCCTGCCCGAGCTGCGGCGCGACCTGGACCGGTTCATCGCGGAGATCGCCCCCGCCTTCCGCTGATCCAGTCGGTAGGCGGGTGACGCCGGCCAAGGCATACTGAGGCCGTGGCCGGTCGCCGCGTCTGGGTCGCCACCGCCGTCGTCCTCTTCGTCGGCCTCGTGCTGGCGACGGCCGCGCTCTGGCTGGCCCTGCCCGGCATCGCGCGCTGGGTGGTCACGCGGCAGATCGAGGCCCAGACCGGCCGTCAGGTCACGATGGCCGCGTTCGACCTCGACGTGCCCCGCCGGCGCATCCACGTGGCGGGATTCCGCCTCGCGGACCGCGAGCCGGGCCCCCCGCTGCTCGAGCTCGACACCCTCGACGTCCGCTTCCGGCTCCGCGACCTCCTGCGCGGCCGCGTGCATCTCCGGGAGATCACGCTCGCCGCGCCGCGCTTGCGCGTCGTGCGCACCGGCCGCGGCGTGCTCAACATCTCCGACCTGCTCGAGCGGCCGGCGCCGCCGACGGGCCCGCCGGCGCCCTTCACCGTCGATCGGCTCGCACTCACCGGCGGGACGATCCTCTTCGAGGACCACACGCTGACTCCGCCACGCGCCTGGCGCGCGGAGGCCCTCACGATCGAGGCGACGTCGCTCTCCACGATGACCCCGCAGCCGCTCGGAACCGCCCGCCTCACCGCCACGGTCGCGGGCGCGCCGCTGGCGATCGAGACCTCCGGGATCGCCTTGACGCCGCTACAGGGGCGGGCCCGCATCACGCTGCGCGACGTCGACGCGACCCTGGCCAATCTCTATCTGCCGTCCGATACCGCGGTGGTCCTCGACAAGGCGAAGGTCGGCGCCGCCGTCGACGCGAGCCGGGACGCCCAGGGCGGGGTGGCGCTCGTCGGGCAGGCGCGCATCGACGACATCGTGGTCCGCCGCCGGGGCGTCGACGCCTCCCTCGTCACGGTGCCCGCGCTCGTGTTCGATCTGACGAGCCGCCGCTCGCCGGAGGGCCGCCCGCTCGGGCGCATCGAGATGACCGGACGGGCCACCGTGTTCGACCCGCGGCCCGGCAGGTCCAATCGCTTCCAGATCGACCGGCTCAAGGTGGTCGCCGACGGCATCGATGCCTCGGGCGCGCAGCCGGCGCAGATCACCGCGACCGCCGCGCTGCCCGGCGGCGGCGCGCTGGACGTCCAGGGCCGCGCGCGGCCCGCGCCGGCCGGCGCCGAGCTGCGCGCGCGCATCAGCCGGGTCGATCTGGGGTTCTGGGCGCCGTACTTCTCGCTGCCGCTGGTCTTCACCGGAACCGCCGAGACCGACCTCACCGTGGACGTCGGCGCCGGCTCCCCCCGGGTGCGCGGGCGAATGGCGATCAACGGCGTCACCGTCAGGGACGGCGCGCAGCGCCTCGCCGCCGCCGACGCGATCGAGCTGACCGGCCTCGACACGCAGTGGCCGAAGGTGCGGGCCGAGCGCGTGCGGCTCAAGCGGCCGCGCGCGACGATCCGCCGCGATCGGGAGGGACACCTCTCCATCACCGAGCTGGTGGAGACGCTGAAGCGGCCCGGGCGCGAGGACGCCGCGGCCGCGCCGGCGGCGGCCGCGGAGAAGCCGACGCCGTTGCCGCCCGATTTCTCCGCCGAGCTGGGGGAAGTGATCCTGGAGGACGCGCGCACGCGCCTCGACGACGCCACCGTGGAGCCGCCGCTCCGCCTCCGGCTGGCCCCGATCCGGCTGACCGTGCGCGATTTGACGTGGCCGAATCGCCGGCCCGCCAGCGTGCAGCTCACCGCGAGCACCCCGGAGCGCGGCACCATCGAGACCCAGGGCACGGTCACCCTCGATCCGATCCGCTTCGAGCTGCGCACGCGCCTGGTCGGCATCGACGTGTCGCCCTATCGGCCCTACCTGCCGCTCAGGGCGCAGCTCGACGGGCACCTCGAAGGCGAGGTCACCGCGAAGGGCACCGTCGGAGCGAAGATCGAGGCGACCGCGCAGGGCTCGGTCGCGCTGGCCGACGTGGCCTTCCGCGACGGCGATCGGCAGATCCTCACGGTGGGACGCCTCGAGCTGGCGAAGCTCGACTACACCTGGCCGGCCACCGCCACCATCGAGCGCGTGCACATGCAGAAGTCGTGGGTGCTGCTCGAGCGGCGCGCCGACGGCTCGCTGCCGATCGCCGGTATTCTCACGCCGCGGCGCGCGCCTCCGGCGCCGGCCGTGGCCGCCGATCCCGGATCGGCGCGTCCCGCGCCGCTGGACGTCAAGCTGGCCGTGCGCGAGGTGCGCTTCGAGGACGGCGGCGCCACCGTGGTGGACGCGGCGGTGAGCCCGACCGCGCGCCTCGAGGTGGCCGGGGTGCGCCTGACCGCGCGCGACTTCGCCTGGCCGCCGCAGGTGCCGATGCCGGTGCAGATGGAGGCGCCCACCCCCGGCTCGGGACGCCTCACCGCGCGCGGCTCGATCGACCTGAGCGCCCATCATCTGGACCTGCAGGTCACGCCGACCGCGGTCGACCTGGCGCCCATGCAGCCCTACCTGCCGGTACGCGGGCGCGTCGCGGGCAAGGCGAGCGGCGATCTGCAGGTCCGGGCCACGCTCGAGCCGTTCACCCTGACCGCGCGCGGGACCGCATCGGTGGCCGACGTGGCGCTGGCCGACGACGCGCGGCCGCTGGTGACGGCGACCCGGCTCGAGACCACCGGCATCGAGTTCACCTGGCCCGCCTCGCTGATCGTCGATCGCGTCCGGCTGCAGAAGCCGTGGGCCCAGATCGAGCGGGCCGCCGACGACTCCTTCCCGCTCGCCGCGCTGCTGGCGCCGCCCGCCGCGCCCGCGGGGGCGCCGCCCCGGGAGAGCCGCCCGGGCGGCGCGGCGGGACCGCCGGCCCTCGACCTGCGCGTGCGCCGCGCGGGGATCGCGGACGGGACGTTCGTGCTCATCGACGCCACCGAGCGGCCGCCCGCGCGCGCGGAGATCCGCGAGGCCCGCCTCGGCGTCCGCAACTTCACCTGGCCGGCGCGCGAGGCGGTCGACGTGCGGCTGCGGGCGAACACCGCCACCGGGGGATCGGTGGATGCGCGCGGGCAGGCGCGGCTCGACCGGCAGACGGTAGATTTGAAGATCACGGCCAAGCAGCTGGACCTGGCGACCCTGCAGGCCTTCCTGCCGTCGCGCGGCACGCTCGCCGGCAAGGTGGATTCGGACCTGCGCGTGAAGGGCACGCTGTCGCCCCTGTCGGTGGCGGCCACCGGGAGCGTGGCGGTGGACGACACGATCTTCGGCGACGGGCAGCGCATGCTGGCCTACATCAAGCGCGTGGACATGACCGGCATCGACGCCGACTGGCCCCGCCGCGCGACCGTGCAGCGCATGGCGATCGACAAGCCGTGGGCGCTCGTCGAGCGCGAGGCGGACGGCCGCCTCCCGCTGCTCGACCTGCTCTTCCCGCCCGCGTCGGCCGGAACGGCCGCCGCCCCCCAGCCGCCGCCGTCCCCCCGGGCCGGGGCCGCCCCGCGCGGCGAGTCCGGCGCCGACCCGATCATCGCGGTGGGCGAGCTCGCGGTGGACGAGGGCTTCGTGCGCTTCGTGGACCGCACGACGACGCCGGCCTTCACCGAGGAGGCCTCGCGCATGGTCGTGACCGGCCGCGCCCTCGGCACCGTCCGCAACGGCAAGGGCCCGCTCGCGCTGACCGGCCGGCTCAGCGGCGGGACGCCCTTCGAGCTCAAGGGCACGCTGGGCGCGCTCACCGGCCCGCTCAACCTCGATCTCGACGGCAAGCTCACCGACTTCCCGCTGCCGCGGGTGAATCCCTACGCCAACAAGCTGATCGGCTGGATCGCTCGGCGCGGCGTCTTCGGCACCACCGTGCGCTACCGTGTCAGCGACAACGTGCTCACCGCCAGCAACGACATCGTGCTCGGGCAGCCCGACTTCGTGCCGTCACGCACTGGCGACGAGGTGCGCGAGCGGGTCGGGGTGCCCCTCGGCACGCTCATCGCGCTCCTCAAGAACGCGCGCGGCGAGGTGCGGCTGTCGGTGCCGGTCACCGGCAACGTGGCCACCCGCCAGTTCGATTTCAGCGACGCGTTCTGGCAGGCGGTGCGCAAGACCGCGATCGGCGTGGTGTCGCTGCCGGTGAGCTGGGTCGGCAAGATCTTCTACACCGAGGACGCGCGGGTCGAGACGATCCAGATCTGGCCGGTCTACTTCGAGCCGGGCACCGTCCGCTTCGCGGAGGGCTTCGACAAGCAGGCGCAGCGCGTGGGCACGTTCCTCCGCGACGCGCCGGCGGTGAAGCTCGCGATGAAGTCGGTGCTGACGGTGGACGACATCGCCGCCTTGAAGCGCGACGCGCTCCGTCAGCGGCTGGAGGGCGCCGCGCGCGAGGCGGGGGCCGGCGGGGTGGAGGCGGCGGCGGCCCGCCTCTTCGCCGAGCGCTTCCCGGGCCGGCCCGCGCCGGGCGGCGTCGACGCGACGGTGGCCGAGCTGGCCAGGGACGAGCCGAATCCGGACGCGGCGGCGAAGACCCTGTCGACGCGCCGGATGGAGGCGACGCGCGCCCAGCTGCAGAGCGCGGCGCGCATCGAGCCGGCGCGCCTGCACGTCACCGAGGGGCTGGTGCCGGTGGAAGGCGCCGGCCGCGGGCGCGTCGAGTTCGAGATCGAGCCCTAGCGGGCGCGGCTACTTGAAGACCGGGTTGTCCACCCGGTCCACGAGCGACTCCGGCCCCTCGGTGGGCAGTACCTCGGCGTAGTTCTGGGCGCCGTCGATGTCGTGCTCCCACACCTCCCGCGGCAGCTCGTACAGCACCTCGATGCCGTGACCGTCCGGATCCGAGATGTACACGCTGTGGGTCATGCCGTGGTTGATGCGCCGATGGAACGTGACGCCCTTCGACTGGAGGAACTCGACCTGCTTGAGCCAGGACTCCCGATCCGGCCAGGCGATCGCCACGTGGTTGAGCCCGATCCCGCCCCGCATCAGGCTCCACGTCTCGGGCTCGCCGTGCCCGTTGCCGCCCTCCGGCCGTGGCACCTCGGCCAGCGCCAGGTCGTGGTGCGTCACGTCGCCGCTCTCGGACACGCCGCTGTAGAAGCGCATCTTGGGCCGCACCCGGTCGGGACGAGGCTTGAGCTGGGCCACGCAGCGGAAGCCCATGATCTCGGTCCAGAACCGGTGCGAGACCTCGATGTCGCGCACGTTGAGGACGATGTGGTTGATGCCGCGGGGCGTCTGTGCCTGTGCCATGGTGATGAGTCCTCCGCCGGAGCAAGTCGTTGCCGCGATCATACCAGAGCTCCGCTAGAGCCGCGTCTCGTCGACCTTCAGACCGAGCCAGTGCCGACCGACCAGCTCGTAGTGGGACAGGCGTGCCTGCAGGTGCTGGCTGATCACGTGCACGTCCTGGAAGTGGCGCTGGATCGGGCTCGACTCGTAGGCCGCGGTGGCGCCCGACATGTTGTAGATCATGTCCACCGCCTGCACCGCGAGCCGGATGCCGTGGGTGGTGGCCAGCCGCAGGGTCGCGCGCTGCTCGAGGGTGATCGTGCCGGTGGTGGTGAGGGAGTGCCAGATCTCGCCCACCGTCTCGAGCAGGAACGCGCGGCCGGAGCGGATGTGGGCCTCCACGTGGCCGACCTCGCTCTGCGCCGCCACCTGGTCGCGCAGGAGCTGGTCCATCGCGCGGGGGGTCTTGGTGGTGGCCAGCTCGATGAAGGCGGCCAGACAGGCGCGCGCGGTGCCGAGGGCCACCGCCGCGTCGCCGGAGGCAAACACGAGCGTGCGCGGGATCTGGTAGAGCGGGCCGGTCTCCACGAGCGGCGCGGTCACCGACCGCACGCTGCGCTCCTCGGGCACGAAGACGTCGTTCACCGCGAAGTGGTGCGTGCCGGTCCCGCGCATGCCACGCACGTGCCAGGTGTCGAGCAGCTCGGCCTGGGCGCGCGGCACGAAGCAGTAGCGCATCTCGGGCTGCCCCTCATCGAGCCGCGGGCGGCCGTCCTCGACGACGGTGGCGTGCGCGGCCAGCCAGGAGGCGTGCCGGCACCCGGTGCTGAAGCCCTGGCGTCCGGTCACCCGGTAGCCGCCGGGCACCGCGATGGCCTGGGCGTTGGCCACCGGGGTGTTGGCCACCACGCTGCGGGGCGTGTCGATCCAGATGGCGCGCGCCGCCGCGGAGGGCATGCGCGCGGCGTAGGTCGCGAAGATCGCGACCTGGTTGGTGACCCAGCCGGTGCTGGCGTCGCCCTTGCCGATCTCCTCGATGACCTCGATGTAGCGCGGCAGGTCCATCTCGGCCCCGCCGATCGCCCGGGGCAGCGCGAGCCGGAAGAGCCCCGCATCCGCCATCGCCTCGAACAGCGGCCGCGGCAGCTCGCGCTGCAGCTCGGTGTCCGGGGCCGACGCGCGGATGAAGGGCCCGAGCTTGCGCGCGGCCTCGAGCGGGGTGGTCACGAGGGCCTACTGGATCACCGAGTGCGGGGTCGCGGTCAGGCGCGTCACCTTGATCTGCTCGCGGTCGATCATGTCGCCCACGCGCGGGCTGATCTCGTTCTTCCAGTAGTCGCTCTGGTAGACCGCGTCGTAGAGGCGCTTGCGCTCCGGCTCGCTCTCGAAGCGGCGGATCCACACGTAGACGCTCTGGTCCTCCTCGCCCACGAAGCTGCCCAGGATGACCATGCCCATCTTGACCTGGAACGGGATGATCTCCTCCTCCATGCACTTCACCCACTTCGCCTGCTGCCCGGGACGGATGTGGTACTGCCGCAGCTCGAAGAGCATCGTCATCTCCTCGGTTCGGGTGCACTAGGCTCGGCCATGGGGAGCGCCTCAGGCGTGCAGCCTAGCACGGGATGACGCCGCGTGCGTGCGGCCGCCCGGCCGGTGCGACAGCCCGGTGTGGCCGGCCGGAGGCTCGTGTAGAATCCCCGGGGTATGTCTCATCTCGGGTGCGGCGGCTGTCACGGGAGCGTCGCGCCGGTCACGCTCGCGACCGGCCGCGGCGGCCGTCACTCGTCGGCGCCCTCGCACGGCCGCGCGGCCGGCGGAGGCGCGGCGGCCTCTTCCCGCGAGAGCGCCGGCGTCCAGGGCTACTCCCCGCCCCCGGCGCCGGTGAGCCCGATCAAGGGGCTGATCGACTTCCACACCCACGCGGCGCCCGACATCTTCGGCCGGTCCCTCGACGACGACGAGCTGGCGACCCTGGCCGCGACCCGTCAGATGGAAGCAGTGGTGTTCAAGAACCACGTGACCCACACCGCCGACCGCGCGTTCCTGGTGCGCAAGCACGTGCCCGGCATCAAGGTATTCGGCGGCATCACGCTGAATCACGCGGTGGGCGGGCTGAACCCGCAGGCCGTCGAATGGATGTGGCGCATGCAGGGCGGCTACGGCCGGGTGGTCTGGTTCCCCACCTTCGACGCCGACAACCACGTCAAGCGCACCCGGACCGGGACGGCGGGCATCCGGGTCGTCGACGAGCGCGGCCAGGTCCTGCCCGCCGCGCGCGCGGTGCTGAAGATCGCGGCGGCCCAGCGCCTGGTGGTGCAGACCGGGCACGCCGCGCCGGAGGAGGCCCTCGCCCTGATCGCGGCCGCGCGCGAGGAAGGCTGCGAGCGCATCGTGGTCACCCACGCCCAGTTCGACGTCGTCGGCATGAGCCTCGATCACATGAAGAAGGCGGCCGCCCTCGGCGGGAAGCTCGAGCTGTGCGCCCTGCTCATGCTGGCGGGCCCGACCTCCCCACTCGAGTTCATGCACCACACCGCGCGCGTCGAGGTCGCGGACACCGCGGCCCGGATCAAGGCGGTGGGCGCCGAGCACTTCGTGCTGGGCACCGACCTGGGTCAGGCCGGCAATCCGACCCCCGCGGATGGCCTGCAGATGCTGGTGGCCGGGCTCATGAAGCACGGGATCAGCCGCGAGCAGATCCAGACCATGGGCCGCGAGATCCCCGGCGCGCTCCTGATGGGCTGACGTGATCGTCCGCGTGCTCGATCGTCAGCTGCGCCGGGTGGGAGGGGAGCGGGGGCCCTCCCCGGAACACGCTGACTCGCGACCCTTGCACGGCACTCGAACGAGCCACGAGATGGGAGCGCTCGCCTTCGGCAACGCGCAGAAGACACGGTTCCGGGGAGGGCCCCCGCTCCCCTCCCACCCGGCACGCGCCAACCGTGGACCTGACACCACCCTGCCCACCTGCGCGCCTCATTCATATCAAAGACCCCACAGCCTCGAGCGGCGTGCTGCCCGTGTGCTCGGCGTAGCGGGAGGCGTGGGGGTGGGGGAGGCCCTGCCCCCACGCCGGCGACACCACGACGGAGGCGTGAGGGAAGCATGCGCATCGAGGTGATCTGCACGGGGGACGAAGTGCTGACCGGCAAGATCGTCAACACCAACTTCAGCTACATCACCCAGAAGCTGGAGGACGTCGGGCTCTCGGTGCAGTGGGAGACCACGGTCGGCGACGACCGGGAGAACCTGCTGCGCGCCTTCGTGCTGGCCGGCGAGCGCGCCGATGCGGTCATCGTCAACGGGGGGCTCGGCCCCACCGTGGACGACCTCTCCCAGGAGATCGCGGCGAAGGCGGCGGGCGTGGAGCTGGTCCTGAACGAAGATTGGCTCCGGCGCATGGAGGATTTCTTCCAGCGGCGGAGCCGGGTGATGCCGCCCAACAACCGCAAGCAGGCCATGCTGCCGACCACCGCCGAGGTGCTCGACAATCCCATCGGCACCGCCTGCGGCTTCGCGGTGGATATCGGGCGCGCACGCTTCTACTTCACCCCGGGCGTCCCGCGGGAGCTGCGCCGGATGCTGGACGAGCAGATCGTGCCGCGGCTGCTGGGAAAGGCCGGGCTGCCCGGCGCGATCTTCCTCAAGCGCTTCCACTCCTACGGGCTGGGCGAATCGCACGTGGACTCGCTGCTGCAAGGCGTGGAGACCCTGGTGCCGGACGGCAGCGTGAAGCTGGGCTTTCGCGCCCACTACCCGCAGCTCGAGACCAAGCTGACCGCGCGCGGCCGCGACATGGACGACATCCGCCGCAAGCTCGAGCCGATCGAGCGCGAGGTGCGCCGGCGCGTCGGCAACTTCATCCTCGCCGAGGACGAGCAGACCCTGGAAGGCGTGATCCTGCGCGAGCTGCAGGCGAAGGCCGCCACGCTCTCGCTGGTCGAGACGTTCACCAGCGGCCAGATGGCGGCCCGGCTGGCCCACTTGCCCGGCGCTGACGCGGTGTTCCGCCGCGGTGCGGTCGCGCGCGCCCTGGGAGACGTGTGGGCCGCGGTCGGCCTCTCGGGCGCGCCGCCCGACGGGCCGCTCACGCCGCAGACCGCGGAGACGGTGGCCCGCGCCGCCCGCGCCCACACCGGGGCGACCCACGCCCTCGCGGTGCTCATCGATCTGGACGACGGCCCCGACCGGATCGAGTTCGGCGGCACCATCTGCCTCGCCATCGCCACCGAAGGCGACGCCGCTTCGCGGAAAGCCCGCATCCTGGGCGGACGGGAGTGGGTGCGCCTGGGCGCCGTCGAGATGGGCCTCGATTGCCTGCGCCGATATCTGCAGAGACTGCCGGTCTACGAGCGGATCGACTTCGAGAAGACCTGAGCGTATGCCGATCACGGTGACGGCGCTCACGCCGGCCTTTGCAGCGCGCATCGACGGCGCCGACCTCATCGGCCCGCTGGACGCCGCCACCTGGAAGGAGATCCGCGCCGCCTTCGAGGAGCACTCGGTGCTACTCTTCCGACCCCAGCCGCTGGACGACGAGCTGCAGATCGCGTTCAGCCGCCGCTTCGGCGATCTCGAGATCACCCGCAGCATGAATCCGGCGGCGGGCACGCCGTTCGCCCGCCAGTCGAACCTCGACGTCAAGACCGGCGCGGTGATCCCCTCCGACGACCGGCGCATGGTCTACCAGCTGGCCAACATGCTCTGGCACACCGACAGCTCGTTCAAGCCGGTGCCCTCGCTCTGCTCGCTGCTCTCCGGCCGCATCGTGCCGCCCGAGGGCGGAGCCACCGAGTTCGCGAGCGCGCGCGCCGCGTATCCGTCGCTGCCCGAGGCACTGCGGCGCCGGGTCGATCGCGCGGTCGCGGTGCACGACTTCTCGTGGTCGCGCGACCAGGTGCGGCCCGGCTTCTTCACCGCCGAGGAGCGCGCGGTGTACCCGCCGGTCCGCCACCCGATCGTGCGAGCCAACCCGGTGAACGGCCGCCCTAGCCTCTTCCTGGGCGCGCACGCCTCGCACGTCGAGGGCCTACCGCTCGAGGAAGGCCGCGCCCTGCTGCGGGCCCTGCAGGATCACGTGACCCAGGCCCCCTTCGTGTACCGGCACGAGTGGGAGGTGGGCGACCTGGTGGTCTGGGACAACCGCTGCGTGCTCCACCGCGCGACGCCCTACGACACCGCCCGGCACCAGCGGCTCATGCAGCGCACCACCGTGTCCGGTGACCCGGCCGAGTCCTCGTGGCTGGCCGGCTGGCCCTATCGCATCGCTGCCGCGTAGGCGTCGAGGCGCGGCAGCACCCGGTCGCGCGGCTCCGGGTTGAGGCCGAAGATCACCCGCGAGACGCCCGCCGCCGCGAGGCCGTCGAGCACCTCGCGCTTCGGCGGCGCGAAGAAGATCGACACCGGCACGGTCTTCGGATCGCGGCCGGCCTGCTCGAGGCGGCGGCGGAGCGCGGGGATCTTCTCCACCGGATTCGTGTGCGGGCGCAGGATCGGCATCCAACCGTCGCCGAACTCGACGACGCGGTCGAAGGTACGCTCCCCGTCACCGCCGATGATCACCGGGGGATGCGGCTTCTGCAGCGGCTTGGGATCCGCCCAGATCCGCTCGAAGCGCACGAACTCGCCCTCGTAGCTCGCCTCCTTCTGCGTCCAGATCTGCTTCATGGCGAGCACGCGCTCGCGCAGCAGACGCCAGCGGCTCTTCCACGCCGTGCCGTGATTGCTCATCTCTTCTCGATTCCAGCCTCCGCCGATGCCGAAGAGCACGCGCCCGCCCGAGAGCCGGTCCAGCGTGGCCACCTCCTTGGCGGTCACGATCGGGTCGCGCTCGATGACGAGGCAGATGCCGGTGCCGAGCTTCAGCCGGCGCGTCGCGCCCGCCGCGGCCATCAGGGCGATGAACGGGTCGTACGCCGACCAGTAGTCGCGCGGCAATTCGCCCCCGCCCGGCCACGGGCTCGTGCGGCTGGCCGGAATGTGGGTGTGCTCGGGGAACCACACCGACTCGAAGCCGCGCTCCTCGAGGGCGCGGGCCAGATCATCCGGAGCGATCGAGTACTCGGTCGGGAACATCACGACGCCGTGATCCATGTCGGGCCTCCTCGGTTCGCCGGATTGTACTATCCTGTCCGCCGACCGGCCATGCCTGCTCCTCGGCACGTCATCGTCTGCGGCGCCGGCGTCGTCGGCGCCTCGGTCGCCTACTTCCTGACCCGGCGGGGAGTCGCGGTCACGGTGGTGGAGCGCACGGCGGTGGCCTGCGCGGCGTCGGGCAAGTCGGGCGGCTTCCTCGCGCTGGACTGGTGCGACGGCACCCCGGTCGAGCCGCTCGCGCGGGCCAGCTTCGCGCTGCACGCGACGATGGCGAAGGAGATCGCGCGCGACTGGGGCTACCGGCGGATGGACACCTTCATGCTGGCCGCGCGCGAAAAGGGCGCGCCGGCCGGCGGCCATCGCGTGCCCGCGCCGGGCTGGATCGACGGCCCCGCCGTCGTGGCCGGCACGCTCGGCTCGTCCGAGACCACCGCGCAGGTACACCCGGCGCAGTTCACCGCCGCGCTGATGGACGAGGCACAGGCCGGCGGCGCGATGCTTCGCATCGGCGCGGTGGAGCGCGTGATCGCGCGCGACGGCGCGGCGAGCGGCGTCGTCATCGACGGCCGGGCGCTCGAGGCGGACGCGGTGGTGCTGGCCGCCGGACCATGGACGGGACGCATCGAGGGGCTGCGCCTGCCGCGCGTCTCCGGGCTCAAGGGCTACAGCGTCACCCTCGACGCCGCCGGCGTGCCCGCGCACGCGCTGTTCATGGACTACCGCCTGGCCGACGGCCGCGCCCTCGAGCCGGAGATCATCCCGCGGCCCGACGGCACCGTGTACGTGTGCGGGATGGCCGATCGCCAGCCGCTCCCCGAATCCGCCGAGGGCGTCGAGGTGAGCGCGGCCGGCTGCGCGATCCTCGCCGGCGCGGCCGGCCGCGTCGCCGCCTCGCTCGCCGCCGCGCCGATCAGCCGCCGGCAGGCCTGCTATCGCCCGGTGGTGGACGACGGCCTGCCCATGATCGGCCCGGTCCCGGGCGTCCGCGGCGCGTACGTGGCCACGGGCCACGGCCCGTGGGGCATGCTCAATGCCCCGGCCACCGGCCTCGCCCTGACCGAGCTGATCGTCGACGGCGCGGCCCGCTCGGTCGACCTGCGGCCGTTCTACCCGGATCGACTGCCGGCTGCACGCCCGTGAACCCCGAACCCCCGATAGGAGACATCCGCCATGGACATCGTCGACTCGCAGGTGCACCTCTGGGCCGCGGAGAGCCCCAGCCGCCCGTGGCCGCCCGGCCGCGCGAAGGAGGCGCAGAAGCCCTATCAGATCCTGAAGGAAACGCTGCTCTTCCAGATGGACCTGGCCGGCGTCCGCCGCATGGTGCTGGTGCCGCCCTCGTGGGAGGGCGATCGCAACGACATGGCGCTGGAGGCGGCGCGTGCCTATCCCGATCGCTTCGCGGTGATGGGCCGGCTGTCGCTGCCCGATCCGGCCAGCCGCGCGCTGGTCGCGGACTGGCGGAAGCAGCCGGGCATGCTCGGCATGCGCTTCACCTTCCACAACGAGCACAACCGCCACTTCCTCACCGACGGCTCGGCCGACTGGCTCTGGCCGGCGGCGGAGAAGGCCGGCATTCCCCTCATGGTCCTGGTGCCCGGCGCGCTCGATCATCTCGACCGCATCGCCTCGCGGCACCCCGGGCTCAAGCTCGTCATCGACCACGTGGGGATCAGCGTGCGGGGCAAGGCCCCGCAGGTGTTCGAGGAGCTGCCGGCGGTGTGCGCGCTGGCGAAGCATCCGAACGTGGCGGTGAAGGCCTCGGGGATGCCGTCGCTCTCCGCGCAGCCCTACCCGTTTCCCGATCTGCACGACGCGATCCACCGGCTGGTGGACGCCTTCGGCCCGAAGCGGACGTTCTGGGGCACGGACCTGACGCGGATGCCGTGCACGTACTACGAGTGCATCACGCTCTTCACCCGGCATCTGCCGTGGCTGCGCGGCGAGGACCTCGAATGGGTGATGGGCCGCGGCGTCTGCGAGTGGCTGGGCTGGCCGTTGACGCGCGCCTGAGCGCTGCCTCGCTCAGCGGGCGGGATCGACGCGCAGGATCCGGCCCCGGGAGCTGTCGGTCAGCAGGTAGAGCAACCCGTCCGGCCCCTGCTGCACATCGCGAATCCGTTCGGCCAGCTCGCCCAGGTAACGCTCCTCCCGCACCACGCCCCCCTCGGACAGCTCCAGCCGCCCGCCGTGTGCCTCGGCGATGGCGGCGACCAGGGACAGGCCCAGGCCCGCGCCAGGTTGGCTGCGATCCTTCTCGAGGCGCACGAAGCGCTGGATCACCCGCTCGCGGTCCTCCTCGGGCACGCCGGGGCCGGTGTCGGTGATCGAGTACTCCA